>Ga0182015_10001009_pt1 | contig 38700 bp, 31 predicted proteins | sample 712P3MmetaG_FD_120478 | JGI IMG/M metagenome (GOLD analysis project Ga0182015, IMG submission 120478) | Permafrost microbial communities from Stordalen Mire, Sweden - 712P3M metaG | ecosystem: Environmental > Terrestrial > Soil > Wetlands > Permafrost | place: Sweden: Stordalen | collected...
CTCGTTGAGTCCAGAGATTTTAGCGGGTTGATCTGTAATATTTTTAAATCTGGATCGAACGGAAAATTCGGGGCGCAAGCCAGACCAGTTTCACGCTGCGCCGCTTCTGATTCTCGCGAAGCCAAAAGGCAAGGTCAAGGGCAAGCGGGCAAGAGTGCCCGCTCCACACATTCAAATTTGTGGCGCACGGTCAGACATAATGGCTCTGCGTCACGCTGGGTTTTGGCCTCCCTTGTAGCTTTTCCACGAAGTGGCACAAAGGTAACGTTACTTTGGGTTACCTGAGTACATTGAACCTGCGCCGCGAAAGGTTTAACGTCTTTTTACCTGTCCATCCGCGCATTGAGCTCGGTTTCATCCGTCGGCTTGGCTTAGAGGTTGGGAGAACTGTTTTTCATGGGCGACAAATTCAGGATCCTATATTACGCGTTGTGGATCGCTCATCCCGTACTCCAGAGCTTCATTGCCGTGGTTATGTTCCGTCGCGGACTGCATCGCAAATTCAAGTTTTTCTTTGCGTATATCGTCACGCAGATTTTCGCGTTCGCCCTAACATTTCCGCTTCGCTCCTACCACGCCTGGTTCTACATAAGCTGGTTCTCCACTGCGATCAGCGTGGGTTTCGGCTTTAAGGTGATTCACGAGGCGTTTCTCGACGCCTTCCGGCCATTCCATACGCTGCGAGACCTTGGAACCGTGCTATTCCAATGGGCCGGGCTAGTGATGCTGTTGGTCGCGGTGGTGGTTTCTCTCTCTACCAACTCTTCGGACACGCTGCCGTGGATGGAAGCGATCCTAACCACGCAGCGCTGTGTGCGCATTATTCAGGTGGGCATGGTGCTTTTCCTCGTGTTTTTTGCCAAGTACATGGGAGTCAGCCGGCTGCAGCACAGTTTTGGAATCGCATTAGGCTTTGGTCTCTTCGCAATGGTTGAACTGTCTCTGGTCGCATCTTACGTCGGCGAACATCTTGGAACTCACGCGGTGGATCTGATCAACATGTGCGCATACAATTGCGCGCTGCTCATCTGGCTGGGTTACGCTTTCGTCAAGAGTCCCGCGCGAGAAGCGCCTTCGACGCTCTTTAGGCCACAGCGTTGGGAGCAGGGCCTGACTGATGTTCATCACCCACTTCCTGCCGACTCGCTCATCCCGATGTTCGAAGGGATGGTAGATCGAGCGTTGTCCCGCACCCAAGGTCCTCCACCAGCCGCCCAGGAAAGCGCCGGCGTGGTTCAGGGATTAGCTAGTCGAGCTGCGGCAGCCGCTGCGGGAGGGCAAGTTCTTGCTGAACGTGCGGGCCGATCGGACTCCAGGGAGTGAACTGCAGTGAGATGAAACTGAGTTTACAACGCGCGTGCCAACATTGAGAAAATCTTGTTGTCCGCTTGGAATTCCGGATTTCGTAAATTTTCCCGCTTTATCGGATCGCCCGAAGATTCAATCTGCCTACCTTTAAGCTAAACTTCAGCGTGCCGCAATCAACTGATTGAAGTGCATCCACTTAATAGCTATCATGCCTGTGAGTGTATGGTTTGCGGAGTCCCGTCGTTCCAGTAGGGTGCAGAGACGTGGAGGGAATTACGGGAGAAGGGCTTGACTTGTACTATATAATTCGTCTCCCGCGCCGCAAGATGCTTTTTGCAATCAGGCGTTGGGAGGAGAAAAACCCATGAAGCAAGCAATCAGGATCGCAATCCTGATGTGTGGACTAGTAGGTACATATGTAGCAGCCGCCGTCATTCCGCAGGTTCCCGCCCCGGAAGACGGAGGTCCGATACCCGTGTGCCCCACTTGTCATCCACCAACCGTGAAATAGTAGTTAAACTCATGTTACTGGTGGCCGCAAGTCACCAAGGTAACCTGTAGTAACTGGGCCGAACCTGGGCTTGCAATCTTAGGGCTGACGGACTTCATACATACCCCGTCAGCCCAAATTTTTTTGTACGCAGCGGTTTCTAAGAAGATTGTTTTAGAGCATCTCGCAGCATGCGCTGCAAGTCCGCCTCGTCATTGATTGGGGCCTGGCAGGTGAAGCCGGAACACAGAACCGCAAAGGATTTTCCTGATTTCACTTCTGGCAAAGCGGGAATGGTTGAGGCTAAAGCCGGGGGAAGATTCATGGCCACAGCTTGATTCGCCGTGATCCGGAGCGCAGTTTTGTTGAAGGCGAAAGGGGCGTTGGCAGCCGCGATCAGCGCACTTCCCCGCTCATCTTCCGCATTTTCGGCAATCACCACCACCTGCACGGGATTTTCCAGATAATGTGACACCGCAATTCCATAAGTCGCGGCAAAGATTCCAAACTGTTCCGACACGCCAGAAAAGAATTCGAGGGTCATCTCAGCCTTGTCGCGATACGCCGCCTCGCCGGTGTAATGGTGCAGCCGTAACAAGGCGATAGCCGCCATGGGATTGCCCGCTGGAGTGGGTGAGTCCTGGAGTGGTTTGCGACGAGTTGCCAGGACGCCGAGGGTCTTGCCGTCCGTAAGCTGTTCCGCGTCGAAAAAACCGCCTGAGATTGTGTCGAAAAACTTTGCAATCATCGTATCGGCGATGGCATGGGCGAATTTGAAATAGCTGAGGACGGCGGTGGCCTCGTAGGCGTCCAGACAGGCCAGAACGGTTGCGGCGTAGTCCTCGATCAGACCCGCAACCTGCCGGTGCTCCGCCTTCGGATCCGAATAAGCTACAACATGCAAAAGCTTGTTCTGTGGATTGCCCCCGCTGGCATCTTCCCCGGAGTGAAGCCATGCGTCAGCCAGAATTCGGTCGAGTGAGAGCAGCGCGAACCTTTGCGCGTCTTCCGATTTCAGGACCTTTGCCGCCTCCAGATAGGCGGAGATGCACATGCTATTCCATCCCACGTAAACCGTTTTGTCGATATAGGGAGTGGGCCGTTGGAGGCGTGCGGCGTACATTTTCTTCCTCGCCGAATCGAGCAAATCTTTCACCCGCTGGGAGCTGAGCTTCATTCGCGCGGCAATTTCGTCGATGGATGCTCGCACGTAAAGCACATTCTTCGCCGCATTATGATGCATCTCGCCGATCTCGTTGATGTCATAGCGCAGGGCCGCGACTTCGGCTTCTTCCGGAGTTAGGACGGCACGAGCCTCATCAAGCGTCCAGGTGAAGTAGTCGCCGTCGTCATCCATGGAAATGTCGGCGTCCTGGGATGCGTAGAAGCCTCCGCGCTCGCGGTCGCTGAGCCACTGATCCATCCAGCGAATGATGTCGTGCGCTACCTCGGCAAAGAACTTCGAGGCAGTGGCTTGATAGGCGTGCACGTAATTCTTCAGCAGTTCGGAGTTGTCGTAGCACATTTTTTCGAAGTGTGGCACGACCCAGCGTTCGTCGACCGAATAGCGATGAAACCCTCCGGCGAGCTGGTCGTAGACGCCGCCGTTGGCCATGTGCTCGAGCGTCGAGACGATCAAGTTGCGGAGATCGTTGTCTCCCGTGCGGGCATATCGCTCGATCAGCAAATCCAGCACCGAAGGATGAGGAAATTTGGGAGCGCTGCCAAAGCCGCCGTGCTCGGGGTCGAACATCTTCAACCCAGCTTCTTGAATGGATTGAATTGTGCTCGCCGAAACGCGTCCGCTACGGCCGGCAAAAGATTCGGCTTGGGCAATGGCACGCTCGACCATCTCTGCCTGCTCTACAACGTCGCCGTTCTTTTCCTTGTAGGCATTGACGATGCTGAGCAGAACCCGTTTGAAACTGGGACGTCCGTAGCCATCGGTTGGAGGAAAATAAGTTCCGCCATAGAACGGTTTGCCGTTGGGGGTAAGAAAGGCGGTAAGCGGCCAGCCGCCTTGTCCGCTGACCGCGCTGACGGCAGCCTGGTAGCGAATGTCGATATCCGGGCGTTCATCGCGGTCGACCTTTACGGCAATGAAGTATTCATTCACGATGGCTGCGACCTGGGGATCGTCGTAAGATTCGCGATCCATCACATGGCACCAGTGGCACCAGACTGCGCCAATGTCGAGCAGCATGGGCTTGTTCTCGCGTTGCGCGGCGGCGAACGCTTCTTCTCCCCACTCATTCCAGTGGATGGGCTGGTGCATGGCGGAGCGCAGGTAGGCGGAGGACGCGCGGGCGAGGGAGTTCAGCGTGGTGGTGGTCATGGTTCAAGTGTAAATCCACAGGCGTAAACGCGTGATATACGGGACCGGATCACCGAGACGGGCAGCGGCACCTAGGAGAGCTGCTAGGGTCAGAATTAACGCGGATTGGAATCGAACAAAAATGATTCCACGCGAACCGTGAGGAACACGCTACACTCTCGCCAATTCATCCAGTCGCGCCAGCGTATCCGGATACTTGCGAACGAGGAGCACGAGAGCCGCAGCCTGCGGATTTGGTTTCGCGCGGCCCTGTTCCCATTTTTCCAACGTTCTTTCATTGATCCGCAGTTTGCGGGCGAATACAGCGCGCGAACAACGCAGCTTCTTGCGGGTGTCACGAAGCAACTTTGAGTCCACTTTGGGGAGAGGCGCTGCATCCACTTTGTAGCTTCGCAAGGTGAGCTTGCCCTCGCGATGGCTCTTCATCGCAGTCACTCCTTCCATCAGTTCGCTCAGAATGTTTCGCTTGGCCATAGTTTTCCACTATACGCTATTAGCGTACGTATGCCCGAACGTGGGAGCCGGTCGCTCTAGCAGGTGCGGGAAAATCGTTCGCCGGCGAAATAATCGATCCGGCGGCTGAAGCCGTTGTTGATTTTATTGGGCTTTTTGCGGCGCGACTGAAAGTCGCGCCCTTTCAAAGCCGCCGCGAAATCAAGTTTTCCGCAACATCCGTAAGAGGATCATTTACTTCAATCCAGCCGCTTCGCAATCTCGCTGTACAAATCAATCGCTTCCGCCAGTTGTTGTTTGTCAATGAACTCCCCATCCGTATGCGCGACGTGAATTGATCCTGGACCGATTAGCAGCGGTTCGCCCCAATTGGTGAGTTTGGGAATGTCGGTGGTGAAGGCGGCGATCATGGTGGGCAAGCCATCGATGGTGCGCAGGCGAAGGAAAGGAAGTTCGAGGGGGAAATCGACCTTAACTTGATCGCCGGCGGTTGCGATGATCTGATGTCGCAAGTCCTGCGAAGGTCCAACCAAGCGATAGAGCAAATCCGCATGAGCGTAGTCTGGAATGACGTTGGGGGCGCGTCCGCCTTCGATCAATCCGATGTTCAGCGTGCATGGCCCAATCTCTTTGTCCGCGGGCAAGGGCATCGCACGGAGGCGGGTGAGAGCCTCGATCAATTTGTCGATGGCCGAATCGCCCAGTTCAGGGTAGGCGGAATGGGCCATGCGGCCGGAAGCGGTTACCTCGACGCGCAACGTTCCCTTGGAAGCGAGCGCGATGCGGTTTTCCGTGGGCTCGCCGTTGACCAGATATTTGCAGCGATGCGCCGGATCGTTCGCGGCGAATTCGTTCGCCACTTTCGCGCCCAGGCTGTCGCGTTCTTCGCCTACCACAAATAGCAGTCCGACATAGATTCCTTCGCGCCGTAAACGCTCGGAGGCCGCGATTTGTGCGGCGATAATACCCTTGGCATCGCAGGCGCCGCGACCGTAAATGCGCGACTCGTCTTCGGACGAGGAGATGAAGGGAGGAACGGTGTCCATGTGCGTGGAGAAGACTACTTTGGGATTCGGCTGCTCAGAAGACGCGGCGTAGATGTTAAAGCGGGTGCCTTCCACTGGAATTTTTCGTACCTGATAGCCGATGCGGCAGAGTTCGCCATAAAGATAATTTCCTACGGCGGTTTCATTGCCGGAGATGGATTCAATGTCGATGAGCTGCCGAGTGAGCGTGATGGCGTCCATCCCAGCAGGATAAACTACGGCTTCGCCGCGCCGTGAAATTGCGCCAATCATAATTAGGCCAACCATATAACGCCAATCATCCAGCGCCAATCATGTAATCTGATGAGCGTGAACGGACAGAATTCCACACAGAACTCAACACAGAATTCAACCATCAAGTCAATTTTTCTCGAAGGTCCGGCAGGACGCCTGGAAGCGTTGCTGAACACCGGTTCGGAGAATGCGACGCATGCAGCGGTAGTTTGCCACCCGCATCCGCTGTTTGGCGGGACGCTCCACAACAAAGTCGTATTCCATACCATGAAGGCGCTCAACAGTTTCGGTTTCCCGGTGCTGCGCTTCAACTTTCGCGGGGCTGGATTGAGCCATGGCGAACACGATCAGGGGCAGGGAGAAGTTGACGATGTTCGCACCGCGCTCGATTGGCTGGATGCGGAATTGCATCTGCCTATGATTTTTGCGGGATTCTCTTTTGGGGCGGCGGTTGGCCTGAGAGCAACGGCCGCTGATGAGCGTGTGAAAGCCTTGATCGCAGTAGGAACGCCAGTGGCTCCGGTGGCGGCTGGCACGGAGAACGCCCGGATTTATACATTTGAATTCCTGAAAGAATGCGTGAAGCCCAAGTTGTTCGTGAGCGGAGCGCGAGATCAGTTTGGTCCGCGGGCGAAGTTGGAGGAGTTGGTGGCGGCTGTGCCGGAGCCGAAGAAGTTGGTGGTGATCGAAGGCGCGGACCACTTCTTTGAGGGACGGCTGCGGGAGTTGCGCGAAGCGATTGAGAGCTGGGTGAGGGAAGCTGGCAGCTCTTAGCTGCCAGCTATCAGCTAAGATCCGAAAAGTTTTACTGGTGTACGCATTAACTGTCGGGCTGCAATCTCATGAACGATGTTCAGACGTTCCTTCGAATGCGGGAGGCTGCGCGGGCTATCTTCTTGCACGCACTGGCCGAGGCTTCCATTGCGAGCGGGATTGCGCGGCATGTGCACTGCGAGCGGGGGGTGTTGCGCATCGGTGAGGATCTTTACGATCTACAAACTTATTCGCGGGTTTTTGTGATTTCAATTGGCAAAGCTGGGCACACGATGGTTGAGGCGCTGGCGAATCAGATGGGAGAATCGGCGCTGGAAGGAATTGTGGTGAGTTCGGTTGAGCCGGGCACGCAGGTGCGAGGCTTTCGCTACTTTCACGGCGGGCATCCCATGCCGAATGCGGAGTCAGTTCATGCGGCGAAGGCCATTCTAAGGGCGCTGGACGCACAGAACGCGGCGTCGCTGGTGATCTTTCTGCTGAGCGGTGGAGGGTCATCGCTGTTCGAGAAGCCTTTTGACGGCGAGATTTCGCTTGACGATCTGATTGCGACCTATCGTGCGCTGGTGCATTCGGGTGCGCCGATCGCCGAAATCAATGCCATCCGCAAACATCTTTCGGCGGTGAAGGGCGGACGGTTGGCGTTAGTTGCATTTCCGGCGCAACAGGTTTCGTTGCTGGTGTCGGATGTGCCGGACAATACGCCCGACGCTTTGGCCTCGGGTCCGACGATGCCGGATTCAACCAGCGTGGAGGATTGTTATCGGATCGCGGAGAAGCATGGAATGCTGCCGCAGTTGCCGCACTCGGTAGGCGAGCTGTTTGAAAGGCAGGCTCTCGAGGAGACACCGAAGTCGGACGATCCGGCGTTCTACCGCTCGCGATGGTGGCCTGTGCTTTCGAACCGGACAGCGTTGGAGCATGCTTGCAGCGCAGCGGAGCGGAGAGAGTTTACGGTCGAGGTGGATAACTCTTGCGATGATTGGGATTACAAGGATGCGGCAGCGTATTTGTTGAAGAGGCTGCGCGAGTTAAGGCAGAAGTCTGAAAAAGTGTGTCTGGTGTCGGGCGGGGAAGTTACGGTGAAAGTGTCGAACGGGGGAGTTGGTGGGCGGAATCAGCAGTTTGCCTTGGAGTGTGCGAAGAAGATTGCCGGGGAAAAGATTACGGTGCTGAGCGCGGGGACCGATGGAATCGATGGAAATAGTCCGGCGGCGGGGGCGGTGGTGGATGGGACTACGGTTGCGCGAGCGCGAGAGCGAGGCTTTGATGTTTCGGCTGCGCTGGAGAAGTTCGATGCGTATCCGTTGGTCAGCGCGATTGGGGATGTGATTGAGATTGGACCGACGGGAAACAATCTGCGGGATTTGAGGATTTTGCTCGCCTACTAGATTGCGCCGGCTGCGAGGGCGAAGCAGTTCTGAATGCTGCTTTTCCATTGTTGCTGCTCTCCTTTACCCGCCCCACGTCGACTTGGGTTAACTTCGGTTCTACAGTTTGGATTCGATTATGCGGCTTCGCTTTTTACCTGCACGCCCGCCCACTTTTCGAGAAGAATGAGAGTGGCGGCGTAATCCAGGTCGCGGTTTCCGTCCTCGCTGGATAACTCATAAATTTCTTCCACGGTCTCGAGCGCGGGCAACTTTACGCGCGCTTCTTTGGCGGCTTCGAGAGTGAGCAGAATGTCCTTGTGCATGAGGCGCAAGGGGAAATTCGGACTGAAGTCGCGATTGAGGATGAATGGGCCTTTGTAATCGACGACGCCCGAGCGAACCATGGTGGCTTCGATGAGAGAGAGTAATTGCTTGGGATCGACTCCGAGTTTGGTAGCGAGAGTGAGGGCTTCGGCGAAACCTTCGAAGATGAGTGCAATCTGGAGATTCATGGCGAGCTTGGTGGCATGGCCTTTACCGGTATCGCCCATGCGAAAAATTTTCTTTCCCATAGCTGCGAATAATGGGCCAAGTCTATCGATGACGAATTCGTCGCCGCCGACCATGAAGATCAGAGTGCCATTGGCGGCGCCGACTTTCGATCCGGTCATGGGAGCGTCGACGTAGGCGGCGCCTTTTTCGCGGACGCGCTCGGCGAATTTTATCGTGGCGGATGGAGAGATGGTGCTGGAGTCGACGATGATCATGCCCTCGGTGAAAGACTGTTCAACGCCGTCAGTGCCGAAGAGAGTCTGTTCCACCGCAGCGGTGTCGGAGACGCAGAGCCATACAACCTCGGCTCCTTGGGCAGCTGCCGCGGGAGTAGGAGCGATGCCAGCGCCTTCGACAAACTTACCAGGAGTGCGGTTCCAAACAGTAACTTCATGGCCGGCTTTGGCCAGGTTTGTGGCCATCGACTGTCCCATGATCCCCAAACCTAAGAATGCGACGCGCATGTCGAACATCTCCTTGCGAATAAAAGCTACTTTTAAATTAGATATGAGCGGGAGAAGCGGGTCAAGCACAGGAGGTTTTCAGGCGCCGGATCGTCGGAAAAAACACGATCGGACCCGCGCATCGGGAAGCCCATGCAAAAATCTTCACATCGACAGCGAAGTACTATCGAGATATAGTTTCCGGAGCGATCTGTGGGTGTGTCGGAGTCGAACCCATCGCCGCCACGGTCAAGCTTATGCCGACTTTAGAGCCGAAGCCGTGTTCTTATTGTGACTTTATAGGGCGATCGAGACTGATTGCTGTTTCGAAAAACACATCAAAGAATTTCCGGGGATGAAAATGAATACTGTCGCCTTTGCCAGCCCAGCTCGAAATACGATTCTTTCGTCAGCAATCACAATCCTTATAGCGATGGCTATTCTTCTGTCGCTGCTTTCCTCCGCAAGCGCGCAAACCGGATTGGCAAAGATCAGCACTGATACTTTTACCAATACGGACAGCGACCATAAGACCGAGGTTGAGCCGGACATGTTTGCCTGGGGCAACACGATTGTGAGCGCGTTTCATATTGCGCGGAGGCCGGGATCGATTGGATGGGGAAGCGCGGATGTGGGTTTTTCAACTTCGACCAACGGAGGCGTGAGCTGGAAGTATGGCAGTCTTCCGGGGCTTACCGTGAACTATGAAGGCGGTACCTATGGCGCGGCAGCAGACCCATCGGTCGCTTACGACGCAAAGCATGGCGAGTGGTTGATTTCGACATTGCCGCTCGTAGGTCTGAGCGGCAATTCCCAATACATTGGCGACGTTGCGGTGAGCCGTTCCGCGGACGGGTTGACCTGGGGGAAACCGATCAACGTCGATAAAACTCATCTCGATGACAAGAACTGGTCGGTGTGCGACAACACGGCCAGCAGTCTTTATTACGGCAACTGCTATACGGAGTGGGATCAGGCGTATGGAACGGGCGACGTTTTGATGAGTGTATCGAGCGATGGCGGACTGACATGGGGCGCAGGATTGGCTTCGTCCGATCATGCGGGTGGACTCGGCGGCGAGCCTGTGGTGCAGCCGAACGGAACTGTGATTGTGCCGTTTGAAGGCGGTGGCATTGACGTGTTCAGTTCGACCAACGGAGGGGCGAGCTGGGGAAAGAGCCAGCAGATTGCGGCGATCGACAGTCATTTGGTGGCGGGCGGCATTCGCAATCCGAATTTGCCGTCAGCGGGAATTGATGGAGCCGGGAACGTATATGTGATCTGGTCCGACTGCCGGTTTCGCAAAGGTTGTTCCTCGAACGACATCGTGATGAGCTCATCGTCCAGCGGCACGAAATGGAGTGCAGTCACTCGAATTCCGATCGATGCGACCACCAGCACGGTGGATCACTTTATCGCGGGCATTGGGATTGATCCGACGACCTCAGGCAGCAGCGCGCACATGACGATTGTTTATTATTACTATCCCACCGCGAACTGCAGCTCATCGACTTGCCAGCTGAACGTGGGATTTGTAACTTCAACCGACGGCGGGGCTACCTGGACCGCAGGGGTGAAGCTGGGCGGACCGATGAAGCTGGCGTGGCTACCCGTTTCAGATGATGGCCCGATGGTGGCGGATTACATTGGAGTCACTTACGTGAACGGCAATGCGTTTGGCGTGTTCGCCGGTGCATTACCGCCGACGGGAAGTACGTTGGAGGAGGCAATGTATACCACCAAGGCTCCGCTCCCGGGGGCCGGCAGCGCTCCGCGATTCAGCGGGCTCGCAGATAGGGCGGTGGCTGGTGCGAAGTCCGATCATGAAATGCACTTCTATTACGACGATGAAGGCACGCGGGAAATTCCGCGCTCGCGCTGGATCACGAATACGTCGGGGCAATAACGGCTTTAAAGTTCTTTCCGACCGGCTAGCCGCTGGCACTGGTTCGCCAGCGGCTTTTTAATGTGTTTTTAATGTTGCCGGAGCTCTTTTGTTTGCCGTGACTTCGGGTAGGGCGAATCGAGGATGTTAACGAGAGCGCTCCGTTTACGGCACGGTTGGCGCTTTCCTGAACTAAAATGGTCCGAGGCACTTCGAATCTTCATCCAATAAGCAGGCCCGCTAAGGATGATCAAAGCAACGCTCCGCAACCCGGCCCTACGCAAGCGTGCTTCTCAGTTCGGACGATTGGTGCGCCATTCCGCCGTTACTCCGCTGTGCGGCGAGACCCACAAGCCGCAACTGGCATCGAATGGTGACCTTGGGATAACCTTTATCGGCCATTCCAGTTTTTTTGTACAGATCGGCGGGCAGAGTGTAATGGTCGATCCGAACTTTGCGCGCTGGCTATTCGTCCTGAAGCGGTTGCGGCGGCCCGGAGTTCGCGTGCGCGATCTTCCCGCCATCGATCTGGTGCTGGTGACGCATGCGCATTTCGATCATCTACACCGGCCATCTCTGCGCGCGATTGTGCAGAATAACTTACGTACCCGCGGGAAGGCCCCGGCCATTGTTATTCCGAGTCATGTGACGGATCTGGTCTCAGACCTGGGGTTTTCCGAAATCATCGAACTCGATTGGTGGCAGAGTTCGCGGCATGGGAGCGTGACTGTAACCCATGTTCCTTCGCGGCATTGGGGTGCGCGAATTCTGAAGGATTCGCACCGCGGTTATGGCGGGTATGTTCTGAAGTCGGGAGAGCACTCGGTGTACCACGCGGGCGATACCGCTTACTTCGAAGGCTTTAAGGAAATCGGGAGGCGATTGTCGCCCGAACTGGCGCTGCTTCCGATTGGCGCTTATAATCCCGCTACTTTTCGGAATGTGCATACCAATCCGGCCGACGCCACGCACGCTTTTCTCGACCTGAAGTCACGCTGGATGGTTCCCATGCATTACGGCTCGTTTCGGCTGTCCCACGAACCGGTGGACGAACCGCTGCAGTTGCTCGAGCAGGAAGTGCGCTCTGCGGGGATTGAAGATAAGGTTGTGGTACTGGAAGAAGGCGTTACCAGGTTTTTCTGAGACTACGTGGAGCCGATTTCTGGAATGAGCTCACGTCCGGCCATGTTTGGTTTGAAAAATCTTGGTTGTAACCTTACCGTTGACAGATTCCCCCCCCAGTTTGGTGTAATCTTTCTTGAGATTTCTTTAGGAGGGTACCGATATGACCGTCAAAGCAATTCCCGAGGGTTATCACACATTAACGCCGTACATGATTTGCCGCGACGCGGCGCGCGCCGTCGAATTCTATAAGCGGGCGTTTGGAGCGGTGGCGAAAGGCGATGTAATGAAAGGACCGGATGGCAAGGTAATGCACGCCGAACTACGCATTGGAGATTCTCTGTTCATGGTTGCCGATGAAAGCCCGCAGTATGGATCGATGTCGCCTCAGTCCATCGGAGGTTCAGGCATGGGCCTGCATATCTACGTCGAAGACGTGGATTCCGCATTTGACCGTGCCATTGGCGCGGGAGCCGTAGTGGAAATGCCAGTCGCCGATATGTTCTGGGGTGATCGCTATGGCAAGCTGGTAGACCCGTTCGGGCACAAGTGGTCGATAGCGACGCATAAGCGGGATATGTCAGTAAAAGAGATGGATGAAGCACAGGAAGAATTTATGAAGCATATGCCGAAGACTGCATGAAAAACGACTGCATAAACTAAAGACTTCAGGATCAAAGACTTCATGAACAAAGACTGCATGGAAACTGCTTAGTGGGCGAGATCGACTCTTCGCTGGATTTGCCCAAGGGCGTGGCTCGTAAGCCGCGCCCCTTTTGTTTCGATCGGTACTTCCGTAATGCCTTGAAGTCCGCTATTACACAAGTATTACAGTGGCTTTCGCCGACTCTTGATACGGTAGATAAGTGCGGTACCGAACTTAGGAATGGGGACTCTCTTGGAAATACAACTGGAAAGCCTGGAAAAACGGCAAGCGGCGAAAGACGAAGTGAATTGGGTGACGGCAATCTTCATGATTGCTTTTCACGTGGGCGCCATCGCGGCACTCTTCTTCTTTACATGGAAGGCTTTGTTCGTGGCCATGTTTCTGTGGTGGGTTTCCGGGAGCCTGGGTATTGGCATGAGCTATCATCGCCTGCTCACGCACCGCGGCTATAAGACCCCGAAGTGGGTGGAATATTTTCTGACGGTCTGCGCCACGCTGGCGCTCGAAGGCGGGCCGATTTTCTGGGTGGCTACGCACCGAATCCACCACCAATATTCCGATCAGGATGGCGATCCGCATTCCCCGATCGATGGCAAGTGGTGGGCCCACATGGGATGGATTCTGATGGGAAAATCCATGCACCATGACACGACCACGCTGGCGCGCTACGTGCCCGATCTGGCGAAAGACAAGTTCCATGTATGGATCACGAAATATCACTATGTACCGCAGATTGTACTGGGCGCAATTTTGTTCGCGGTTGGCGGACTGCCCTTCCTGTTGTGGGGAACTTTCATGAGGACGGTGGTTGGCCTGCACGCCACGTGGCTGGTGAATTCGGCGACGCACTCCTGGGGGACGCGACGCTTTACCACGCGCGATCTTTCCACGAACAGCTGGTGGGTTGCTTTGCTGACGTTCGGCGAGGGCTGGCACAATAATCACCATGCGCATCCCACGGCCGCACAGCACGGCTTCACCTGGTATGAGATCGATATGAACTGGTATGGCATATGGGCGCTGAAGCAGCTCGGCTTGGCTTGGGATATCAAGCGCGTAAAGCTGGCCGATCTGGAAAGAGGATTAGTGTCTACGCCGAACGGAAAGTTAGTGACCGTGTCTCTGCCTGAGGCGGCAGTGGCGGGGGACTAAGTACCTATCTGTTGCCGTTGGACGAGTCCGCTGGGGATTGTGCTGGAATATTTTGGGGCTGCGTAGCACGCGCCGGCGCTGCGGCGCCTGGCGGCATATGTATGTTGGCGGTCACTGACGGCATGATGGAGCTCGGCGCGGCGTGAGGCGAGGCAGAAAGCGCCGGAGTACCAGCACCTGAAGGCATTGGGACCTCGACGGCATGATTAAACTCTCCCCGAGGTCGGAAACTACAATTCCAAGTTTCTCTTCCGTCATAAAGGCCTCCGACCTAGTATACGCTGTAAGTGGCCTTAAAATAGTCTTGGGCCTCCTGCTGGGCTTGAGAAAAAAGTGATTCTCGCGTTGCCAAGCCTTCAGGGAAGCTGGTTCGCTCGGCATCATGCTGTAACTTCATGAGCTTATGCCGTCGGTTCATGATTTGATCGTCCGTGTACAGACCGGAAAAGATGTTCTCCCACTCCAACTGGGCGTCGATGAAAATACCGCCGAGAGTCAATGTGTGTCCGCTCGCGGCTTTATGTTTCTTGGTAAATGGAAATACACCCTTCAAAGCATCCGCCACTTGAGATGCTGCAATGATTGCCCCCACACGAACACGTATTCTTTCCAGAGCGCCCAAGCTGCAATGCTTCCGCTAGACGCGACGGCTCGGAGCGTCCCCACGGCGGTCACTCGCCTCCCGAGAGAATCCCTGTAGTGGCGGATATAGCAAGCGGCCACCTTAAGTTATACCATCTGGGCCCAATATAGCTGTTGTTGTCTATGCGGATTTGTCTCGGGCTCACCCATCGGTACAAGTTTACTCTGAGGCATGAGGCGCTCCCGATCCGACTGAGTCGAAATCCAAGGGGCGTGTCTCCACAATGGCCCGAATCGGCACTATTGTTGGGCTTCATAAGCGGTAAAATCACACTGACGCCATGCGAATCACCAGCCGACGTGGAACGATCGTCTTCTTTTTGTGCCTGGGCATTGGCCTGGTTGCGCTGGCAGTCGCTCTTGGAACCGGATGGATCATTCTGAATTGGCGGCTGCGGGTGCTGCTGTTTTTCGGCATTGTTTTCTTTGCGTTGATCATTGCGGGCATGATCGTGAATACAACGTTTCTGCTGCGGGAAATCCGGCGCAGCGAGCAGCACGACAGCTTCATCAACGCCGTTACTCATGAGCTCAAGACTCCAGTGGCATCGATCCGCCTGCATCTGGAAACCTTGCAGCGCCGTGAGCTGCCGGAGCCGCAAAAGCAGGAGTTTTACCGGCTGATGCTGAGCGATACCGACCGGCTCACGCAGACGGTCGAGCAGGTTCTGCGGGCTGGCCGGGCCGGGGACAAGAAAGCCGGACGAGAAAAAACCGTCGTGGACTTTCGTCAACTGGTTCGCGAATGCATGGATGCCGCGCGAAGCCGCCATCACTTGCCGCAGGAGGTGATGCACTACGAGGAAGCGTCAAGCAATGGCGCCGGTCTACAGGTCCGCGGCAGCGGCGAAGATCTCCGCACGGCGGTGTTTAACATTCTCGATAACGCGATCAAGTATTCGGGAGAGAACGTAGACGTCCGCGTGCGTCTCGATTTACCGGACGAGAAGCGCGTGGTGCTCAGCGTTCAGGACCATGGCGTTGGCATTCCAGCGGATGATTTGAAGAGCATCTTCAAACGCTTCTACCGTGTGAGCCACCGCTCGCTGGCGCATGTGAAAGGGACGGGGCTGGGTTTGTTCATCGTGAAGTCAATCGCCAAGAAGCATGGCGGCAAGGTATTCGCTCAGAGTGCGGGCGAAGGGCTGGGCACAACCGTGGTACTGGAATTGCCGAGGTCGACCGCATGAGCCGAGTGCTGGTGGTTGAAGATGAAGCGCATCTGGCGCGGGGCCTGCAATTCAACTTGCAGGCCGAAGGGTATTCCGCGGAGGTAGTGGGCGATGGCGAAGCCGCAACTTCCAGGCTGATCGATAAGAAAGAAGCCTTTGACGTCATCGTTCTCGACATTATGTTGCCCGGCAAAGATGGCTTTAGCGTAGTTTCGGAATTGCGTGCGGCGCGGAATTATGTTCCCGTCCTGATGCTGACGGCGCGCAGCCGTCCTGAAGACGTGCTCAAGGGATTTGCGGCGGGTGCGGATGATTATTTGCCGAAGCCTTTCGATCTCTCGATTCTGCTGGCGCGATTGCAGGGACTTCTGCGGAGAGGCCAGTGGATGCGATCTGCGCAATCCGCCGGTTTAGCGGCGGATCCGAAAGCGGCAGCCAGCTTGCCTTCAAATTCCCCTCAACTTGCGTCCGATCCCGGAAACCTCGGCGACTTTGGAAGATTTTCTTTCGGCGGAAAAACGATCGACTTCGGTGTGCTTGAACTTCGTACTGCCAGCAATGTGATTCACCTCACCCTCATGGAATCGGAACTGCTGCGCCACCTGGTGCGGAACGACGGAAAAGTGGTTTCACGCAAACAAATTCTGGAAGAAGTCTGGGGTCTGCACGAAGACACCGACACCCGCGCGATCGACAATTTTATGGTGCGGCTGCGGCGCTACATCGAAGACGATCCCGCGCAACCTCGGCATTTGTTGACCGTTCGGGGCGTGGGATACCGATTTCTGGCGAATCCGGAGAAGAAATGAAGCAAGCGCCTTGCAACTAAACTGATGAAATTGGGTTCAAAATACCGAAGGCGAAATTCATACTTTCACAATATTCTCAGATCGTGATTGCCGGTTTGAGCGCGATCTCGGTTCGAAGATATCGCTTTGCGGCAAGCCCGTGGCAATACGAACTGAGCGCACTCCGCTCCTTGAACGATGAATACCGCGGTGCTGGCTGGAAGAAGCTGATGAACAAGAATCATGAAGGCGATTTCAGCATGACCGACATCTGGGCTCGCGTGGAAAATAATGCGATCAGCGATGTCGCTATTCTTTTGTCGCGCGCAAATGAAGTGAACTTCGTTTCTATTTCGGGTTCCATCAGCCCGGCCGACTTGTCGCACCTGAGCGGTCATTTCGGCATCCCGCAGATCGAAGGCGGAGTGAAGGTGCCCGATCCCAACCACCAGCCGTAACAATTTTTCGGAGGACTTCTGTGAAACGCATTATGAACAGCTGCAGAGCTATGTCTGGTTGGGTAAAGAGCATTCACCGTGAAGCCGCGCTTGATTCGCTGCGCAACGTACTGGCCGTGGTGGGAGGCGCGACGATCCTCGCGGACTTTGGGACCATCAAAGCGTGGCTGATTGCGCCCATGCTGGCGGTCGCGCTGCTAATTTGGTTTCTCGATTATGAGAGACACTTTCGCGGACAGACGATAGAAGAAACTAAGGTTTTACGATAAAAGGGGTTCCCCTCTGAGTGCTTTCAGTACCCGCCGGAAAATCCGGGGATTTCTAGGCCTTACACAACTCCGCCAGCATCGTCTCTCGCCGCTCCAGCGCCAAGCCATCCATGCGACTCAGAATCATCCGATAGACCGTGAATGACGCACCCGAGAGCACCAGCAAAATCAAAGTAGCGATCCACAGATTGCCCAGGTAGCTGGCTAGCCAAAAGATGCTGGCCGCGACGCCCACGAGCACAACTTGAACTCCCATGCTGATGAGGGCGGGAAGTTGTGAAGCGCGCTGGCGTCCGAACTTGGAATAATCGACTTTCTTCGGCGAATAAATGGATAGCAGGTTGCCGATGGCGAAATTTACCGGCGCGGCGAAAAGAAGTGCCGCCACGGTAGCTGCCGTAACATCCAGCCCGGGACGCCGATAAATGAGCGCGACCGCAGTCCATGCCAGGATGGTTTCCAAAATCAGAATCGAGCTATGCGTGAGATTCTTGGCGAGCACGATATCACTAAAACGTACCGGCGATGCGTAGAAGAACTGAATGCCTGCCGCGTCTCCGCCGAAGTTGTTGTAGACCAGATTGGTAAGCATGAGAAGGGCATAGGCCGCCGCTGCTGGCAGAGCCAGTTCAGGGCTGCGGGTGAAAAACGGTACTGAGCCTCGGGCGGAGTTCATTGCCCCCAGCCGAAAGACGACCAGCATCACCATGGGCATGATCAATGCGAACAGCATGGGACCGCTTCGGGAGAGATAGCGAATTTCTTTTTCCACGATGGCCGCAACCGGAGCAGGGAAACCTGGAAGGTTCCAGCCAGGATTGAGAGCGCGTTCTTTTGAAAACGAGGATGTGGCTGCGACTTCGCTCAAATTCTCTCCACGATACTGCGCCCGCAAACGGAAGTGGAGAGCGTAGCCAATCAGGAGAGAGAACGCGCACAGCAAGGCTAACGAACTGATCGCCGGCAGGACTTGTGGGTAGATCCCTTGCACAATGGCGTCAGCTGCGAGGCCAGGCGGAAAGAATCCTTGTACCGGAGTAACGATTTCGGCGAACCGTTGAACACCCGGTCGCGCGCGCTTTCCGTAGTGTCCTGACAACGGACCGAGTAACTGGAAGCTCAGAATGACCAGGATAAACAAAACACCCATGATCTCGCGGGTGCGTCGCTGCGCCAGCCAGCGTTCCACCCAGGCAAAGATCATCTGCATAAACAAGATGTTGAAAACGATAAACGTCAACATCACCAGGAACGCCCAGGGAAAGAGCGAGGGCTTGGCTATGCTCACGCCGGCGACTATCCCGAGCGACCAGCAGCTGCCGATTGCGCTGGCGGGGTCGAACACGCCATAAGTAAGCCTGACCAGAACGTAGGAGCCGTAGCTTAGAGGGAAACGCAGCAGATCGGACGAGTCCGAGGTGGTGGTGAATGCGCTGGCCATAATCGGGAAGATTTGCCAGAAGATGAAGATCATCCACGCAAAGAGCGCGAGCATTTGCGGCTTGCCAGTGGAGAGTAAGAAGTAGGACAACACTGCCATTCCCAATGCGCCCCGAGCGCGAGGACGCCGAAGGCGATCGAGACGATGATTTGCGAAAATAATTCCAGTTGCGCGCGTGTGCTGCGGAGCGTGTTGCAGAAGATGCGCCAACGGAGCCAGGCGATGGCGGTTAGCACACCGGCATTTGCGGCGACAAAATCCATCGCGAGTTCCATCCTTTCATAGCATTAATCGGAAGCAGTATGTTTGCCGCGTGACCGAGGCTTTTTACGGGCAGACAGTGCGGCAAATTACACTCATCCCAGCCATGAGAGTTCCTGTTCGGCGTGGGGCTCTCCACCCAAGGTGCGCAGGAAAATCTCTTCTAGGGTCAGCTTCTCTCCGGATTTCGGCGAGCCTTCGCCTGCGACAATCTCTGCGGGGGCGGAGGTATGCGCCTGCACCCCCGCGCGCAACTCCTCTAGCGATCCCTGAGCGACCAGTCGTCCCTTTTGAATAATGGCGACATGACTGCACAGCCGCTCGACAATTTCCAGCACGTGCGAGGTGAGAAAAATGGTTGCGCCGCGAGCGATCATCCCTTGCAACATAATCTTGAGCGTGCCGGCTGCAATGGCATCGACTCCTTCGAAAGGCTCGTCCAGAAAAAGTACTTTAGGGCCATGAATGACGGCCGCAGCCATCGCCAGTTTTTTCTGCATGCCGTGGGAATAATCGGTGACCATCTTCTTGGGCTGATCGGCGAGTTGCATGAAGTCGAGCAGTTCAACCGTCCGCTTGGCCGCTACTTCGCGGTCAAGTCCATACATGCGACCGGCAAAGTTGAGGAACTCCGAGCCGGTGAGCCGTCCGAATAGAGCCATGCCTTCGGGAACCACTCCGATCTGCCGCTTCACTTCCACGGAATTTCTTTCCAGATCGAGTCCGAGAATCTCAATGCGTCCGGCGCTCGGGGCGAGCAGGCCGGTAAGCATCTTGATGGTGGTAGATTTTCCGGCGCCGTTGGGACCAAGAAACCCAAAGAATTGCCCGGGAGAGACTTGCAGATTCACTCCATCCACGGCGAGCAGTTCCCCAAATCGCCGGGTCAGGCCTTGCGTCGAGATAGTGGGCGCTGCTTCCATGAAACTCAAAATCTAGCATAGCGCGGATCATTGTGGTTGGGGCTTAAATGATGCACAAACTCACGCGCTCGAGCAGCGAGAAAAAAAAGCTCCAGCTTGTCACCGGAGCGTTCGTGTGGCAGTCCCGCAGAATTCTAAAACAGATTCCAAAGGAACTGGTTGTAGACGTCGTGGTGATACTGCACCTCGGGCGCCTTCACAAACGTCCCCAGCTTGCGTGGGCAGCGGTCGGCGGCCTCTTCTTTCAAATCCGCATAACGCTTCTTCACATCCTCGCCCAGAATCTTCGTAGTCCATGCAGAACGTTGAAAATTGTCGAGCGCAGTGTAAATGTTATCGGGCAAGTAGCGCTCAGCCTGACGCAGATTCTTGATCTTCGAAGTATCGCCGTCAAGGCCGGTCTTGAAGATCGAATAGAGCACCAGATAGGGGTTTGCATCTGGCGCCACCGAGCGGACTTCCACGCGCATACTCTTTTCGTTGCCGATTGGAATGCGGATCATCGATCCACGATCGACCGCGGAAGCCTTGATCTGATTTGGCGCCTCGAAGTGTGGATCCAACCTGCGATAAGAGTTCACGCTGGCGTTCAGCAGCAGGCAGATGTCGTTTGCGTGAGTCAGAATGCGATCCACGAAACTCCACCCGGTCTTGCTGAGCTTCTCCTCGCCCTTCGCATCCCAGAATAAATTCTTGCCGTTCTCGCTAATGGAAACGTTGGTGTGCATGCCGCTGCCGTTTACGCCGACTACTGGCTTGGGCAGGAATGACGCAGTCAATCCCATGTTGGTTGCAACCTGGCGGCAGATCAATTTATAGAGCTGAATCTGGTCGGCGGCCGCGACCACTTCACCGTAGCCATAATTAATTTCGAATTGCGAAGGCGCGACCTCGGGATGGTCCTTCTCATTCTGGAAGCCCATCGCACGCTGCACTTCCGCCGTGGTATCAATGAATGTGCGCAGTGGATCGCCTGGCAGGGAGTGATAATATCCGCCCGTGTTGACGTATTGGAACTTGCCGGTTTCGTGATACGTACGTTCCGAGTCCGACCCCTGGAAGAGAAATCCCTCGATCTCATTGGCGGCATTGAGCGTGTATTTCTTTTTCTGGTAGAGTTCTCCGGCAAAACTTTTCAAAACGCCGCGAATGTCGGCTGTGTAGGGCGTGCCGCCTTTGTCGATCACTTCGCCGAAGACCAGCACTTTGCCGGAACCGAAGACATCGGCCGGCGCCCAATAAAAAGCCGACCAGTCGATGCCCAGACGAAGATCACTCTCGCGCTGCGCGGTGAAGCCGCGGATGGACGAACCGTCAAAGGTGAGATTATCCCAGCTGTTGATCAGGAACTTCTTGTCGTAATCCAGCATGTGCAGCCGGCCTTCAAGGTCGCTGAAGAGCACAGTGACAGCCTTGATCCGCTTTTCGTCGGTCAAATATTTCAGGCGGTGCTCCTGAATCTTGTCTGTGGCAACACGTTTCCGCCGCTGCTCCTTTGCCTCCAGATTCAGTTCTTCCAGTTCGTCGTAGGTGAGTGCCAGAAAGTTGCGCAGGTCGGTAGGCATGGATGATCTTCGGTCTCCTATTCGTGATTGCCGGTAATCATTTGGGTTGAAACGGACGGAAAGTGTACCGGAAAGAATAGCGCGAGTCGGTGGAGACGACAATCGAAAAAGCTGATGTGAATCATTTGAGATTTGTCTGGGCTTGGTAGAACTGGGCCTGGCGGCATCAACGAGGGACACGATTATTTTTAATTTGCAATTCTCTACTGCATGCCCAGGCCCGTTGCCGGCACGGCGTGGAGGACCAAACCGAGAGCCGTCAATACTGCAAGATAGTAAATAATGGTTGCGCGGCTGGATTGAGCAGGCAAATGTCCGGCAAAGAAAACCTGGTAGCCCGCTCCCAGCGCTACCAGTAGGAACATATTTTGGCCTAGAACCAGCCATAGGACCAAGCATGCGGTGAGAAGCATAATACGCTCCATCTTGCTCAACGCGAGCGCAGCCTGCCCGCCATCGAGCATCCAGACAGGAATTAAATTCAGCAGATTCAGCAGCGCACCGACATGTGCTAAAGCACTCCACAAAGGATTTCCGGTTTGCCACCAAAGCAGGGCGCAAGCCAGCGCCGCAAAAAATCCGGCAAGCGGCCCGGCCAGGCTGATGGCGGCACGAGTTTCCAAAGGCACGCCCAGCGCTTGCCACCGGACGTAAGCTCCAAGCCCCGGCAGGAACACCGGCATCTCTGCCGGCAAGCCACGCCGCTTGATATCGACGAAATGCCCCATCTCGTGAAGCAGAATCAGCACGGCGAAGCCGATACCGAATTTCATGCCAAACGCCGCCCAATAGATTCCAATAAATGCGACAAAGCTCAGCAGAAACTTCAGCTTGAACAAGGCCAGTAAAACAGTCTTAGCCTTGGCCAGCAGAATCGCGATCGGACCGATCGGGCCCAGGCGTTTGGCCCACTTATTCTCCGTGGACTGCGGAAGGGCAGCCTGGTTCGCGGAATTCTCCAACTCTCGCGCGTGCTGTTGGATCCAGTCGTATTGTTTGGACGTGCGAGGCAACAAATGAATTCCCGCAAGCCAGCGCTCTCGCGCCTGCCAGAATTCGCCTTTGCTTTCCAGCGCCTTGGCCTCGGTTGCCAGACGATCAAGTTCCGTGGAGTGAACCAGTGCGTGGCATTTGTCACAGACAAGGGCTCCCAGCGCCAGTTCATCGGCGCAGCGCTTGCAGTTACGAATCTGTTCGGGAGTAATGGAGGACACAATTCTCGATACTACACTTCAGCCAGCGGTAATTGCTGCCGGTGGACGGGGCGGAGATTCGAAGGGCCCATCCAAGGCTGGCAGCTTCTGTCCAGTCGTCTGCCACGCAATCCGAATTCCTATCGAGAGGATGAACAGGCCGATCAGACCGTGCACCGGACTGCTCAACTCCAGAAACGGCGATGCCAATCCAAGGAAAGCTAGTGTGAGCAGGGCCTTTCCGCTGGGCGACGAAGGCCTCGCGGGCGCGGGTGCATCGGAGCGGCGTCCGGATTCTTGTTCGAACTCCCGCTGCTCTTCCGCTAACTGCTGTTGCTGCGAGGAGTGTTGCCGATGGGAACTCGCGTAATGAATCCAGATCGGAATCGCGGCCATTGAGACCGCCGCATAAGTGAGCAACGCTGCCGTGATTTGATACCGCCGTCCGCCGTGGCCGTTCGAACCTTTCATCATGGCTTTGCCCACCATCCATCCCACAGCTAACGAAAGGTAGCCGATGATGATGCCGGTTGCGATTTCAAAGGCGGCGTAAAGAATCAATCCGGCGACGGCTGCGGCCGTTGCGTAGAGAAGTCCGCGTACAAAGTCTGCGTGGTTTTGTTGCGGTACCGCAGTCAGCGCTTTTTCCGCGCACTCCCGGCAAGCCATTGCGCCATTCAATCGATAATATTGGTTCGCAATCAGTCGCTGACAAGAATGACAAGCTTCACCGCCGGGCGATCCAATATATTCGGCGGTGCCGAATTGCGGTGTGCTCCGATTGAGTTCGCTCTCGCTGGGGCTCATCGCCGGGAACGATACCACAGTCGTTGCCGTGGATAAAGCCTATATCAAGGAGTCCGTAATTTAAAGCGCCCGGCCCCGGCCGTCTGGGGTTACGGCCATGTGGGGTTCTGTGGGTTGGGCCGGGCGATCTCAACTAGAAGGCCTAGTTCAATGTCAGCATTCTGCCATCCCCGGATATTCGGGGTCGGTGATTCCGGTCACCGTCGTGCGTGATCTCAGCCGTCCTTTGCCCTCTCTGCGATTGTTCGATTCTTGTTTTGCTGAGTCCGCACAGAATCCACGCACATTCTGTTGTGATGACCGTCACAGCCGCACACACCCACCCAGAGCCGCCGCTTCCGATTTGACTTCCTCTTCTTTCCGCCGCTATCGTTGCCCGCATGAACGTCGTGAAAGCAACCAGGGACTTCGAAGAGTGGCTCGCGCTCCGCACTCAGCTCGATGAAAAAGATCTGCGTCTGAAACATGCACGCATGAAGGCGGAGTTGTTTCCGTTCTTTCGCGCCACATACTATCGCTGGGCGCAGATGTGGCCGGAAATTTGCACCGATCTCACAAGCGCACCTCACGTTCTCGCGGTCGGCGACCTTCATGTGGAGAATTTCGGCACTTGGCGGGACATCGAGGGGCGCCTTATCTGGGGTGTGAATGACTTCGACGAAGCTTGGCCGATGGCGTACACCATCGATCTAGTACGACTTGCGGTGAGCGCCCACCTTGCGGTTGAGGCCGGAAATCTTCCTCTAAAGCGCGAGGATATTTGCGGCACCTTGCTCGAAGGCTATCGCGAAAGCATTAAGCAGGGAGGTTGCGCCTTCGTGCTCGGCGAACAGCATCAGTGGCTGCGCCTGATCGCCGAAAGCGACCTTCGCGATCCCGTGCGCTTTTGGACGAAGATGGATGCTCTTCCCACGCTTAAGACAGCCGTACCTGTGAGCGCCATCGATGCGATTGAGCACCTCTTGCCCGCACCGGGTATTAAGTTTCGCGTGGTCCACCGTACCGCTGGCCTGGGCAGCCTGGGGCATGCCCGCTATGTGGCAATCGCTGACTGGCACGGCGGACGCATCGCTCGCGAAGCCAAGGCTCTTGTCCCGTCTTCGGTATGTTGGGCTCAAGATCAGAAGAGCCCTGCCGAAATTCTTTACCAGACCATCATTAACCGCGCCGTCCGCTGTCCGGACCCCTTCGTCCAACTTCGCGGACGATGGATCGTGCGCCGTCTTGCCCCGCTTTGCTCGCGCGTTGAACTGGCGTCCCTGCGCGGCCCGAATACCGAACTTCGCCTTCTCCATGCCATGGGATGGGAGACCGCTAACATCCATCTCGGAACTCCATCCGGGCGCAAAGCCATTCTTCACCATCTCGACAAACAAAAAGGCAAGTGGCTGCACCACGCTTCAGAAGCCATGCTTGAAGCCATCCGCGCCGATTGGAATGTCTGGAAGAAGAAAGGTTACGCTTGAGGCGGTAGACCGGAGTGAGGTCGTCGAACGTTCAAACAAGCGTGCTGCCCTTACGTCGATCTCGTATCCTTGTTCGGTTTGTGAACTTTGGACTCCTGCCGCTTCGGCTCATTGTAAAATCTAGGTTTCACTAGCAGTTGCAAAAAGGGCTCCTATGCCGCAAGAAAACGCACAAGAAACATCCTCGTCCGCCGACGATCGTGTTGACGACCGCTACAATCCCCAACGCGTCGAAACAAAATGGTTCGAACGCTGGAAGGCCCAAGAGAGTCTCTACGCCGCTGATCCTGCCGGTTCAGCTAAGAAAAAATATTACGTTCTGGAGATGCTGCCTTATCCCTCCGGCGTCCTCCATATGGGCCACGTCCGCAACTACGCGATCGGAGATGCGCTCGCTCGCTACATGTGGATGAACGGCTACAACGTGCTTCATCCCATGGGCTGGGATTCCTTCGGCCTTCCCGCCGAAAACGCCGCCATTCAGAACAACACACCGCCTCGCCAATGGACCCTCGGTAACATCGCGAAGATGAAGGCGCAGATGAACCGTCTCGGCTTCGCCTACGATTGGTCGAACGAAGTCACCACTTGTTCACCCGAATACTACCGTTGGAATCAGTGGTTCTTTCTCAAGTTCTATGAGAAAGGTTTGGCCTACCGAAAAAAAAGTCGCGTCAACTGGTGTCCGAAATGCGCCACCGTTCTAGCCAACGAACAAGTCGTCAACGGCCGCTGCTGGCGGCATGAAGACACTCTCGTCGAGCAGCGCGAACTTGAACAGTGGTGCTTGCGCATCACCAACTACGCCGACGAGTTATTGCGCGATCTGGAAAAACTTGATGGCTGGCCGGAGAAAGTGCGCACCATGCAGCGCAACTGGATTGGGCGGAGCGAAGGTACTCTCGTCGATTTCAAACTCGACTACGCTCAAGCGCACTCTGGCTTTGGTCCAGCCGGGGCTACAGTTACCGTTTTCACTACGCGCATCGATACGATCTATGGCGCAACCTCCATTCAACTCGCGCCGCAGCACCCCATCGTTGACGATCTTGCCGCGTCGAATCCCGATCTGCGCATCAAGGTCGATCAACTTATCGCCGAGCAGCGCAAGGCCAAAGAGGACGGAGACATCGGGGAAATCGAGAAGCACGGCGTTGCAACCGGGCGCTACGCCATCAATCCATTCAACGGAGAAAAAGTCCCCATCTGGGTGGCGAACTACATCCTCATGGACTACGGCACGGGCGCCATCATGAGCGTTCCAGCGCATGACGAGCGCGACTACGAATTCGCGAAGAAGTACAAGCTCGAAACTCGCCTGGTGATTCTTCCGATCTCAAATGACCCTGAAGAAACCGTGACCGAGCCGCCGCTCCCATTTTTGGGTGATGAAGGGATGCTGATCAACTCCGGTCCCTACAGTGGCCTGGAATGCGCGGAAGCCATCAAAACCATGTCCGCTTTCGCTCTGGAAAACGGTTTCGGCAAAGCCACTGTTACCTATCGCCTGAAAGATTGGGGGATCTCCCGGCAGCGCTATTGGGGCACACCGATCCCAATGCTTTATTGTGCAAAGGACGGGATTGTCGCCGTGCCCGAGAAGGATTTGCCTGTGATTCTGCCGGAAAGCGTCGATATCACGCTTGCCGGTGGATCGCCGCTGGGGCGAGTTCCCGAGTTCGTCAACGCGACCTGTCCGAAGTGCGGCGGCCCGGCGCGCCGCGAGACCGACACCATGGACACCTTCATCGACTCGTCCTGGTATTTTTACCGGTACACCGACGCGCATAACGACCATGCGCCGTTCGATTCCAAAGCCGCGCAATACTGGTTTCCCATCGACCAATATATCGGCGGCGTGGAACATGCCATTTTGCACCTGATCTACTCGCGTTTCTGGACGAAGTTCATGCGCGATCTCGGCATGATCTCGAATGACGAACCGGTCGAACGGCTCTTCACCCAGGGCATGGTGATCAAAGACGGCGCGAAAATGTCGAAAAGCTTAGGCAACGTGGTCAGTCCCGATGAAATGGTAGCTCGCTATGGTGCCGACGCAGCCCGCCTTTATAGTCTCTTTGCGGCTCCTCCCGACCGCGATCTTGATTGGCAGGACTCCGGAATCGCAGGTATTCAGAGATTCTTGTCCAAGGTCTATCGCCTTGTGCAACGAAATGCTGCGGCGAAAAAGTTTTCCGGAGGGACGTCACCGATAACAACCGCTTCGCCGGCGGATCGGCAACTTCAGCGCAAACTTCACCAGACCATTAAACGAGTAACCGACGACTTCCAGGGCCGATGGCATTTCAACACGTGCATCTCCGCCATCATGGAGTTGGTCAACGCTCTCTACACGTATGAGGAGGAGGGGGCGCGAACACCAAGTTCTGCTGGTGAGAATAATAATTCGACCGGCGCATCACACTCGCTCATTGCCGAAGTTCAGCGGGACTTGGTTCTGCTGCTCGCCCCCTTCGCGCCATATCTTACCCACGAACTCTGGGAGATGATCGGCGAAAAGGGAAGCCTCCTCAAGGCCACGTGGCCCAAATACGAAGCTGCACTTGCGAAAGAAGACGAACTGGAAATCCCCGTGCAGATTAACGGCAAGTTGCGCGGCCGCATAACCGTTTCAGCGGATGCTTCGGAAGAAGAGGTGATTGCTTTCGCGCTTGCCGATGAGAAAGTACGAACTTTCATTGCCGGGAAGCAGGTGGTGAAAAAGATATTCGTTCCCGGGAAGCTCGCAAATTTCGTCGTGAAATAAAGCCTTTGCGCCACATAAAGTATCTATTCTCCACCGATCGTCAAAGCTTCGCTGCGATGATTGGACTCAATCTCACTGAGCGCCTTCCTATTGGCACCGGTATCTTTTGCCACCACCGAACGGGGATGCACATATCGCGAAACGATATGTATAAACGTTTGTCAACATCAGCACTGGTTATGTAGCCGAGATCGCGGCGGGTTTATTGGCGCACCTTACGCATGACTACGGTATCCTACGGATGACGCTATTATGGCCGCGACATCACCAACCATCGAAGGTTTTCGGGCAGCTTTTCACAGGCCGTCCCTGGTATTTGCCGAAATCGCGTGGCGCTGGGTGTTCGGCGCTACCGCCTCCGCGCTCGTCGGTTTTTCTCTCGTGGAATATTTCAACTCTCTGCCCGTTAGCCGGGCGGACTCGACTCTTCTCTTAACTCGGCAACCGGCGCTTGTGCTTCGAGCCCTCGTACACGTTTTTGGCGGCAGCCTGAATCGAGGAATAGCGTGTTCCTTAATCGTCATGCTGGCGCTCGCGATTTGTTGGATTGTGCTTGCGTCTATGGGCAGAATGGCCACCGTCCGAGCCTTGGCCGAATATTTTCGGAAGGATTTGGCGAGCAAGGGTTTAATTGTGGAGCCCGGGACGAAGGAAAACGGCTTCACCACGTTGGCAAGATCGGCGGAGGAAAGATCGACGAAGCTATCACCGATGCGAGGACTTCTCGGCCTAAACGTTCTGCGCGTCGCGGTAGTTCTCGGTTCGATACTCGCACTGTTGGCCAGTTCAATTCTAGCGAGTTTCGTCTCACCGGACGCTCATCCACGGCCAGGTATGGCGATCGTTTTGTTCCTACTACTGGCGGGATTCGTCTGCTTCGTGGGCTGGGAGTTGAATTGGTGGCTCTCGCTCGCGGAAATGTTTGTCGTCCGCAACGGCGATGACGCTCTGGATGCGATTGCCGCGGCGGCTTCCTTGTCTCGCGATCGTGCCGGATCCGTTCTCGCGGTTAGCATTTGGACGGTCCTTGCTCACCTCGTCGCCTTCAGCGTTGCCAGTTCTGTTGTGGCTGTGCCTTTCGCTTTTATCCCGGTCGCTCCGTGGCGAGTTATATTCGCCATCATCGCAATCGTAACGCTAGTTTATTTTGCTATCGTAAATTGGCTGTACATCGCACGGCTAGCAGGCTACGTCTGCATCGTTGAAATGCCGAACCCCTCATTCACCCAAATACTCCCGGTTGCTCCACCACCGATGGCAGGAAATGTTATCGACGTTAAGTCCATGATCGACCGCGATGAACTCATCCTCAGCGATATTCCAAACTTAGCGTTGGAGCCTTAACCGGTGCGCTCGCTCGCGGCGCCGGAGCCTTGCTGCTTTACACAAGCCACACGATTTGAGAAACTCATCCGTGGAAAATCAATCCCCTCTCAATCAAGCCATCGTCATCCTGGACTTTGGCGCTCAATACACGCAACTCATTGCACGGCGCATCCGAGAGCAGAATGTGTTTTCGGTCGTGTTGCCCTGTACCGCGTCACTTGATGAAGTAAAGAGTTGTTCGCCGATCGGCATTGTGCTCTCGGGCGCGCCATGGTCCGTCTACGATAAAGATGCTCCGCCTGCCGACGCTCGCGTGTTCGAGTTGGGTCTGCCTGTTCTCGGTATCTGCTATGGATTGCAGTTCATGGTGCACACCCTCGGCGGGAAAGTTCGACCGGCGGAAAAGCGCGAGTATGGCCATGCGGAAATCGACATTGTTGCGGAATCTCCTTTGTTCGCTGGGCTAGAGAAGCGTCAGGCGGTTTGGATGTCGCATGGAGACGAGGCTCTGGAGCTGCCTCCAGGTTTCATACTCACTGCGAAGACGGCGCACGCGGTTGCGGGCATTCAGAATGCGGCGAAGAAATGGTTTGCGGTGCAGTTTCACCCCGAAGTTCACCACACTCGGAATGGAACGGAGATACTGCGCAACTTCATATTTCGAGTTTGCGGTGCAAAGCCGTTGTGGACGCCGCAGCACTTTATCGATTCCACAATCGAGCAGGTCAAGCGAGAGGTGAAGGGCGGGAACGCAATCTGTGCGCTTTCCGGCGGAGTCGATTCTTCTGTTGCAGCGGTAATGGTAGATCGGGCATTGCGCGATCCGGGAGGCAAATCGCGCCTGACGTGCATCTTTGTGAACAATGGCGTTCTGCGCAAGAATGAGTTCGAAAAAGTTCAGCAGACGCTGCGCGACAAACTTGGCCTTCGTCTTCACGCCGTCGACGCGACGGATCGATTTATGAACAGGCTCAAGGGCGTCAGCGACCCGGAAACGAAACGCAAAATTATCGGCAACGAATTCATCTCCGTCTTCGAGGACGAAGCGCATCGCCTCGCGCAGGAAGAGGGAAGCGTTGACTATCTTGTACAGGGAACGCTTTATCCCGACGTGATCGAATCGCGTTCGGTGCGCGGGCCCTCGCAAGTGATCAAGTCCCATCACAACGTGGGCGGCCTTCCGGAAAAAATGAAGCTAAAGCTAATTGAACCGCTGAAGGATTTGTTTAAGGATGAAGTCCGCAAGATCGGACGGGATCTGGACATGCCGGAAGAAATTTTGCAAAGGCAACCCTTCCCCGGACCTGGTCTAGCTGTTCGCATTCTCGGTGAGGTTACGCCGGAGCGTTTGGCGCTGTTGCGCGAGTGTGACGACATCGTAGTCGGAGAGATCAAAAACGCCGGCCTTTACACGAAAATCTGGCAGTCGTTTGCTGTGCTCTTGCCAATAATGTCGGTTGGAGTGATGGGCGATATGCGCACCTACGCCTATACATGCGCGGTGCGGGCCGTGAATTCCGAAGATGGTATGACGGCGGATTGGGTTCCGCTGCCCCACGAAGTTTTGAAGAAAATCTCCACTCGAATTGTGAATGAAGTCAACGGAGTGAATCGCGTGGTGTATGACATTACGTCGAAGCCGCCAGGAACGATCGAGTGGGAGTGACGAACAAATTAAACATTAGCCTTTGCTCTCTCGCGCGTCGTCCTAGCCGCTTCAAGCAGACTAGGCGCGATTTTTCTTGCGCCTGTGCTTCTTTCTGCGTTCGAAAAAGCACGCGGCGTGCCATGATAGAACATGAGTAAACGGGCGAGAAGATTAGCCAAGAAAAACGAACTGCGCAGCGTACACGATGCCATAGGAGCTTCGTTGGGAAAAAGCGCCGCGGCGGCGAAAGATGCGGCCGCCGCAAAAGAGGCGCCCCCCAAGGCCGGTGCGAATCGGGATAGCATCAACAAGTAAACATCTGTTTCAGAAATTGGTAGCGGACTGCTGCAGAAATTCCTGCTGAGCCGGCAGTTCCTCTACGGGGTCCTTTAGCACCTTGTGCCGTTTGCGGGCTGGTTTGGCAAAGGGTTCGGAGGCCGCAATGGTGCACAAAACGTAGAACAATGCGGCATTGGCGGGAATCTGCAAATTGAAATCGACTGCGCTGTGAACCAGGATGCCGCTAACACCGAGCAGGCAAGCCAACGTGACGGCACCACTGATGTCCGCAGTCCAATCCCCTATTTTCTTTAGAGCGCGAGTATAAAGCGTTATCACAAACCAGACCATCGCCCCGAAACCCAGGGCTCCCGTCTCAACCAGCAACTGCAGATAATCGTTGTGCGCTTGGTTGACAAAGAAATTTGTGTAAAAGGTACGAAATTGCGGATACACAATGGGAAAGCTTCCCAAGCCCCAGCCGAGAATCGGCTTCTTCAGAAACATATGAATGGCATCACGGTTGATGGACGAGCGGAAGTCGCCCGAAAGGTCGGAGTGGCCGGGCACGATGGTAGCGATTCGCTTCCCAAGTTCGTCGCCACCAGTCCACACAAGAAGCGCAACAACAACTGCCAGAAAGATGCCGATTCCGATTGCCGTTCGGGTTCCGCGCCTCTGGCGCACCAATAAAGCCGCCAGCAAAACCAGTTCAGTCAAGATGGAAAGCATGCCGCCGCGTGATCCCGATAAAAAGATTGTTCCTACCATTACGGCAGCGGATGCTCCCGCCACGGCGCGGATATTCGGCGCAGCCATGCGGGTCAGGGAGAGCATAAGAAGTACTGGCACAAGCATTTCCATGAGGCCGGCGTAGTGATTGTGATTTACGTAGGGCCCATAGATCCATCCACCCATGCGCGGCTGTCGAATCCAATAAAGTTTTCCATTCGAGGAGATGCCTTGGATCAGAGCGAAGCAAGCCAGCGCGCTTCCGTAGACTGAAAAGATAATCGCCAAATTTCGCGCTTGGGCGCCTCGCAGCAGGACTTGGCTGGCCAGAAAGCACAACATCGCATAGGCAAAATACAACAGTGCGAGCGCAACTGTGTCATGCGGATACGCCGTCATTCGGAAAACGAGCTGGATCAAAATCAACGTGCCGAATGCGCCCATCGGGAGGAACAGAGGATTCCATCGCACCCCGATTGCGCCATCGATGAACTGCTTGGCCATCCAAAGGAGAAACAGAGCCACCGAACCCATCTCTAGGACGAAAATGGACCAAGGCTCGACCGCTCCGAACGCGAGGGGTCCAAACAACAAGAGGCCAAATACGCCATACAACAATACTTTCTCCATATCGGCGGAGCGTTCGTGGCGTTGCATGGCGGTGATGTGAATGGTGCTCATGAAGTCGAGCTTTGTGGTTGAGGCGTTAAGGCCGCTTGGGCACCAGGCGGAAGTCGTCGACCCAGAGCTTACCACGGATTGGACTACCTTCCGGAACGCGCCGAATATGGAGCACCAGCAGTTTCGTGTCGGCACCGGTAGTGAACTCTCCGGAACTGGATTTCCAGAATCCTGCCTCTTTCAAATCGTCGCTATCGTAATAAACCGCGTTGGTATAAAAATCCTGAATCGTAAAATGCGGGCCGCCGGCGCCTTCAATTTCTCCATTCTTGTAATACGCGGAGAACTCGTAGAGTGTATTCGGCTGGACCGCGACAAATTGACGAATTCCCGCATCCACAACGCCTGGACCATCGAAAGTGATTAGAAGGGAGCGGTGGCCGCCATGGAAATCACTGGGATCTAACGTGAGCGCGACGCTCTGCTGTTTCTCATATTGCCAATCGAAGCCGCCATTCAAAACATCCAGGCTGAAATCTCCGTTGACAATCAAATTCCGCCCGGAGGGCAAGTAGCTGGAAAGGCCGAACCTTGCAGCAGCTTGCTGCCATACCAAACGCGCCTCACCCACATCCTTGTGGCTCATAAGATAGACAAGATACTCGTTGACAGTGCGGAGTTCAAAAGGTTGAGGTGACGCCACCATTGCCGTCCAAACTTTTTTGGTCCCTTCCGTTTCCTGCTTGCTCATCAGCAAATTCAAAAAAGCGACGTAAGCCTCCGGCCGCTCGGGAACCACATCGCGCAGCAGTGCATCCACGTCCGGGTTGATTCGCCAACAGAGCTGAATCGCAGGATTCGCCAGCGTCGAATCATTTTGAAGTACCACGCGGAACTCGTGTAACGCTTTTTGGTCATCGCCTTGAACCAGATAGAAATTGGCGGCCTCCCAAGCCACATCCGGCGTGGTCGGATCGGCTTCGATGGCATGTTCCAAGGCGTTGGTCTGGTCGGAAACGTCCCCCAGCACCTGGTAGGCGGAGGCTAGATCGAACCAGTAGCGGGCACAGTGCGGATTCAGCCGTAAGGCTGCGCGGTACGGCTCAATCGCAGCGGCCGGATCACGCGCGGCAAGGGCATAGTACCTCCCTAAATTATTTTTGTACTCCGCGCTCCAGGGATCGAAACTTGCGGCGTGCAGCAAACTTGAGAACTCAGGTTCTTCGCCATACACGGACGCGATAAATAACCGAACGGCGAAAAGGGTATAGACAACGCTCAAGCCGATCCCCGCGCAAATAATGCCTACTTTTCGCGAGGAAGAGTTGAGAGCGTATTCCATTCGTGTGCCCGAACCGGCGTCAAATAAAAGAATAAAAGCGGAGAACTTGTTTAAGCACTATGAGATGATGGCTGGCTCGCGTGGGGCTGGGCGATTTCATCCGCGTCACCATCGTCGGGATCGTGCGAGGCGTCGTCGCGATAGTAGCGCGAATACTTGCCCTGGTATTCGTAGTAGTAGTAATAATCTGGCGAGCTGAGATCCACCGCATTCAATAGCACCCCTGAAACCTTCGCATTCACTTGCGCCAGAATATCGCGCGACCGCCGCAAAGCCTGCTTTGTGGTCTGTCCCGAACGAATGACCAGGACAATGGCATCGGCACGGGGTGAGAGAACCACTGCATCGGTAACGGAGAGCGTTGGGGGCGTATCGACAACAATGTGATCGTAGTGTTCGCGCAATTGTTCCAGCACGTCACGCATATTCGTCGAGGCCAGAAGTTCCGCCGGGTTGGGTGGCGGCGTTCCGGCGGGCAACACATCAAGATTGGGCAAAATCGATGATCGTGTGATGGCCTGCTCCAGCGTCGCACTGCCGGTCAGGACGTTGCTCAATCCGCTGCGTGGCCCCATGCCAAGAGTCTTATGAATACTGGGGCGGCGCAAGTCAGCATCAATCAGCAGTACGCGAATTCCTTTCTGTGCCAGCACCACCGCGCAGTTAATGCTGGTGGTGGTCTTGCCCTCTTGCGGAAGCGCGCTTGTGACCATGATGACTTTCGGAGGCGCGCCCAAATTTGAAAGTAGCAGCGAGGTTCGTAGAGCGCGGTAAGACTCGGCCATCTGCGACTGCGGCCTCACTTGCGTGATCAATTCCACCACCTCTTTAGAGGACGCGATCACAAACCGCTTGGCGTTTGCACCCTCACGGGTACTTCTTGATCCCAGAGGAATCATTCCGAGTGGAGGTAGCCCAGAGATCATCTGTGCCTGTTCCGTGGTGCGAACGGTGTTGTCCAGTCCTTCCATCAGGAAGGCCAGACCAACGCCGGAGGTGAGGCCAAGCATGAGCGCAAATGTGAGATTGCGCGGGATGTTCGGCTCAATGGGCGCCGTAGGCACGCGTGCGACGTCTACAATCCGAAAGTTGTTGGAACGAAGACCGGCGGAAACGCCAGCCTCTTTCAATTTCTCCAGCAGGCCTTCATAGAGTTGCCGGTTGCTATCCAGATCGCGCTTCAACAGACTATATTCAATCGCGCTCTCGTTGAGCTTGTTCGCCTCCTGCTTCTGTTTTTCGAGCGCGTCGTGGAGCATGCTTTCCCGCTGGACGGCCGCCATGTACTGGCCCTTGATCTTGCCCCCCACCTTCCGGGTTTCCACCAGAATTTCGCTATCCACTTCTTTGATTTGACCGTTGAGTTGCGCCAATTTTGGGTACGCAGGGCCGAATTGCGTGTTCAACTCGGCAGCCTGAATTCTAAGGTCAGCCTCTTTGCCGCGAAGAGTTTCCAGCAATGAGGAGGCAGACTGCGTTCCTGCGCCTGCGGAATCGAAAATACTGGCCGCCGCAGCGATCGTCTCGGTATCACCAGCTTGCACCAGGCGGTATACGGATTCCTTATCCATGCGTTGCGACTCCGCGGAAGTCAAAGCCTTGTTCAATTCATCAAGCTTCTCGGTCGTGATGTTTTGCTTATCATCGATGCCCAGAATTTCGTGCTCCTTCTGGTAGTGCACCAATTTTTCCTGCGAGGTCTCGACCTTCATCTGCAAGTCGACAAGTTGCTTCGACAGCCAGTCTGAGGCTTGCATGGTGGAATCGAAGCGCGACTTGAAATTGTTCTCGGTATAGGTACTCATCACCGTGTTGACGACGCTGGCGGCAAGTTCTTTGTTGGAGCTGCGATAGTGCAGTTCAATGATGTGGGTATTCGGAGCGAGTGCGACGCTCAGATTGCTGCGGAAGGACGAGAGCAATGAGGATGTTCGTCCGGTATCGGCTTGCAAGGGGTCGGGAGCAAGATCGAGGGAAGAAGGCAACGCTGGCATTTTGCCGCCAAACTCCGGCCTTCGATCGAGCGCCAATTCCCGGATGACCTGCAAGGCCAACAAATCGCTCTGCAGGATTCTTACTTCCGTCTCCATCTCCGTTGGGTCGTAATAATCAACATTGAACGTGGGAGAGTTATTAAAATTCACCAGGCCAGAGTCCGGCTTGTTGATCGCAATGGTTCCTCTGGCTTCGTAAACCGGAGTCATCTTCAAGCTGGCGATTGCGACTACTGCGAAAATCGTGATGAGGCAGGCGAGTACCGTCCACTTACGCTTTACTAAAACGCGAAAATACTCGCCGAGCGCCGATTCCTGTGAAAGCAATTCGGGATAAACCCTTGGGCCGCTGGGTCTTCCGAACTCCGCGCCTAGCGGCTGCATTTCACGAATGAGCGGGCTATTGGCGTGTACCAGCGGTCCGGAATCCATGTATTCTCCTGAAGAAATTCAGCTTGCGTCCCTGGGTGCGCGCACTTCCACACGCCCGCAACCCAAAAAAAGCCGGAGAGTCGATGGCTGCCTCATCGTTTCTCCACCTCATTCAAAATAGTGTTGTGTCGGTTTCGCCGATATTCTAGCACCGCTTTCGCCAAAAACAGTTTGCGAATTGAATGCGCGGGTTGGCACACTGGTGACCAGGCCCACGCGGAGCGGAAGATCTCCGCTATACTACGTTGCAATAAAAAGCCGCACCGCGAATGCGTGCGTTGGGTGGGATATTCGCAGCCAGGTAAACCACGAAAACCAAGATGAGCATGAGGCGACTTCGATGAACTGGTCGGATCAGGAAGTTCTGGTAACGGGAGGGACGGGTTCATTTGGAAAAAAGTTCATCGAGATCATGCTGCAGGAATACCGTCCCAAGCGTCTGGTCATTTTCAGCCGCGACGAATTGAAGCAGCACGATATGCGTAGTGCCGGCTTCGATCATTCTTCTCTCCGCTATTTTCTTGGAGATGTGCGCGACGCGGAACGGTTACGGAGGGCGTTTTACGGCATTACGGTGGTGATCCATGCAGCGGCGCTGAAACAGGTGCCGGCTTGCGAATACAATCCTTTCGAAGCGATCCAAACCAATATTATCGGCGGCCGCAACGTCATTGACGCGGCGATCGACCGCGGGGTTCGGCACGTGCTGGCTCTCAGCACGGACAAAGCCGTGAATCCCGTAAACCTGTATGGGGCAACCAAGCTTTGCGCGGAAAAGGTCTTCGTCCAGGCGAATGCCTATGCGGGGTCGCAAGAGACTCGGTTCAGTTGCGCAAGATATGGTAACGTGGTCGGAAGCCGCGGAAGTGTAATTCCGGTTTTTCTGGAGCAGAGGAAGCGCGGCAAGATCACGATTACGGACCCCCGCATGACCAGATTTTGGCTGACTCTGGATCAGGGGGTTCGATTTGTCATCCGTTCTATCGAACAAATGCATGGTGGCGAAATTTTTGTGCCCAAGATTCCCAGCATGCGCCTGCTGGATCTGGCAGAGGCCGTCGCTCCTGGCTGCGCGGTCGAGTGCATCGGAATCCGCGCGGGAGAAAAATTGCATGAGGTTCTGCTCTCGGAAGATGAAGCCCGCAATGCGGTCGAGTTGGATGACATGTATATCATCCAGCCCACGCATCCCTGGTGGAAGCGCGCCAACTGGGTTCATGGGCGCGAATTGCCGCAAGGGTTCCGATATACCAGCGATACCAACGAGCAGTGGCTGACGCACGAACAGCTTCAGGAATTGATTGATCCCAAGGCTGTGGCGGCTTCTTCGGTCGCCGTCTAATCCCGGAGCAATTCAGACTTTTATTGATCGTTCCTCATGCCAGTGCTGCCCATGACCCGCGAAGTGCTCGCCATTGATGGAGGAACTCCCGTGCGGAAAACATTCCTCCCGTACGGACGGCAGTCAATCCACGACGACGATGTTCAAGCGGTTGTCGATGTGCTCCACTCCGATTGGCTTACGACAGGACCCAAAGTTGAGGAGTTCGAGCACGCCTTTGCCGCATGGATTGGCGTGAAACATGCGGTGAGCTTCAGTTCCGGCACAGGGGCGTTGCACGGTGCAGCTTTCGCGGCTGGACTTAAGCCCGGTGATGAGGCCATCACTACCCCCCTGACGTTTGCGGCCACAGCGAACTCCATTTTGTATCAGGGGGCGACGCCAGTCTTCGCCGACGTCAGCGACGATACTCTTAACCTCGATCCTGAGAAGGCTGCAACTCGGATCACCGCGCGTACCCGCGCTTTGCTGCCCGTCGATTACGGCGGTCACCCGGCGGATCTGGCCGCGATTCGAGAACTCGCCGACCGCAATGGACTCATCGTCATTGAAGACGCCTCTCATGCCGTGGGAGCGAGATATCAAAGTCGAAACGTCGGCGGTATCTCGGACATGACGGCTTTCAGCTTTCATCCCGTCAAACATCTCGCCACCGGCGAAGGCGGAATGGTGACGACGAACCGCGACGATTTTGCCGAGACCTTGCGAACATTCCGCAATCAAGGCCTTTCGAGTGATGCTCGAACACGGAGAACTGAAGGAACATGGCAATACGAAATGGTGCTGCTGGGTTTTAATTACAGGCTTACCGATATTGCATGTGCATTAGGCCTATCGCAGTTGAACCGGCTTGAGGAAAACCTTTCGCGCCGCCGAGAGATTGCGGCGCTTTATGCCGAGGCATTCCGTGATGTCGATGCTGTTCGGCCTCCGGAGGTTCGAGCCGATAGCGACCCGGCATGGCATCTCTATCCCATTCGACTCAATCTCGATCGGTTAATGGTAGACAGGGAAAAGGTTTTTCGTGCGTTGCGCGCGGAAAACATCGGAGTGAATGTTCATTACATTCCGGTGCATCTTCATCCTTACTATCGCGAACGCTTTGCGAGCGGTCCCGGAGAACACCCGGTGGCGGAGCACGCCTACGAACGCCTGATTAGCCTGCCCATGTTTCACGGCATGATGGACGAAGACGTTACGGATGTGGTTAACGCAGTGCGTAAAGTGATGGATTGGTATGCCCGCTGAGATTCAAAGCAGTCTCTACATAATTCGGTTCAAGGCAAATCAAGAATGAGCGAAGTAAGACGTTCAAAGGTAGTTGCGATCATTCAAGCAAGAATGGGATCGACTCGCCTGCCCGGAAAAGTAATGGCTCCGATTCAAGGACGTCCGATGCTC
>Ga0182015_10001010_pt1 | contig 38671 bp, 47 predicted proteins | sample 712P3MmetaG_FD_120478 | JGI IMG/M metagenome (GOLD analysis project Ga0182015, IMG submission 120478) | Permafrost microbial communities from Stordalen Mire, Sweden - 712P3M metaG | ecosystem: Environmental > Terrestrial > Soil > Wetlands > Permafrost | place: Sweden: Stordalen | collected...
GGAGCGCGAAACCTGTTACGAGAAGAAAATACTTTCCGAACTTGCTCATTTTTGATTCTCCTTTCTTTTTCCGGCTTAAACTCGGGTTCGTGTCTGGGCATCGGGAGCGCCGCACGAGTGCGCCGATATTAGCGCGGGAAGGCGACTTCTTTCAATGGCGTCCGTCTGATTTGTCCCTGTTTTGCTTCTGATCATGCAAATTCTTGAATTCACGAGTGTTGGAGGATGATGACAGGGCGTCGCTTATTCTTTCCGCGGGTAATCAATCGGTGGTAGACTGCATCTACTTCGTCGGCCTACCGATGGAAGCAGCGACCCGAACCCGCAGGACGCGCTTCGGCCCGTTTGAGGTTGAACTTCGGGCTGGCGAACTCTACAAGCACGGCATCAGGTGGAGCTACAATGATCTTGCCGGGCGAAACGGAAGCGGGGCTCTGCGGGGGACGCAACCATGCTGAGGGATAGCCTGCTTGCCGTATCGATGCCTTCAAAATCCCCGCCCGAAGGGCGGAATACTCACTAACGGAGAGCGCCCTCTCTCCATTTCAGGCTGGACCAACACATATAACGCGATCGAGTGGGGAGAAAACTTGACCCGAACCGTAAAGTGAGAGTAGCTCACCTTCGCTTCGCGTGGATGCTGCTAGGCACCCCTATCCAGATCTAGCATCTTACCCGTCGGTTTAGTTCTTGGTTACCTGACTTCATCTTTCTGTAAGGTGGTCCGTCACGGTGGTTTAATATCTTGTCCTGAGAGTGGTTCCGGACCCAATCCTGCCCGAGAACTATCGACGCGTGAAAAGTATGTTTGTCCGAGTCGATTCATCGCCAACCGGGTTGATATTGGGCAGAACACAATCCGGCAGTCGCAGAGAGGAGCTTCCGATGCGTTCCCTTCGTCTTTTTTTAGTCTCCAGTTCTGTTCTCGGTCTTGGCGCGCTATTGGTTGGCATTAGCGGTTGCGGCGGTTCTGGCTCTGGCTCATCAACGCCACCAGCGAGTCCCAGCTATACGCTCACGGCCGGGGCGATGAACCCGGGATCCGTCACCGCAGGAAACACCTCCAACTCGACCATTACCGTGACCCCCGCTGGTGGGTATACGGGCAGCGTCACCCTCGCGTGCAGCATGATCGCGGGTGGCACCCCCGCTCCCAGTTGTTCCTTCAGTTCGCCTTCGGTAATGATCACTACCGACGCCCCCGTCAATTCCACTTTAACCGTGACGACTTCGGCGAGTACGCCCGGTGGGACTTATACCATCACGGTTGCCGGAAGCGATGGAACCGGCAAGACCCCAAGCAACGGCGCTCAGGCTTTGAGCCTCACCACAGCGGCGGTCATACAGCACATCGTGGTCATCTTCCAGGAGAACCGCACTCCTGACAATCTGTTCCAGGATCCCGTTTTGATCGGGCGGGGCGCCGACATCGCCAGCAGCGGCTTGAATTCGACTGGCCAGACCATTCCGCTGAGCCCCATCGATCTGGGCACGACCGGATCGAGCCCGCAGAGTTACGACCTCAGCCATGCGCACGCCGCGTTCGTCTCCATGTACGACGGCGGAAAGATGGACGGCGCAAACCTGATTCCATGTACTCCAGCCGCCGCCTGCCCTCCCAACGCGCATCCCAATCCCCAATACAATTACGTCAAACAATCCGACGTTCAGCCCTACTTCGCAATGGCTGAGCAGTACACCTTCGGTGACCGCATGTTTCAAACCAACGAAGGGCCCAGCTTCCCCGCGCACCAGTTCATCATTTCCGGCACCTCAGCTCCTACAGCGAGCAGCAGTCTATTCGCCGCGGAGAATCCCAAACTCAGTAATAGCAACGCTGGGTGCATCGCTCCTCCGACGCAGACCGTCGCGATCATCGATCCCACTGGCAGCGAAACGTCCCAGCCGCCGCAATATCCTTGCTTCGAACACCCCACTCTCACCGACCTGCTCGATGGCAAAGGTGTGACGTGGCGCTACTATGCGCCGTCGGCCGGTTCTATCTGGACCGCACCTGATGCGATCAACCATATGTGCCAGGCGCAAACGGTTAGCGGCACGCTGACCTGTACTGGCCCGGATTGGACTGGAAATGTTGTCATTCCGCAGACACAAGCTTTAGTGGATATCGCCAATGGGCAACTCGCGCAAGTCACCTGGATCATCCCCAGTGGACTCAGTTCCGATCACGCTCTCTCCAATGACGGCAGCGGGCCATCCTGGGTCGCCTCGATTGTCAACTCGATTGGGAACAGCCAATATTGGGCAAACACCGCGATTATCATTACTTGGGACGATTGGGGAGGCTGGTACGATCACGTCGCCCCGAAAGTGGTCAATGATGGCGTGAGCTGGGGATCCGGCTACGTCTACGGCTTCCGGGTTCCTTTGATTGTCGTTTCACCATATGCGAAAGCCGCGTACATTTCTCACAACACGCACGATTTCGGCAGCATCCTCAAATTTATTGAGACCACCTTCGACCTGCCTTCTCTCAACTATGCCGACGCACCAGCTGACGCCCTTGCCGATTGCTTCGTTCTGACCCAGTCGCCGCGCACTTTTCAGATGATACCCGCGGCGCTAAAAGCCGAGCACTTCATCAAGGACAAGAGGCCGCCCACCGACCCCGATGATGACTAGCTTCGTGCACAGGTTCACCGCTAACGATTAGCCTAAAAGTTGCACTTAACACGAACTGGATTACGCGTCGAGGGGTTAGCGGATTGATCTCCTGAAGAGTACCGAAATTGCCGGCTCTCGAATTGGGTACCAGGAAACGACTTGATTGGTTTGATGCCATGGCGCACGGCTACTGCACTTCAGCAGGACGAGAGTCTTTGTTGTTTGATTCGACCCAGATAGCCAGTTTAGAAAGTGAATCTGGCGGAAAACTGTAAAACGCGGGGAAGGCCGTTTGGGCTAATCTCCTGTAAAGTCCCGAAATTGCCTGGGCCCGAGTTGGGCACCAGATAACAGGTCTGGTTCAGCGTTGCGCCGTCACCGCAATTCGTCCCGATTGGATTGTATTGCAACTGGTTGATCCCGTCGCCGTTCTGCACGTAATAGTTGGCATGGTTGAACAAATTGAACGCCTGCACTTGAAATTGTAATTCCTTGCCTTCCCTGATCGAAAAACCGCGGGCCAGTCCAAGGTCAATCCTCTCGAGCCACGGGCCGTAGAAAGAATTCAGGCCGATTCCAGGCGTGGGGCCAGCGCCATTGATGCCGGCCGCAGTGTTCGCGGTGTCTTCATTGAAGGCCGTGTCATTCAGGTTCCCGTTGGCGCCGTCACAATTATTGAACGACAAAGTCGAACTGGTGCACGCCGGACTCAATAGACCCGCGTACGGCCGGCCGGAAGCGAACTCCATGACCGTGCTCAGCGTCCAACCCGAAAGCAGGGTGCGACCGCTGCGGGAACTGGTCAGTCTTTCGAGCCGCGGCTGGTAAACGCTAGCAAGGACAATGCGGTGGCGCTGGTCGAGCAAAGAGGGAGCGTGAGTGTTGCTGAAGTCGAACTGGTTGTTGAAGTCCATGCCGTTGAGCATGATGTTTTTGGCGAAGGTATACGAAAATTGCAGAGACAGTCCTTGCGTCATGCGGCGCTGCACCTGCACGAACAACGAGTTGTAATGGTTTTGCGCCGGACTGATCAGTTCGTTGATCTGGCCGAGGTTGGGGTTAATGCGGCCTTCGGTGAGCAGACTGTTGTCCATGTTCGGCAATACGAGAGATGGTCCGCTACAGGGAACCGAGGTTGCGTTGTCAGGACAGACGATGTAGGTCGTCGTGCCTTGCAGCGGGTTCAAATTCAAATCATAGGCGCTACCTGAGAGGAGGTGAACCCCGTGGGTCCACATCGTTCCGATACTTAGGGTTGTGTTCTTGAAGATCTCACGCTCAATCTGCAAGCTCGACTGCAAAATATATGGCGCTCTGAAATGCAGTGAAACCAGGGAAATGTCCGGAGAAGCCTGGAATAGTGGTGAATCCGGTGGAAGGATCGTGGGGAAAGTTGGCAACTGTTCATTCGGCGGGCCCGCCGTATAGGTAGCGCTTACCTCAGACTGCTGTGACGGCAGCCCGTTCGATATTACGGCGTTCCGGTAATTCAGGCCATTCATATTGGTATAGAACTGCCCGAATCCCCCGCGGACCACGGTCTTTGATTCCGGCTGCCAGGCAAACCCGAAGCGCGGAGCCAGACGCAGAAATTGGTTCGGATACTGACCGGTGAGCGGGAAGACGGGATTTTCCGCGGGCTGTGGGTAAACTTGGAAGTCCTCTCGCAGGCCGATTTCGAGAGTTAACTGTGGCAAAGCGCGGAAGGTGTCCTGCACGTAGAATCCGTAGTAGGGAACACCAAATGAAAACCTCGGCTTTCCCGAAGCCTGACTGAAAAGGTTGTACTTCCCGAGCGCGAAATCTTCCAGATTCGAGAATTCATAACCACCCAGGGGCGACCCGAACTCGACGGCCTCATTGGGGTCGGCGCCTCCATCATTGGTGTCTGCATCCCAGGCGCGGCTGAAATCAAAACCGAACTGCAAGGTGTGCTTGCCCATAACGAAGTCCACACGCTCGGCGAGAGAGTATTGTCTTTCGAAAACCCTTCCTATTGAGAACGGGGCGTTTCCCAGTGTGAAAGAGGCGGGGCTATCCAGGATCACCGTAGGAGTGTCCGGAGCCAAGCCGGTTGGCGTCGAGATTTGATTATCTTGCGAAGTGCCGAAGTGAAATTCGTTCAGTAGGGTTGAGGAGAACGTGTGCGTCCATCCCAGGCTGAGCAGGAAGGTATGTACGTAGGCATTGCCCAGAGTTTGCAGCCCATAATTTCCGATGGTAGGGTCAGTGATGATGCCTCCGGGCGAGTTGAACTGATTCGCATTAATGCTGAGAAACAGGATGTCACGAGAACTGGCCTGATAATCCAACCGGGGCGTAAATACCCAATCGTTGCGCTTTCTTGCTTTGGTGCCGAGATTCGAGTTCAGCGCGTTCACAACGTTCGACACCTGCTGCAGGTATACCCGATTGCTCGGATCCGGCGCTGTGTCGCTGCCCGGTACCGGCAAGGGCCCATTCGACGGTGGTAGTATGGTGCCGGCTGGGATTCCAAAATTAGCACTCAGAAAAGCTGGTAGGTTCGCCGACGTCGTCGCCAGAGTCGAGTTGATCACGGAAATCGGATTGTTCCGGAGCTGCTGTTCATAATCCACGAAGAACCATATGCGGTTTCGCACGATGGGCCCGCCCACTTCGGCGCCAAATTGTTGCAAAGCATCCAGGGGCTTAGAAGAGCCGCTCGCTTTGTCGAGCGCGTCGTTCGCCCCAGTCCCGGAATTCCGGTTGTAATAGAACGCACTGCCGTGGAACGCGTTGCTTCCCGACCGTGTTACCGCGTTAACAAAGCTAGCCCCACCTCCGTAAACGGATGAGTACGGACTTACCGAGACTTCAAATTCTTGGATCGCTTCCTCGCCATACAAGAATGGGATGCGGTACCGGCCTACAATGTCGGCGAAATAGTTGCTGGTCGCATTGCTTCCATCTACGGTGAAGGCGTTGGAACCATTTCCATTGGCGTATCCTGAATCTTCTCCGCCCTGTTGACCAGCGATGCTGACGAGTCCGGTGTCCCCGTCGTAGCTAGTATTCGGAGTCAGCGTGGTGAAGTCGGTGTAACGCCTTCCGTTGAGAGGCAGGTCCTCCAGGAACGTGCGCTCCACAACCGTGGTCGCGGAAGATTCCGTCGGCCGAAGCAGCGGATTCGCGGCGATCACCGTGATCACGTTGTCGGTAGGTCCGACGAGCAGCTTAATGTCCTGCGCCGTGGTGTTACCGATCAGGACCGGGATTTGTTCGACGCGTACGGAACGAAAGCCCTGGTGACTGGCGGTGACCGAATAGGTTCCAGAAGGGAGCACGAATCGGTAAATTCCAGAATGGTTCGCCACACTTGAATGAGTTATCCCGGTCTGCGAATTCAACACGGCCACCGTCGCACCCGGAATCACAGCTCCGCTTGAATCCGTGACGCGCCCGGAAATCTCACCCGTCACTACAACATTCTGTGCGCGAAGCGAATTTCCCGAAATCCAGACTAAAAAGACAAGGAGGAGAAGAGACCGAATGGATGGAGGCATGTTCGAACATCCATTGAATCAAGATTGCAGAACCGAGAGGCAGGTTCCGCACCCGCCCTCGTTATGTCTGCTCTAACAGACAGTACTTTAGCCTCCTTCTGTTCCGAAGGCGACCAATAGCGTTTCGGTTCTGCTTTGATCCAACGTCCATGCTGACCCTCTTGGTTTCAGGCTGCGGCGTACCGGCTTGCCGCATCACTGCACCTGAGCGTGTCGTCGGATAAGGCCTATTCCCTATCAGGCCTTCCCAAATGATCCGGTTGAACACCGCGGGATCCGTCAGGACCTCATCGCTAAAGTTGTATCGTAGGTGCCTCAAAGCGCCATCCGAACATTCCACCGACCACTAAATCACGTTTACAGCATCTAACAGGTGTATCCCAGTAAAACTCGTTGAATTCTCGGAGGTCATTCATGCACCAAAGCAAATCTAGTGGCAGGAGCGAACGTGCGAACCTTTTCGGGGAAAAATGCAACCACATCTCGACGCCCGCTCACATTTCAGCAAGCGATTCGGAGAACGGTTCTTCACACCACCATCTGATGGAGACGGAGATTCATTTTGCTGAGCTGGAAGACGGTTCGCTCGCAGAAATGATCGAAGATCTAATATGTCCGACGAAATCGCTGCTTGCAGTATACAAAGACGGAACTGTTCAGTACGCAGAAAAGTGGCGGGACGGGAGGAGAATTCTCGTTCCAGTGCCACGGGTCGGGATCTCGAATCACATTTGCCTTCCGGCCGGATGCGAATCTTATGCAGGATTTGAACAGCTCGAGAGCGACGTTGCTCATTGCTTTACCTCTTGTGCGGATTTTGAAGTCCGCTGGCGGAAGTTGCTGACAGGGTTCGTGTTGAGCACTTGGCTTCCCGAAATGCTCCCCGTAGCACCCTATCTAGCACTACTTGGCCCTCCCGCATCAGGGAAGACAACGGCGATGCGGATCCTTAGATTATTGTGCCGCCGCAGCCTATTGGTCTCTGATATCTCTTCGGCAGGATTCTATGATGTTTCTCATCGGCTCAGTCCAACTCTGTTGATCGACGAAACGGCCACAGCCGGCCATCCGCGGAAGCTTCTCCATCTCCTTCGATCCAGTAACTCCCCGGGTTTTGTAAGCCTTCGGAAGGATAAGACTCAAATGGCGTACGGACCTAAGGTACTCGCTTGGACGGAGCTGCCAAACGATGCGGCATTGAATAGCCGGTGCATCATCATCCCGATGCACAAAACCTCGCGTACCGATCTAATCAGCCCGGACGACCCGGAGGTTCTGCAGTTCGCGAAGAAGGTGCGTATGCGCCTTCAGCAGTTCCGGTTCGAGCGTTACCGTAAACCCTCATTTCCAAAAGTTCCTGCCGGCGTACGGCTGTCGTCGCGGGCACTAGACCTATACCGCGCACTCGCCATCCCGATGGTGGAGGACCAGAATTTTTGCACAATCTTGGCTCACTTGATCGCGGGTCAGGGCCAATTTCAAGCCCGCTTAATTTCAGCGACACAGGCCTCGGCGGTTCGAATTCTTCACACGTTAATCCACTTCGAACCATTGCCAGGCGGTCACAAACTCAAAGAGTTAACAAACTGGATGAGAGCAGACCTCAATTGGTGCGGCGAGCCATGGAGGATCAATGAACGCAAGACGGGCGATGTTCTGACATCGCTTGGTCTTACGAACCGAAGCCGGACGAACCCCGGTGGATATGTCCTGTGGCTGGAGCGTTCGGATCGCGTACGGATCCACGAAATGGCCCGCGACTACGAAGTGGATCGCGTCGAACCCGACCCAAAATGCGACATCTGCAAGGAGATCAGCACAGTCCATACTGCTGCTCGCACGGACGAAATTGGGAAACAAACACGGGTTCGCTCAAATACCGAAAAGCGTAACCAGCATGAACATCATGAACGTCATGAACATATTCCCATGGCCACGACTCGCGCTGTAAATCGCCGCGCGAAGCGATTGCAGTCAAGATGAGCAGCGGATCAATGCTTCGCGATTTGTGCCGACTTCCTGGCGGGAGCTAACCTCGAGAACGGAAATTCGAAAGCGCTGCTGTTCTCGCTGGAACGCATAGTCGAGCTTCTTCCCTGTCCTCAAAAAAATGGAATTTCTGAAGCAGATTCGAAGCGCTCATGAAAGCGAACCAAGGGAGGGTGGAACTGGGTTTCCGGAGAGGGTTTGAGCAGTTCAGTGTCAATTTTGCGGGCGCCGCTAACATCTTAACTAGATGAAGCGGTTCAGCCAATTGTGATCTTGGCGATAATCGCCGTGGCCGCTAATCTTCTCGTGGCCGCCACGGCCAATCGCTTTAGCAATACAGACTCGGCTTTGCACGCCGCCGCAAAAGCGCAGCGTTGAACCTGAAACGGCTATTGCTCTTAGCTTTCTAGTCTGCGTCCCTCCTCACTAAATAAGTGAACATGTGATCATCAGCATCATTTCGCATTCGGCAGGCACATCGGGATTCACGCGCGTGGGCGGCGAAGGCGCACGATTCAGAATCGCTTCGGTGATCACGCCGGACGTATTGCCCGGGAAGGTCTGCCGCCCGGTGGCCATTTCGTAGAGCACGGTGCCGAAGCTGAAGAGGTCCGAGCGAGCATCGAGTTCTTCGCCGCGCACTTGCTCGGGCGACATATACGCGACGGTTCCCACTGCGGTTCCGGGACTCGTCAGAAGCGATTCAGCGGCAATCGTTGGCATCCCAGAGGATCCCGCCCCGACTCCCACACGCTCCGAAGCAAGTTTTGCAAGGCCGAAATCTAGTACCTTGGCCTGGGTTCGCCGCGTCACAAAAATGTTAGCAGGCTTGACGTCGCGATGAATGATGCCTTTGGAGTGCGCTGATCGAGCGCGTCGGCAATCTGAATGCCAAGATCGAGCACCTGGTCAAATGGCATGGGCTTCTCGCCGATTCGGTGTTTCAGCGTTTGTCCTTCGAGCAACTCCATGGCGATGAACGGAACGGTTTCACCACCGTCGGTCGCTACGTCGATCTCATAGATTGTGCAGATATTGGGATGGGTTGCCGTTGGAATTTATTTCCAAACGCCCACCCAGGGAGACGGCGGAGAAACGGGGTTAGGCCTTTCTGGGATTCGGGAACGGGTTAGCGAATTGCGGAACTCAGGTGAGCGTCGTGCCCTTTAGAGCGGGCTAAAACCGACCGCTAGCTTAAAGTCCTCAAGGATTTGATCTATAAATCCAGTCGGTGCTCCAACTAACTTTGGTCGACGGCGCTGGCGTCTTTATCTCTGCATTCGATTTGCCCCCTGCGTCGAGAAGTATCGAGTTCACTATGCTTCGGTGAGGAGAAAGCGAACAGACTGGGTCAGTCGCCGCTGCATCTTTCGCCAGTAAAAACGCCTGGCAGCGACAACCTCCAAAATCTCGTGTCCGTCGATCGCAGCTTGCGCAGGGTTCCGGCATCCAGTCTTCGCCACGAAATTTTTGGAATGCCCACGAATTCTCCCAGATTCCGCGGAGGGATTGCGTCTGAACGTTTTCAAACTTCATACCCGGAATCACGTTTGCAGCGTGGCATGGCATTGCGTCTCCGCCAGGAGAGATGAGCATTACTTTGCGTCCCCATCCGCCCATGCACGCCTTCGGAAATCTTGAGTAATAATCTGGCACCACATATTCCACGCGAATGCTCCCGCGCAAACGGTCCTCCGCCTTTTTCAGGATTTCAAGTGAGTGATTCAGTTGTTCCCTAGTCGGAAGCAGTCGCGCACGGTTCACATACGCCCAGCCGTAATACTGGACATGAGCGAATTCCACTCGCTGTGGTTGGATTTCCTCAGCGAGTGCCAGCATCTGTTCGAGCTGGCCCAAATTCCCACGGTGAATGACGAAATTCAACGTCAGGGCGATTCGATACCGTTTCACCCATGTAGCCACCCGCAATTTTGCTGCATGTGTTCGCGCTCCCGAAAATTCGCTCGCGCTCTCTTTCTCCGCGCCTTGAAAACTTAGCTGAACATGATCCAGTCCAGCGTTAACAATTTCTTCTAGGCGTTTTTCATCAAGCGGAACGCCGGACGTAATCAAACTTGCGTAGAGTCCCGCACCGCGCGCTGCGCGGATGATGTCAACTTTATCCGGTCGTGCGAGCGGCTCCCCACCGGTGAAGTCCGCCTGCATCACGCCCAGTTCCGCCGCCTCGCGGAGCACGCGAGCCCACACGTCGGTCGACAGCTCGCGTTCTCTTCGAGTGAGCTCTTGGGGGTTTGAGCAGTAAACGCAATGCAAGGGGCAGCGGTGAGTCAGTTCCGCGATCAAAGCCAGCGGATGGAGGGTAGCTTTCATCGCTGGAACATCCTCATTCGAAATCCAGAGCCCGCTCGTTTTGCAGCAGCACGAGATAGCTGAGGATGTCCTGTTCCACTTTCGACGGGTCCGCCTTCGAATAAATCTTCTGCAATTCAGAAATAATTTCGCTCACTGTGTGCTTTTCGTCGCAGCGCTCAACGATTTCGAGGCTCGGCCCGTTAAGCCGCAACGCTCCGGCATTTGCAGCACGCGAAGCTGCTGTGCGTTTTGGCCCAGCCGGCATCCCGGCGCAAGTCGCGGCCGCTTTTCCAGATCCAACGGCGCAGCTGCCATCACGATTCCTTTGCTGGCTGAAAGGTTCCGGGGGGCGACCAGGCAGGGTTCACGTAAGCAAAATAAAGGGCGTCCAGCATCGCCCACAAAATATCGCATTTAGCGCGCAGGGCCCCGAGAGCAAGCTCCTGCTCTTCACTTGTGTTTGCGTGGGCTACGACCCATGCAAGCGCGAAATTCGCATCCTCCGGCGCCTGCGTGATTCTCCCTTGAAAATAGGCGAGCCCGCATTCGAGCCAGGGGTAATGCTGCCGCAGCCGGTCCATTCGCAGTGTGATCAACGTCGCCGAGAAAAGTTCCGTTAATGACGAGGCTACCGCTTCCAGAAAAGTCCGCGTCCGCACAAACTGCACGTAAGCATCTACTGCATAGTGCGTCGCGGGGAGAATACCTTCTCCGCAAATCGCCTGCTCGCGCGTAAGTCCCGTTGCCTCCACGAGCCTTAACCATTTCTCGATGCCACCTGGTTGTGTGCCATCCCCATCGTGGTCGATGATGCGCTTGCGCCACACGCGCCGAAAATCCTGGTCCTCGCTGCGTTGCAAAATCGCCGCGTCCTTAATTGGAATGCGGCTCTGGTAGCGGTAGCGGTTCAGAGCCCAAGCCTGCAGTTGCCCGCGCGTCAGTTTTCCCTCGTGCATCAGCAGATGAAAGGGATGTTTATAGTGATAGCGCTCTTTGCCTATGGCGTGGAATTGCGCGATGAGCTCAGCGGTTGAAAGAACAGATTTCTCGCTGGTCTCGGTCACAGATCTATCTCCATTCCATCGTAGGCAATTTCCCAGCCGGCGTCGCGGAGTGCACGGTTGGCTGCGCTCTCGTCGTCAACCGCCGGGTTGGTATTATTCAGATGGATTAGCACACGTCGCACCGCCTCCGCGTCCTGCATCTGCTCGACCAGCCCGTTTTCGCCCGAAAGCGGCAGATGCCCCATTTCTCTTGCGGACTTTCCACCGGCTCTCACTCGGACAAGTTCGTCATCCATCCAGAATGTTCCATCGAGCATCGCGAGTTCGCTTTTCCTAACGTAGTGTTTCCAACTTTCCCCGCGGCCCGGCAGATTCGGAGCGTAAAAAAATCGCTTTCCATCTTGAGCGCATTCAAGCCCAATCACTGCCTCGTCTTCACGCAACTTAATTCGTAGCTCGTCACTCACGTAATCCGGGAAGCTCCCACCGAGCGAATGTGCGGTGCAAGTAAAACTCTTGGGCACTGTGCCCTCGGGATCCGAAAACGCGGTCACAGGCTTTTCGAGGGGCATCACCTCCCATCGCACCGGAGGATTCGCTCGATCGAGAACACGCAAAAATGCATTCTCTTCGGTCAACGCTCGCTGCACAGACCGCGTGGCAAAAATCCGCAGCGACTGAAATTCGCGCAGGTGCAGCAAACCCATGACGCAATCCACCTCGGCACTCGTCAGGAAAATGGCGCTGATGGGGGTGCTCCGCGTCTCTTCGGGGGGAGCGAACTCAGGATATTCCAAAATTTGCTGCCGGAGATCCGGTGAAGCGTTGAGGAGGAGCCATTTGCCTGGCGCTGGCGAAACGGCCACTTGGGCCTGAGAGCGCGCGCGTCCTTTCAGGACGCCTGCGCGCAGTCGATTGCAATTTGCACACCCGCAATTCCACTGTGGGAAGCCGCCCCCGGCAGCCGAACCGAGGACTTTGACACGCATCTACGAACTACAATTCCGCGTTCGCGTAAGAACTTACTTCGCAGTTCAGTTCAATTACTTCGTGCTCCGGTGTGGACCATTCCATGAGAATTACTCCTTCAGGGCTTATCCCTGTCATGCCGCTTGAACTGGAGTATAACCTTTCGCGGCGCCGCTGCCAACCCTGCCACCTCGAAGTTCTACCCTCAGAAGATGGAATTCAGGCGCGAGGTTAATTAACCCCTAGACATGGACTGAAGTGCTGTCCCGAACAAGTTTCTCGTTACTCGGATCACTGATCATCGATCCGGTCGCCAGAGGATCGGCTGCGGCTTGGCATGCAGGAAACTCGTGGCCTGCAAAATGCCGTGCGAATCAAAGTCGCCGCGCGCGAGCACCGGTTCGCCGTCTATGGCTTGAATGGCAGCATGACGCGCGATCGCCTCGGTGAGCTCGACTGTAATTTGCTTGCCGTCCCGTACCTCAATCACAACGCGTGTTCCCGACGCCTCGCGAACGAAACCCGAAATTTGATGTGGCGACAGAACCGGCTGGGACGGTGCTGCCACCCGAACCAACTGAGACGCGGAGACAAGGGCGTCACCCGTTCCCGCGACGCCGAAGATCGAGAGCATCCGATAGCTCGCGACATAGACTTTACCGTTCGCCACCACGGGCACGATGTTCGCGTTGCCACCGGTGTTCGGCCAGTTCCCTGCTGTGCCCGAGTAGAGTGGTGTGCCACTGGCCGCATTGAAGGCGTATAGCGTGACGTCGTACGTGCTGTTGAACGGACGGCCGACTGCCCAGATCACGGCGGAACCGGCCGTGGTTCCGTTCGACGAGACACTGGTGAAGAACCCGGGGTCCTGCCCGGTACTGATTGATGGCGACGTGAATTCAGGATCAGCGACCAAGGTGGTGTTAGGCGAGGTCTGCACTTTCCAGACATCAATGTTGCTGCCTCCGCTCGAGACCACACGCCCAACTCCGTCCGAACCGGTGAAATAGGATGGGCCGCACCAGCAACTGCCGACCGAATACTCACCCACTACATTGCTAGAATTCTCGCCGCCGAGACTGCCCACTTTCATGAGATACATAATCCCGGCTTTGCCCGCAGCCACGGCGAGATTCGGGTCGGAACCAGGCTGTTTAGGCAATAGCATCACGCCGCCTGAACCGAAATCTTCATCATTCCGATCCAGCGTTGCCACGTCGGCACCAGTGTCCGTCGGACTGAAATACGACACAATGTGGTTGAGTGTCGAGGAAATCTCAATTGCGCTTTCCGAAAGATTGACCGCGTTGGACTTGTCGTAAGTCGTGCCGGAAGGATCGGAATTCCCGGTAGCGAAAAACAGATTACCGCTGCCTTCCGAGGCCGGGCCGTAACCCGACATCCAGATCGAGGTCAGGAAGAAATCGTTCGGCGAGTTGGCAGGTAGCACCTGGTTATTAAGTTGCTTCTGTGTAATCGGTTCGAGCGTAGTAGCGTTCCACGCGAGCATCCATCCGCGCGAACTGTTGGCGTTGATGTCACAAAAGCTGCCGAAGCCGGCGTAGACGTTGCCGTTCGCCTCGAGCAGAGCGGGACGCTGGCGGCTCGATCCGGCTGTGAAGCTATATTCGGTTTTGCCGTCAGAGAGCGTATGCGTTGCCGAGACCACGACCGGAGGCACCTGGTCAGACAGCGTAGTCAGGTTGAGCGCATGCAACATGAACTCTTGGGAGGAATTATAAACGTACGCGATCACGTAGAGCGTTTGTGACTTTACGTTTATGACCGGCGTCGAATTGATCCCGACATTGCTGCCGTTGTTGTTGCACTCCCCAGGCAGTGCTGTGATAGGAACAGGCGTACCCAGATTGACATGCAGCAGAATCGCCCCCGATGACGCGTCGATGCCATAGACTGAGTTGCTTTCAGTCGCGACATAGACCACGTCGTGCTTGGCTCCGCCGATGGTGAGGCCGGTGACTAGGAGAGGCTGCGCATCGACTTGGTCATCGAGCGTAACCTGATGTAGAAGTCCAAAGTTGGAGCTGTTGACCACGCTCGGCGTTAGCGCGGTCTCGCCACTGTTCCATCCGGTGCGCCGCGTGTCATTGTGATAGGTGGTGACGTTGATCTTTGCCGCGGTGGAGTTCGAAATGGAATTCTGAGATGCCTTTGGGCTGACAAAGTTCGCCACCGCCGGTAGTGCGGTCTGTCGGCCTGCGAAGGGCACGCTTTGCGCGCTCGCCAGTGAAGAAAACACACAGTACAGCAAAAGCGCGCATAGCATGGTAATACCTGCCTGAGTTGCACGGCATTGGTAGCTAAATGCGGCCGCGCGAACCAATAGCGACTCGGTGAGAAATTCCCACGTAAAGCGATGCGTAATCATCGATGACTGTCTCCTTATTTCTTAAAGGGAACCGAAACGCGTCGGGCCGTTGCAAAATGATAGATAGAAAGTCCCAGGCAATTTGCTTATCCTGATTTCTACCCCCAGCGCAGTTGTTGTCAACAGAAATTCGGAATTCTTGGGCGCGCCTGTGGAAAATCACAGTCTTCGGTACTCTACGTACTGTGCCGGTAGACCGGTCAGTCGTTTGCTAAACGAGGAGTCGTCACCTGGTGAAATATGTGGTCGATCACGCAGCCCTTTCTGATTGACCACCGATTGGAAAGTGCCCGAAGGACCGATCAGATTGATTCGGCAAGGAGCGGCGACGATACGATGGATCAATTCGCTGGGTCAGCGGCTGCGTGCCCTGCGCCATGTAATCCAATCCCTCCGCCACTTTTATTCTCCTTTCCTTTATTTTGTGCAACATTTCCGTTAATGAAATTCTTGGTCCAAAACTTCTTGGCTAGGATCGCCGTCAGGGCGCCCGTGGAGAGCGCAGTGCCGGTGATCAAAGCCGCTGCTGCTAGACATGCTGGACACATGGGTTCCCGCCTTGTCTGCCGCCGAGACGGGATTAAGCCTTGGCTGCGGATGCGCATTGAGCGCGCATCTGCTGCCCGAACTGCCGCATCGCGGCGATCTGACCAGGATTGCGGCTTTCCGCCCAGGCTTCGAAGCGTTGTGCTGCTTTTTCCAGGTTTTCGAGGAATTGTCTATTGACGAAGCGCGTGCGAGCCTCCGGAATGGTGGGCTTAACGCGTTCCCAAACGCCGAACAATTCGCCGCCGGTTTCGAAGAACAGTTCTTCGTGCAGCAGACCGTAATTGAGCAGAGCGCAGGCTTGCTCCCAGTAACTGACCACCATCATGAAGGATGCGCCCGCTTCCGTTCCCATCGGGGCGATTTTCATGGCCTCGTCGAGGGTGTCCGCGAAAAAGTTTTTCATGAACCATTGACGCGCCTCGCGCAAACGGGCCTCGCGACGCTCTTCAAAAACCTGCAGAGTGAAGCTGTGCTTGCTCAAACGTAGGCTTTGTGCTCATGTGCTTATTCTCCTTTTCGTTTTACGGTCTTTATGAATCCATTGCGCTGAACTTGAACTCCAACTTCGTTTCCGGTCCCAATTTCAATTCCGGTTTCGGTTTCGCTTTTATCTCCCTTCTCGCTTTTCTCTTTTGTGATGCTGCTTACTGCGGACGCGGAGCCTCAGCGCGTTTGCGCGTGCGCTCGAGGATCCAGTTCCAGCCCTTGTCCATGTTTTCCTTGTATTCATCGGGAACAAATCCGGGCGCGGTGTGGCGGAAAGTGATGAGCGTCACACCGTTGGCCTCGGAGAGGCGTTATTGCAGATTGGAAACGACTGCGAGATCGAGGCGTGGCCCGGCGGCAGGTGGTACCGCGACCTCAGTGACAACAACGGACATTTCTGGGGAGTGGTGCAGGTCATCAAGCGTCCGACGCTCTTGGAAATCCATGGTCCCTTGTTCATGTCCTATTCATCGGCAACGGATTCCCTTCCGGAGTTTCATTGTGGTATCGAGCGGTGCGTGGACCCGGATTTCTTGATTTATGGTCGGCGTCAAGCTCTCGGCCGAAGCCGCGGCGGTCATCGTCATTCCTCCTCCTATGATGTTTTGTCTACTTCCGTCTGTTTTCGACTCGCTAAGACGAAAACACCGGCCGGATTTCCTTTTTTGCTTTATTCTTTCGGGTTAGGCTGGCCCTTACCTGTTGTAATCAAGCTCCGTAGACTGCCGTTAATATACGAGCCCCACGCGTTGGAGCAGGCGCCGAAACATTCATGGTCAGGAACCAAGCCCACATGGGTGAAGCGGACCTCGGTTTGGTCGCCGTTTTTGGCGATTTCAAAAGTAACTTTTGTGCCGTTCCACTCGGTTTTGTTTTTAATAAAATTAAGACTGCTGTCTAAAACGAGCCAAACGACTTTTTTGCCGGGAATTAATTCTGTTACCTTCTGTTTGCTGTAATGGATGTCTTTGTAACGGTACGTAAACTCACCGCCAAGTTTGTCGGTAGGCCCGTCAATCTGTCCCGACCACCATCCACGAACATTATTGATGGCAGCGAAGGCTTCTTCGGGAGTCTGGTCAACGGCAAATGCGGCGCTGAGATTTTGATCCTTCCTCATTTTTCCGCTGCTTTTGGTCATCGCTTCTCCTCCTTCTCTGTGGTTCGACGAAGCTCCTCTACTTTCGTCGCGGCTCCTTCGGCGCGTTCTCTTACTCGGCTTAATTGGGGATGCCACAGGCGCTCGAACGTGCCAGCCCACTCGTGGAGCCACCGGATCCCCTCAGCATTGGTGCGACAAAACATTTGGCGACCTTCGCGGCGAACATGAACCAGGCCGAAGTCGCTTCTAGAACTGGACTTCTGTTTCATGATCGGGGGCCCCGGTACCACTGATCAATGATCAGAGAAGTGCGGCGACTGTAAGTTCCGAGTGGCCCGTCATCCACCCCCGATAAATCACACTGCGGCAGGCGAGCAAGGACTTATCGGGAGCGCACCCTCAGACGGTCCACTGTGAGCGTACCAATCGAGAGCTTCTCAATGCGAGCCTCCAGAATTCGCAAACGCCCGATGGCCACTGCACCCACCGCGATTGCCCCGATCGCAGCCGCACCACAAGCGAATGCGCCGACCGCCAGTGCGCGCATGGTGGTGCTGCCCGTTTCGATTGCGTCTGTAGCGCCCTTCCTCTGGGTCGCGACCCCGGCATTCTCCAGGCGTTCTTGTTCCTTATTATTATCTGCTGTACAAAACGTTGCTGTGACAAGTGCTAAACATACCGCGAGAATTGATTTACTGAACATCGCTGACCTCCATAATCAATCAGAATGATCGTGGCGATAACATACCGGCGACCGAACGAAGAAAAATTCACCATCGTTTCGGAAAGCGGCTCAGCGCTCTTGAACAAACGCGTATTGGAGCGGCTTTTGCAGGCCGAACTAGATTCCATTCAAGAGGAAAACCGGCGCCGGACGGCGATCCGACCGGAAAATTACGAGTTTCGCCTGGTAGGCTACGAGCGGAGTCCCGAGCACAACTTTTATGTCCTGCAAATTACGCCGCTGACGAAGAACGAATTCCAGTTTCGCGGTCGGATTTGGGTCGAGGGGAGAGATTTCGCGGTGGCGCGCATCGAAGGCGAGCCCGCTAAAAATCCCTCGCGGTGGACAAGGCGAAATGTGGTCCACGTGACATATGAGAAGCACGGCGATTTTTGGTTACCGGCGCGAAACGAAACCACTACACAAGTGCGAATTGCGGGAAGGTCGTTGCTTACGATCGAATATCGAGACTATCACATCCTGGATACGGACGACGTACGACTTGCCCCTCTTCCGGAGCAGTCGTCTGCTGCTTTTCAGGAATCCGCGCGGTTGATCGGAGCCCGACCATAGCGCCGATGGGAAACAGGCATTCGATACCGCCAATGGCCGCCCCAACTGGGGCGTCTTGGAGATCGTCGTGTACCCATCCACCAATCGACCTAACCGCAGGGGTCGGGCACTCGTTTGACTCCTTTTATAGAACTAATCAGCACCTACAGCAGTCCGATCGCTCCGCTCCGCGCCGCGCATTAAGGTGCCAGCAGTCGCTACTATGGATGGTTGAAACACTAGGTTTTCGCGCGGAGATTCGATTGCTGGTACATTTTCTGAGCCATGAACTCTAGGAGCTTCCGGTCGCTCTCGCTAATCCGCTTCAGAAGACCGCGGAAGGTGCTCAGGGTGCGAGAGTCTTTGCCAGAATCGCCCCAAGACATATGGTCGCCCTTTTTGCGCAGGAGCGAAACCGGCAGCTTGAGGGATTCCTCACCATCGTAGAAGATTTGATAGAGAGGAACTCCCAGAGCCAGCGCCATCTTTTCCAGCGTTTCAACGCCCGGGACGGTATGGCCATTCTCAACGCGTGAAATATAGCAGCGAAACAATCCGGTGCGCTTCTCGATATCTCCCTGGGGAAGTTTCTTTTGTTCCCTCAGGGCACGCAATCTGTCACCAATGATCATGTCTGTCTCCTTTCCGATGTGCTGCGTGCCGTTGACGATCACAGACAAGCCGAAATCGCCGGCATTGAGGATGACGCGTGTTTCCATTATGCGGATACCCGATTCACTAAGATTGAAATGTTTCGGCCAACGTTACAGAACGGTGCGGACCGCGCGGCACCCGGGAACACCGCGAACACTGATAAAATCAACGAATGTGACCATCGAGGTTTACGGCCACACCCCCTGGCGGTATGCCCCCATGAGACGAACTGCCTGTTCGACGGGATCCTTCTCTTGCTAGCTCGACCTTGAGGGCCTCAACGGTATCTTGCAGCACGCGAATTTCGCCTTCTTTCAGATCCTTAAGAACGCAGTACATGCCCAAGGCATCTTTTACCGCACTTTTTTGTTCCGCGCTTGCCGCTGCGATCGTCATTGTGATGACAGTGCCCACGGCCAGAAAAACACCGACAAAGAGTGGCAGGCCGGTTGTGTTCTCAAAAGGCCCCAATCCGTTCACAGAACCCCACATCGCAAATCCACCCATGACGAATGTTACCCCCGCCGCTTCGAGAGGGCAAAAGCGGAGGGCCGACCATACCAGGAACGGAGCACACAGAAACAGAAGACCGTTTCCAGGGATCCACGACGCCGACTGATAGCCGAAATTCAGCACGCATACGATACTTAGTCCTGCAATCAGAACGGCAGTTTCGAGCGGTTCTGCTAGACCTAAGTAATGGTGTCTGTGCCCTAATATGAGCACAATAAACGGAGTCACAAAAAGTGTGCCCAGCATGTCCCCTACCCACCAAACAGACCAGAGCGGCGGGAAATCAATCAACCTAGCAAATCCACCCAGGTACAGGAGGCTGATTCCTAAAGTGGCGCACAGCGCTGGGGCTACCATTCCCGCAAAGAAGACTAAACGCAAAACGTCCCACGTTCTAAAGAAGGCGCTGATGCCGTTTGCATATCTGTTGACGAGATAAGCCCCGATTAGCGCCTCCAAAGTGTTGCCAAGAGCAAGACCCACTGAAATCAAAACGGAGCCCGTGATTACAACGCTGAGAGCAAACGCTCCAAGAAATATCCCGGGCCACGCTCGAAAACCTCGCAAGAGAATGGCAGCCAAGGAAATGCCCGTAGGAAGCCAAATCGCAGTCACAAAGTGGCTCGGGGTAGACGGGCGCAGACAGAACTTCCCAACGAAGAAGTAGCTAAACGCCAAGCAGGCAATGGTCAGGAGATTGCTAGGTTCGAGGTATGGACTTAGCTTGTTATCAAGTGTTCGTCGGAGTTCAAAGATGGTATGACGGACGCACGTGCGCGAATGGATCATTACCTCCTCCCGTTTTATGTCGCGCAGGGAGCACGCGCTTTTAGCGGAACGTGCTACAAAATTGGGTGTTAAGTACCCTTAGTACCACTAAAGCATTTTATTGTCAAGGGAATAATAATTACAACCTGCTCCAGTAAGGAACTCTCCGGCGGCGAAGCCCCGAAGGTTAGAGAATTGTGATGCGGAATTGACCTCTCACTTTCGTTGGAGTTGAGTGTTGAACATTGGTGCTTTGGCGTGAATCCGTTTGTTCTACGGCAATGGCCGCTCGTTCCAACTCTTGAACGATCCCAATGACCAATGAACGCGCGAACAAAACTGTCTTGACTCTAACCGGCTTTCTCATGGAAGGAGTTAGCACCGATTCAAGAAGATGCCTGAGATGGCCGATCCGAAACGTGACCGGTTCAGAAATAAGTCTGACGTGGTCGCATTCGTGAAGAGATCGTTTGCGGACGGGGCGGCGATCAAAGCAAAGGGGGATAAGGGCATGTCCGACCTAGTGGTGGATCCGTTGGAAAATGAACAGACACGAATCAGCGATTTCGCCTACGGCTTCGTCGAGCATGGGAAAGATAACGGCCAGCTGACGGTGTATTACCGTGTGGCAGGCTTGGTGCCGCCCGAGTCGCGTCCGAAGAAATAGTGCAACAAAACGTCCGTCACTGGGAGCGCCGGAAGAATCTATTCAGCTTCGTCAGGGACTGCGCGGGGGTATGAAGTTGCGCGTGTACACTATCAAATTTCCAAAAACGGAGCCACGCGCCTGGACCCACGAAATGCCGGACGGCAAGCTGGAACAATTCCAAATCGCGGCAATGGATTAGTAACCAGAGAAGTCGAATCGACGCCTAAACTCATCTGGCAGATGTCGCGGCAACGCGACGGTCCAGGATGAGTCTTCGCGCCGACCCGGATGCAAAATAAGTTCTTCGTCACGTTCTTTATTTCCTGTACTCTTCCCGGCTCCCTTACGGCAGGGGTTAGCCGTGAGGCGGAGGCTCAATTGCCTCAATTGATACGCTGGCGTACAATGCACAGCCTGTGCCGGATACTTCCTCCATTGTCGGCCGCACCATCTCTCACTACAGCGTTCTGGAAAAACTGGGTGGCGGGGGAATGGGTGTAGTCTACAAAGCTAAGGACACGCGTCTCGGCCGGAGTGTCGCGCTGAAATTCCTCCCTGACGACATTTCCCACGATCCTCAGGCGACCGAACGATTCCGCCGCGAGGCGCGTGCTGCTTCCGCGCTTAATCATTCCAACATCTGCACAATTCACGATATTGGAGAATTTGAAGGCCGTCCGTTTATCGCCATGGAGCTGCTGGAGGGGCGGACCCTGAAACACCGCATTGAGGGAAAGCCCATCGAAATATCGGAACTCTTGGAGATCGGCATTCAGATCGCGAACGGCCTCGATGCGGCCCACTCGAAAGGAATCGTGCATCGCGACATTAAGCCCGCGAATATCTTTCTCGTGGAGCGCGGGCAGGCGAAGGTTTTGGATTTTGGTTTGGCCAAGCTAGCGCCAGCGGTGCACCATGCCGCCGAATCGGTGGGCGCCACATCCGTGCGCACGCAAACGCATGTGCTCGACAAAGACCAACTGACCAGTCCGGGCAGTTCCATGGGCACCGTCGCGTACATGTCGCCGGAACAAGCGCGGGGCGAAGAGCTGGATGCACGCTCAGATTTATTTTCGCTCGGTGTCGTGCTCTACGAAATGGCCACCGGGTCGGTTCCCTTCTCCGGTGCGACCTCGGCGCTGATTTTCGACGGCATCCTGCATTCCGCGCCCGCGTCCGCGAAGGAATTAAACCCGCGCCTGCCCTTGACGATGGAAAATATTCTTGGCAAAGCGCTCGAGAAAGACACCGACCTCCGTTACCAGACCGCCCCCGAACTCCGCGCCGATCTGAAGCGCCTCAAGCGAGACCTTGATTCGAGCCGCCGGCCCGCGACGGAAAAGAGCGCTTCAGGTTCGGGGGCGCAGGTAGTTCCAGCCAAGCAGAAATCGGTCGCGGTGCTGTACTTCGAAAACCAGAGTGGCGCGAAGGAGGATGAATACCTGCGCGACGGCATCACCGAGGACGTAATCACCGAGCTCTCCAAGATCCGGGGACTGAACACTTTTTCCCGCCCCACCGTTCTGGCATTCCGCGACAAGCCGGTGACCCCGGCGCAGATTGGGCAGCAGCTCGGGGCGGCGTACGTCCTCACCGGCACTTTGCGCCGCGCCGGCGCCCGCTTGCGCATCAGCGCTCAGCTCGTGGACACGCACACCGATTTTCCGCTCTGGTCGGAGCGCTTCGACCGGGAGATGAAGGACGTTTTCGAGGTACAGGACGAGATGGCCCGGAAGATCGCCGAGGCCTTGCGCGTGACGCTTTCCCCGCAAGAACTGGAGGCCCTGGCCGATAAGCCCACCGAAAACCCGCAAGCCTACGATCTCTACTTGCGCGGCAAGCGCTACGCCCGGCGGTTGACGCGCCAGGACGTCGAGTTCGCTCTGCAGATGTTCGAAAACGCGGTGACCCTGGACCCCAGCTTCGCACTGGCCTACGCCGCCTGCGCTAACGCCTGCGCGATGTACTACTCCCTCTTCAGCCGCGATCAGGTGTGGATCGAACGCGCACGGGAGGCTTCCGGCAGAGCCGTTTCCCTGCGCTGGGACCTGCCCGAGACTCACCTCAGCCAGGCCTGGGTCCTATATGCCGCAGGACTGTATGACGAAGCCGTGCGCATGGTCAAAAAAGCCATCGAACGCAAGCATGATTGCGATGGCGCATATTACTTGTTCTGCCGGGCCCTCTTTGCCGCGGGGCGCTATCAGGAGGTTCTGGACCTCGCGGAATCTGCCATCGAATCGAGCGGCGAGGACTACAACGTTTATGTGCCCATCAGGAACTCTCTCGGCGCCATGGGAAAGGAAGAAGCCAAAATCAACATGACCCAGAGATTCTGCGTCGCGCTCGAAAACCACATGAAACATGTGCCCGAGGATGCGAGAGCGCGCATCCTGCTGGGCGGCAACTACGCCGACTTGGGACGGCCGGACGACGCCTTGCGCGAACTCAACCTGGCGGTCACCCTGCGCGCCAATGAAGCGTCGATTCTCTATAACGCCGCTTGCGTCTACTGCCTCCTGAAAAAAGCGCCGGAGGCCATGGATGCCTTGCGCAAAGCCTGGGAAGCGGGTTCCAAGGATAGCGTGTGGACGCGCCGCGACCCGGACCTCGTCCTCCTTCATGGCGATCCTGAGTTTGAACGCCTGTATCCGGAAAAACCCGCCTCACCGCATTCTCTTTAAGCAGGCGGCTCATCACTCCGAAACCACCCACGTAGTAAACGTTGGGCTGGGCTTCTGCCTCGGAATACTACGGCGGGCGACCCGACCCGCTGGCTGACACTGCAACCGAGATCACCCAGCACATGAATACCGATCACGGGGATGCGCTTATCCTGCTTGCCCGGGCATTTGCTGGAATCGAGTCTCAGGAAGTGACGACGACTTCGGTAGACCGTCTCGGCTTTAACGTACGCTTGAAAACCCGAGATGGCACGCGAGGTGCCCGCATCGCATTCTTGCGGGAGGTGAGCAGTCCGGCGGAAGCCAGAAAAGTGCTAGTAGAAATGGTAAGGCAGGCGCGGCGAATGTTGAGCTGTGGGCCGGCGGCGGACCGGACCACCATCCTCGCGCACGTCCGCAACAGTCAAGCGCGTGTAAATCTGCGAGGTCTGGTTCTATGCTCGGCCGGCTTTTTGTGCGGCCTTCATCACCGTTTTCTTCATACGGTTTTCGCCGGCCCAATACAAACTGATTTCGTGGCCATCAGGATCATTGAGGTAAGCATGTCGCCAACCCCAGGGCATCATGCGTGGAAATTGGGTAATGTGGAACCCTCTTTGTTGCAGTTTGCGGCAGAAGTCGTCGAGCTCTCGGACTTCAAAGTATAGACGTACGCCATCGCTCAAAACAGGAGTTTCAGGAGCCGCCTCGTGAAGGGCGATGGTACCGTCACCGCCCGGCGCGCGTAGGCGGGCATACACGGGCCTCTTCTCATAGCGAAAGTCTTCAATGAGCTTGAATCCCAGCAAATCTCGGTAGAAGCCGAGTCCGCGCTCTACGTCTTTCACGTAAACCATGGCGTGATTGAAAGTGAGCTTCCCGTCACTATCTGCAGCGACGGAAGTCTTGTTTTGTTGCGCGGGATGCTTGGTACCCGCCCGCCTCGCATTTTGTGAACCTGGAGTCTTCTTTGAAGATGCTTTCTTTTGTTTTGGCTTCTTCATTGAGTTAATTCCAACAAGCGGGCAAGTATTGTCGGGAGTACATCGGCTGTCAAGTCTCTAGACTCCTCATCGAGAGCTTAAAGGCTTTCGCAATTCTCTCAATATTTACGAGGGCAACGTCACGTTCGCTTCTGAAAAACTTGCCATAGCCTGGTGTCGCCCTCGTCACCCCTCACTTTGCCCACATTCCCGTAACAGCGACGTCACAAGTCCGAGTAGTCGCCCGGTCAGTTTCCAATAACGTCACTGATCGGGACTTAGCCGTGGGCCGGCCATTTCGAACTGGTTCGGTTCCTCGTTGGGCGTCGAGCTCGACCGGAGTTGGAGGATATTCTCTGGCAGCGCACGCCCGACAGATTGGGCAAGGCACGCGGGCAGAACGAAGATTGGACACCTTCGTACGCAAGAGCGGAAGCCACAAACGGAAGGGAACGAACCACGGGACACCAGGGCCGAGGCGGCTTTGCGAACACCGCTTGCGGAATTGGATTTCCCGGCGCGCTGTATGCTGATTTTGGGGAATCAGTGCTTAGCGCCGACGTCCTTTAATTCTACGCGTGCAAGCAAGTCCTGAAATCGAGGTTCGCCGCGGATCGAATCGAAGGCAGGTTCGATGGCAATTTCGGTCATGGCCAGAGAGCGCTGTTGATAAGCTAATTCGAGCGAATCCAAAGCTTTCGTCTTTTCGCCGAGTTGGGCATAGATAATCGCCAGGCCAAAGGGCGTCTTGAGTGCCTCGGGCGGGTTGTCTGGCATCTGCGTCAACTCAAGAATTTTCTTCCAATAACCCCGAGGGCCGTCCTTAGCCAACGCGTGGCGAAGAGCTGCTTCCTTTTTTAGGACAGAGGCCTCACCTTCGCCGGAAAGCAATCGGGCCTTCGTGTCTTCTGTGATGGCATCCTCAAACTTCCCCATAAACGCTTTGAGCTGGGCCATGCGTTCATAGTCGAGCGCGAATCCCGGGAACATTTCGGCGCATTTCTGGAATTGCGCCAAGGCTTTATCGAATTGTCGTGCCCAAATATAGGTTCGGCCGAGAAAGCCCTGTACGGGCGCGGAAAAAGGATCGATAGCGACGGCTTTCTGCATCTCGTCGATGGCTTCGGCATGCCGACCGAGTGGCGATAAGAAGCTATTGGAATAGAAAAGGTGGGCGTACGCGTCGTTGGGATTTAAGTTGATGGCCCGAAGGTACTCGATCTGTGCGGCTGGCCAGTCGAATTCGTAATGAGCTTTGACAAATCCCAGGGTAGAGTGACCGGAAGAGAGCGCGGGATCTAATGCAATGGCGCGCTGCGCGGCGTCTTTCGCCTTTGGCATCGATTCCAGCGAGGTCATCGCGCCGACCACCGGCGCCAAGCTATAACCTCGGGCCAGAGCCGCTATAGCGGGCGCGTAGTTCGGATCGATTGCAATCGCATTCTGAAATTCGGCGATGGAGCGCTCGACGCCCGGTTTAGTGCGGAGATCCCAGTCGTGCAGCCCTTGAAGATATAGATCGTGAGCGGCGGGATTTACTGGCGGCGCCTCCGCGAGGCGGGCGCGCACAGGAGGCGATAAAGTCAATTCGATCTTCGTAGAGATTGCAAACGCCAAATCGCTCTGAAGCCGTAGGATATCGCCCATGTCCCGGTCAAAATCCGCCGCCCACAGATGGGTTTGATCGCTGGCCTGAATCAGCTGTGCGGTCACGCGGACCCGATCTTTATCACGCCTCACGCTGCCCTCGAGTAAGTAGTTCACGCCAAGTTCTTTTGCCACTTGCGCGGCGCCTTTTTCGCCGCCCTTGTAGCTCATCGAAGATGTGCGCGCAATCACTCCCAGACGGGTTGGATCGAGACTTCCCAGCTGAGTGATGATCTCCTCGGTCATTCCGTCGGCAAGATAATCCTGACCGGGGTTTCCGCTTAAGTTCACGAATGGCAGCACGACAAGCATTGCCTTCTTGGGAGTTGGCGTGGGAGGCGTGATTCGCCAGAACCGGAACATGAAGACTCCCGCGACGAGCGCCACGAGAGCAATGGCCGTCCAGATCGGCCACTTGCGGAATTGCCGATGTCGAGGCGAGACGTTGTCATCGGGCTTGGACAATTCTTGGAGCAGCTTTTCTGAAGGCACAGCGTCGGCAGGATTGGGCGATATGGCTGGCTCGACCTGGCCCGTGAATCGATAGCCTTTTCCGGGAACCGTGCGCAGAAAGCGAGGATTTTCGGGATCGTCTTTTAGAGCTTGCCGGACTTTCCTGACCGCCGTGTTGATGCTGTTGTCGGCGTCGACAAATACGTTTTCACCCCAAATTGCGCCCAGGATTTCTTCCCGGCTCACAAGGCGATGCCGGTTTTCGGCAAGCAGAAAGAGCAACTGAAGGGGGATACGCTCCAGCCTGACGAGATGGCCCTTGTGGCGAAGCTCGAAAGAGCCAGGGTCAAGCTCGAAGCCCTCGAAGTGGATGATTCCCTGAAGCATGATGCGGCGAGTTAAGTGATTCTACGTCTTCGTCCGGTGCGTTCAAAGCGACGATTTCAAGTATTCGACATGTTAACTGACAGAAAAAGAGAGCTTTCGCAGCTTCAGTCCAGCTTCATGAAAACTTCAGACTGTCTCCATTGCAAAGATACTGGTCGGCGCGAATTATGGCCGGGAAGGAAGCAGCGCGATTTGAAAGGAGGCTGACCGTGAAGAGATCGATCTCGAAAGCTAAATGCAAAGTGGCAATCGCAGGTATGTTCTTCCTGGGCGTTGCGGTGGCAGCGGTGGGAGCGCAGGAGACGAGTTGCAGCAATTTTACTTTAAGGGGCACCTACGCATTCACCGTTTCTGGTCAGGTTTTCATGCCAGTGAAAGCGGCAGACGGCGGAACCACGACGGTGGTAATCCAACGCGACGGCGTCGCCTTGACACATTTCGATGGCGAAGGAACTCTTTCACAATCTGATTTTGTGTTGTCGTTTCCGACGCCGAATCCGGCTCCACCCCCTCCTCCGACAGACCCAGTCACGGGTTTCCACATCGACGAGACCGGCACCTATAAGGTTTTTCCGAATTGCACAGGAACTTTCACCATCAACACTCCCCCTAACAGCCCGGTGATCATCGTTAAATTCGTGCTTAGCGACGGCGGCCGGTCCATCCATACGATTGTCACGTCGCTTACGCTGCCTGGGGCGAGCGAGCCCGTTCCTGCACTAATTCATTCCGAGGGCCACCGACTTGGACGAATTGTCGGATGGTGGGAATAGCAGTCTCGGTTCGACGTAAGCGCTGACGGCAAATCAACGGCGTTATTGAGCGGGCACGAAGTCGTTGCTACGAGGAGCAAAGCATGAACGTCAAGCAAGTCTGCCGTGTGGTTTTGATGGGCACGCTGAGCGTGAGTCTGTCGATCATTTCCTTCGCTCACGCCAGCGCGCAGTCAAGATCGGCGAAACCGAGGCCCGAGTCCGACCGACTGCCGTCAGAAGGTCAGGTGGACGGAGCAGTCGCCGGAATTGTTGTAGGTTTGGTAGCCGGGACGGCCGTAGTCCTCTATTTAATACTGAGGAAGCCGACGATCACGGGGTGCGTCAGTTCAGGGGGAAACGGAATGACACTAACTGCGGATGATAGCAAGCGCAGTTACAAACTGGTTGGTAACACGGAGGGCGTGACGGCGGGAGACCGAGTGAAGCTCCAGGGCAAAAAAGAAAAGTCGACGGTCAGCAGCTCACCGCTCGTGTGGGAAACGGAAAAGCTAAGCAAGGACTATGGAGCGTGCCGATTGTAGAGGTTTGAGCCGCTTTGGTCTGGCGACGGTCAGGGATCGGAGGAGTTAAACCACGATGGGGAAATTATGGATTTTGGTTTGCGTTTTGGCTATGCCTTGTGTGGTTTCAGCCCAATGGGCTAGCTTGAACACGCTGCAAGCGGGACAGAAGATTCAAGTAATGGAAAACTCGAAGAAAGACTCCGGGACATTCTTGAATGTGTCGGACAAGGGAATCTCACTACAAGGGAAGTCAGGCGCGCAGACAATCCAGAGGCAAGACGTTCGCAGCATCAAACTCACGAAGAATAAGCATCGCTTGCGCAACATACTCGTTGGCGCTACGGTGGGCGCGGGAGCGGGCGCAGGTATCAGCGCAGCTGCATGGGAACCCCGTGGATATGTAGGAGGAAGGGGAACGGGAGCCGCGGTTGGCGCGGTGATTGGCGCCGTGGGTGGGGCGGTAATAGGAGCACTGTGGCCGAGCCACGAGCATTTACAAAGCCCCATAGATGTGCGATGGACAGCGCGCCGCATGCGCAAACGCCGGCGCGCTTTGGGTCTTCAATTGATCCCGGTGCAGTAACCCAGCAACTACACCTCGACACCTTCGGCTTGGACTATGCGTCCCCGTGTCTCGGAGAATTGATCTGACAGTCAGTGCCTGATAAATGTCGTGGTCTCAATGGGTCGACGCAACGCTAAGGTCGAACCCACCTTGCATTGAAAACAAAAGCTAAAATCGCCCGCTAGGGTTAGACCAGCCCGAACGCTGCTCTGGCTACGTTTTGACCGAGTATAGCCAAAGAGAATGTTTCTCCCGCGGAAGCATCGCAATGCACTGGATGCTGTTGTATCGACCGGTTGAGCTGGCACGACTTATCGTCCACTGGCAGATCGAGGGGTTCCACAAGTTTGCTCCTCCAGGCCGGATCGGGACTAATGAAGCTTCGCGCACTCAGACTTGGCGGCGATCAAGATGGGAATGTCGGGGTCCGCGGCACGGGCAGTAGGCTAAATTGAACGCTAGGCGCACTACTGGGACCGCGAAAAAGCTTGCCATCGCCAGGCAACAAGAGTAAACCATCAGATCAAATGTCCAGTGATACTAATTACGGATGTCTGATATCTCTGCCCGCCTACTCCTTCACATGCGCCAACGGAATCTGCGAAAACAATTGCAGATCGATGATCATGTTCAGCCGCCGGTCCAACTGAAAAAACGTCGCCGCCTTCTTTCCCGGCAACACCTGGCTTACCACCGGCACATACTTCAAGCGCAACGCCTGCGCCTGCCCGTCCGTCTCCAACCAGCTCCGCACATAGATCAGTGCATCTTGGTCTGTCATCGTTGCCCACATCTCCGCGTACTGCTTCAACAGCGCATACTTCTGATTGTTCACTTCTTGCAAGTCCCTCACGTAATGGTTGTAGATCGGCCAGAACTTCTGCCCCTCCTCCTCCGATAGCGACATATTCTGCCCGATCACCTGCATTTTCATTGCACGTAGATCTTTTCGCAGCAAAGCAATGTCCTCGTCCGTCACCGTCGGGGTGATGACCCTCTGCACGGTAACTTGCTGCTGCGCCGCCGCCCTTGCCCCAGTCATCCACCCGCCCAACGCCGTCGCCACCACCATGCCCGCAACAAACGCCCCGGCCAATCCCGCCGCTCCTGTCATTTTGCACTTCATAATCTTTCTCCTTAGCCGTGTCCTCTTGCCAGAAAGAACCAGCGAGAACATCAAGTCAGAGTGAATGTTAATGCAGTCGGGCCGCTAAATGAATTGCTACCAGCAGCAAGCGAGAGTCAACTTCTGATTAACGCCGAAACCGGACATGTGGAATTGCGCTCAAGCCTTCGATGCGTTCATCGTATTTTTCGGATTCTATTGCGTTCTGCTTGGTTACCTGATTTTCAAGTCGACGTTTCTGCCTCGAATTGTGGGCGCGCTGATGGCGCTAGCCGGTTTGGGTTACTTGACATTGCTGGCTAAGCCGCTCGCAAACTATCTCGCCCCCTACAATCTGTTCCCCGCCGCCCTTGGAGAAACTTCGCTAATGCTGTGGCTCCTGATAGTGGGCGTGAACGTTCAACGATGGAACGAGAAGGCTAGCGCAGCGAGAGAGCCTATCCACACTGAGAGGTTAAAGAGGTCAATGCTCTGAGGTACATGCCTGATTAATGTCATAACGATGTCGGCCTCGCTACGGCCCGAGTAACTGCTCGGTGTTCACCCCAACAGTGCTCGGACCGAAGGAGGCTGAGATGCAGATTATAGGATGCGATTTGCACGCTCGCCACAGACGTGGGCGATGTTGGACACCGGAACAGGAGAAGTAGTGAATCGGACTCTCACGCACGAAGGCAACAGCGAGCGGGAATCTTATTCCACGCTTCCCGGCCCGGTGCGTGTAGGCATCGAAGCGACTGGGTCGATGAAGTGGTTTTTGCGCCTGGGAATCGACTATCAGGTCGGTCATCCGGCGACGATTCGAGCGGCCGAACCCCGCCGACAGAAACATGACCAGCGAGATGCCGAGCTACTTCTAAAGCTGCTGGTAGAAAACCGTTTTCCGTCCATCTGGCAGCCTTCGAAGGAACTGCTGGATCTCGGAAGTTTGCACGTGACTTTCGAAGAAGGTACCTGGGCCCCCTGGTGTATGATTTGATCAAACCGCACGTCGCTGAGCTGGTGGTCTGTAACCCCCGCCGCAATGCTTTGCTCAAGGAAGGCAGCAAGAGCGACCGCATCGATGCGAAAGCTGGGCCCCCTATACTCTCGATTCACAGTAGCCCATTCTGCCTGATAGGCGCCCTTACCGTCCATGTGGATTTCAAGTTTCCGATTACGCGACTATACGTCCAAGTGACAGCTAGGGCTGGGTCGCGGACAGCACTTCGAGCAAAATGTCCCGTGATCGCTTTTGGCCGTACCGCTGGTTGTAGGCACTGGACGTGATGGCAACGACCATATCTAGCGATGGCAAGACGTAAATCTTATTCCCACCGTTGCCGGACGCGAAATGCACAGGAATCGAACGATCACCGACCGGTTCTGTCCTTGTGTACCACATGTAGCCGTAGAAATCTGCGTATGGATCGACGGCTGAAATCGGCACTTGGCGAGCTATGCATCGCTCGACCCAAGCCGGATTCACGACCTGACGATCATGATATTGGCCATTCTGCAGAAAGAGCTGTCCGATTGCGGCTTCGTCGCGAGTTGTGATCTTCAGGTTACCCTGTCCCGTCGTGCGATCGATGGGGACGCGTCGCCACTCGTACCGGGTTATACCCAGCGGAACGAAAAGGTTCTGCTTCGCAAAATCGTCAAGATGCATTTTGCTGGCGTTCTCAATGATCGCGCCAACAAGAAAGGCATTGATGGAAACATAGGTGTACTTCTTGCCAGGCGAGACTTTCATTGGTACGGCGTAGACAGACCTGATCCAATCCGTAGACTCATCCAGACGGGTTTCGTTGCCTGGAGTGGCCAGATCATCGTCATCAGCGTCTAGTCCCGAGCGCATGTTCAACAGATCGTTGATCGTGATCTTCTCTTTTCCGTCCTGAGGCAAATTGGGCAAATAATCCGCTATCGAATCATCGACGCCGTGAACAATGTGTTGCTGAATCGCGATACCCATTAACGTGGCCGTGATGCTTTTGGTCGCCGATCGGATATCGTGGAGCGTATTTGAATCGTCGCCATTGAAGTACGACTCGGCCACCAACTTTCCGTGGCGGAGAATGACAATACCCTTGAGATCTTTGGTTGGGTCGTCGCGAGATGGGCGAAAAGTGCGTTCAGTCTTTTCCCCTCTATCTTAGGCTTTGCCACAGGCCACCGGTCACTCACAGGCAGTTGGCTCGCCGTTGTTAACAGCACCGCTAGTAGGACCGACATGGTGCGAAACATTGAGGATCGGGGCATTGGGAGCACTTAGTTTGCCATTGTAACGCAACACATCCCACAAAGCGGAGGCACTAGCCCCGGAGCCAGTGCCTGGTAAACGCACAAACCGGACACGTGGTGGCGATGTTCGGTAACTTGACTCGTCGTGGCCGAGCATGATGCTGTTATCCTGCCAGTTGGGTCGTCCTAGGAACTCTCAATGAACATCTCTTTTGAAAACAAAGTTGCACTGGTTACAGGCGCTGGCTCTGGACTGGGCCTTGCGACAGCGAACGCTTTTGCGGAATCAGGTGCTGCCGTGGTGCTGGCGGACCGGAATGAGAAGTCAGCGCGTATCGCGGCCGACGAACTCGTTGCTCGAGGTCACAAAGCACTCGCCGTCGTCTGCGACGTCTCAGATGATGACCAAGTAGAAACGATGGTCGCACAGACTGTTGCCACTTTCGGACACCTCGACGCAGCCTACAACAATGCCGGTGTTCAAAATGTCCTTGCGGAAACTGCTGATTCTCCCCGAGACGATTACGACCGGGTGATGGCGATCAATCTGCGCGGTGTATGGTGTTGCATGAAGTTCGAGCTTCAACACATGCGCAAGCAAGGAAGCGGGGCCATCGTCAATTGCTCTTCGCTGGGAGGCCTTGTGGGAGGGCCCGAGCGAGGAACCTACCACGCCGCGAAGCATGGAGTCCTTGGGCTGACCAAAAGCGCGGCTCTCGAATATGCGGCGCGCGGCATTCGGATCAACGCCGTATGTCCGGGGCTCATTTGGACACCGATGTCCGACCAAATGGTCGCCTCTGGCCAGGCCGAAGCCCTTAACACATTGCTGAGGAGCGTACCGATGGGCAGGTATGGCCGTGCCGAGGAGATCGCTGATGCTGTTCTGTGGCTTTGCAGTCAAGCTGCGAGCTATGTGACTGGTCAGTCGATCTCGGTGGACGGCGGCTTCATCATGCGCTGAGGACGCGAGGTCTGCTCTCGCCGCGACTTCGGGCTAGCAAGCATTTATGTTTGGTAGTATGAGAATAAATGAAACTGGCTACGCTGCAAGAAACCAAGTCAACGATTCGTTTCAGTGCCAAGTTGTTTCGGGTTAAGGCGACCGAAAAGATTGGACCGTGGACCCTTCTAACCCTGCCGAAGAGCGCGAGTGCGAAGCTTCCATCACGAGATAGGACGACGGTTGAGGGAACTATCAATGGCTTCCCTTTTCGAGCCGCTCTCAAACCAAACGGCGAAGGAAGTCACCGGCTCACGGTTAACAAAGCCATGCACGATGCTGCAGGCGCAGAAGCTGACGACACGGTAACGGTGGAGATTACGCGGGCCGGAGAAGAACCTGAGATCAGGGTGCCAATGGATCTACGCAAAGCTCTCGCAGCCGCGCCGCTGGCGCAGGCAGGGTGGGAGGACATCACACCAATGGCGCGCCGAGACTGGATTTTCTCGATAAGCTCAGCCAAGCAACCGGAAACGCGCAGGCGCCGGATCGAGAATTCGTGCGACATGCTTGCCTCTGGAAAGCGACGATTATGCTGTTTTCCCGGTATAAAGTGGCTTATGAAAAAAAATGCAGGATCATGCGGAATGTGGCTTCCTTTGCCGATCTCAAAGAATCGTATTCCGCCGAGATCGACAAGTCCTGATTGATGTCATAACGAGGCCGGCCTCGCGACGGCCCGAGTACACTGTTCGGTGTTTACCCTACAGTTGCTCGGACCGGAAGACGCCGGGATACAAATTATAGGATGTGATTTACACGCTCGCCAGCAAAGAATAGCGATGCTGGACACCACGGGAGAAGTGGTGAAGATGACTCCGACGCACGAGAGCAACAACACCCTTCCATGCCCGGTGCGTGTGGGACTCGAAGCCACGGGATCGATGCATGGGTCAGTCCCGCTCCAGGAGGTCCTTGAGCGAGTGCAGCCTTTGACGCGACAAATCAACAACCTCCTTCTGTAACTTTTCGAGCTTTGAAAACTCATGCATTCGCTCTTCATGGCTGATGGAAGGAGACTTATTAATAAGCAAAGCCGTGCCCGCTTCCAATAAATCCTGTGCCTCCTCCAAGCGTGCTTTCCATCCTCTTTCCGCCGCTTCAAATTCGCGGCGGAGATCGTCGGGCTTTTGTAATTTGCTGGGATCGTTTTCAAATGTCATCGTGACTCCTTTTTCTTTTCTTGCGCGATCCTCTCTGCCCTCCGGATCCGCCTCGCCCAACTGACCTCGTCGCAACTGTAGATGCGATAACAAACCAAGTAAGGCTCGACAGTTTCGGGCAGGATCAGAATCGAGACATCGGGTGAGGCGGCGAACAATTTGTCGAATGTCGCGACGCCTTCGCTATCTGGCAATGGCAAATCAAGCAAGACGGCAATCCCATTTTGCTCAGCCCGATCAAGACCCTGAGAAGCCGCACCCTTTCCACTTCGAACGTAGCACTGCCATTGCGATCCCCATTGCAAAGCCATGGCGAATCCTCCACGCCTGAAAGAAACTGTAGAAGGAGTGGATTGGACCTTTCTGTGCACTTTTGCACGCTTGTTTTGACTCAAGGATTTATATGTCTAATAAGATAGCTTTGAAGAAATGGTGTGCAGTTTTGTATTTAACCCCTTGGATGATTTGGATTACCGTCGACGTGCTTGGATGCGCCCGCTGCTTTCACTGGAGCGGATGGTCGAGGCTTCCCTGCCCTCAGGAAATGGAATTTCTAGAGCAATCCGAAGTGCTTCATGAAAGCGAACCGAGGGAGCTTAAACTCAGCACCGCTTTATATGGGTGACTACGGTAACGTACTCGAGCGTGACGGATGGCGCTGCCAAGGATGTGGATCACCGCGTCAGCTCGAAGTTCATTAATGTTTAGCGATTTGTATTCCGCTGCAGTTATGGTCTCAGGATCATAGGAGAAGAGAGCCACCGACTACGAAAAGCAACTACAAAGCGGTCGGCTAGCGTTGAATTCCCGGATTGAGTCCTAATGCCTCTACTGGCCTGCGGCGGCAGCAGCACGCTTCTTCATCTCTTCAGGCGACACGTCCTCTTTGTGGGTGGCGATATACCAAACGTGTCCAAATGGGTCGGTTACCCCTCCGGTCCGATCCCCGTAGAACTGGTCCGCCACGGCCCTCTGCACCTTGGCCCCGGCGGCGACAGCTTCGCTGAATACCGCGTCCACGTCCTCGACATAGAGGAGAATACTGATCGGTGAGCCGCCGAGCGATTCCGGACTGCGGAAACCCATTCCGGGCACTTCGTCGGCAAGCATAATTGGCGAGTCGCCGATTTTGATCTCGGCGTGCCCGATCTTCCCTCCAGGCCCCGGCATGCGCACCAACTCAGTTGCTCCAAATGCTTTCTTGTAAAAGTCTATAGCGCGCGAGGCGTCATTAACGATCAAGTATGGTGTCGCGGTGTGGTAGCCTTCTGGAATTGGTTTTATTTTGCTGATCATAAATTCTCTCCTTTGCTGGAATGTTGTGCTCCGAGTTAGGCCTCGCTAACAGAACGACCGGGAACCAGCCGCATGACGACTACTTCCAAATACTGCGCGGCGAACCACAAGGGGCGATCTTACAGGCTCTTTTCTCAGGGAGCGATGCGGTCGGTGACCGTGTCGGCGTGATAGGAAGCGTGTTCGCGCATCGTGAACCAACCCCCGGTGCCCTTGCTTGTTTCGGCAATGCTATTGGTTTCGGTCGTGCCGAAATCCTGCCACGAGTTATAACGCGCGATCGTAACGAAACTCCACGGCGCGCCTTCGAGATGCTGGAGCAAGACGGCGCCGGCCGCCGTGTCGCCTGTCGCGGGTGCCGCGCCAAGATTTTTTTCAAGCTCTTCGCGATGTCCGGGAGCAGGCCGATAAACAGAGACGACATAGATCGCACCTGAAGTCTTCGCTGCGTTCTCGCCGAGGCCCAGGGCCTTGGCGAAATCAGGCCAAGAGGGACCATTAACATATGTATCGCCGTGCCAAGAAGTAAGGTCACGCACGCCCGCGGGCGGCGGATTGCCGGCTGCTTCGATGGTGGCCTTCGTCCCGAGGTGCTCGATCACAACGTAATCCCAATCTTCGCCTTCTTGATGACGAAGGACGACGAAGTGTCCGGGCATCGGCGACTTGGGGTCCGGTGCCTTAAGGTAATCGGCCAATGGGCCGGCCTTGCCGAGGGCCGCTTTGATGAATTCAACGTGGTAGACGTCAGTGCGCGCAACAGATTGCGCTGATGCGTTCTGAGCAACAGAGATCGACAAGAACAGAACCGAAATGATCAGAAGCGTACGGGTGCTTTCCAAAGTGTTCCTCCGGAATCGGATTTTGTCAGGTAGTGAATCTGCGTGCATACCCCTGCAGCCAGCCCGAATCATAACAGCGACGACAGGCTGCGGAGAAACTATTCTAATAAAACGGGGCAGTGCTGTGAATTTGAGGTTCTTCATGCATCCCATCTTCGTAGGCACATTATTCATGCTCAGGGTTTCCAAGTTTGTTGCTGGCTTTGCACGATTGGATTCCTCTGGGAACCCCGCGGCGAGCGCACTCTACAATGTTCAATCCCAAACTTATATTGGACTTTGCGGAAAACTTACTGTAGTTTCATTCAAATTTGGGACGGTGTGAAAGGACCATTCGATGAATTCCGACAGGAGAAAATAAAATGAAGAAACTCGCCGGTGCATTATTGTTGGTTGCTGCATGTGTTGGGCTGGCCTTCGCACAAGCCGAGAAGACGCCAGCCAAAGGCACTAGCGCTGCGGAAGAAGTCGAGCAAGTTGAACGCGGTTGGACAGACGCAATGAAAGCCCCTGATGCGGACAAGCTCAATCAGATCATCGCCGACGATTGGGTTGCCCTCGGCCCCGACGGCAAGACGGAGACGAAACAGGCTTTTATCGCGGGCTACAAGTCCGGCAAGTCAAAGACCGAGTCCTACGAGTTTGGGCCCATGAATGTGAAGGTGTTGGGCAACGTCGCCGTAGTCCAAGGCAGCGACACCGAGAAGAGCATGTCCAACGGGCAAGACTCCAGCGGCAAATACGTGTGGATGGATGTCTTTGTGAAGCGCGACGGCAAGTGGGTGGCGATTCGCTCCCAGCTCGCCAAGGTGGGATAAAAACCGGCCCGAGTCCAAAACCAAGAAGCATCAGGTTCAGACGCGAGGTTGCCCATTTGGATGTAAGCCAGCGTGGTAGGCTCGTAGCTGCCGTGCTCCCAACGGGATAGAGGCATGGCAGAGTAACTGACACGAGCCGCAAACTCCGACTGATTCAAGCCAAGTTTGCGTATTACTTTCAGGATCCTGCTGGTCCATTCAGGCAGGAGGCCTTTACTAGGATTCATCTGTACCGCCTATCCGACGCTTACGAAGTACTTCGTTGATAGTACAGCTAAGAATTGTTAAATTCCGACCAATGAATGTTATATCAAATAGCAGGTCTTTAATGCGGATGTCTCCCGCGAAGGCCGAAATGAAAACACTTCGAATCTTGATCGCCGACGACCATGATCTTATGCGACGTGGAATTAAGGAGATGCTGCAATCACACGCCGGATGGGAAATTTGCAGCGAGGCTCGCAACGGCCGGGCGGCTGTCTCAGCAGCCGGAAAATTAAAGCCGGACATTGCGATCCTCGATATCAGTATGCCGGATCTGAACGGTCTAGAAGCGGCAAGAAGAATTCGAAAAGAATCTCCCAACACCGAAATTCTTATTCTCTCGCTGCATCACTCAGATCAACTGATTCGGAGGATTATTGACGCTGGCATAAAAGGATACATCCTAAAAACAGATTCAGACCGAGATTTGATAACGGCCGTCGAAACCCTCGCAAATCACAAGCCGTTCCTAACAAGCTGCGCTTCGGAATTGATGTTAACCAATTTAACTAATGGAGGAGCGCTCGCGAGGGCGGATCAGCCGTTGCGAGATCGGCTTACTAGTCGTGAACGAGAAATCGTTCAGTTGCTCGCTGAAGGCAAGAGCAGTAAGGAAGTAGCCTCATTGCTCTTCATAAGCACGAAGACGGCCGACACACACCGCGCCAATATCATGCGCAAATTACAGATCCATACTGTGAGCGGTCTGGTTCGATACGCCGTACGGAATCAAATCGTTGAGGCTTAGCTCCTTTAGTCTTACGAGCCGACACCGTGAACTGGATAAGGTTTTGAGGGAGGGAACAATGCCAAACTCTTTCCCTTGGGCCAATATATACATTCAAACTCTTTGCGAAACCGATAAACAGACACTGAGTGAACTAGTTCCTCGTACGGAAGTGGCGTTGTTTTTGCGGGAGCTGGAAATTTCAACGTCAGCAAATCCCCAGAGCGCGATCAACGCGCCAGCGAACCTCCGCGCTCCTTCAAGACCGCACACGGAACGTTTTTAATTGTCATTAAGTCCGTGCGGCGAACGGGTGTGAAGCCTGTTCTTCCACGTTGCCTCAAGTCGGCAGACATCGTCCGCGCGCGCATCGGGCGAGACTCTCTCTTGAAGCGGCGAAGTTTTGCCATCTGCCCAAA
>Ga0182015_10001012_pt1 | contig 38641 bp, 33 predicted proteins | sample 712P3MmetaG_FD_120478 | JGI IMG/M metagenome (GOLD analysis project Ga0182015, IMG submission 120478) | Permafrost microbial communities from Stordalen Mire, Sweden - 712P3M metaG | ecosystem: Environmental > Terrestrial > Soil > Wetlands > Permafrost | place: Sweden: Stordalen | collected...
AAGAGACGGTTTCAGAAAGGAACGTTTGTTAAGCGGGGCAAGTGGTGGGTCGGAATGTGGCGCGTTGATGCTCTGCAGACTGACGGCACGACGAAACGAGAGCAACGCAGCCAGACCTTTGTCGGGTTATCCGAGAGAGGGGCGCGGTCCGCGTTCCAACCGATTCTGGATGCCGTCAACGCCGCAAACCAAGCGACACCGCCGGTGCCGAAGACCTCCGAGACAGTTTCAAGATCGGTTTCGGAGTGGCGCGAGCACGCAGCAGTAGCGCTTAAGCCAAGCACTCGTCGTTCGGCGGAATCTCACTTGCGACGGCACATACTACCGTTGCTCGGCGAGTGTCCGCTGGCGGATTTGACAGTGAAGAGAATGCAATATTTTGCCACTACCCTTGGGTCAGGAAAGCGCACAGCCAAGACGACAGAAAATGTCTTGCTGACGCTCTTTGCGATTCTAGGTTCGGCACGCAAGTGGGGATACAAAGTGCCGGAGGTTGCGATCTCTGACTTGTCGTTGCCTCGCAAAGTAAAAGCAAAGCCACGGTGCTACTCAGCGGACGAAATGGCACGTATAGTTTTGGCCGCCGACGAACCACTTGGAACCATCTGTTTTGTGTTGTGCGCAACGGGAATGCGAATAGGGGAAGTGCTCGCGCTCAGGACCGAGGATTTGGACTTCACACGTCGATTGATTCACGTCCGGTCGTCGGTCTATGCGGGAACTCTAGGAACGCCGAAAAGTGACGCAAGTATCGCATCGTTGCCGATGCCGTCTGCGCTCGCTGACCGGCTAAAGGCGTTTGTGGCATCGAAATACTATCGCCAAAATCCCCTAAGGCTTCTATTCGCGAATCGACATGGACGCCCGTTCTCTGCGAACAAGCTGCGGGAAAAGAAATTGCGCCCGCTGCTGACTTCGTTGAAGATTTCACTCGCGGGCTTTCATGCTTTCCGCCACGGCGTCGCTACGACCCTGATTGACCGGGGCGCGAGCATCACGACCGTCGGCGCACAGCTACGACACAGCGACCCACGCATCACGCTCGGATTGTACGCACACGTTGTGCCGCAATCACAGAGAGACGCCGTGGACGGATTGGCTCAATTGCTGACTGAGCCTCGAATTGCTGATTCAGCGACACAAAAGTCTTTTGTTTGTTGAGGTTTGGTAGGGGCGGTGGGGATCGAACCCACGACCTTAGGCTTAAAAGGCCTCTGCTCTACCACTGAGCTACGCCCCTGTAGTGTTTTTTAATTGTAGCATGACCCAGCGATTGGCCCGGATGGTGGGCTTCTTTGCCGCTTATTTTCCGCGTTTGTTCTTTTCTTCCTGCTGCTGGCTTTATCTTGCCTGAGTCATGTATTTCCTAGTCCTGGGAGGGTTTTACGAGGGGGCGTTTGCGTTTCCATTGATGGTCTTTGCGGAGGATCGACTGGTGTTTTTTCAGCTGGCCTTCGAGTTCGCTGAAAGCCTGTCTACAGCTGCTGCGGGGATTTTCCGCGGTGCCGGTGGCGTGCAGGGAGCCGGTGGGCAGGGCCAAATTCACGGAAAAGGAGTGTTCTTCTTTGTGCGGATTTTGCGTGAAAGTGCCGTGGAGTTGGACTAAATCCGGTTCATAACTTTTTAGCAGGCGATTAAGTTTCTCGAGGTGATGGGCGACTTCGGCCTCGACGGGCTGATGTGCTTGGACGTGTTTGTAGCTTATGGACATTTTCATAGTCACACCTGTGGGGGAATTTAGGGGTAGGACGCGACGCAGAGAATTCTCTGTCACCGGTCATGAGGAGAGCATAGCAGCGCGCGGCGCGCTCGGCAATGGTACGGATGGACGGTTCGGCGATGGGATTCCTGAAGGTCATCCACGGCCGCGTTGACAGCGGAGCGTTGGACGAAGGATTCTGGTGAAAGGCGATGACGCGACGACAAACGACGGCGACGGAGGAACCGGGACCGCGCGGTGATTCGCGTGACCGGTTGCGCAATGAATTGCGTGTGGGGCCCGCCGGCTGGGCTTACAAGGATTGGAGTGGGGTGGTTTATCCGTCGCCGCGGCCGAAGGGATTTCACGAGGCCAGCTATCTGGCGCAATTTTTCGACACCATCGAGATCAATACTTCGTTTTACCGGCCCTTGCGCGCCGAGCAGGCGGAGCGATGGGTCGAGCGGGTGGCGGCGAATCCGCGCTTTATGTTCACCGCGAAATTGTGGCAGCGATTCACGCACGATCCGGGGCCAGGGGTGGGCGATGAGCGCGAAGTTCGCCTGGGCTTCGACGTGCTAAGGGGCGAAGGGAAACTTGGCGCCGTGCTGGTGCAGTTCCCTTTCGCGTTTCACCGCACAAAGGAATCGTTGACTCATCTGAACAGTGTGCTGCGGCGTTTTGCGGATTATCCCCTGGTTGTGGAGTTCCGTCATGCATCTTGGAATGTTCCTGAGACTTTCGCGCTGCTGCGCGAACAGCGCGCCGGATTTTGCAATATCGATCAGCCGATCATTGGGCGGTCACTGGAGCCTTCGGCGCAAGTAACTTCGGGGATTGGATATGTACGGTTGCATGGCCGGCGCTACGACACGTGGTTCGCAAATTCCAAACCGCGCGCCGCGGGGTCCGAAACACGAAAGCAGGGCGATCTCGCCCGCAACGCTCCGGCTGGGGCGCGCGATTTCTTCCCGAAGAACAATCTTCCTGGGCAAAGCGAGGACGTGGCGATTCCGGCGTTTGAGCGCTACAACTATCTTTATTCGGAAGAAGAGTTGCTGCCCTGGGCGGAGCGGGTGCGGGAGGTGAGCGCCGCGGCGAAGAGTACCTACGTGGTAACCAACAACCATTATCTGGGCAAGGGCGTGGTGAACGCGCTGCAACTGATCAGTATCCTGAAGGGCGCGAAGGTAGCGGTGCCCGAGGCGCTGCGGCGGCCGTATCCCGAATTGAATGCAATTGCCATGCAGCCGCCGGAAACACCGACGCTGTTCGCCATGCGCTGAGCAGAAACTGGAAGCAAGAAGGCAGGTCCGGGCGGAGATTTGGGGAACCGGATGTTTGGAAGACAAAAAAATTGCATCCTGGGCTTGGCGAGCGAGGTCTAAGCTGGTGGACCGCCATTTCGGTGGCGGCGACAAGGAGCGATGGCTATGACGGCGCAAGCGCAGGTTAGTTTGGTGCCTCCCTTCACGCGGGAGACGGCAATGCAAAAAGTGCGCAAAGCCGAGGATGGATGGAACTCGCGGGATCCGCAGCGCGTGGCGCAGGCGTATACGTTGGAGAGCCGCTGGCGGAACCGCGCGGAATTTATCAACGGCCGGGAGGAGATTGTTCAATTTCTTACACGGAAATGGAATCGCGAGCTGGAGTACCGGCTGATCAAGGAACTTTGGGCGTTTGACGGTGCGCGAATTGCGGTGCGCTTTGCGTACGAATGGCACGACGATTCGGGGCAGTGGCATCGCTCGTATGGCAACGAAAATTGGGAGTTCGACGCGGAGGGCATCATGCATCACCGCTACGCGTGTATCAACGATTTGCCGATTCGGGAGGCGGAGCGATTGTTTCATTGGCCGCTGGGGGCGCGTCCAACGGAGCATGCCGGGCTTAGTGATTTGGGATTGTGAAGAGGCCTGAAGAATCCGCTGTGCAAGCAATGCAAGGGTCGCCAAATTGGAATCAAACGCTGGAATAAAACCATTCTAGCGGTTTGCTCTGAGCAGCCGCCCGCCCGCTCGTTTCTTGCACGATATGGAGGGCGGAGGCAGACGCGGCGACGGACGAGGGTCAACTATGATAGACTTTACATATGGCTAGTCTTTACAATAAGCAACCGTGCCGATGTAATCATGGGAAGTCCATTCATTACCCGACAAACGTTAAGGGGAAAGACCACAACCTGTGCCGATTTCCCGGTTGCAAGTGCAAGGATTATCAGCCGACAAAGACCTACGAGAACCGCTTCATACGCCCGTGAAATAACGGAGCGTGTTGGCCTTTATGGCGCCGTGGCACCCGTTCGCGGCTCGACTGAAAAGTCGGGCCCTCCCGCTGTAACGACAGTTCAGAAACAAACATTCGATCCCCAAGCATTCCATCCACATCATTCGCCGACCCGCGTGGGCTGACGGTGCGCGGCTACTTTTGGGGCGTGGTGGTTGGGGTTCCGGACATGGTAGTAGAGGTTTCGGTGAAGAGTTTCATGGCGTTGAGGGCGGTGTTGTAAATGCCCCAGGCGGCGGGAATGCACACGACAATCCAAGCGAGGAGGACCAGGACTGGAGAGGATTTTTTGGTTTGGGCGGCGGTATTTTCGGTCATGGGTGCAGGCTCCATGGAAGCGATGGATTTTTGGCGGCGCTGGCTTTGGCGGAGGTGAGGTTGCCGGTGATCATTTTGCCGGGACCGGATGTAGGGACGCTGGGGACGCGGGAGATTTATCGGCCAGCCGATATTTTTCGGCGACCGGGCGAACCAACAAATTGGCGACGAAGCCGATGAGCAGCAGACCGGCCATGATATGCAGGACGGTTTGGTAGGCGCTGGCTTTGTCGACGCCCTGCGATAATTGCGCTTCGCGGATGCGATTGACCAGCAACGGACCGAGCACACCCGCGGTGGACCAGGCGGTGAGCAGGCGGCCGTGAATGGCGCTGACGTTGTAGGTGCCGAACATGTCTCGGAGGTAGGCGGGGATCGTGGCGAAGCCGCCGCCGTACATGGAGAGCAGGACGCAGGTTATGGTGACGAAGAGCCGGACGTTGTCGAGGTGGTTGCCGCCGGTTTGCGGGAGGAAATAGTAGAGCACCGCGCCGAGGGCGAAGAAGATGAAGTAGGTGGCTTTGCGTCCGATGAAGTCGGACACGGAAGCCCAGAAGAAACGGCCGCCCATGTTGAAGAGGCTCAGCAGGCCAACAAAGCCCGCGGCGGCCACGGGTTTGACCGTGCCTTTGAACAGGTCCTGAATCATGGGCGAGGCTTGTTCGATGATGCCGATGCCGGCGGTTACGTTCATGCACAGGACAATCCAGAGCAGCCAGAACTGCGGGGTGCGGAAGGCGGCGTTGACCTCGACGTTGTGCGTGGTGATCATGTCGGAAGATTTCGCTGGCGCGGTCCAGCCTTCGGGCTTCCAGCCTTCGCGTGGGACACGCACGGTGAAGACGCCGAACATCATAAAGATGAAGTACAGCACGCCCATGACGAGAAAGGTGCGGCCGACGCCGACGTGCGTGGGCGTACGGAAATAGGCCATGAGCTTGACGGCTAGCGGCGAACCAATCATGGCGCCGCCGCCGAAACCCATGATGGCCAGTCCGGTGGCAAGGCCGGGCCGGTCAGGGAACCATTTAATCAGCGTGGAGACGGGGGAAATGTAGCCAAGGCCGAGGCCGATGCCGCCGATGACGCCGTAACCAAGGTAAATGATCCAGAGCTGGTGAAAGTGCACTCCGAGGACGGAGACGAAGAAGCCCGCGGAAAAACAGACGGCGGAGGCGAACATGGCTTTACGCGGGCCTGCGCCTTCCAGCCATTTGCCGAAAGTCGCGGCGGAGAGGCCGAGAATAAGGATAGCAAGAGAGAAAATCCACGCCACCTGGGATTGCTTCCAGTCGCCGGCGACGGACTTGTTGATGCCAATGAGTTGCGTGAGCGGAATTTTGAAAACGCTGAACGCGTAAGCCTGGCCGATGGCCAGGTGGATGGCGAGCGCAGCTGGAGGCACGAGCCAGCGGCTGAATCCCGGCGGGGCCACGGAGCGTTCACGATCGAGAAACGAGAGAAGAGCCATGGGTTTAGATTCCCTCGAAGCAATTTAATCGGCACATTCCAGCAGAACGCACGCTCACAGAGGCGCACGGCGATTTTTCAAAACTGCCGCCCGGCAGACCTGCGGCGCGGGGACACCGCCCTGAACCGGGTAACTATCCTTGAGTCGGCGACGAGATGCAAGCGCGATTTAGCGACGACTGGCTCTTCCGGCCGGGGCGGACGCGCGAAGGCCTACGCCTCCACGCGAACGCCCTTCCAGAAGGCCACATGATCCTTGAGTTCGGCGGCGGCGGGCTTGGGAGCGGGATAATACCAGGCGGCATTGTCGTTCTGCATGCCGCCAACGGCCAGGTGATAGTAATGGGCGGTGCCTTTCCACGGGCACTCCGTAGTGTACGCGCTGGATTTCAGAAACTCTTTTTTTACCGCTGCAAGCGGGAAATATTGATTGCCTTCGATGACGACGGTGGCGTCGCTCTCGGCTATTGTTTTACCACCCCAGGTTGCTTTGGCCATGATGGGCTCTCCAATGGATAATGCTTATGAGATTCATCTTGCGCGCAAAAAGTTAGATGAAATCCCGAGAGATTGAGATGCGCCGGCCGCGGAGATTGGTGAACTGGCGCAATCGCGCGGGATGAGGCTACACTCGATCCAGCGATGGAGGTAACGTCAGGTGGAACAGCAAAATTTTCAGAACCACGTGAAAGTGGTGCCGGGATTCGTGTTCTTTGTGCTGCCAGTTTTGGGGCTGAATCTCGGTTGGTCCCTGTATACATGGTGGCATTCGGGATTTTCGTTTGGCGGGCTGGTAGCCGTGTTGCTGGCAGCGGCGCTGATGCTGGGATTTTTTTATGTGCGGACATTTGCGCTGCGCGTGCAAGACCGGGTAATCCGGCTGGAAGAACGTTTGCGTTATGAGCGCGTCTTGCCCGCGGAATTGCTGACGCGGGCCGGCGAGCTAAACATAAGCCAAATAATTGCATTGCGCTTTTGCAGCGATGCGGAATTGCCAGGACTGGCGCGCAAGGTGCTGGACCAAAAGCTGGAGGATCGCAAAGCAATCAAGAGGATGGTGACGGAGTGGCGGCCGGATCAAATGCGCACCTGAACTTGACGATTCGACGCTTATGGGATGGCCGGCCTTGAGATCGGCACCCTTTTCCTGGCCAGGTCTGCTACCGCGCGGTGGCCTTCGCGGCAGCACTTTCGATTTCCTTTATTTCTTCGGAGCTTAGCTTCAATTCGCCGGCACGCATGACGCCTTCGGCTTGCCTGGCATTACGCGCGCCGACGATCGCGCCGGTGATTACCGGATGGCGCAATACCCAGGCGATGGCCACCGCGCCGGGAGTCACGCCGTGCCGGTCGCCAACTTTGCGCAGGCGCTCGACCAGTTCAATATTTTTCGAAATTCGCGGCTCGCGAAATTCTGGGTTGCGGCTGCGAAAATCATCCGCGGGCAAAGCCGCGGCCCGTTCACGAGTCATCGCCCCGGTCAGCAACCCACTGGCCATGGGCGCGTAGGAAATTACGCCAATTCCCTGCTTCTCGCATTCCGGCAAGATTTTCTCTTCAATGGCGCGGCGAATGATGGAGTACGGCGGCTGCAGCGAAGTAATCGGCGCAATTCCCGCCGTAAACTCGAACTGCTCCGTTTTGAAATTCGACACTCCGATCCAGCGCACTTTCCCTTCCTGTTTCAGCGCGGCCAGTGTCTCCCACGCTTCGGTCAATTGTTTCTGATTGTTGTCGCTCGGCGGCCAATGCATCTGATACAGGTCAATGGTTTCAACCTGCAGGCGCCGAAGGCTGCTTTCACATTCCTGCCGCAAGCTGGCGGGAGAAAAATCCTGGGTGAACCTTGCCCTTTTCATCCCAGCGCAGCACGCATTTCGTGAAGACGTACGGACGCTGGCCCTTCCACGATTGCAGCGCCTTGGCAACGACTTCCTCGGAGTGCCCGACGCCATAGACGGGCGCCGTGTCGATCCAGTTGACGCCCAGTTCCAGCGCGCGATGAATGGCCGCGATGGAATCCTGATCATCTTGCGCGCCCCAGGCGAATTCGTAGCCGGCGCCGCCAATGGCCCAAGCGCCAAAGCCGACGGGAGTGATGTGTAGGTCAGAGTTACCAAGCGTTCGTGTGGACATCACGGCATCCTCATTTGAAATGTGCGAAATCGATGGACAACCGTTCGATGAATGGATGGCGCGAAAGGTTAAAACGGGAAACGGGTCAGTCGGCGGTGAAGGCGGCGGCGAGGGACGCGACTTCGCCGTCGGGATTTGTGATCTGGAGTTGTTGGGCACCCGTGGGGAGGCTGGGAGTGATGATCGTTAGCGTGTTGGCGTCTGAGAAGGTGGTGGCGGCGGATTTGCCGCCAATGGTTACGGTGGCTCCGCTGACGAAGCCGCTGCCACGGATGGTTACCGTGGTGCCGCCGGCAGCGGCGCCGTTGGACGGGTTCAGCGTGCCTATGCCCAACGGGACTTTGGCTAGTTGGATGATCGTGATGCCGGAATTGTAAGGCGTTCCATCTGTCGATGTGATGGCGAACAGGCGCGCGCCGTTTTCGTCGGTGGTCAGGAAGCTGCCGTGCAGCCCGTCGATGTCAGTCATAAATTGTTGCGGGAGCAAGATGCGCAGGCGGAGCGCGCCGCTGTGGGCATCGAGTATATCGATGCCTCCCTGTGTGCCGGGGCTGGCGGGTGCGGCGGTTAGGAAGGGTTGGTAAATGAGTGCGCCGGAAGGATGCAACGTGAGGCCGGGTACTTGGTTGCGTCCCGGATATTGGGCTAGCTCCGCAGCCGTAGGGACAGCGGCTAGCGACAGATCTGGTGTGCGTATTTCGGTTGCGCTGCTCGATTGGTCGGCAAATATTGTTCCATCGGCGGAAGCGCCGATATCTGTGACGCTGGAGCTGGAGCTGGAGACGGTGAATTGCCCGGGAGCGGAGGCTTGCCACAGAGCGAGCGGACCACCAGAAGAAACGCCAAAGGATACGAAGACCTGGTCGCCGGATGCGTTGGCTTGCAGCAGCGGCGCTCCGGTGATGCTGGTGACTTCTGGTTGCGTGGCCGGTTGCAGGACTGGAGGACTTACCGACAGATCCAACTGGCCCAGACATGAGGTGCAGGCGCCTTGCGCGCCTTCGCCGGTCAGGCCGACGAAAACCGATTGCGCGCTGGTGGCGGCCACGCGAGCGGGGCCGGAGTTGACGTAGCCGGGCACGCCGCCGACGGAGACGGTCGTACCGGTGCCGTCGTCGGGATCGAGCAGGTAGACGCATTGCGCGCCGAAGTCGGCGACGAAGAGTTGCGTGGCGTCGGGCGAGAGCGAAAGGCCGCGCAGGCCGGCGTCGGGGGGCGGGCCACCGGGAGGCTCGAGCGGAGCGATGTATTGTTGTGCGACTAAATCGAAGACGTCGACGTGATCGATGTTGCTGAGATAAATACGCTGGCGCGATTGGTCGTAGGCGATGAATTTATATAAGCCGGGTTTCACGAAAAACTGCACGCTTTGCAGAAATTGAAACGATTTTGCCGCGGTGCTCGCGCCCGACGGAGCGGAGATAGTCAGGTCCGCTTTGCCGGGCGCGCCCGCGGGAGTTTGCAGCGTGATGCATTCCAGGGAAAACGGGTAAGTGGCGTCGAGCGCCAACACCGAGGAAATGGCCGTGACGTTCTGTACCGATTGTACCGTCGCGCTTGCGCCGCCGATGGTCACCGCGATTTGTGTGGCATCGCCGCCGAAGCCGTAGCCATAGATTTGTAACGTCTCGCCGCCCGCACTGGATCCGGCGTTCGGCAGAGTTTGCAATATTTGTGGGCCGTAGCTGAAGGCGTCCGGGACAATGGCCAGCCAGGCGTTGGTGAAATACGCGGAGATGTTGGCGGCGCCGGGGGCGGCGTTAGGCGGCGTGGTAGCTTGCAAAAGCGTGGTGTCGGTGTCGGAAGGATTGGGAACGAATTGCGTGCCGATATGGAGTTGCGAGAGCGCGGCGAAATTCTGGCCGGAGAGCGAAAGAGCGGTGCCGCCCGCGGCGGGGCCTTCAGAAGTCGTCGAGGCCGGAGCGGCGGCAAAAGCGGGCGCGGGCCCGGGGAGCGTTTCGGGATCGGCGGCATCGAGGAACGCTACGCCGCGGTTGCCCAGGGCGAAAATAAGTTGCGTGGCGTCGGCGTCCTCGAGCTGCGACGAGACGTCTTGGATGGCGGCGTCAGGAATTTGGCCGATTAGATTTAGCGAGCGGGCGTCGAGAATGTTGATGGCCGGAAAAACGGAGGCGGGCTGCGCGGCGTAAAGCGAATTTCCGTCTAGCGAGAAAAGGATGCTGCTGGCGCTGGTGGACAGCGGGCCGGCGATGGGATTGAGCGAACCATCGAGAAGCAAGAGTTGCGACGTGCCGTTTGAAACGAGGAGTACCGCGAAGCCACTGCCGCCGGAGTTCGCTGCGACTTGCGGAATTGTGCCGGAGCCGATGCCGCGCGGACCGGCAACGGCGTCGCCATTGGCATCGAAAAGGGCGATTTCGCCGCTGGCATCGCTGGCGGCGATGAGGATGTGGGTTCCATCGCCGGAACGGGCCATGGCGCCCAGGCCGTTCTGAAAAAGTTGCGGCTCGACGGAGGTAAGGTCCGTGGGCGAATTGGTGGCTGGATTCCACAGCGCGAGCAGCGCTTCGGGAGCGGCGGACTGGCGCAGGCGCACAAGAAAATTGCCGTTCGCAAGAGCCATGACTTCTTCGGGACGATCGAAGGTGGTGCTCGGTATGGGCGTGAGCGATGGAACGGTGTAGATGGCGGTGACTTGTAGAGCGGTCGTATCGATAGCGAAAATGCGTGCCGTCACAGAACCGGCCCACACGGTTGAGCCGTCAGATGAAATGTCTACGCTGGAGACACCCGGGACGGCGATCTGTGCGGTGCGTGTTTGCGCCGTAGAGGAAAAAACTTCCACGCGGTTCATGGTGCGATTGGCGACGAAGATTTGCTGGCGCGCGGCGTCGTAGACGATGTGGCGGTGATGAAATTCTCCGGCTGGATTGTCGAGCGCGGCGGTGGAGTCGGTCCTGGCGTAACTGGTGCGCGGTACGGCGGGGACCGCGGCGGCTTGTATGTCCAGTGTCAACGGCGCGTTGTGCATGAGCGAGCCGCTGGTGCCTTGCGCCGAGATGGAGATGTTGCCCGTGGTGGCGCTGGTGGCGATGCCAAAAATTACGGACACCTGCGCGCCCGCCGCGATGGTGAACGGGCTGGCAGGATTGGTGGTCACGCCTGACGGCATCCCCGTCAAAGTAATTTGCACGGAACCAGTGAAACCGTTCTCCGGCGTTACGGTGACGTTGACGGCGGGGCTCGACGCGCCTTGCGCGACAGAGACGGAATTGGGCGAGAAGGCCAGGAGAAAATCGGGTGCGGGCGGCGGCTGGACGACAGTGGTGTCACCACCGCCGCATCCGAAACACGTTGCAGCCAGAAGCAGTAGAACTGTCGAGCGGGCGCAAGAAGGGGAACGTCCCATGTGAGCGGCTCCAATTTATTTGCGCGAACTGCGGCCGAGGGGGGAATTTGCGCGGTGGGAAGCATTTCGCAAAGTTGACCACTTGTCAAGTTAATAAATATAGTAAAACCGCAACATCATCTGACGAAGGCGTCAATATACGGGAGTGTGCAATGGGAGGCGCTTCGCTCCCCTTGAAAATGACGCCAGGAACCTCGACTGCGAAAACCGCCGGGGGCAGTGGCTGGGATTTGCACTCAAGACTCCCGGCTCGAGGGGAACAATTTGGCGGTTTACGCAGAATTGGATGAATACTCCGGAACGGAACTGGAGGTGTGGAGTTCAGGCGGGAGTCTGCCTGTGGAAATCGCGGCAAGGAACCGAGTAAAGCTACAAGGGCCGATGGGTAGGAAAGGCAATGCCCAAAGTATGCAGAGGATTGCACTTTTCCGCATTGGCGTTCCCGTGGCAAGCGGCAACTCAATTGTTTTCAAGCATTGAGGAGGAAACTGGTGCTGCTCCAATGGCCACGCGAATGCTCGCAAATTTCCAGACTGTTTTTCCGCGCATTGGGCTGGTCCTAATTGCAACTCGCGTTTTGGGGGATTCTATGAGAACTCATCATTCGGCGGCTGCCGCGGCTCTTGCGTGCGCTCTATGTTTTGCGACGGCGGCGAAGGCGGACACGATCGACACCAGCATCGGTTCGCAGCACTTCACCGCGGGAACGAAGGTAACGTCGGCCGCGTACGCGGCGGCGGTGTCGGGCCAGCCCGCGCCTTTTAACGCCTTCTGCGGCTCGGATACCTCGAGCAACTGCTCGACGAGTTGGATCTTTAACTATGCGATTCCCTCGGGAGATACGATCACCGGGGCCACGTTGACGCTTGGAATCCTGGATATCGATTCGGCGGCGGCAGGAAACCAGGTGGGCTCCTTTACGCTTAACGGCTCGGACAACCTGACTGGGCTCCTCAACACCGCCTCGGAGGGAGTAGAGGGCGGAGCAGGGTCGCCGAATAGCTATTACGAAGTGTTGTCGATCACAATTCCTGGGACCGACCTAACCGCCCTGTTAGGTGGTTCGGCAACCTTCGCGCTGGCGCTGTCGGGCCCTGGACTCGGCGTTCTGGGGACCACAACCTTCAATGGCGCCGGGCTGGACTTCTCGACTCTCGACATCACGGCGTCGGCGGGCTCAACGCCGCCACCTCCACCCGTTCCAGAACCTTCCGCGGCGACGCTGCTGGTAACCGGAATCGTTGCTCTAAGCCTGAGAGCGCTGGTCAGCCGGCAATCGTGACGGCAAAGCGGGCTTGGAGCTCGTGAGAATTAGAAAATCGGGTACGCCGAAGGACGGTAGTTAACCCGCTTGGTCCGAGCCTTCACTTCCCCGCAGATGCGCACGGCCGCCACTCCATGAACAAGTGGACGCCCTTGTCTTCGACCACACGAAACCCCAGCCGCTCATAAAGGCGGAGCGCCGGATTATGGCGCTCGACGTGAATCTGCACTGGTATTTCCGCCGCAGCAGCTTCGGACATTAGCTCCTTCATGAGCCGTGCGCCGATTCCCGAGCCTCTATTTTCCGGAACCAGCGCAATGTCAATCACCAGAATGCGCTCGCTGGAACGGTGCACGCAGAGGCGCCCGATAGGGCGCTCGGCGGATTGAACAATCAGGAATGCGGCGTCGGGGTAGTATTGACGGTAATGGTGGGTTTGCAGCTCGAATTGCATCCGCAAGAATGCTTCTTTTTGGCGGTCGTCCCAAGGCACACGGTTCATCTCGTAGTCGCGAGTAGTGGCGTAGAGTTGCGAGAGGAAAGGCTCGTCCGCAGGCTGTTCGGGACGCAAGCTAGTGGTCTGATCCATTTGGATGAATGTATCTGGATCGTGCTTTCGTGAGGCCGCTCGGCAGGCGTATCAACGGTCCGAGACTTCGCCCGCTTAGTTTCGCGAGGGAAAGATTCCTGCCAACGCGACACAGAAGTTGAGCACAGTGTACGGCGCCATGTTGGTGTGGGGCTGACCGCTTCCGGCGGGGCCGATCACGCCTCCCGCCATCGCTGAACCCGCCGTTGTGCTGTACGGGAGATTGCCCACCCCGTCCGCAGCCCAGACGGCGCCGGCCGGGCTGGCCAGCGTTGCGGCGTTATTGTTGCAGTCCGCCGCATGACTGTGAGCGGGCAGCTCGGAGGTGGTCAGAGTGACGGATGATGTGCCGCCGAGTTGGCCGATTACGTTTCCGTTACCCATGTGCATCGGGACGCACGCCTGCAGATTCGGCAACACGAAGTTGCTGGTGCCGTTGCCGCCGTATGTGGTGCCCATCAGAGAGAACAAGGCCTCGTTCTGAGCGATGGGCAGGGTCTGGCCGTTGGCCAGCGCCCAGCCCCGCGGCGCGAAGTTAAAAGCAAATATCGAGATTTGACCTAGAAATGGCTCACTCATTTTGGGATTGCTCCTTCAAGCCGGGCGGACCTAGTAGAGACCTAGCTCCTCGACGGATAAATTCCCGTCATGGCGATGACGAAATTTAGCACCAGATATGGCTGCAAATTCGAGTGCGGCTGGCTGGATCCAGCCGGCGCAATAGCACCGGGGGCCATCGTGGCATTGGCCGAGCCTACGTATTCGTTGTTGCCGGCGGCATCGGTGGCCCAAAAATTCCCCGGCGGTCCGTACTGGTCGCCCATACCGGAATTGCAGGCCGCAGAATGGCCGTGCGCCGGAATTTGCGCTGTGGTCAAGGTCACGGAGTCCTCGCCGCCCGATTGTCCTAGTACGAACGGACTGAGCCCAGCTCCTTGTCCGTAGTGTAGTGGGACGCAACCTTGCAAGTTCGGAAGAGCGAAATTGGATGTGCCATTTCCCCCATAATTCGTCCCCAGCAGCGAAAAAAGCGCTGTATTCTGGGCAATGGACAGTATCTGCCCATTGCAGTAGGCCCATCCATTGGGCGGAAAGTTAAACGCTACGATCTGGATCTGTGCAAGGAAGGGTTCAGACATCTTCGCTGTCCTCCACTTATTTCAAAGCTCCACCGAATGCTTCTCCGCGAAACGCATCGAATCTATCCTTGGGACGGGTAGATTCCGAACAGCGCGATGATGAAACTCACAGCCAAATACGGCTGGCGGTTATCATGTGGCGTACCACTTCCGGCGGAGCCAATCGCGCCTGCAGCCATCGAGCTCCCGCCCGTTTCGTTGTATGCAGCGGTGTTCCCTTGCGGGTCGGTGGACCAATATGCTCCAGAGGGACTTGCCACGTTGCCGCCACCTGCGGCGCAAACCGCCGTGTGGGTGTGCACGGGAAGCTGTCGAACGCTCAGCACCACCGTCTCTTGACCGCTTTCCTGCCCGATTACCACCGTATCGCCTTCAAAGTTGCTTCCCATATGCATGGGAAATCGCCCTTGCAGATCCGGGAGATTAAAAGTGGTGGTTCCGTTTCCGCCGTAGGTCGTGCCGAGCAGATTGAACAAGGCAGCATTTTGCGAGATGGACAACGATTGCCCGTTGCAGAACGCCCAATCTACCGGCGCAAAATTGCCCGCGAACATCCGAATCTCACCTACATATGGATTAGACATAGAGATCTCCTCCCTGGGAAGACGTGATCCATCGCAGCGCGATTACCCGAATACCGCTTCGTAAAGCAGGGTCCCGTCTGGCCGAGGCTTCGAAACCTGGGAAAGAAAGAGTTGGCAGCCAACAAAATCGCGATGGATCAGCCGGTGCAGGCCGTCTCCGAGAGGCTCGCCGCCCTGTAATTCGAAGTGTAGGGAAAAAGATTGGCGGGTGCGCTTGCCTAGATACCTGGCAGGATTCCGCGATTCAATCTGGGCGACGCGCCCGTGGACCGCGACCTTCGCGAGTCTCAATTCAACGCTGCGCGAGAAGATGGCGCCAGCGGCCACCGGTCTTGCGAGGACAAAGTCCTGTCCCTCATACGGTTGGAAGGATTCCGCGGTTAACTCCGCGAGTTGCGGCTTTGCCCGGGTCCAAACGGTGAGGTGGCGCCAAGCGCTCGGAATACTGGATAGCGCAGCAGCGAAACCGCCTATCTGAAGCAGGGATCTGCGAGTGACGTGTATCCCGTTTTCAGCCATCTTGCCCCCTTTAGCCAGGGTCAACGACGAGACCCAACAACGAGGCCCAAATTATCCGCGTTTTCAAAAATCGTACTTAGAGTGTTCCTCAGGAGAGATTTGTACCGAAGAAATGAGCAATTAGCGCGCCACAGAAAACTGCTCTCCACGGTAATTTCCACAGCGGCGTAAGAGGCTCAAAAACAGATGAATACGAAAAATCCAGACCGTTCCGGCGCACCAACTCGGTTACGGTCCCGCGCATTAGCTGCAAATATTTGCACACATTGGGCAGTCTAGTCGCCCGGCCGGACTAAATGTTGACACGGTGCGCGGAGGATTTGCCGGTCCGCAAATACGACCGACGACGATAAGTTCAGACGGCGATGGGTTCAGACCATCCAGATAAGACCGTTCACGCAGGCGAACGCCCATCGCGGGCTCCATTCAAGGGGTCTCCAGGAGCGCATGGTCAATTCTCCAGCCATGTCAGGTGAAGATGGCTTCGTACCGCATGCCGACTGCATCCGGGCCGATGGGCACGATGAAGATTTCCAGCGCGTCCGCCGGGCCGCCGGCGAAAGGGTAGCTGCGCTGGGGTAGGACCGGCTCGCGCGGGCCGCGAAAGATGATGGAAAACGGCTCGCGTGGCGCATCGGGTCTTCGGGGAGACGCCAGAGTACGACACGAGATGAGTTCCACTTCAAGCGTGCCGCCACTGTGCATGATTTGAAACTTCTGGTTGAGCCATGCTTGGAAAGCTTGATGGGTCAGTTTGTCCAACATAGCAGTGCATGCTCCTTCCTTTGAACGGCATGCATTATACCGGGGATGGCAGAAGAGTAGGAAGTTCCGAGTGGGGTAAGTCAATCGGCGGGTTAAGAATTAGTTTGAAAGAGTGGGTCAAATCGCGAGTGAGGACCAAAGAAAGATCGACAGCGGCGCAGTACGAGCCGTAGGTCTTGCGCCCAGACATTCTCGCCCTGGTTCCGGTGGCCTTCCATTCGTGCCGCTCAGCCGCGAAGAGTTCTGCGAGCCGTTTCATCATTCCGGCGATCAGATTGTCGACTACGTCCATACCATCCCCTAGAGGGGTGAGCTAGTCGCGGCACGGGAGATTTCCGGCTCGCCAACCAAGTCCGTAAACAACGTGCGGTAATGGAGCATCGCCTGCCTCATATCTTCTGTGTTGGCCTGCTCGTGCGAATGTCTGAGCGCAATTTCATGTCCCGCCCGGTAGTGTTCGACCATGAGTGGATGATTCACGGATATGTCCGCGGCGCGTTGTTCGAAGTCGGCCATCGGGTAGCCGCGGACCGTTATCATCCTTTGAATAAGCTGGTCCGCTTCCAGTACCGCATTCTTGGGATCGTCAACAAACCCGGATTGAATCCTTTGCCACTCGGCGTTAAATTCCGCACGGGCCGAGGGCGAAAGCGGGCTCAAATTGAAAAGTTGCACTCTTTTTTCGAGCTTTCCTAATTTTGCTTCAGCGCGGTTCGTGTTCCCTGCTTCTCGAATGGTGCGCCCATCTTCAGAGCCGAAACGAGATCTGACTTTTTGGCTCCGCCGGACCTTGAGGAGCAGGCCCATTGCGACGACGGCTACCACCGCGATCATAACCAGAAAGATTATTTCTGTTGTACTCACGACTTGCCTCGCGAGGTATGTACTCCGAGAATGGAGGCGTCATCCATCGGTACATTCCTGTAGCGCCTTGCGGCAGATTATGTACGGTACGGGACGCGACCGGGTATCGGAAACCAAACATGAAGACTTGGTCGAAAAAAGGAAGCTGTAAGGGGAATGGTGGGCCCGGAGGGACTCGAACCCCCGACAATCTGCTTCGAAGGCAGATGCTCTATCCAGCTGAGCTACGGGCCCGGGGTAAGTTTAGCATGCGGGGGGTTGTCGCCGGCGAGCGCCGTTCGGGTTTTTGGCTCTCCACTCCCTCGCCGCAATTCCCGCCGCAGTGAATGTGTGGAAAACACAAACGGCGCGGAGGGCATCCGCGCCGTTTGCTTCCGAAAAAGAATCGCTGGTGAAGGAATATTAAATGGTCTTGGTGGCGGCCGCAGCTGGAGTGGCGCTGCGCGCGAAGGCATGGGAATTGGCGTCCTTCTCGGCGGTCTTGTCGATTTCGATGGAGCCTTTGAAGTAGGCGCCGTCTTCGATCATGATGCGCGCGGTGGTCAGATCACCATTGACCGAACCATCTTTCTTGATCTCGATACGGTCCTTTGCGCGAAGGTTGCCCTTCACGGTGCCGAATACCACGACCTCGCGGGCGATGATGTCGGCGGTAACTTTTGCGGTGGCTCCGACGGTGAGCTTGCGATCGTCGAGCTGGATCAGTCCTTCGACCGAGCCGTCGACCAGCAAGTCTTCATTGCCGGAGATTTCACCTTTCACGTGCAAGCTGGCACCTAGCCGCGCTGTCGCGCCGCTCGGGGCTCCTAGTGGACGCAGGGCATCTGTACTCATAGCGTTCGTTTCCTCCCAAGACGCCGGAGCGAACTTCGGCGGCTGATTCGTAGGTAAATTTCTTGGCTCCGGCTGCGCGACGGGCGGCGTATCCGGTTTCTTCGTGTTACCCCACATCGGACCTCCCAAGGGACAAGAGCACCCCACGCAAAGTTTCCTGACCGGGGTAAGGCAAACTGTATGCCGAGGGAGGGCGTACAGCAAATAGAGTATGCGCGTGTTGTTGCGGGAAAGTAACTGCACTGTGGGACACAAGCGTACTGTACGAGTGGCGGTTCGGGGCTGAGCAAAAAGAGCGCCCGCCTTCCCGACAAAGCCGGGGCGAACAGAAGGCGGCCGCTACGACCGCCGCTAGGAGCTGGGCTTTTCGGGGACGGGTTGCGTGGCCAGGAAATCTTGGGCGAAACGCGGGGCATAGGCGGCCAGCAATTGCTCGACGCGTTCGGGGTTGGGAGATTTTACGATTAGGCCGGCGTGATGATATTTAGCGACGCGGTAGATTATTTCGGGGTCGTTGTAGGCGGTGGTGTCGGGATTTTCCTGACGCGCGAGCGAGAGGATGATGCCGGCGTAATCGCGGCGAATGGCCGGAAGTTGGTAGGAAGTTTTGCCGGCACCCACTTCGAGGCGGGCCCATTCGCGCCAGAGATTGATGCCGGAGGCGGCTTCCACGATGTCGGAAATGTACGCGCCGCCGACGCGGGCGGCAACTTCGATGAAATAGAGTTTGCCGTCGGCGTGGGATTTCAGGAATTCAGCGTGCGTTACGCCGCGCAGAAAACCCAGGCCTTCCAGCAATCGGCGATTGAGATCGAGGAGCGCTTTGGTTTCCACCGCGTCGCGCGGCAGCGTTCGCGTGGTGAAGACGCCGCCTTGATGCGAAGTATCGAGCGGGGGCGTGCCATAGGCGTGGGCCTCCGCGAGTTGTACATTTTTTTCGGACACTACGCTGTCTACGTGGAACACCGAGCCGGGAACGAATTGCTCGAGCAAGTAGAAGGATTGCTGATCGCCGAGTTGCTCGAGGAGCGGCCAGAGTTCCGATTGGTCGTGGAGTTTTTTCATGCCGATGCCGCTCGCTTGGGAGCGGGGCTTTAGCAGCCATGGCGCGGGTACGCGGGCCATGAATTGGGAGAGTTCGCGATGATTTAGTACGTGCACAAATTCGGGTACGGCGATGCCGGCTTCTTTGGCGCGGGCGCGCATGGCCAGCTTGTCGCGAAAATAGCGGACCGTCGTAAGACCCATGCCGGGGATGCGCAGATGTTCGCGCAAGGCGGAGACATTTTCCATATCGAATTCATCGAGGGCGACGATGCGATCGATCTGGTGGAACCGCGCGAGATAACTTACCGAGTAGAGGATGGCTTGCACCGGCAAATCTTCGGGCATGGTAAAAACTTCACTGATGCAGTCGAAGGGCCAGTCGGCGTGGCGGAGTTTTTCCACCGTGAGCAGCAGGACGGTGCACCCCAGGGCTTTGCAGGTGCGGATGAATTCCTGGCCCTTTTCGTAGGAGCTGACGCAGAGGATGGTGAGCGGTCGGCTTTCCGGCATGCATGGCCCCCCTGAAAAGCAGTACCCGCGCTGATGGACCGCGGCTGAATCTCTAACGGCGCGGAAGTCGTTGCAGGCCGCGACTAAAGCCGGCCCCTACAAAACCACGTAAAAAAGCCCCGCCGAGAATGCGCAGTATACTGCGCTCTACGCTGCCGGGAACAGAAATTGCAGGAACGGGCCGACGCGGGCAGCCCAGGCTGCCTCGTTGTGTTCGGCGCCTTCGACGCGCTCGTAGTGAAGGTCGCGCTCGTATTGCCAGCCTTTGGCGAGTAAAACATCGCGAAATTTTTCCACGTCTTCTACAATGCGCGGGCCTTCGCGCGTGCCAATGTCCAGCCAGATGCGCGGTCGGGGCTCTACCGGCGCGGCGGCGGCGAAGCGATGAATAATGCGCTGGTTCCACCAGACGGACGGCGAGAGAGCGGCGATTTTACCAAAGATGCGCGAGAATTTTAGGCCCACGTAAATGGAAACTAGTCCCCCAAGCGACGAACCACCTATGCCGGTGCGCCCGGCTTCGGGTTGCGTTCGATAATCGCGATCGACGAAGGGTTTGATTTCCTGGATGAGAAATTTGGCATAGCCATCGGCGCGGCCGCCGCCGAGTCTTGGAACTTTGGTGGGTGTGTACTCGCGGATGCGCCCCTTCCCGGTGTTGTAAATCCCGACGATGATCAGCGGCTCCACGAGATTGGCGGAGATGGCGTAGTCGGCGGTTTGGCCCACGTGCCAATCCTGGCCATTGAAAGCCGTCGCGCTGTCGAAAAGATTTTGCCCGTCGTGCAGATAGAGGACCGGGAAACGGCGATCGGGCTGCTCATCGTAGCCGGGCGGAAGATAGATGATTACGTCGCGCTGGTTGCGCAGGATGCGCGAACGGAATCGATCGTGTTTGCGAAGCTGGCCGGGATTCACGTGGCGATGGCTACCAGCAGGTCTTTGGCTTCCACATGTTGGCCCGGCGTGACCAGCAGCTTGGTGATGCGCCCGGAGATGGGCGCGTAGATATTCGATTGCATCTTCATGGCCTCTAGAGTGAGAAGTTTTGCGCCGCGCTCGACGGCTTGATTGGCTTGCACGGCGATCAGGCCAATGACTCCCGCAGTGGGGGCGCCGATTTGGCCCGGATCGGCGGGGTCAGCTTTGGGATGCGCGCGCTCAGTGACGCGCAAGGCGCGGTCGCGGACGTTTACTTCGCGGGGCTGGCCATTCAGCTCAAAGAAGAGCGTGCGCGTGCCATCGGGATGCGGTTCGCTGCTGGTTAGGAATTTTATGATGAGCGATTTTCCGGAAGCGATTTCCACGGTGATTTCTTCGCCGGATTTTAGGCCGTAAAAAAATGCCGGAGTAGGCAGGACGCTGACGTCGGCATACGTCTGGCGAAATTTGTCGTATTTTAAAAATACTTCGGGATAGAGCAGATAGCTGAGCAGATCGTCTTGCGCGATGGCGTGGCTGGTTTTCTTTTCCAGAGTTTTTTGTTCTTCGGCGAAGTCTATCGCAGAAAGACTATCGCTGGGGCGGCCTCTTAGCGGGGCTGCACCGCGCAAGATAATTCTTTGCAGTTTGGGCGGCCAGCCGCCGGGCGGGACGCCGAGAACCCCGGAGAACATTTCGACGACCGAGTTGGGCAGCGACATATCGTGCTTCTCGTCAAGCTTCAAGATATCGGCCGGCTGCATTTCCTTGGCCATGAGGAACAGCGTCATGTCGCCGACCACTTTGCTGCTGGGCGTGACCTTAACAATGTCACCGAAAAGTTGATTCACCTCCGCATACATTTTTTCAGCGTCGCGCCAGCGGTGCCCGAGGCCCATGGCCGTAGCTTGTTCGCGGAGGTTGGTGTATTGGCCGCCGGGAATTTCGTGCTGATAGAGGCGAGCGGAACCGGATTTGGGGCCCGAATCGAAGGCCAGGTAGTAGCCGCGGATGGTTTCCCAATAATCCGAACATTCGTTAAAAAGTTCGATGTCGAGTTGCGTGTCCCGCGGGGTGTTGCGCAGGGCTTCGACGATGGCGTTGAGGTTCGGCTGGCTGGTGCCGCCGCTCATGGAGGCGACGGCGGCATCGGCGACATCGACGCCGGCGTCGGAGGCCATCAGGATGCTTGCGGCGTTTAGCCCGCTGGTATCGTGCGTATGAAAATGCACCGGCAGCGCGATCTCTTCGCGCAGGTGTTTTACCAATTGAAATGCTGCGTAGGGCTTGCATAATCCTGCCATGTCCTTGATGCAGAGGAAATGCGCGCCGAGTTTCTCAAGCTGCTTCGCGAGCGTCACATAATATTTCAGCGAATACTTTGGGCGGCTGGCATCAAGAATATCGCCGGTATAGCAGATGGCCGCTTCGCACACGCCACCGCTTTCGATGGCGGCGTCGATGGCCACGCGCATGTTGTCGATAGAGTTCAGCGAATCGAAAATCCTAAAAATATCGATGCCTTGCGCAAAGGCCTCGTGAACGAAAGCCTTGATCACATTATCGGGATAGGACGCATAGCCTACGGCGTTGGCGCCGCGCAGCAGCATTTGAAAACAAATATTGGGGATGCGTTTGCGCAGTACGCGCAGGCGCTGCCAGGGATCCTCGTGCAGGAAGCGCAGCGAGGTATCGAACGTTGCGCCGCCCCACATTTCCACGCTAAAGAGATTTGGTGCGCGCTGCGCTACCGCGCTTGCGGTGGCAAGTAAATCATGCGTGCGCGCGCGCGTGGCCATCAATGATTGGTGCGCGTCGCGATAGGTGGTGTCAGTGATCAACAGGCGCTTCTCTTTGCGCGCCCAGGCGGCAAATTTTTTCGCGCCAAGCTTCTGCAGGAGCTGGCGACTTCCGCGCGGCGGTTCGATACCGTGCGCGGCGGGGATTACCGCCTCCTCGAAAATCGGAGGCACGGGCTTCCCTTTCACCTCGGGATTGCCGTTCAGAATTACATCGCCGAGGTAGGAAAGAATCTTGGTGGCACGGTCGCCGCGGCTCGGAAATTTGAAAAGTTCCGGATAATCCTCAAGGAAAGACGTGGTGACTTCGCCGGCGCGAAAGCGCGGATGATTCACGACATTTTCGACAAACGGAATATTTGTTTTTACGCCGCGAATGCGAAATTCACGCAACGCGCGGTCCATGCGCTGGCAAGCTTCCGGAAGATTGGAGCCCCACGCGGTGACTTTCACCAGCAGCGAATCGTAGTAGGCGGCGAGCTGCGCCCCGGCGTAGGCCGTGCCGCCGTCGAGACGAATACCGAAACCGGCGGGCGAACGATAAGTGGAAAGCTTGCCGTAATCGGGCGCGAAATTTTTGTCCGGATCTTCGGTGGTTACGCGGCACTGCAGGGCCGCGCCGTGCAGCGGAATATCCGCTTGTTGCGGCAGGTTCAGCGGCTCCTTGTGCAGCTCGTAGCCCTGGGCCACTAAAATTTGCGAGCGCACCAGATCGATGCCGGTAATCATTTCCGTGACGGTGTGTTCGACTTGAATACGCGGATTGACTTCGATGAAATACCACTTGCTCTCATCCACGTCGTAGAGAAATTCCACCGTGCCGGCGTTGCGATAGTTGGCTTTGCGCGCGAGCTGCAGCGCAGCGTCGCACAATTCATCGCGAATACCGCGAGAAAGATTTGCGGCGGGAGCGACTTCCACAACTTTTTGGTGGCGGCGCTGCACGGAGCAATCGCGCTCATAAAGATGCAGCAAATGACCGTGCTGGTCGCCGAGGATTTGCACTTCAATGTGACGCGCATGCGGCAAATATTTTTCGAGGAACACGCTGGAATTGCCGAACGCGGAGCGCGCTTCCCCCTGCGCTTCTTCGAGCAGCGCATTTAATTGCGTGGCATCGTGCACTACGCGCATGCCGCGTCCGCCGCCGCCCATGGCGGCTTTTACGATGACGGGATAGCCGATTTTCTTCGCGATTTTTTGCGCTTCTTCCGGCGAGGTAACGGGATCGTCCGTGCCGGGAAGAACACGCACCCCGGCGGAGGCGGCCAATTTTCTGGCCGCAGTTTTATCGCCGAGCAACTCCAGCAATTCGGGCGTCGGCCCGATGAAGATGATGCCGGCCTTCGCAACCGCGCGCGCGAACTCGGCGTTTTCCGCCAGGAAACCGTACCCGGGGTGAATCGCGTCGACGCCTTTTTCCCTGGCCAGTGCGACGATTCCCGGAATATCCAGGTACGCCTGCACCGGCCCTTGTCCGGCTCCGATCTGGTAGGCTTCGTCGGCTTTGAAGCGGTGCAAAGCCAGGCGATCCTCCTGGGAATAAATTGCCACCGTGCGCAAGCCCAGTTCGTCGGCGGCACGAAAAATACGGATGGCGATTTCGCTGCGGTTGGCGGCGAGAACCTTTTTGATCGGCTGCAATTTCGCTGGTCGTGGGCTCATGCGTGGCGCGGTCCGTCTTCCTGACACAATCGCGTTGCGCGAATCTTACATTGTTTCACGCACGCGGCGCGAGGCCTCGTCAAATTTTGACGATAGCCGGAAACAGCTTTTTACTGGTTGCCTGAAGCTACCGGGACAGCGGTAGTGGTGCTCAGAACCGGCGGGGGAGCCTGTTTGAGCTGCTGAAGTTCCACCTGCACTTTGGCCCAGGCTTTGGGGTTGCCCTTCGTGGCGTAGGGAGCTTCCGGCTGGGAATAAAAGTCCAGGAGCTCGGCGCGAACATCGGCAGGCGCGCTGGCGAAATTCTGTCCGGCCAGGGCCTCGAGCAGCGCGGCGTGGGTTTCATCATTCAAGCGGTATTTTCCAGGGCCGCTGATCTCGCCCGTATCGAAATTGTCGTTGGGCAGTTCGAGCTGGCCCGCGGCTTGACGCGATAGCAATCCCCGATAATGATCCATGGTGGCGTTGAAACTGGCCTCAAACATTTTTTCCGTTTTCGGCGTGGGCGTGCGGAACTGCAGAACCTTCAGTGGGCCAATCTTGGGAACCAGGCGCCACAGAAACGCCAAAAATTTGTCGCCGAAGGAGGGCTGCTGATAGTCGTGTCCCCATTCCTTTTCGTAACTGGCGCGCGAAAGATTGTATAGAAATTTTCTTTTTGTAATGCCCGGCTGGTCTTTCATGATTTCGTCGTGCTTCAGGCTCCAGGCGATACGCGTGGCTTTGGGAAGAAGCGTGCTGACGTCGTGGCGGTACGAACTCAGCGCGCGCTCCTCGTCGGAAAGCACAGACTTGAGATTCAAGCCGTAGGTCTCCTGAAACGCCTGTTCGAGAAGCGGGCCGGCGACCTGAAAGCCGATAAATTCGTGATAGCTGTCCGGGGCGTAGCGCTGTTGCGCGACTTCGATCACGTCGAATCCGAACTCTGTCTTTATATGCGCGAGGGGATCGTCTTCGTACGTGACGCTCATCCCGAATTTTTTCGCAAGCTTCGGATAAAGAACCGGTACGGCGCGGTTCGTGCCGATTTTGTGGCCGTCGTTGTCCGCCGCGTAGTGGGCCAGCGCCCCGAGGGCAAATGCATAGCCGTTGAGATCGTCGTGGGAATCGCGAAGCAGGGCCATTACAAAATCTCCGCTGCGCACGTAATGCGTCAGGTCGCTGACGAATTTGCTGCCATGCGGGTAGTAGCCCATATCCTGGATGATCGCGCCGCCGTACGCGTAGCCGTGGGCGATTTTTAGTTCCGCAGGCGTGGCATGCGGGAAGCGCGCAAGGAGTACCGGCTTGATGCTAGTGTCCCAGGCCGCATCGATGATCGCTTCGTGGGAGAGCACGGCGTAGGCTTCGCTGCGAGGCGCGCCGCCAAAGAGCAGCAGCGCGGCACAAACGCTGGCGAACACAGTTCTTGAAATGCGGTTTGAGGAGGCCTGCAAAATAATCTGTTTCTCTCTAGTGCGACGTTAGCCGCGTGGCGTAGCCCCAAATCGCAGTTTGCCAATAGCCGCACAGCTCAATGTGGTCATACCAAGGATTGGATGAGCTTTAGCGGATGAAGGAGTGCCGGGAACAGCTAAAAGGGGCAGGCGTGATAGCGGAATGTTCAAAATACCCGCAAAAAAGTCAGTACTTGCGGAGGACGCCGATGACGCGTCCTTGAATCTTCAGGTCGCTGGCGGCGACAAAAATCGGATCCATTTCCGAATTTGCGGGCTGAAGGCGGATTTTGCCCGCCGGCTCGCGATAGAAGCGTTTGAGCGTGGCCTCCTCGCCGCCGATGAGGGCCACGACGATGTCTCCAGCGTTGGCGACTTGCGTCTGTTCGCAAACGACAAAGTCGCCGTCCATGATGTGGTCTTCAATCATGGAGTTGCCTTTGACCTGCAGCGCGAAGGAGTTGCCGCCGCGCGCAAAATCGCCCAGCGATAATGTTTCGCGCTCTTCCACGGCTTCGAGCGGCCGGCCCGCGGCGATGCGCCCGAGCAGCGGCAGCTCTTGAATCCTGCGTTCGATCACCTGTTCGCGAACCGATTTTGGCAATTGCAGAATCTCGATGGAGCGGCTCTGGTTGTAGCCGCGGCGAATAAAGCCCTTTTTCTCCAGCGTGGAAATGTGCTTGTGTACGGTCGCCAGCGAAGTCAACTTCAGGCCCTTGCCGATCTCTTCAAAGCTCGGCGCATAGCCGTGCTTAGTCTCAAAAGCGACTAGATAATCGAGCACTTCTTTTTGCCGTTTGGTGAGGGCCATGAGAGTGCCTCCGGTTGCGGATTGCGAGAAAAAATCCTTCGCCTACTTTAGGCGAAAAAAAAGCGAACGTCAAGCGAATATCCCGGCGTCGTTGCTGAATTTGCCGTCTCTGGCTCTCCGCGTAGCGGCCCCGGCGAACGCATCGAGATGCGATGCGGAGAACAATCACACAAGGTCGACCCAAAACTCTTAGTACTCCGGTGGGCACACAGCCTTTCGGAGCCGGAAAGAAGTGAACTACGCGAATCAATAAAATATTTACTTGACAACCCGGGGCTCTTGAAAAACAGTGAACCTCACCAAATGCCGTCATCCCGGTCTTTTGACCGGTTGGAACGAAGCATTTAAGGAGGGTCACGTGGAAACGGCTATCGGGATATTCGATTCGCGCGAGCATGCGGAGCAGGCAGTGAAGGCACTGATCGACAATCACGTGCCGCAGGAATCCATTATTTTCCTGACGCGGTCCGAAAGTGAAGCGATGAATTTCGGGAAGGGCCTCGGCCAATACGTGGGCGGGTTCATGGGCGGAGCGGTGGGCGTAACAGCCGGATGCGTCGGCGCGGCCTTGGCGCTCATCCCCGGATTCGGGCAGGTGTTCGCGCTTGGAGTTGGCGGAGCGGCGCTGCTGGGATTCCTTGGCTCGCAGGCGGGCAGCGCGCTCGGTGAAAAAATTGCGCAAGATCCCGACAAACCAAGTCCGACCAGCGCGGAGAAATCCGCAGAGGAGGCGGAACATTTCCTGGAAGTACTCAAAAGCGGGCGCTCGCTGATTGTCGTCCAGAGCGAGTTCCACGAAGTGCTCGGAGCGGCATCGGGCGTGCTCGACCGGCTGGGGCTCGGAATACAAACGCCTACGGCGTCGAAGTCCCAGTACACCACGCGCGAAGTCGAAGGAGTGAGCGTGGTCGACCTGCGGGGAAAGATCGCTTTTGGAGCGGGCAACACATTGCTGCGTGAGACGGTCGCGCGGTTGATCGCCGTGGGCAGCACAAAGGTTCTCTTGAACCTGAAGGAAGTAGACTTTATCGACAGTTCCGGAATCGGCGAGCTGGTGCGCTGCCATATGGCCATTCGTAAACAGGGCGGGCAGATGAAGTTGGCCAGCCTGAGCCCGGTCGTGAATGGTCTGCTGGTCGCAACTTCCTTAAATAAAGTGTTCGTGGTGGAGCGCGACGAAGCCAGTGCCATTCAGTCCTTTACCGCGGCGGGCCTGGCCGCTTCTGGAACCTAGCCCGCCCGGGCAAACAACGCAAATTAAAAAACGACGGGCCGCGCCGGGTTTTTTCTGTGCGGGAGCTGGAATTGTATTAGTCGCGCCGCTGTTTCGCGCTAGGTCCAAAAGTGATATAAATGCATCACTTGTATCTATGTGTTCTAACTCCTCTGCCTCGAGTTCCGTCGTCGCTGCCGCTGTGGTGGCTATCGTTGGCAGTGTTCTGGCGATATTGGGCCTTTCCCTGGTTCTGCTCAGCCTAGCCCTGGTAGGTTCCCGGCCAACACCCGAGATGCCCGCTTTCTTAAAGACGATCATGCTGGTGATGATGGCGCTTTTCCTGGGCGTGGCCATCTTTGGCGTGGTCACCGGCGTCGGCCTGATCCGCTTGCGAAATTGGGCTCGCATCTCCGCGCTCATTTGGGCCGGCGTCAGCGCCTTCGGCAGTGCTTCTACGATTTTGATTGTCTTTCTCATGCCATTACCTGCCCCGCCGAATGTTGCTCCGGGAGCGTTGGCGGCGATTCGATGGATCATCCTTCTCGTCTATGGTTTGCCGCTCCTGATTGGCATTTGGTGGCTCATCCTGTTCAATCGTAGGCCGATTAAATCGCAGTTTGCAGAGCAGAGTCTGTCTGCCGATCCCAGTATTCCCCACAAGCCTCGCTGTCCGACTCCTATCGTCGTCCTCGCATGGCTTCTGATCATCTCGGTCTTTAACGCCATCTTCGTGCTACTGCCCGCTTACGTGCCTGTCGTTCTATTCGGCCATATAATTTCCGGCGCGGCGGGCAGAGTCGTCTTTATTCTGAGCTGTGTGCTTTTTGCGGTTGCGGGGGTAGGACTCTTAAAATTGAAGACATGGAGCTACCCGCTGACGATCGGCATGTACTTGATTTGGCTCGCGAGCGGAGTCATAAGCTTGCTGACTCCAAACTCTAAGATCATCTTGAACTCTGCCATGTCGAAGATGCTTGGCTCCATGCATCTCCCGGATTCGGGATACCAGTCGCCGGACTACATGCGTTACATGAGCTTGGGAATATTCTTGGGCCTCGCGTTTTGTGGGGCGGTGCTGACAATGTTGTTCTATTACCGCAAACGCTTTCTCGAAGCCGCGGCCGCTTCAAACCCTTAACGTAATTTGCACTCTTTGAGAAGGCTCCGTCGGATATCCGGTTCAGTGCGATGGAAACTCGTAAGATCCCGGCTTGCCTACAGGGCTTTTCTCCCACGACACATCATGCCGGGGCGGATTCTCTCAACGCCGTCTCACATCTGCTGGTATGGTATTCTTTAGCTTAGGATTCGTGCGGTACGCCCCTGCATTGTCCTGCATGCCCGCCGTACTGCACGGTTTCCAAAACACGATGGTTGCGCTGAAGGTGCACCGCGGATGGTTTTCCGCCATGCCTTTGCGCGGCCTGAGCGCGGACTTGGGGGAATATGTCGACCGTAACGGAATTGCCGCTGCCGAAAATCAAGCCGGAGGTGATTGACCGCGCGGTCATTCGCTTTGCCGGGGATTCCGGCGACGGCATGCAGATCACCGGCAGCCAGTTCACGAACACCGTAGCGCTTTACGGCAACGACATTGCTACCTTCCCGGATTACCCTGCCGAGATTCGGGCACCTGCAGGGACTTTGCCGGGCGTCAGCGGCTTCCAACTGCATTTTTCGTCCGATGACATAAATACTCCCGGCGACTCCATCGACGTGCTGATCGCCATGAATCCCGCGGCGCTGCGTGTGAATGTGGCGGACCTGAAAGCCAACGGGATCTTGATCGTCAACAGCGACAGCTTCACCGAAAACGACTTGCGCAAGGCGCAGATGACGGTGAATCCTTTGGAGGATCATTCGCTTGATAAGTTTCGGCTCTTTCCGGTGGAACTGGAACGGCTGACGCGGCGGGCTCTCGAACATCTCGGTCTGGATGCCAAGTCCATGGACCGCTGCAAGAATTTCTTTGCGCTGGGCATGTGCTACTGGCTTTACAACCGTTCGATGGAATCGACGGTGCGCTGGATCAACGACAAGTTCAGCAAGAAACCCCTGCTCGTGGAAGCCAATCACCTGGCCATGAAAGCCGGGTATTCGTATTGCGAGGCTACCGAGGCATTCCAAATCAGCTATGAAATTCCGCCGGCGCATTTGACGCCGGGACTTTACCGTAATTTGAGCGGCAATCAGGCGCTGGCGCTCGGGTTCGTGACTGCTTCGCAGAAATCCGGCTTGACGCTTTTTCAGGGTAGCTATCCGATTACGCCAGCTTCGGATATTTTGCACGAACTCTCGCAGTACAAAGATTTCGGCGTGATGACCTTCCAGGCGGAAGACGAAATCGCGGCGATTACTTCTTCCATTGGCGCAGCGTACGCGGGAGCGCTTGCGCTGACGACGACTTCTGGTCCGGGCATGGCGCTGAAAACCGAAGCGCTTGGTTTGGCCGTAGCTATCGAAATCCCCCTGGTCATTGTAAATGTACAGCGTGGCGGACCTTCCACCGGCCTGCCTACCAAGACGGAACAGGCGGACTTGCTGCAGGCGATGTTTGGGCGCAACTCGGAAGCGCCAATTCCAATTATTGCCGCGTCGACACCCGGCGATTGTTTTTGGGCGGCCCTGGAAGCTTGCCGCATCGCGGTGAAGTACATGGTCCCGGTGATTCTGCTTTCCGATGGCTATCTGGCCAATGGGGCGGAGCCCTGGCGCGTTCCGGAACTCAGCGAAATCCCGGAAATTCCGGTGAGTTTTGCAAAAAATCCCGAGGGCTTCCAGCCCTACAAACGGAATCCTGAAACCTTGGCGCGTCCCTGGGCGATTCCCGGAACACCCGGACTCGAGCACCGCATTGGAGGCCTGGAAAAACAGGACGTCAGCGGTAACATCAATTACGAACCGCTGAATCACGAAAACATGGTGCGCATTCGCGCGGCGAAGGTGGCGGGCATCGTGCAGGACATTCCCGACGCCGTGGCTGCGGGCGACGCCGATGGCGATTTGCTGATCGTGGCTTGGGGCTCGACGCATGGCTCGATTACCGCTGCCGTGAAAGCGCAGCGCGCGCTTGGCCGGCGTATCGGTCACGTGCACCTGCGGCATTTGAATCCGCTGCCGGCAAATCTGCCGCAAATTTTCAAGCGCTACAAAAAAATCTTGGTCCCGGAATTGAACATGGGCCAGTTGCTTTGGCTGCTGAGGGCCAAATATCTTGTCGACGCTGTCGGCTTGAACAAAATTCAAGGCCGGCCGTTCAAGCAGGCGGAGCTGGAGCAGAAGATCGAGGAAATTTTGGGTCTCTAAATTGCTAGCTATGTGCTGAACACGAGGAAAGCATCGAAATGACCACCGCAACGTTGCCGGTTTTGACCAAAAAGGATTTTCAGACCGATCAGGAAGTGCGCTGGTGTCCGGGCTGCGGCGACTACGCCATTCTCTCGGCGGTGCAGGCGGTATTTCCTGAGCTGGGCATCAAGCGCGAAAATTTCGTGGTGGTGTCCGGCATTGGCTGCTCCAGCCGCTTTCCGTATTACATGAATACCTTTGGTTTCCACACCATTCACGGGCGCGCCCCTGCGGTCGCCACCGGAATTAAGGCCATTCGCCCGGACTTGGAAGTTTGGGTCGCCACCGGCGACGGCGACGCGCTTTCTATTGGCGGAAATCATACGATTCACATGCTGCGGCGCAACGTCGGGCTGAAAGTCCTGCTGTTCAACAACAAAATTTACGGCCTCACCAAGGGCCAGTATTCCCCCACTTCGGAAGTGAACAAGAAAACCAAGTCAACCCCGTTCGGTTCGCTGGATCGCCCGTTCAATCCGCTGGCGCTGGCCATCGGAGCCGAAGCAACCTTCGTCGCGCGCTCTGTGGACGTTTTCCAGCAGCATTTGAAGGAGACGCTGAAAATCGCCGCCGCACATCGCGGCTCCGCGTTCATCGAAATTCTCCAGAATTGCAATATCTTCAACGATGGCGCATGGTTCTCGCTCACCGACCGCGACGCCCGCAGCGAGCACGTCATTCAGCTCGAACAGGGCAAGCCCATGGTGTTCGGCAAAAATCGCGACAAGGGCATCCGCATGATTGGCATGGACCTCGAAGTCGTGCAACTCGGCAACGGCACCACCGAAAACGACATGCTGATCCACGACGCGCACAATCCCAATCCCACCTACGCATTCGCCCTCGCACAAATGGAAAAGCGCGAAGGCTTCCCTACCCCTATCGGCGTCCTCCGCAACTGGAATGATCAGCCGCGCTACGAAGAAGTTTTGAATCAGCAAATCAAGGAAGTTATCGCCAAGCGCGGTCCGGGCGACCTCTACAAATTGTTGCGTGCCGGCGACACCTGGGAAGTGCGCTAGCCGCATTCCGCGCTCTTGAGTCCGGCTTCGACCTTCCATCAACGCTACACTTTCGCGCAAAAGTTCGCGACTTCCTCTTACCTGCGGCATCCAAACAGTGTTACGGACGGAACGCCCCGGCCATGGATGACTACACAAAACGCGAACTTTTTGGTCCACTGGGAGACGTGAATCCCCTGCCGCCCAGCTTGCTCACTCTCGTTCCTGCGCCCGAGCAGGCCAAGACCCTCGCGCTCCTTCAGGACATCAGCCGGGACTTTAGCCCACTCACCAGCCACACCGTCCTCCTGCGGACCATCGCCGAACGCATCAAGCGCCTGGTCAACTTTGACGTCTTCAGCGTCATGATCTGGAACGAAGAAGCGCAATTGCTGCAGACCATCTTCGCCATGCGCTATGAAGAATCCATCCCCGCGCGCTTGAATTTGCACCTCCACGAAGGACTTACCGGCTCGGCGGCAGGCCAGCGTATGCCATTGCGCGTCAACGACGTGCTCAGCGATCCGCGCTACATTCGCTCGGAAACCGGCATCGACGCCCGCTCCGAACTGGTGGTGCCCCTGCTGCGTCAGGACCGCCTCATCGGCGTTCTCGATTTTGAAAGCACCGCGCCGCAAGCTTTCACCGTGGAACACGAACGCATGCTGGCCACCCTGGCGCCGTTTCTCGCCGTGGCTCTCGAAAATTCGCGCCTGTACGAGGAAGCCCGTGAGAGCCAGCGCCGCTTGCAGAGCGATCTGGACACCGCCCACGAAATTCAACTGCAGCTTTTGCCCACCGGCGCGCGCGAAATTCCCGGCCTGGACCTCGCCGCCGCGTATACTCCCGCTCGCGATTTGGGCGGCGACTTCTACGATTTTCTGCCGTATGGAGAAGGAAAACTTGCGCTGGCGCTGGGCGATGTCTCAGGCAAAGGCACGGCCGCAGCGCTTTATGGCGCGCTGGCAATAGGCATGCTGCGCGAACACGTGGTCGCGCACATTTGCCCGCCGGCGGAAATGCTGGCCACGCTCAACGATCGCCTGCATGGCGGCCGGCTGGAAGCACGCTTTATCGCCATGCTCTTCGCCGTCTACGACGCTCCCACGCGGCGCCTGACGCTGGCCAACGCCGGATGCCCCTATCCCCTACTGCTTCGCGACGGTCGGGTCAGCGAACTGCATCTCGAAGGCGTGCCTCTCGGACTTTTTCGCGCAACAGAATACGACGAAGAGACCTTCCATTTGCTGCCCGGCGACGTGGTGGTCTTCGCTTCCGACGGCATAGTCGAGTCCGACAACTCCAGTGAAGAAGAGTTCGGTGCAGAACGGCTCGCCAAAGTCCTCGCGGCGAGCGCTCCGGAGGACGACGCCCGCGCCATCGCGGACCGGATCTTCGCCGCCACCGACGAACACAGCGGCCAGGGCTGGGCGCCGCACGACGATCGCACGCTCCTGGTGCTCCGTGTCACCGACGAGTCCGCCGCCGATTATTCCCGGCTGCCCATCATCTACTGAGTTGCTGAAGGGCCTGGCCCGCGGTGTGGTTCTGGTATTTTTTTGAAGACGAGAAGTGACTATGGAAGATTGACTGCTTCTCTACCTAGCGCGTCCCGTTGGCCAGCCCCGCGGCCACGGCTGTGGCTGGAGCGGGATTGGCGAAGTAATTTTCTTCACGGAGTTTACGGTAGATCTTGCCGGCAACTTCCGCGGCCGTGGGACCCTTGACCCTTCGCGTGTTCCCGCGCAGCAAAACCGCGATCGCGATCTTGGGGTGCAGTTCATCGGCGTAGCTGACATACCAGCCGAGCCGGGACGGCGTTACGTGATCGTCGCACGTGCCGGTTTTGCCCAGCGATGTCTCGTCGCCACCCGCATCAAAACTCGACTTTGCCGTTCCATAAAGCACCGCGGCCAGCATACCTTCGCGAATTTCCGGCAGGATGGGCGCGATATTCAAATCGCGTTTCACGCGTGGCTGGAAATTTTCCACTTCTTCCCGCGTGCGCGGATACTGCAAATAATAGAGCGTCCCGCCGTTCGCGAACGCGGCCGCCAGTGAGACTAATTGCAGCGGCGTCATCTGAATGCCTTCGCCGAAACTGGACATGCGCGCAATGCCGCCGAACGCCGGCGGCGCGGAGGGAAATGCTCCGGGATGCTCCTCGGGGAGGTTGTAACCCGCCAGTTCGCCGAGGCCCACGAGCCGCGCATATTTTGCCACCGTGTCGTAGCCCATGCGGCGGCCCAACTCTTCAAAAAATACGTTATTGGAATGCGCCATCGCTTCCGTCAAATTCATGTACTTGCGCCGGCTGACGCGCAGCATGGTGTCGCGCGTGATCACGTTTTCTTCCAGCGCCGCCAGCGCGATCGTCGGCTTGATCGTCGAGCACGGAATATAGCCTTCGCCGAAAGCAATTTTTTGATTGACCACCGAAAGGATTCTGCCGGTATTGGGATCTACCGCTACTACCGCGCCGTTATACTTTCCGAGACCTTCAACTAAAGCGCCGCGCACAACGGGGTCATCAAAGCCGGTCATATCAGCGCCGCCGGAATTGGCAAACGTCGGAACGCCGTAACGGGATGCCGAAGATTTACGATTTGCGGGCGTGGCGGGCGGCGCCGCGGGCAAAGGCGCCGCGCACAATGCGGCGAGTAAAATCGAAAGTGTCGCTTTTCCCATTTGCCGGCTTACCATTTACACCTCAACTCGAGTTAACCGCCGGTCGCAACGTACGGCGTGAAATCTATACAGCAAATTGCTTTGGGCCGGAAGTATTGCTTTTTCTCCCTGCCCAGGTCAACGGCGATTCACACAAAGTGTTCTTCGGCCGTAAGACTTTGGGGCTTGACGTTGACTGCTTGCCCTTGCTGCTTAAATGTAGTGCACTCTCCGGTCCAAAGCCGAACGACCGGCACGATGTTCATTTGATGCTAGTTAGAAGCGCGGTGCCTCCCGAGCTCCGTGACAGACTGCGAGAGACTGAAACATCCTGATACATCTCCGTCCGCTTGAGACGTAGTGTACGGTTTAGGAGTCCGCAGAAGCAATAGCCGACTCGGACCAGTACGCCGCTATGTGCTTTGTTTTGTACGGCTGGCCGTCAGAGCAGGGTTGCCAGTTTTAGGCCAGTCAGAATGGCCGTTCGCGCCCAGAAGTGCAGGTGGCCCTCGGCATCGCGATACGGGCGCGTACCGTTTAGATCGTGGGAATACTCAGCGGCCGCGCGTGACTGACGCGGGCGATGGGGCGCCGCCTGTGCCGTAGACGGCGCGGTATACCTCGGCGTTGCGCAACACCACCTGCACATATTCGCGCGTTTCGGTAAACGGGATGGATTCCACGAGTTCGGGAATCTCGTCGTAGTTGCGCTCGGATTTCCAGAGCGCGATGCGGTCTTCGCCGGCGTTATAAGCCGCCGCAGCGTATTCGGGCGCGCCGGTGGCACGCAACAGTTCCGCGATGTACACCATGCCGAGCTGCAAATTATAATCGGGCTCGAATAATTTATTTTTCGTGTATTTCACCTTGAGTTGTTTGGCCAGCACCTTGCCGGTTTTTGGCAATACTTGCATGAGGCCGATGGCGTTGGCGTGCGAGACGGCGTCCGCCTGAAACGTGGACTCCTGGCGGATTAATCCAGCGGCCAGCATGGGATCGAAATTGTTTCTTGCCGCTTCGCGCCGCAGGGCCGCCTCATATGGCAGCGGATAGAGCGTCTTCCAGACGATCGCCGGTACTTCGTCGATTTTGCGAGAATCGAAATTTGGCACGATCAGTCTGCCGTAAGCCATCCCCGTGCCAAAGTGTCCCTGGTCAAAAGCGGCTTGCGCTGCTTCCAGTAAAAAACGCGGCGAATAGGTCGCAAAGTACGCGGACTTAAGTTCCAGCTCCGCGGAACTGTCGAACGCAATACTGCGCAGAGCTTGCGCGCGCGCCCAGCGATCCGCCACCGCCGGCGGAATCGGTTCATCGAATGCACGCAATGCGGGCGGAGGAGGAATTTTTGCAAGAAATTCCGGCACATCTTCATCGGACGCAGGCATCTTCGCCACGCGTGCTGCGGCGGCGTGCGCGAAATAAGTTTCCGGGAAGCGCGCTATTGCTTTATCGTAATACGCGCGCGCGCGCCCGGGATTTCCGCTGCGTTCGGCGCTGCGCCCGAGCCAATAAAGCGCGTCTACGGAGTTTGACGATGCCGGATATTTCAACAGAAATGCGGTCAGCCGTGTGTCGGCGTCCGGCTGTTTATTCAGGAAGGCCATCCATGCCACGCGCCATTCGGCGTTAAAGGCATCCTTGCCGCTGGGAAATCCATCGACCACGCGCTGGTAATAATTCGTGGCTTTCGTACGGTCCAGTTCCACCCAATAATAATTCCCCGCCGCCATCAGCGCTTCTTCGGACCATTTGCTCTGCGGATATTTTTTCTGAACTACCTCCACGGCGGCGAGCATCTCTGCCTCTTTTTTCGCCGAGCGATAGGCTTGTGACAGCTCGTAAATCCGTTCTGCATCCACCTCTGGATCGCTCACCGTCAGCAACGCGAGCGGCGACGGCGAAGCTTTAGGATATTGCTTGCACTCCGCGATGCGCAGCTGCGCGCGCTGGCGCGTCGGATTCCCGGGCTCTCGCACCATGGTCAGCAACTTTTCGTATTCGGCGCGTGCTTCGCGCCATTTGTGCCCGTCATAGAAAAGCTGCGCGCGCTGCTCCTGCAGCTCCACGCCGGGATAGGGATATTCCTTACCGAGTGTTTTGGAAATTGCGGGCAGTGAAGTCCCTGCGGCTTTCGCTTCATCCGTCAGCGGAAATTTGTAAAAGAGCGTTTGGTAATCCTTGGCCGCGCGCGCGAATTGATGCGCATCCTTGTAGGCTTGCGCGCGTTCCAGCAACAGTGGCGCTCGCGTCGCGGTTGCGGAATAGGCGTTCAGCGCGTCGATGGCATCCTGCGGATGGCCCAGCTCATCGGCTGCCGGCGCATACGCTTCCAGAAACTGTTCCTCGATCGCGCTATTCGGATAGTCCTTTTGTATTGCCTGCAGATCGGCAAACGCATCGGCGTTACGCTTTAGCGCACGTTTCGTTTGCGCCGACCAGAACAGCGCGTACTCGCGCAGCAGGGTGTCATTCTCGGCCTTCGCGAGCCAGCTGAGCGCTTCCACCGTGTGATTTTTCCCGTAATCGTCGTAACCCAGCGCGAGCGATGCGCGTGCGCCCCATACTCTGGTAGCATTTTTATTGGCAAAGGCCGCCAGCTTCTCGTACGCGCCGGGAACCGCGGTGTGCAGTTCATGCGCGAAGTCCGCCATTTCCTTTTGCAGCGCTTGTTCTTCCGGGGTGATCGCCGTGCTCTCAGGGATGGTCGTATCGGGTTTGCAGCCGGTTCGGCAGGGCGCAGCTTTCGGTTTGCTGGATTTTTTACGGCGATGGCTGGTTTGTGATCCAGACGGTGCGGATGGCGCAGGGGCCGTTTGGCCGGCCGCCTCAAAGGGCACAGCGACGAGCAACGATACGCCGAGCACCGAAGCGACTAGCTCACGCAAAACCGGCGCACGCCATCCGGACGCACGCCTCTTGCCAGCGCGGCAAATCAGCGGAAAAGATTCAGCGCCGTGGCGCGGAAGTCGCGTAGGGATATTCGCCGAGCGCGTGGGCGTCGCCTTCGGCGAGGATTTCCACCATCCAGCGGTAAAAATAGTCCACGGGATGGTCCATGATGGGCTTGAAACGGCGATCGTATTCGCGATGAGCTTTTTCAATGTCGTCTTTCAATCGGATGCAAATATCGCGATGCTCGCGGCCCTGTTTTACCTGCTCGGGCCGCAACATCTTTATATCTTGCATCGAAACCTTGGCCACGCGATTCGCTCGCCGGTGCAGTTCCTGCTCTTCGGGAGAGAGGCGGTTGATGTCGAAATCGGCGCCGACACCTGCCTCTGCTTCAGCATGTGCCGCGTGGGGCAGCGATTTATTCCCGGAATCATACGGCAATTCCGGGGCCGCTTCAAAATTAGCGCCCTCGTGTTCCAACTCCTCGATGTGCGTTTCGGGCAAAACGATCGGCTCGCTCGGAGGGGCGGCAAATTCAGGGGCCATGGACGCGGGATGCCCAGGAAGCGCACTCGTCAGCGCTGGCGAGGACGCCGTAGCGGTCCCCGATCCTGCGAAATTCATGGCTTGCGTTTCCAGCTCGGAGCGTTCGGCGGCGTGTTCGATCGACGATCTGGTCCCAAGTTGCAGCGACGAAGCCACAAATCGTGTCAAAACTTCCAGCGCGGCAGCCACAGACGCTGCCGCCGTCTGCGCGCGCAACATCGGCGGCAGCGCATTCGTGGGCTTATTACTCCCGCAGGCGGCTACCACGTCGTTCACGGCGTGATGCAGCTCTTCCGTGGTGCGCTGGATGCGCTCCAAGTTGTCGCGCAAGGCGCGCGCCACAGCTTGTTCCACGATTGTGGGTTCTTGTGCCATATCGTTTTCGAGGATTTGGCGACGAGCCTGCCCTTTCCACTCCACGCAGCTGCAATTCGCCGAAGATTCCCCGTCTGGCCATTTTGGAAGGCCGACCGCACAGAGTCAACGCCCCGGGCATAGGCCTGTCGCCTACAGGTGACTAGCTGCACAGCCGCGGCAACCGGGCCGGTCCAGCCCTTCTTGCCCCCGATGGTATAATGGTGTCTTACCTGTGGGGGCGACCCGGTTTCGACGGAAGCTGTCGCGCCCTGAAGGCATGCCGGGAGCCAACTGCCCGTAATCGGTTGGAAACTAGAACTGCCAACAACAACTTGGCACTTGCTGCTTAATTAATTAAGCGCAACGTTTGCCCACGCCTCGCCTGCGGGTGTGGGGTCAAACGTCATTCAGCGGGCTGGCGGAAACCTTTCGGTCCGCAAGGTTTCCGCGAGAACCATCGGACTAGCTTGTTGCGTTTCTTGCTCATTCTGAGCGCCGCGGGCGAAACAAACTGAACTGAGCTAAGCATGTAGTCTTCAGGCCGTAGCGCTTTTCGGACGGGGGTTCGACTCCCCCCGCCTCCACCAT
>Ga0182015_10001015_pt1 | contig 38587 bp, 32 predicted proteins | sample 712P3MmetaG_FD_120478 | JGI IMG/M metagenome (GOLD analysis project Ga0182015, IMG submission 120478) | Permafrost microbial communities from Stordalen Mire, Sweden - 712P3M metaG | ecosystem: Environmental > Terrestrial > Soil > Wetlands > Permafrost | place: Sweden: Stordalen | collected...
ATGAAGCCGGAATCGCTAGTAATGGCGCATCAGAACGGCGCCGTGAATACGTTCCCGGGCCTTGTACACACCGCCCGTCACATCACGAAAGTGGGCTGTACTAGAAATCGCCGAGCCAACCGCGAGGAGGCAGGCGCTCAAGGTATGACTCATGATTGGGGTGAAGTCGTAACAAGGTAGCCGTAGGAGAACCTGCGGCTGGATCACCTCCTTTCTAAAAGAAAAGGGAGCACGATTCGTCTTTTGGCGAATACGGCTCTTCACCGGTTCCTCACGGGACCGGGCTCGGCTCTCGAAGCCAGCTTGGATTCACGCAAGTGAATCCGGCAAAACGGGTTCTGGTAAGTCTCATCTCAATTCCGCCGCATTCGCGGAATTGATCCTGAGGAGTTCCGGCGCAGCCGGAACGACGAAGGGAGATTGTGGAAGAGTTTCCTACAGACGAGTTAGCAGTAAACAAACGCAAGCCCCGGTTCGATGCAAATCGAGCCGGGGCTTTTTGCTTTTGCGGCGAAGCGCTAAGTAAAGCTAAATTTGGTTTAGACGGTAACGCTCACGTTAGTGCCAGTGGGCTGCGATGAGGAAGAGCTCGAGCCGGAACTGTTATAGCCGGTATATTGCAGCAGATCGTTCTGAAGCGTGGCAAAGGACGACTGTGCGCCGGAAAGATTGCCGGATTGCAGAGCGCTATTGAGCGATCCTAGCGCCTGCGAGATTTCGTTGCTTTGCTGTCCGCCACCGCCGTGGTGATGGTGATGAGGAACCGCGCCGGACCCGGACGATTGTTGCTGCTGCAAATCCTGCTGCACAGTAGCGTAATCCTGCTGTGCCGCTGTGAGATTTCCAGAGCCCAGGGCTTGCGATAGAGCACTAAAGGCCCGCGAAAGCGGACTCGCGTTTGCCGCAGTGCCGGCCGCGGTTGCCGTGCCCGATGTGCTAGGTGTAGTTGCTGTGGCCGTCGGCGCCTGCGCACCGGGGAAGTTTTGCGAGAGCGTGACGAAATCCGCTTGAGCCTGCGTCAGATTTCCGGCCGTCAGATCGGTGCCAAGTTGCTGAAATTCATTCTGAATGTGCTGAAACTTATCCGTTGGACCACTCTGGTACGCTCTAGCAGTATTCAAAACGGAATTAAGAGCGGTGCTGGCCAACCCTGTAATTGATATAATGTACCTCGTTTACTGATTTGTGATCAATGCTCGTGCGAAATAATGCCCACATAATTCATCGGCCATCCGCGGCGGGACTTTAACCTCCCTCCGGCTTCTCAGGTCACTAGTAATGCACGGCTTATGCCATGACAGCGCGAAATGGGAATCGTATTTTTGCTCGGATATTACAGGTTTTAGGGGAAACGCTTGCAATAGCGGTTACGTCAAAAGGCGATCAACTAGGAACGAGCGCCCCAACAATCGAAAACTCATGCGGCAAGATTTTCCGTTTAGCCCGCCAAAAACCTGCACTTCCCTAAATCAATCTAATCCCTTTAGGCAGCGGAAGAGCGTTTATACGCTGACCCCTGAGACCCGTGCTTACCTTTCTTGGCTGCCCTTTGAGCACGCGCTGCGGAGTTGGCCTCCACGGCGGCGCGGATAAGTTGCTTGAACGCAGTTTCGTTGATCTTTTCTCCTTCGCGGATATCGATCGCACGCCGCACATTCCCTTCCAGGCTGGAATTGAAAAGCTTCTTCGGGTCCTTGATAGAAGCTCCGCGAGCGAAAGTGAGCTTCACTACTTGTTTGTACGATTCTCCCGTGCAGACGATACCGGCATGGGAAAAGACCGGGGTCCCAGGCGACGCGGGCTTCGCCCATTTCCACTCCTCCTGGATCTCGGGGTCAGCATCGTGGATAAGTTGACGGACATGAGCGAGAGTCTCACCTCTCCAATCCCCTAGCTCTCGAATCCGCTTGGAAATGTTCGCTGCAGCGGACTCATCAATCGGACGACTCGTAGGCTTCATGTTCTCTCCGATCCTTCATTTCTCCAGGCCGATCTTTCCGAAATAAGTCGTCGGAGGAGAGGGCCTTTCCACATCCACAATCCCGAAAGTACCATTAAAGGAAGGAAGATAAACCGAGTAGCAGGGGCATACTGTGGAAGTTTTCAAACGGACTGTAAATGTAACCGAGTATCGGTATGCTAAAGACGATGTGAATCCAGCGAAAAATCCATCGCGTGGGCACCAGTGCGCTCATGGTCAAGCTCCTTTTCGATTGCCGGGTTATTGAAGACTGGCTACAAGTCGTTCCAGGCCACCGATGAACTTCTGCCATCCGTAGCTCGCGCCCTTATAAGCGGCATCTTGATCTGATCGGAAGCCAGAATGTTCCATGCGCAGCAGAGTTCCGCCGCTGGTCGGAAGTAATGTCCAGACAACAACGCTCTCCAACCCCAAAGCGTTCCACCTATAGGAAAGCTTCTTGTTAGGTTCGATCACCAGGACTTCGGAATCGATTACTCCGTTCCAATTAGGCGCGGGCGTGGAGCGGAAATTAAATTTGTGACCCACGACAGGCTGGAAATCGTTGTCCATCAGCCACTCCTTAATCAACGAGCCTTGCGTCAGAGCGCGCCAGATTTTTTCCGGCGAGTAAGGGAGTTCTTTTTCGATCATCAGTGAACGCGTAGCGGGAGTGGTCATTCGTCCATCCTTTCGAGTAAGTCTTCGAGGCGGTCAAACTGATCGTGCCAAAAACGGCTGTAGTAACTCATCCAGTCCACGAGCGGTGCGAGCCCGCGCGGCTGAGCTCGATAATGGGTCTGCCGTCCCCTGTGTCGAGCGCGCACCAAGCCCGCGCGCTTCAGGACTCCCAGATGTTTCGATACCGCAGGCTGCGAGACCCCCGAGTGGCGGGTAAGCACGCGTACGGTTTGCTCGCCCTCGTGGCTGAGCCGCTCGAAGAGAGCGCGGCGAGTGGGGTCGGCAAGTGACTTGAAGATGGCGTTCGGCGCTCTGCGCATAGAATCCAATAACTCCATGGTTATGGATAAAAGATAACCGGCCGGTTATGCATTGTCAAGCGCGGGATTTTAGGCGCTAGGTCGATTGGCGATAAGCCGTCGCTTGCGTCTCGCCGGTATCAGAAATATGTGCGCTGGACCGAGGAGGAGTGCAGAGGATAGCGCGCAAATTCTTGGGAGCGTCGCTCATCCGCGAACGAATGTCGACGCCAGGGAGCATGTTTCGGTTTCCGGGTAACCGCATCAATCAGGCGCTATCGCTCGAGCCGGTTGCACTGGTTCCAATCGCGATCGGTGTAAAAACGAACAATGTACCACTGACTTTCCAGGCGTTCCACCTCTGGGACTTCGCAGGGTAAACCGTTGAACTTGCCAGGCTGACGAACTGAGGCAGCTGGCGAAAGCGAATCGGTAGGATCGAACACAAGGTACACCGTGGTGTCCATTCCCGCGAAGCCCCAGCTATCCCATTCCACGTGCTTGAACTCCCCGTTCGTTGGAACCTGTTGTGCCAACACCTCATCCTTATACTTGTGGGCCGACAACAACCATCTCGCGGGGGTTCGAACCGCGAAGGGGTAATGGACGTGCAATTCGAAAAAGCATATCGAAACAATCCAAACGACGCCCAATGCAACCGACGGCGTTAGACGACTTTGACGCCCTTTACCGATGGCTAAGTAAAATAGCAATAAAATACTGCCGAGAATCAAGAGTGGACCAATGGCAAACAAATACAGGAACAGAGCGGTGTCCGTTTGGCAAACAGCTATCGAAATCAGGATGGCGCACGCCACTAATACGGACCATAAAGGCAGCCGCCAGTTGAATCCTGGTATCTGCGAATTTGTCATGAGGCGATTCGCTGGAGAAGTGGAAGAATTAACTCTTGGAATGAAACCCGGAGAGCGATTGCGGCGACAGATGTGAACACAGAGCAAAGTATAGAAGACATATTGCTCCCCGCTGAAACAAAAAATTCGAAACGCGCGAGGGTAGGTTGGGAAGACGATCGCAAGTGGGAGGCGGCATCGCTGTATTTCTGGGCGTGCTGTTGCTCGTCGTTACTCCTGCTACGACACAAAATGCGCCTATTAATGCGCACCAGATGGCGACCGTCTTTGTGGTGATAGGAGTATTCGCGATCGCTGCCGGCACTCTTGCGCGCTGGTACTATCGTAAATGATTTTGTGCTTCTTTAGCTTACCGACCAATTGGCTTAGCGAGGGCCTGGTTTTACCTTGGCATCGGTCCTCTCACTCAATTTGACCACGGTATTTCATCGCGTTGACTTAGCCTACATAGCAACCTACAATCCTCGCACTGTGACTGAACTGAGCCTTCCAGCCGGCCAGATTATTACGCATTACCGCATCGTCGAAAAGATTGGCGGTGGCGGCATGGGCGTGGTGTATCGCGCGGAAGATACGAAACTGCGGCGGCAAGTGGCGTTGAAATTCCTGCCTCGGGATGTTGTACAGGACGAAGCCTCCCTAGAGAGATTTCGCCGCGAAGCCCAGGCCTCGTCTGCCCTAAATCACCCGAACATTTGCACGATTCACGACATCGATGAAGACGGCGGGACGCCCTTCATCGCTATGGAACTGCTGAAGGGCTCGACGCTCAAGCACCGCATCAACGGACAACCGATGGCGCTGGATGCGCTGCTCGAGATCGGAATTGATGTGGCCGATGCGTTGGATGCCGCGCATGTCGAGGGCATCGTTCACCGCGACATCAAGCCCGCGAATATTTTCGTCACCGACCGCGGACAGGCCAAGGTGCTGGACTTCGGGCTCGCAAAACAAATTGTTGGCCGGGGCATCGGCGAGGCCGTCACCATGGGCAGCGCCACGATCGACAGCGATCCAAACAACCTCACCAGCCCGGGCATGGCCCTCGGCACGGTAGGCTACATGTCCCCGGAGCAAGTGCGGGCGGAAAAGCTCGATGGCCGCTCGGATTTATTTTCGCTGGGCCTGGTGCTGTACGAAATGGCCACCGGACGCCAAGCCTTCGCCGGCAACACTTCGGGCGTAATCTTCGCCGCCATCTTGGAACGCGATCCTCCGCCGCCGTCGCGCGTGAATCCAAACTTGCCGCCGGAATTCGATCATATCGTCAGCAAAGCTTTGGAAAAGAATTCGAAGCTGCGTTACCAGCACGCGGCGGATTTGCGCACCGATTTGCAGCGGCTGAAACGCGACACGGATTCGGGGCGGACGCCGGCACCGGCGATTGCACAGCGCTCCGATACAGCTTCGGCGTCCGTCGCGCTCTCCGCATCGTCTTCCACCTCGGTTGCAGCAGCTCCAAGTTCCAGCAGTTCGGTGATGGCGCAAGCGGCGCAACAGCACAAAGGCAAGATGATTGGCGGCGCTGCAATCGTGCTGTTGCTGATCGCTGTCACCGGATATGGGGTCTATTCATTCCTGCGCAGCAAGCCCGCCGCAGTGCCGTTCCAGGAATTCACAATTACGCAGGTAACCAACTCCGGCAAGGTTTTGGACGCCGTGATTTCGCCCGACGGAAAGTACGTGCTCAGCATCGTGGAAGATGCGGGACGGATGAGCCTCACCTTGCGCAACATTCCTACTGGCAGCAATACGCTGGTTCTCCCCGCGGAAGCCGCCATTTACCAGCACCCCGCTTTTTCACCGGACGGAAATTACATTTATTACAGCAAAGCAGCCGATGCCGCAGGAAACCTCCAGAATCTCTATCGCATTCCCGTGCTCGGTGGAAATTCAAAGCAGCTCGTTCGCGACGTGGATGTCGGCCCGGTGTTCTCTCCCGACGGCCAGCGCATGGCCTACCTCCGCGCCAACGATCCGGATGTCGGCAAATACCTGATTTTGACCGCCAACTCGGACGGCAGCGACGAAAAGGTACTGTACACGGGTCCAACGCCGTTCCCGTCATGGTTAGCGTGGTCGCCGGACGGCAAACTGATCGCCTACGTTCAGGGCCTTGGCGCAGATGCACAGGGCGCGGTCCACACCATCGACACGGCCAGCGGGGCGGACCGGTCGGTGGCTGTCTTGAAAGACAAATTCGCCTGGAGCGTTGCGTGGATGCCGGATGGCCGCGGACTTATGGTCGTCTACGAGTCTCGCTCGAACAGTTCAGCGCACCGCCAGATCGGATACGTGTCGTATCCAGAGGGCCAATTCCACGCGCTTACCAACGATACCAGCGGATATTTCACGCTCAGTATTTCAGCAGACGGAAAATCGATCGCTTCAACCCAGCGCCAGAATTCAAGTTCTATCGTGGTCCTTCCGGCTTCAGGTAATGGAACACCGGTGACTGTGCAGGGAATTCCGAGCGCGCAACGCATCCCCGATATTTTTTGGGATAAAGAGGGAGATCTTGTGGCGGTCACGCGAAACGCGATTACTCGAACGACCGTCGATGGAAGTCATCAGACCACTCTGCTTTCTGATCCCAACGGCGCGATTATGCGTGCCAGCTCTTGTGCCAATGGCGGCAATATTCTGCTGAACTGGTATTCGCGGGACGGTCGCGACGCCGTGAATGTCTGGCGCGTCGACGCAGACGGAACGCGCCCGAAGAGACTCACCAGCGGGGTTGACGACCAGGACGCAGTCTGTTCCGCGGATGGAAAATCTTTCATCTACCAGAACAACAAGACTGCGGAAGTGTTTCGCCTGGGCATCGATGGGGAAAATCCGGAGCTGATCAAGGCCAGTAAGATCAACAACGGTTTCATCGCGGTATTGGGTAAGAATCTTTCGCCCGACGGGCGATTGCTGCCAGTAGTCGTTACGAAGGTCGATCCTAAAACCCAGGCGGATGTTCACGCTCTGGCGCTGGTCGACGTGGTCGCCAATACTGCGGATTCCATACGTTACTTCCCGTCCCACCCCACCATTACCTTCCCGTTACAGTTCACGCCCGACGGCAAGGGCGTCGCTTACCGTGTGGTTGATAACGGCACCGACAACGTCTGGGTGCAGCCGCTGGACGGCTCACCGGACCACGCGCTCACCAAGTTCACAACCGATCACATCCGCAATTTCGCCTGGTCGCCCGACGGCAAGACTCTGGCCGTAGTGCGCGATCACACCGTTTCCGACGTAGTCCTCCTTCGCGAAGGCAAGCCAGCGCAGTAGGGATCGTTTTATTCAGCCTACAACCAATCTCATAAATGCTTCGTGTCCCCGAAGTCTATCTCTGCGTTAGCGTTGAGCTTTGTACGACCCTCAAATGAGTGCATTGGCGATTTCGAGTCAATTGAGGAAGCGTTCGGTTGTCCAGATTTCAGTCGCGACCTGGGCACTTTGCATCCGCCGTCTGCCAAATTGATTCGGGGTGGCTGGTTTGCTAAGGTCGTCGTCATGTCCGAGCGTTCCCCCGAGCAGATACGCGAATCGCTCGACTCCCTTTATCGCGTGGAGTCGGGACGAATCCTGGCAACTCTGATCCGCTTGCTCGGCGATTTCGATCTGGCCGAGGAGGCGATGCACGAAGCCTTTGCGGCTGCGCTGAGCGTGTGGCCGAGGGGTGGAGTACCCGGCAACCCGCGACCATGGTTGATTTCGACGGCCCGATTCAAAGCGATTGATACTCTGCGTCGACGGGCAAGATTTGACGCGTCGCAAGACGAGTTCGTGCGCTATCTCGAAGCGCAATCGAGTGCGGCGGAAAGGTCCAAGGAAGAGGACACCCTTGAGGATGATCGGCTGCGCCTGATTTTTACCTGCTGTCATCCATCGCTGGCGCCGGAAGCGCGGGTCGCGCTCACCTTGCGTGAGGTGTGCGGGCTGACCACCGAGGAGATTGCAAAGGCTTTCCTCACTACTCCGCGCACGCTGGCCCAGCGCATTGTGCGCGCAAAGGCAAAAATTCGCGAGACACGGATTCCCTACGAGGTGCCGACGCCGCAGGAATTGCCGGTGCGACTGGGCGCGGTGCTTCAGGTCGTCTATCTCGTTTTTAACGAGGGTTATTCAGCTGCGGCGGGAGCGGAGGTAACGCGCGCCGAGCTAACCGGCGAGGCGATTCGACTGGGCCGGTTGCTGAACGAACTGGAGCCAGAGCCGGAAGTCATTGGGCTGCTTTCCCTGATGTTGCTACAGGAATCCCGTCGCGCCGCGAGAAGCTCTCCGACTGGAAATCTGATTTTGCTGGAGAACCAAGATCGTTCGCTTTGGAACCGAGAACAGATCGCAGAGGGAGTAGCATTGCTGGAGAAAGCCCTGAATGACCGCCGCTTCGGCTCTTACACACTGCAGGCTGCCATTGCGGCCATTCATGCGGAGGCGGAGTCGGCCGCTGTGACCGACTGGCGGCAGATTGTAGCGCTTTACGACCAACTGCTGCGAATTCAGCCTTCGCCGGTTGTACAGCTGAATCGTGCCGTGGCAATTGCGATGTGCGATGGTCCACAGGCCGGTCTGATGCATATCGACGCGGTGTTGGAACACGGCGGACTGGCAAATTATTACCTCGTGCATTCAGCCCGGGCGGATATGTACCGCAGGCTCGGCCGGACAGCGGAGGCTCGGGCTTCGTATGAGAAAGCTCTTGCGCTGACCCAACAGGGACCAGAGCAGCAATTCCTGCAAGAGCGGATTCGGCAACTGAAATAAAGGTTGGACTAACTGTCGATTTTCCGTCTCCCCATCGACTATATGACAGAAGACGATGAGCTACGGTTCCTGAGGGGACAGGAAACGAGTCATCGGGAACAAAACACAGGAACCAAGGAGAAAAAATCATGCCACAGTATCTTGTTGCTAGCTACCTGCCCGACGACTTCGACCCGTCCACCGTAACCGAAGCGATGATCGAGGAGATTCACGCGCTCAACCGCGAAATGATTGCTGCCGGCATAAGGAAGTTCGCCTGCGGGATTTCCCCGGCCGCCAAGGCGAAGACGGTGCGGAAGCAGTCCGACGGCAAGGTGTTCGTCACCGACGGGCCGTACACCGAGACCAAGGAGCACATGGGCGGCTTTTGGATACTGGAAGCCGCCGATATGGACGAGGCACTCGCTTGGGCGCGCAAGGGTGCCATCTCCTGCGATGCGGTGGGCGAGGTGCGCGAGCTTTTTTTCTTCCCGGCTCCGGAACTAGAACCCGGCGAAAGCAAGTAAACAACCTCGGGACCGCGGCCTCCGAACACGCCCGAATGACGAGATGACGGAGCCGGCGCAACCCTTTGTTGCTGGTTCCGCCAATCCTCTATGAGGAGAAGGACAATGAACATCTTGGCTACTACGACAGGCAAATTCGATGGCATGACTGATGCGGAAAAAAACGCCATGTTCAAATCCCGAATCTTGGAACCCGGAGTTCGAGCCGCGGGTGCCGCAATCCACCGCCGCTTCGCGAGCCCGGCCAAGTGAAGCGGAAATTGCGCGTCGAAAGGCGATGGCGGACGGGACTTGGTGAGGGAATCCAGGGAAAACTTTTGAAGTCGAGTAGTATGTTGGCCTAAATTCTCTCCGAGAGGAGACGCAATCGTGGAATTCAATCGACGCGATTTTGTCCGCAATGCCATTAGAGCCGGCATCGGGTTGGCTGCCACTCCATCCGTTCTGCGTCTGTCACAAGCGCACCCACCCATGCCAGTACCGGCGCCCGACTCAGATCAGTATACAAATGTCGACCCGGAATTAATCCCGACACTGAAACAATTTCCAATTATGAGTTTTAGCGCGGAAATGCTGCCAACAGTGCGCAGCCAGCCTTCATGGCCCAGTTTGCCCGTTCCCGCTCCTCAACCATTCGAACGGCGTATTCCCGGTCCTGCTGGGGCTCCCGAGGTGGGAGTGGTGATCGTCGACCCGTCCGTTGGATCGAAGGGCCGTCCCGCGTTCTTGCACATTCACGGCGGTGGTTACGTCGCCGGGCACGCCGGACAAGACCCTCAATTTCTTCAAACCGTGGCGATGACCTGCAACTGTCTCGTAGTTTCTGTGGATTACCGTTTAGCGCCCGAGACCCGCTTTCCTGGCTCGCTGGAAGATAACTATGCCGCACTCCGTTGGCTGTACACCAACGCCGACACGCTAGGCATCGATCGCAAACGAATAGCCATTGGTGGCGAGAGCGCCGGCGGGGGCCACGCCGCGGCTCTTGCCATTGCCGCGCGCGACCGAAAAGAGTTTCCCATCTTATTTCAGTTATTGATTTATCCCACTCTCGACGATCGCACCGGCAGCACCCACCCGGTTCCACCGGGCATTGGCGAATTTATTTGGAATGCGAAGTCGAATCGCTTTGCTTGGACTTCCTTGCTCGGTGTTCCGGCGGGCTCCGCCTCCGTTCCGCCCGGTTCCGTTCCCGCGCGCGTCGAAAACGTCGCCGGACTTCCTCCCGCATTCATCTCTGCAGGCGCAATCGATCTCTTCGTAAAAGAAGATATCGAATACGCCGGCCGTCTCATCGCGGCTGGCGTGGCCACAGAACTTCACGTCATTCCCGGTGCGTATCACGGCTACGATATTCTGGCACCTGAAACTGCGGTTTCGAAGCGATTCACGGAATCGTGAAAGTCGCCCTGTCTCGAGCCTACGCCAAGGTCTAAGGGAGGCAGCGAACTGTTTATATTGCTTTAACGAGGCTGTTACCAGTGAGGATGGGCCAGTGTCGGGGTGTCGCGAGCCGGGTCAGCATCCCTGTTCGAGTGGCATTACCTGGCTCATCGAAAACCGGGGACACCCGCAAATTAAACAAAATCAAATAGGACTCAAAGGAACTCAGTCATGAGAAAAGTCAATGTGCTTGAATTTGTCTCCCTTGATGGTGTCATACAAGCCCCAGGCGGGCCGGAGGAAGATACCAGTGGCGGCTTCGCGTGGGGCGGGTGGATAGGTCCACATTCCGACCCTGTTTCTTCAACGGCCATACGAAAGCAGATGAACATGCCGTTCGACTTGTTGCTAGGGCGGAAAACTTTTGACATTTGGGCACCATTCTGGCCGAAACACACCGACATATGGCCGGCCGTCGGCACAGCGACTAAGTATGTCGCTTCGAATACCATCACTTCTCACGAATGGCAGCCGTCCGTATTCTTAAATGGAGATATCACGGAAAAAATCACCAAAATTAAGCAGCAGGAAGGGCCGGATTTGCACCTTTATGGAAGCGCAAATCTCGTTCAAACGCTCCTCAAGCATGATTTGGTCGATGCTCTCTGGCTGAAGATATTTCCCATAACTTTGGGCGGTGGAAAACGATTGTTTGCCGATGGCACGATCCCGGCAGCATTCAAGGTGACGGAAAGCACAGTCACCTCAAAAGGCGTCATTATCGTCAATTTCGAGCGTGCAGGCGCAGTCCCGACCGGAAGTCTATAACTCTGACGGGGCTAAACAAAAGTATATGTTGATTTTCGGTCTTCCGAACGACTGTCGGATAACGGAACGATGAGCTACGGCTTCTGAATCACAGAAAAAATTAAACATCAAGTCAACGAGCTTTTCCACAAGTACCAATCACCACTAACACGCTTCTAAAGCGCCCCGCGGAAGGAACGCTAGCTGCATCCCTCCCGCGCGTGCGCGTCTCCGCCAAGTACCTGCTACTCGACTTTGCCATCCGTGTCGAATATGAACGGCAACGGGTGAATCTGCTCTTCTTCTACGGCTTTCAATTCATTTGGATTGATGCCCAGAGCCTTGACCACGGTCGCGGCCACCTGCTGATTGAGTGTGGGAGTCCTGATAGTCTTTTGCGCTGCGCCAGGGTACGAAACCAGGAGAGCGGCGTGAATATCATCCTCGTTCAGCCCGCCGTGCTCCGCGATTTTCGAACCGCCGGTGAAAATCACGCCGGTGTTAACCTTCAAGATGATATCCGGCGTGCGCGGATCGCTGCCCGGATCATCCCACTTGTTCTTCAACGATTGCCCGGCGAAGATTTCCTGGATGCCGAGGGTCTGTTCGCCCTCTGGCGTGCTGATCTGCGCGACGACACTGGAAAGAAGTTCCTGATCGGTGAGCCAGATCAGGGAACCGTCGTCGGAAATATCAAATGCATCCGCGGGTCCCAGGAACGTGGTGGGCTGGCCATCGCCTATGGTATGCAGTTTGTTGAAGTCGATCGGAGACTGGCCGTGCTTGGCGCAAATGATGAGGAGCGTCGAATCGTAGACGTTTTCTTTTTTCAGCTCCGCGACGATGCGTCCCAGGGTTTGATCGACAAAGTCCAGTTCAAACGCGAGACCTTCGTGGGGGTGCCCAGCACATCGGAATAGCCGCCCTTCACGTTGGGGCCGCCGTCGGCGATAGGACCGCTCCGCAGCTTTTCCCCGACGCTCACGGATTGATAGTTAAAGCCGAAAAGAGTGGGAACTCCGACTTTCTTGGTACGATTGTGATTCCAGCCATCGATTTCGTTAATGACTGCTGCCACGTGCAACCGGTCATAGCACTGAATGTTTCTGAAGTCCGTCGTCCAGCCATCGTCAAACGTGGGATCGGAAAACGGCACCGGACTGCATCCGGGAAATTGCGGCAATGCCACCGGAATAGAATTAATTTCCGGTCCGTAAAAATCGTCCACGCCCTTTCCGCTGGGACCATTGGTCCATTCGTACGAAGGGTGCTTATCAATCCACGCCGTAGTGCCGCCGTTGGCCTTCACCACCTCGAAGATCGTGTTGGCGCGCAGATATTCGTGCGGGTACACAGGGCTGCAGCCATGGGTCGAATTGCGAGGAAGGTAATGGGGATTGATGCCGCCCCCGCCATCGATCTTGGTTAAGTCGTAGTCAATCGATTCATCATATGCCATCGGCGTCCCCACTACACTGGGGCATAGGTCGGGGCCGCCGGTGATCGGCAGCGAAGTGGTGGAATATGGCGGCGAAAGCGCCCGATTGTAGGTGACGTCGTACCACAATCCAGCGGTAACTGGATCGCTACCGGTTACCAGCGCAGCGAGGCCAGGAAACGAATCGGATGGTGTGGCAGTGGAGTCGTTCGTGTAAGTGATGCCGTGATGGCTCAAATAAGCGAGAGTCGAGTCTCCGTGCGAGTTGACATAGTTAGACAGATCGAGAGCATGAAGGCCGTCGACGCTGATGAGCAGGACATGTTTTACGTTCTGTGGCGAGTCGCCGTTGCCATTGCCGCCCGCCATTACGGGCAGGGGAGACATGAGCATCGAAGCGGCCAGCACAGACACAAGCAGAGTTTGTGCAAAGCGCATTCTTTTTCCTCCGGAAAGGTGAACTGCGAAGAGAAACTGTAGGAGACATCCTGAAGCGGAAGGTGAATGTTCAGTGAATGACTGGTTAAAACTCGATCACTTCAAGAAGAGAGCCAACGCGGAATTGCGAAAGTACTAGCACCAACGATGCGTCACTCGATAGTCAACGAGAAGTCGGCAGTTTTGACCGGCGCGACATTTTTCTCAAAAGGGCGGACATATTCGAAATGGAGCGGCGCTGTTCCCTTGCCCTGCGTGCTGAAAGTCCACACCTCTTCGCCGGGAGCGCCTGCTTTCCCGGATGTGGGTTGGTTGTAGACGTTGCTAAACAACTTCAAATTCGCGGGGTCGAGGGTGGTGGCCAGACGCCAACTGTACCCCGTGGTGTGGTTCGAGTGCAAAGTAATTGAAAATTCTTTGCCCGTCAGCACGCGGATTTGTTCGACGCCGGCGCTTCCGAAGTTATTCGCGCCGGATGGATTGGGTGAACCAGTGGATGCGATAACGCTTGAAACTCTGGTCGCCTGAAATTTGCCCTGATTGTCGAAGTCAAAAGCGATGGTGGCCGTGCCGATTTGCGCGCAGGCGTGGCAACCGTCGCACAGAATGTAATTTATCAGAAAAGTTTGCGTTCCCCAGCCGGAATTGGAAAGCGCCGGCGTGCTGGTATCGAAGCGGTCGCTGGGCCAGATGCTGATGTTGGGAAATTGCCGGGCCAGCGCGGCATAAGACGCATTTTTCTGCAGCCTGGATTTGGGTACCAGGTCCTCATCATCTACATCGATGGGCGAGGGATCGCCGTTCACAAGAAACACGCCGTCCAGTTCGTTGGCACGGAACGCGTATTCGATATAGGCGATGTCCACGGGTTCAACCGTGCGAAACGCGCGCATATATATGACGCCGATATTCGCGAAGCTCTTGGTGAACGCCATCGCTTCGGGTGACGCGCCGGAGAATTTCATTTCATCCAGAAAACAATTTTCCTGGTGCGCAGCCTCGGCTTCCTCGCCGCATTTGTTGCGTATCGCGGCAAGAGCATCCGGGGACGGATTCCAAACTGCGGCGCCGGTGACGTGCGCGTCCTGATGCGCGGAAGATTTCGAGGACTGTCCGGCGAAGAGAGAAGGGTGCGCGAAGAATATCGCTGCAGCAAACGCCACGCCGCGAGCCAGCGACACGACTCGACTGAAAGGCTGATTCGAACCTGCCGAACTCCGCCATCGGGTCTCACTTTGGCTCCGCGGCTTTCTTTCCATGGCCCGAAATTGTTTTGCCTCGTTCATTTTATTCCGGTCAGAAAAGGCGTGATTATTAATTATTGGTTAGTGCCGGGTGGCTGCTGCGCTGTGGGCGTCATTTCAATGGACCAGATCGATGCGGGCCGCATGTACATGCTCGCACGGAAGAGGCCGCGGCTGTCGTAGGCCTCCGGCGTACGGAACCAGTAACCGCGCCCATCTTTCGGATCCCACACGACATTATAGATTCCCTTTGCGGTGCTGTAACCCTGTGGTGTCAACCCTTCGAAAATCATTTCGGAGGCGATGCTGAAAGTTGCGCCGGTCCAAACTTCGTGGAGTTGCTCGTTGTCGTTCATGATTTCGCCGCTCGCGCTGATGCCGTTCAATGCGCCCATGCGGCCGTTGCCAAATTTCATCACGTTGTTGTCGTAAACTTTTTCCAGCGCCTTGAGGCGCATTTCTTTCGGTACCAGATCGCCGAGTCCGGTCATATTCGCGTACCACTGTCCTGCAAGTTGCTCGGCCATAATTGCGGTTTTGTAGCTGCTGCCCGTGTCGTAATTGAAATACGAACCGTTCCAGAGTTTCTTGATGAATGCCGCTTGCGCTCTTTTGAACAATGCGTCGTATTGACCCGCTGCGGCGCTATCGCCGAGGACTCGCGACATTTCCTTGGTGGCGCGCAGAGCAGCCAGGTACAAACTGCCACAGTAGGCGCTCTCACCGCGGGCTGGCCACTCGTCGTAGGTCTGATCGGGAAAGCCGCCATTTTCGATCAAGCCATCGCCATCAGTATCGTATTTTTTAAGATAGTCGAGCGCTTGGCGCACCGATTTATAGTTGTAGCGAAGGAAATCGACGTCTTTACTGCCGGTAAAAACGTAATCGCGCCAGACCAGCAAGACGTATTTGCTGTTGAGGTCGCGCCAGTTCGTCACGTCTTGCCAGTCGTACTGATTGACGTTGACCAGCGGATCCTCTTCCGGATTGCCGAGATCGTGCGGCGCCGCGCCGGCCGCTTTGCGCTGGATGACCGCAAATTTGTGTTCACGTTCCATCTTCCAGCGCCATTGTGCCAGCTGATTATTTACCTCCGGAATCGTATCTGAATACTGGCGCATTTCCTGTTTTTCGATTTCCGGCCAGAATTTAATCAGCGGCCAGGAGCCGTAGAAACGCACGTCGAGAGTTCCGTAGAACGGATAGTCGAAACATTCCAGGTAACTGAACGAATCGGAGTTTGCAGATGAAGGATGATCGGGATTGGAAGGACCGTCGAGTTCGTGGCCCCAGACGGTGCCGCCATCAGCTAAATAATAAAGTTCGTTGAAGAGTTCCGCGCGATACCACGCGGGCTTGGATTCGTCCGCGAGATACGGTTGCTGCCAAGCATCGATCTGTTGGTTCCAGTCTTTGTCATTCTCAAGAGCCGTGCGCGCGATGTCCCAGGCATTTGTGCCCACAGCTTTCGTGTTGAAGAATTGCGCGTAGTGGCGCACCCATTTTCGCCCGCTGCCAAATTGCACGATAGGAAAGTCCCAAGATAGCGCCATGGGGATGAGTTTCTTTTCGCCTGGGGCGAGCGTGAAGCGCACAGCAATGGCGCCGCCCATTTGCTGCACGCTGCTGGCGACTTTGGGATCGAAGTTTGTAAGACGGCCGTTTAAGGAGAATGGTTTCCATACCTCTTCTGCAGGCGACGCGGGATCGAAGTCCGTGGTATAGGTCACATCAAGGCCCGAGCCAGCAAGTGTCGCGATTGCCATTTGACCGTCCCACTCTTCAGAGACATCACCTTTTCTAAGTCGATCAAAAACGATGCCTTGCATTTCGCCGCTTGAAAGTTTCTCAGCACGAAAAATATTGGTGTTGAGCTCATTCAATGCCCCGCTGAAACCGTGCGTGTGATCGCGGAACCAGCCCACCATGTTGGTCCACGAAAACATGATCGAGACTGTCACAGGCTTATCGCTTGGGTTCTTCGCGTACCAGTTGTAAATGGCGACGGGATAACTGGACTCTTTGTAATTGTTCGGCAAAATCGGTGAGAACTGCTCGAGCGTTAGCGTGATGGGAATCTGCGGCGATTTATAGGCGAACCAAGACTTAGGATAAAGCGCCGCGTATTCGCCCGCTCCCACGGGATAGGTCCAATTCCAGGCCGAGAGCGCTTCGCCTTGCGGTTTGCCGGTCGAAAGTACGACCGCGACGGGTGCACCACCTTCTTTTTGGGTGAATACGGAGAATTGATTCGCTGGAACATTTTCATACTTATGAACGCCAGTCTTCAGATGCCAGCGCTCGAAATTGCCGCGATAGCTGCGAGAAAAAGTGCCCGCTCCGAATCCACCGACAGGAGCGCCTTGCCAGAACCCGTCGTCAATATTGCCGTCGGGGGGCAGTTCTGGTTTGCGGCCGCCCGGGTTCGCGGGGGGCTGGCCAATTGGAATGCGCCAAGCTAAAGGTGGAATCTCATCTTGTGACCGGGCTATGGGGGCGAGGGAAAAAACAAGGATAGACACAAGCAGTGCGAGCCTGGCCAATGCTGCCCCCCGTTGGATTATAAATTGCGTACAGCGAGATCGGCTCGTACATTTCGAGGGCCGGCCGGAGTCCCAGTTATTTCGCGCCCGACCCCGAAACGAACACTCGATCTGGCGCCGAGATTTCCACGTTCTTAAGTTCAGTCTTGATTCTGAACGGGCGCAACTCGCCTTTTGCTTTCGTGGTTGGAGCGGTACCCCAGCTCAGCCAGTATTGATTTTTCAGGATCATGTCCAATTGCTGCAGAAATGGCGCGAACGCGATGGGAGTTTCAAGGCCTTGGAAGAATGACTCGCCGCCCGTCTTATCCGTGATCTCCGCCAGATTGCTTTGGCCGTAATTTACGCGAAATATATTGCGAGAGTAACGTCCGACACCGGAGGCGTACAAAGTGTGGATCATCACACCCGACTTTTGGGCTGCTTCGTAGGTGCTTTGAATATCGGGGCTGAAAGGATCGCCGCGAAACCGGTCGATGCCATCGGAGATGAGCAGAATTTCGCGACGACTTCCGGGAGCAGACGGCCAGCGCTTAATAAGGTCCATAGTCGAGAGGTAGACGCTGGAATAGGCTGCAAAATTTCCCAGCGGCAAACGGAGCGCCTTGGCCACAGCTTCATGGTCGTTACTAAATTGAGAAGCAGACTGAAAGGTGCCATTGCTGGCGTAGAAAACTCCGACAGCTTCGCTCTTCGGCTGGTTCGTGATGAAGCTCGCAATATCTTTCAATTGGAGGCCGAGTTCGGTCCGGGTGCCGTCATCAATCAAAATTGCGAGTTGCAGTGCGGCTTTATCGCCCTGCGCCGGGACCCAGCTAGTGATTTCCTTTTTTTGCTTGCTTTCGTAAACGGAGATGTCGTCTTTGCTGACGGCTGGCGGCGGAGTGTAGTTTGGCCCGAGGACGGTAACGAATGTGGTGGCCTGTTTGCCGCCCTGAGCTTGGGCGGGCGCGTACGGGATAATTGCCAAGAGCGCGGCAATGAGCGCGGCGACTGCGAGTGCTTGAATGGCTTTACGCATTTCAGTCTCCTGAATAATTGCCTTCTTCGCGCTTGATTTGGAAAAGATGGATCGAAGCAAGGCTTTAACGGCACACTTTATTGAGGACGTCACCCTATGTCAAGCGAGACGGCCGCTCGGTGATCGCGTGAAGAGTCATTCACATCGACCATAGCTAAGATGTGCGGACGCTTGATTCGGTTGCAAACTTTTGCGGCTGCAAATTCCTTCGAGGTATTTAAGTCCGCTATAAACTTTTATCGCAAACTTGGCGCTGAATTTCTGGATGATTGGAAGACAGTGTGCGTGAAGGGCGCGGCATTTCAGGCGTTGGCCGATGAAGCCAAGTGACCTGCACAAGCCATGTTTGATTGGGCGTCTAGTAGACGATGGTGAGGTGCTTGCGGCGTTCGACCCAGGCTTGATTGTTGAAGATCCGGGGAGTGAGTTCGATCAGGCGAGGAAGCATATTGAAAATTGCGACGGGTCCCCACTCCGAGCCGTTGCGCATGCGGAAGCCTTTGCGATTTAATTCTTCGGCGACTTTGCTGATGGAAATATCCTGAATGATGAGCTCCATCATCGAGAGCAGGAATTCCATTTCGGCCGGGTTTTCTTCCAGGCGCTCGCAATCGCCGGCGACGCGTGTGCCGAATGGAGCCTCCTCAGCGCTTGAGGCGCTTTGCAGTGAAGGTGATGTTGCGGATTCCGAGTCGCGTTCCCACTCGACTTCCCATTCCACGCCGACGAGACGCCAGCCAGCCTGCTCGCGCTTGCGAATGTAATCGGTGTTCAGTGGACCTTTTACGGCTTCGCGGATTCTTTCCAGTTTTGCCATGATGGCCTCCTGCGAATGAAGGGTTATTCGAGTCTTTCTTAATCCTGACGTCCGATACAGAATTCAATTATATTGTGATGTTGACGACAAAAAGAAGGAAATCAGGGGCCAGTTCTCATTCGGCTTCAAATACGCTTTGTTCGCGCTCAAGATCCGAAATTCCGTAGCCTGGCCCATACTCAAACACGCAACACTCCCCGGGACAACCTGTCGCGGTTAGGGCAATTCAAATGCCAGTTTTTTTGCGCTGAATAGGTATGCGATTCAAGGCGTTAGCTTGCCGGTCGTATCGTTGGGCATCGTGCGATGCTCGATTCTGGGATGGTTTTGTCGCTTAACCGAACATGGGAAGTGTATTCAGAAGTGATGTATCACCGATCTGTCAGAGCGAGCCAAGTGTTCGGAACCCCGGGGCAAAGTGTACTGAAGGGTGGCTGAAGTGGTTTCCTTATCGTATTATTGTCGCGTTCAGCCTGCCGTGCACAGCCGTGCGACGTCCTTAATTTCCAAACCTAACCTAAATCAGCAACTGGAGAGATCATGAGTTCGAAATATTTGGCCGGAGTGTTTCTTTGCATTGTGGCGATAACGTCAGTCGCGCGTGCGGATACCGTGGTATTGAAAAACGGAGATAGGCTCAGCGGAACGATCGAAGTGTCGGACGGCAAGGACATCACTCTGAAAACCGATTACGCGGGAGAACTCAAAATCAAGTGGGATGCAGTAACGCAGGTGATGAGCGATAAACTGTTATATGTAATGACGCCCGACAAAAAAACTGTGAGCGGAGTTGTGACGACGGACGGGACGAATCTGGTGGTGCGCACGGCCAACGCAGGGGTGGTGCAGGTGCCTCTGGCGCAGGTGACTGTTGTGCGGTCCGGAGACGCGGAAACAGCATATGAGAAGAGCCTGCATCCCAGCCTGATCGAAGGATGGAAAGGCGGAGTGAATTTGGGTTTCGGATTAGCGCGCGGGAACAGTGAGACCACGAACTTCACAACCGGTGTGGCGGCGGACCGTAAAACGCTGCACGATGAAATTACTTTGTATGAAACGTCGCTGTACAGCTCGAATGATTTGCCGGGAGGCGGTGTCACCGCAAATTCAATTGTTGGCGGGCTGAAGTACGACCGGAATATCACGAAGACATTATTCGCATTTGTGAGCGGGGATTTCGCGCGCGATGAGCTGCAGGATTTGAACGTGCGACAGATTTATAGCGGTGGCCTGGGCGTTCATGTGATCAACACTACGAACACGATTTTCGATGTGCTGGCGGGCGTTAATTACACGCGTGAAACCTACAGCGGAAATTCAGTGAATGTGGATCGCAATCTCGCCGGCCTGACGTTGGGTGAAAATTTCATGCACAAGTTCGGGAAATCGACGACCGTCAGCGAAGTATTTTATTTTTATCCGGATTTGAGTGATACGGGACAGTACCGATTTTCGCTGGATGCAGGATGGGTAACCAGCATTAACAAATGGCTGGGGTGGCAAACTTCGTTGAGCGACCGGTATGTGACGAATCCGCCGATTGCAGGGACCAAATCGAATGACGTTATATTTTCGACCGGGGTCAATGTGAATTTCACACACTGATACGCAGGGTCCGTTTCCTACGGGTGTTCGGAATCACACTGGATTTAATGAGGGAAGAATTTTTCCAGCTTTGCAAGTTCGGCGTTCGCTTGGTCCATGTACTTTTGAGCGTTTTGGATGTCGGCAATTTGTAATGCATCTTCGGCTTGAGCTAAGGAGTCGCTCACTCGCCGCTGAGAAGCGGGTATATCGCTGCTAAGAGGCTGGCCTTGCTGTTTTTGCGCCGCAGCGATGCGGGCGTTCAGGGAGTTGGTGCGGTGCGAAAGTTCGTCGAGTTCTTCGCGTTCGACGGCTGCAAGTTGTGCGGCGGTAGCGACAGCCTGGCGGGTGGATTGTGCGGGGGCGCTTGTAATTGGTGGCGGTGAAGTTTGCTGAGGCGGTGTTTGCTCCTCGGCGGTCGATTGCATCGGACTCTGAGGGTGCGCGTCCTGAACTCGTTGCGGCGCGGAATTCTGTGACGCGCGGCCAGGCGCTGTTGGATGAGCTTTTACGCTCGCAAGCTCGGCAGTTTTGTGAGGCGTTGTGAATGCTGTTTCCGGCGGGCCCGAGTTGGAGGGGTCTGGAGCAGGCGGGGCCTCGGGTAGCGTCGGCCCGATTGCGCTGGGCGCTGCGACGGGCGCCGTCGTCGGTTGGGCAGACGCGGAATTTTGCACTGAACGCGGGCGAATCCAGCGCATCAGGGCAAAACCAGACAGTACCAATACAATCAACGCCATCGCGATGCCAAGAGCGATATAGAGACCTCGGCGATCTCGGGTTCCGACTCGCGCCAATGGACCTTGAGGAGTGGCCGGCGCCTGCGGAACGAAAATTCCGCGACCAGCGGAGGCTACCGGAAGATCCACATTCGGTTGCGGCGGTGCCGTCGAGTTTTGCGGAACAGGAACTTGCGGCACCACGGGCTGCGCTTTAGCGGTGATAGGACGAATGCCCGAGCCTGGCGTGGCGGGACGAAAAGGGCGCGGTGTGGCCGGCGCTGTCATATCAAGCGTCGATACTGAAATGATTGGCTCGATTGTGGTGGGCTCGCCGAAAGATGGCGCAACGCTTTTAAGAGCGGCGCGCAGCGCGTCGGCGCTTTGGAATCGTTTGGCCGGATCCTTCGCCATGGCCATGAGAATCAATTGATTCAGCGCGGGCGTGACGTCGGACTTCAATTCGACGGGAGGCGTTGGCTCGATTTGCAGATGCGCCTGCATCATCTCGAAAGTGTTATCGCTGACGAAGGGACGCTGCCCCGTGATCGATTCGTAGATCGATACGCCGACGGAATAAATATCGGAACGGCCGTCAATGGTTTCGCAACGAATTTGTTCGGGTGACATGTAGGAAATGGAGCCCAGCGTAGTGCCTGCCATGGTAAGGCCTTGATCGCTGCCGGAGCGAGCGATTCCGAAGTCCATCAATTTAACGATGCCCTCGGGCGTGAGCATGATGTTGGCGGGCTTAATGTCGCGATGAACGATTTGTTTTGCGTGCGCGCACGAAAGGGCGGCGAGAACCTGATCGAAGTAACAAAGTGTGTCGGCGTAGCGTATTGGGCCCTGCTGGAGGCGAGAGGCGAGCGTGACGCCTTGCACGTACTCCATGATCATGACCAGTTGATTGCCGATGGTGAGTGCGGTGCGAAGCTCGGCTATGTTCGGATGATGGAGACTGGCGAGAACTTTTATTTCGCGAAGAAAACGATCGGCGAGATCTTTTTGTTCGGATAAATCGGGCAGCAAAACCTTCATGGCTTCGACGCGATCTGAAAGCGTGTTGCGGACTTTGTAGACTTTGCCCATGCCCCCGGCACCGAGAGTGCCGAGGATCAAGTAGTCGCCCTTACGCGCGCCGGTGACTTCTTCGGTCATGTGCCTCTGAAAATCTGGCGAGTGAGTCGTGATGCGGGCCCGAAACTGGCGCCATTCTACGATATTTGTCGCGGGCGATACAGCAGAGTGAGCGGGGGATCCGGGGAACTGCGGAAGTTTGCGAATAAGAGGCGAAAGCGTTTCGACGCCCTTATGAATCGAGGTTTCTGGGCTTGACAGCGGCTTGCCGCGGGCCTATGTTCTTGCACATTATGATCGGTGAAGTGTAGGTTGGTAGTGGTCCGCGCGAACAGCATTTCCGGCCCGGTTTCTGCTGGGGAATAATAATAGCCGGGCCCTTGACGGTTTTACTCAAGTTTTTTCGCATAGTGAATTGAGGAAGTCTCCTGAGATTGGACGAGACTGTCTGTGCGGTGGAGATGCCGAACGAGCGAAGTAACGGTCTTTGTTACGTGGGATTGCAATTATGAGGATTTGTACTCGGTCGATTTTGTTACCAGGTGAAGAACGAGATTTGAGGAGAACGCAAATGAAACCGATCCAGCTTGGCACCGGCTCCGTGACGAAGTGGATTGTCCTGTTAAGTTTAATTCTGGCTCCCAGCGTGACCTGGGGACAGAAGACTAAAAGTGGAGGCGGTTCGGCACCGGCCTCGCATTCGGCGCCTGCATCGCATCCTTCGTCGAGTGGAGGCGCAAAGGCGGGCGGCGCGTCGACTGCCGGGCACAGTGGCGGCGCAACGACTGCAAACCACGGTGCGACGACCACGGCGAATCACGGCGCAACGACCGCTAACCACGGAGCGACTACAGCGAATCACACCACCACAACCACCGCCAATAAGGGCGCAAGCACTACGGCGAACAAGGGTACTACCACTACGGCGAACCACAGCACTACGACGACAGCCAACAAGGGTGCCACGACAACGGCAAATAAGGGCGCCACAACCACCGCGAACAAAGGCGCTGCTACGACTGCCAATAAAGGCGCCGCGACGGCCAACAAGGGCGCGACAACTACTTCCGCCAAGGCGGGGGGTGCCACTGCGGGCAAGACTGGTGGAGCAGCGAATGCGAAAGCCGGAGGAGCCGCAAAAACACCCACAAAGACTGTGACCACCAAGAGCGGAAATACCGCGCGGGTTGGTGCGAACGGCCACGTCACTTCGATCAAAACCTCGAAGGGCGCGACGATCACGCATGGTCCGGGTGGGAGCCGACGAATTGCATCAACGCGGCCCGGGGGCGGACGGCTCGTTAATACAGGGCGGCATGGCGGTTACGGCGAGCGCGGATATAGAGGACGGGACGGCCGCCGGTATATGGGGCGCACCTACTATAGGGGTGGCCGCTACTACGGATATGGATATCGCGGTGGATACTACCATGGCGGCTACTATTACGGTTATGTGTCCCCGTATTATTACGGCGCCGGGTTTTATGGCTGGGCCTACAACCCGTGGGCTGCACCTGTCAGCTTCGCATGGGGATGGGGAGGAGCGCCGTGGGTTGGATACTACGGCTACTATTTCAATCCATATCCTGTGTATCCAAGCGCTGCATTGTGGATGACAGACTACGTGATCAGCCAGAATTTGCAAGCGGCATATGCGGCTCAGGCCGAGGCGAATGCGAATGCTAACGCCGGGGCACAGACTCAGGATGCTAATGCGGATGGCGGGCAATCTGGCGGCGGAGCCGTTGCGCTAACGCCAGAAGTGAAGCAGGCTATTGCGGACGAAGTGAAAGCGCAACTCGCAGCGGAACAAGCCGCGGCCGCCGCACAGCCAGCTGCCGCCGCAGCACCCGCAGCAGCAGCGCCTGCAGCTGCATCAAACTCAACTGCCGATGCAACGCCGCCGCCCGAAGAGACACCGGCAGCGTTGGATCCCAAATACCGGACGTTTATCGTAAGCGATGTGTTGAACGAGACCGGACCGGACGGACAGGATTGTTCGCTGTCATCTGGTGACGTGGTGACCCGCATTGAAGACACTCCGGATGCGAACAAGAGTGTAAAGGTGCTGGTCAGCGCGAGCCAGAAGTCCGATTGCCCGTCAGGCGCGCAAATTGCAATAGCCGTCGATGATCTGCAGGAAATGCACAACCACTTCCGCGAGCAGTTAGATACGGGGCTTAAGACGCTGGCGGACAATCAAGGGAAGAATGGCTTGCCGCCAGCTCCCGACACCAAGACTGTTGTGAATCCGGACGGGCAAGTGAAGCCGGACACGTCGGTAAAGGGCGAGTTAGAAGCGCAGCAAGCAGATGCAGATAAAGCCGAAGCTGATGTGCAACAACAGTCTTCCGGTACCGGCAGCGACGATTAAGAGGTGCACCCATTGCATAGCGAGCAAGGCGATGAAAGTATGATCGGATCGGGAGCGTCTTTGCCAAATGCAAGGATGCCCCGCTTTCGCATCTACAAGTGAATTCGTAAGTGAATACCGAGCGACATCCCACACTTCTGTTTCTAGACCGTCGGGTTTGCCAACCCCCGAAGGAGGGCTTCTCACAATGAAATCGAAATTCTGTATGCGAGCGCCTATTGCCGCGCTATTTGTTGCAATTCTTTTGCCCTGTATCGTCGCGGAAGCGCAAAGCAGCGCGTTAAAAAGCCAGCTGGAAGCGCAATACAAGCCGACAAAGACGACGGACGATAAGTCCGACATTGTTACCGCCGGCTCCGTTTTAATACTGCAGAAAGATAGGATTATTATGTACAGCACGACCACGCAGATACCTCCGCTTAACACTTATAAGGACGGGAAGCTCTCCGAAGGCGCTTTTGGGGTGCATCAGAAACTATCGAGTTTCGGCAGCATGATCGGCCATCCGCCGCCTGCCAGCGATGTGCAGTCGCGACAATTCGTGACCGGCGAAAAGTTTTGGGTGACCCGGATCGATGTACAGAACGACGGGGTGTTATTTACGCTGTTCAGCGATCCTTATAACGACATCCGCTATTATTCGACTCTCAAATTCATTTATCCGCATGGCGCGAGTCCAACGCCGGACCAGGTATTAAGCATGGTGGGAGAAGTGCTGAAAATTGATGCGGATGATTCCGCGAAATCGGATGACAAGAGCGGGGACCAACAACAGGCTGCTCCGGCGGCCGACGCGGGGCAGCAGCCTGCGGCGGACCAGGCTAAGGCTGACCCGGCTGCGGCTCCTGCACCTCCGGCAACCGTGGAAATCGGCCAGACGACGGACGAAGTTGTGGCGATCCTCGGTCAGCCCGACAAGATTCTGAACCTGGGCCCGAAGCAAATTTATGTTTACAAAGATCTGAAAGTCACATTTGTGAAGGGCAAGGTTACGGACGCGCAGTAAGTTGGCAAGAGTTCGATTGCGGGCTAGTGGTGTAGAAAAAAGGGCGGCCAAGAGGCCGCCCTTTTTTCTTGCTGCGCTGGGAAATTGGAGGAAGAACTGCAGCTTCGCTTGAATCACGAGGCATCTGCTCCAGAGCGAAGTTATCGACTACGATTTTTGAAGCGCATCATAGAAGATTCCGGTACCTCCGCGAATAACTGTTTCACCGTGCATTCCGAAAATGTGCGGCGAGTAGGCAAATTCGAATCGAGGTTGCGGGGCGCTGGTAGTGAGATATGGCAACGCTTGCTTCGTCCCGTTGGGATCGCCGCGTTGTAAGGAATATCGACGTCGTGATCGAGCGAAAGGAACGTCGCGAGCGGGGCGGCGAAGCACAGCGTGGTGCAGATCGGATTAGAATCATCCTCCAATCGCAATGCCAACGTCAGCGTCAAGTCGCTTTTTGTTTTCCAATCATCCTCAACGTAGCCGCCCAGGTTATAAACGGCCGCCGAGAACTCGGTCGACAGGAGAAGACTTGGACTAGATTTTATGTTTGAACGTAGGGGCTATATCCGAGTTCGCGATGTAAACCGGAAGCTTAGATATGGGCTTCAGAGAGGACTGGCCCGGCTCGGTCCGACGGTCCGCTGCGGACCGCGTTCATCTTGCGGACGGATGAACGAAATTGGACAATCCGGCGTCCAAAAATACATATTTGCGTGTGTCTATACGTAAAATAGTATGAAGGTCGTCCTACAAAATCCGGTAAGCCTGGCATGTGGCTGATTCTGAGGCTTTTATTTTTGATCTGGCGTGGAAACCAACGTGCCATGTGATTGACGTCAGATGATCCATGGGTACGGGGCGTCAGGGGATTCCACAGATCTTTTCGACATTCTCAGCACCATTTCTAGGAGGCTGTATGAGTTGGAAGCACTTTTTAGTGGCAGTGTTTGCGGCGTTACTGCTGCTGCCGAGTATTTCCTTGGCGCAGAGCGTCGTGACGGGTGGAGTTTCCGGTATCGTGACTGATCCTTCGGGCTCAGTGATCGTCGGCGCAACCGTGAATCTGAAGAATAACGAGACAGGTGAGTCCCAGTCCACGACGACCGGGTCGACCGGCTCATTCCAATTCACGCTACTCAAGCCGGGCGTGTATGTTGTGTCGGCAACGCAGTCAGGCTTTAAACAGACCACCGAGTCTGTGGACGTTCTTCTCGGTCAGATCGCGACGGCCAATCTGAAGATGGAACTGGGCAGCGGCGCAGTGACTGTGGAAGTTACCGGTCAAGGCGCGTTGCTGCAGACGGAAGACGCGAACATCTCTACGAACTTCGACACTAGCCAGATCCAGAACGTTCCGAATCCTGGCGGCGACATCACCTATATCGCGCAAACTGCTCCAGGTATAACGATGAACAACTCGACCGGCGGCGGTTACGGCAACTTCAGCGCGTTCGGTCTGCCAGGAACCTCGAACCTGTTCACCGTGAACGGTAACGACTACAACGACGCGTTCTTGAACCTGAACAACTCCGGTTCGAGCAACCTTTTGCTGGGCGGCAACGAACTGCAGGAAGTCGCGGTTGTAAGCAACGCTTACACTGGACAATACGGCCGTCAGGCAGGCGCTCAGGTGGACTACAGCACGAAATCCGGCGGCAACGCTTTCCATGGCGATGCGGTTTACAACTGGACGGGGCGCGAGCTTACCGCGAACGATCCGGTCAACCATTTCTTTGGCGGCACCAGGCCGTTTGAAAACAATAACCAGTGGGCAGCTGCTCTAGGCGGTCCCATCAAGAAGGACAAAGCCTTCTTCTTCGTAAATACAGAAGGCATTCGCTACATTTTCGGGTCGATTCACACTCCCAGCGCGCCCACGCCAGCGTTCGAAACTTACGTGCTCGGCAACGTCGCTCCCCAGGGAGCTGCGGTTGAGGCCTTCTATCAAAATGCCTTTAATCTGTACAATGCGGCGCCAGGAATTGGAAATGCGACCCCGAACGCCGATAGTTGCCCGGGATTTGTAACCAACCCTGGGGCGACAGGCGGCGCCTGCACGGAGTCGTGGACTCAGTCAGTCTCCAGCGGCAATAAAGAGTGGCTGGTAAGCGGTCGCGTAGACGTCAACTTGACGGAAAACGATAAGCTATTCGGACGTGTGAAGTTCGATCGCGGCACGCAGCCGACATATACCGACTCGATCAACCCTGTATTCAATGACTTCAGCGTCCAACCTCAAGACGAAGGCCAGTTGAATTACACTCACATTTTCTCGCCGACGGTTGTGAACAATTTCATCTTCTCAGATCTGTATTACTCGGCGATTTTCGGCAATTTGAACCCAGGTCCTTCGCTGGCTCTTTTCCCAGGCAACATTGCATTTCCCATCGATGGATCCCTTACTGCCCTTGGTACGGGATCAGGTAACCCAGGAGGTTTCGCTCAAGGTTTCCTGTATCCGCAAGGACGCAAGGTTGACCAGTGGGGTTTGGTGGACGACCTTTCTGTGACGCGAGGAAATCACGGTTTTAAGATGGGCGTGAACTTCCGTCGCGATGACATTTCGGACTTCTCAGCGGCGCAACAAACTCTGTATCCCGGAATCAATGCCACGTTATTCGGATTCGCCAACAACGAAGTTGCTCCAGCCGGTTGCGCCGCCGCCGGAACATGCGGCAGCGTTTCGTATAACTTCGCGGTTCAAAACCATCAGCCAGTGGCGTACTACAGCTTCGGGCTGTACTTTCAGGATGAGTATCGCGTGAATTCAAGGCTGAAGTTTACTTTGACGCTCAGGGCCGACCGCAACTCCGGTGGAACGTGCAACAAGAACTGTGCCAGCTTGCCCGCCACTCCGTTTATCGAGGCACCGAAAGGTGAAACGATTCCGTACGACGAATCCTACCCGACCGGGTTTAAGACCATTATTCCTGGGATCGAAAAGGTGGTGTTCGAGCCGAGGTTTGGTGTTGCCTGGAGCCCGATCGGCCAAAACACTGTGATTCGCGGCGGTGTGGGTCTCTTCACCGACCTCTACCCCGGCCTCACTCTGAGTTCGTACGATACAAACTTTCCGCAGGTAAATCTGTTCAATGTGCCTGCTGGGACAATAGCCTTTGACTTGAATCCACCCGGAAGCACCGCTTTCCCAACCAGCGGTCCGACGGTGGTATCAGAGTGCAACTCGGGGTTCTTGTCTAACTACAACAGCGGCGGTAGTCTGACGACAGGTGGCTCCAGCGGCGGCGGATACGCCGGTGCAGCTGCGGGGGTACCGGGCGGCTGCTTGAATGCTCTCGGCAATCTGTCAGTACCGACGCTGAATGACATCAGCCGTAATTTCAAGAATCCGAAATATGTTGAATGGAACTTTGAACTTCAGCATACATTTGGAGCTCGGACCGTGGTATCCGCGAATTACGTGGGTAACCATGGTTATGATGGCCTAGTCACGAACTCCGACTTGAACGGCTTCGGTTACGCTAACCTTCCGACAACCGCGCCGGACCCGCGCGTGGCGAGAGTTAACTACGTTTATAGCGGAGCCATTTCGAACTATGAGGGAGTGACCTTCTCACTGCAGGAAAACTCATGGCACGGATTGAGCGGGCGTGTCAATTATACCTACTCCCACGCACTGGACGAATTCTCGAATGTACCGGGCGAGCCTTTCAGTGTGATCACCAGCATCACTTCACAAATCAATCCCTTTAACCTGGCCTCCCAGTATTCTTCGGGGGACAACGATGCGCGGCACCAGGTGTCCGGCAGCTACGTCTATCAATTGCCGTTCAAGAGCGAAAACCGTCTTGTGAATGCGGCGATTGGCGGTTGGATGTGGTCTGGAACCCTGTTCTATCGCACGGGATTTCCGTTCAGCATGATTGATGGCGGAGAATCCGGAGGTCTTGCAGGTAACAACCTGTCGGGCTCAACAATTCTCCTGCAACCAACACCAGCCTTCACCCAAAGGGACTTCTCAAACGTGCGAGGTTGCATAGGAGCTCCATGCTTTACGTCTGCGGATTTTGAACTGCCGACTGCGAACTTTATCGGTACGGTGGGACGAAATGCATTCCGCGGGCCGGGCTTTTTGGGCGGTGATATGAGCGTGAGGAAGAATTTCAACATAACCGAGCGGATGACGTTCCAGATTGGTTTGAGCGCCTACAACTGGTTCAACCATGCAAACTACGGTGCGCCTTATCCGAACACGAACGCGAGCATCTTCGGACAAGCCGTTCTTACTCAGACACCGCCGACGTCTCCGTACGGAGCGTTTGCGGCGGCAGCAACGGATCAGAGGATCGCGCAACTCACTGGGAAGTTCATCTTCTAACCTAAGCCGACTCAGCATGAGAAGGGCGGCCCTTTGCGGGGCCGCCCTTTTTTTCGTTATTTTTTTGAAGTCTGGGGATGGGCATTTTCAATTTCATCCAAAACAAGAATTGGAACGAGAGCAGGGATGGCGAGCGATTGTTGGAATCCGGGGTAGGGTAATCTTCAGGTAGTTCGAGTTGAGGCAAAGGTGCTGGCAGGACATTGATAGCCCAGCTTGTGCGTTGCAATACGCGATGTTCCGCTGGAACCAATAGTAAGAAGAACCGGTAAGGAACGTTTCTGCGTTAGGTCAAATTCTAGTCTGCGGGCCATCTTAAAATATTGTTAAAAGTTAAGCGCTCTATTGTTCCGCCGCCTTGAAGACTACCTGCGAGCCTGCTTTAATGTTCACGTTGCCGTTGGCGGATTTGATAAACGAATATTGTTTGCCTCCTGACGCAGCTGACGCCAGGCTCACGCCGTTCATTCCGTAAACGCCAACACTGGTGGACAGGAGTTCGCCACCATTGCCCAAGTCCTTATTTCCTCCGACAGCCGAATTAATATTTGTTTGTGCCATTCCCCTCCCGTCTTGCAGCGAATCAGTTTGTACTCCCGGTGCGGGCGCTAATGCCTGGATCGTCACGTTCAGTGTCGCGAGCTGTCCGCCAGCCGGGGTGACCTGATCAAACACAATCGCCACCGAGGAAGGAGTGCCGGGAGCATAGGCTTCCACTTTGGTGACTTTTCCGATCAGCGTGGAACCTTTCTTTAACAGGACGTCATGACCGCGCTTTAGATCCCGGATTGTCTGAGCCTGCACCTTATCTCCCACCTGAAGCTTGCTTGCGTCTACATCCGTCTGTAACTTGGCGACAATTCCCATATCGCTGGGAATATTCAGGGGGCTAGCCGACGTGCCAGATGGCGCATTGGTCTGCGCCAAACTCGCGGCGGCTAGCGCCATAATTAAAGTTGCCAACGACAAAATTCCAGTCTTTAGCATTTGTATTTCTCCTAATTTTAAGATTGTCTGCTGCGACTCCAGAATCTCTTCGTGGTTTGCTAAGGAACGGCCTAAAGAGTCCATCGTGTTCCGGTAAGCCACAGATCAATGAACTGGGACCGTTAACTCAAAGGTATTGTACCGCGAAGTTCGAGGTTTCGTTATATCAGGCGAATGCCGAAACTTCCTGGCTTGTGCTGAAATCTCATCGCAGCTTGTAAAACGGGCTAATAGGGCTGTTCCTCTCGTGGTCTTTCGGGGTCAGTGGCAGCGTCGGATTCAGGCGCGCCTCGCCCTACCTCAGTCGTGCTAATGCGTACTCGCGGAGTTGGTGGAGTTCGCTACGCTTCTTAGCGATTGTTCGAACGGGGACCGAGCGATGCCCTTATCGGTGATTATGGCAGTGATGTAATGCGCGGGGGTCACGTCGAAGGCTGGGTGGGCGGCTTTGACGTCTGGGGCTGTGCGGATGCCCGCTATGTGCGTCACCTCTTGCTGAGAGCGCTCCTCGATGGGGATTTGATCGCCTGTAGCTAGTGACATGTCGACGGTGGACACGGGGGCGGCCACGTAAAACGGCACTTTGTTTTCCTTCGCCAAAACAGCCATCCCATATGTGCCGATCTTGTTGGCGGTGTCACCATTGGCGGCGATGCGATCCGCGCCCACTACTACTGCTCCTACCGCGCCGGTCTTCAAGAAATGACCGACCATGTTGTCTGTGATCAGCACGAGCGGGATGCCGTCTTGCTGCAGTTCCCACGCGGTGAGGCGCGAGCCTTGCATATACGGGCGGGTTTCTGGCACCAGGATCTCGAGCTTGTGGCCGGCTTCGACGGCCATCCGAATTACACCCAGCGCCGTGCCAATCCCGGCCGTGGCCAATGCGCCTGCGTTGCACTGGGTCATCACGCGACCGGATTCGGGCATCAGCGCAGCGCCAAAATTTCCGATGGCTCGATCGCCAGCGCGTCGTTCCTCGTGCACCAGCAGAGCTTCTTCGATGAGGGCTGCGCGAATCTTCTCAAGATTGCCTGCGCCATTACTTGCCGCTGCCAATGCGAGCGATTCAAAGCGCCGTTTGAAACGTTCGATGGCCCAAAACAAATCGACGGCGGTGGGACGCGTGTGTGCCAACGTGTCGCAGATGGTTTGAAATTCGGGGCGCAAGTCCTCAAGCGATTTCGCTTTTGAACTTTGCACGCCTAGAGCTATGGCCATCGCCGCGGCCACACCGATGGCCGGCGCGCCGCGAATGACCATTGTTGTGATGGCATTTGCCACGTCGCGATAGTCAGTATAGGTGTGATAGACGACTTGACCAGGCAGCTTGAGCTGGTCGAGGATCACAACGCCCGCGGAAGTCCACTGGATTGGTTCCACCAAGCGCAAGGCGGTGGGATGACTTGCTGATTCGCTCATTCAGTATCGTCCACCGTCTATTCTAACCGAAAAAGAGAGTCTCGAGCTTGGTCGGTTCAGTGGTTTTCAACAGATTGAGGGAACTATGCAGTGACTGGTCGTTAGTGGTCAGGGATTAAAAGACTTTATTTCGCCGATGTCCGACTCCGCGTCGCGATTCCTGAGGTTCGGTATTACGAAATGGCTCTAATGGAATTGTGGCAGATGGTGAAAGCCACGTGAAGCAATCAGTACGGCGATCAATATAAACGAGTTGTAGCTGACATGAAGGACATAGCTCGCTACTACGGTGCCGGTCTTGGCACGAACATATGTGAATATGACGCCTACCAGCATGAGAAGCGCTACTTGCGGCCAGTTATTTCCCAGCTGCGAAGAATGGAGCAGGCCGAAGATCGTTCCGGTGAACAGGATACCTAAAGGGATGCCGAATGATCGGGCCGCAACCGGGTAAATGTAGCCGCGAAAAACTGTTTCTTCGAGCAGTGGAGCTAGAGTGACGCTCACGATGAGCAGTAGAACCGCAGTGTGGCGATCCTGGAAAAATTGCTCGATGGGCATATTCGTTTTTGTCTTGAAGAGCGACGACGCGCCGGCAACCAGAAATGAAAGAAGAAATCCACTGGCGATCAAACCCAAATACGCCGTGCGCCTGGGTACATGGCCTGTGCGGAAAGGGCGCCATCCTAGCGTACGCCATACCGGCGAGTGAAAACGCAAACGCATTTCGACGGCTAGGAAAGCCAGCAAACAAACCGAGAGTAATGCCATCGCAATGATCGAGAGCAAGCCTTGCTCGGTTATGGATTCCTTGATTTGGGCAATGGATACGCCGGCGGCACTGAATCCCGCAGCCACCAAAGTGCTCAGCAGAACCAGCGAGACGAAGGCAAATACGAGAAATATGAGCAAGTCCGCCCAGCCCCATGGGACGCGCAAATCCTCCGGAACTGAATGAATTACCGGGCCGAGATACCCCGCAGTAACTACGGGTCCTAATTCATTGCTTGATGGTTCCCGAACCTCCGCAGCCGTTGGGGAGGCGGCTTGAGGCAAGGGCGGATGTTCAAAGTCCTGCGAGCCGCTCGGCAGCGGTGCCTCGGAATGGCTCGGATTGTGATCATCGAAGTTCATTTAGATGGGTATGCGATTGGTAAGATTTATTCAGTCTTGGCGCTCTTATTGTTCGGAGTGGTTCCATTTGTGCCATTCATGTTCAAACTGCGTGCCAGGATCTGGCCAGTATAAGATTTTTTAACACGTGAGACTTGTTCTGGCGAACCCTGTGCGACAATCCGGCCGCCCTCTTCGCCGCCCTCCGGCCCGAGGTCGATGATCCAATCCGCTTGTTTGATGACGTCGAGGTTGTGCTCGATTATCAGCACGGTATTACCAAGCGACACCAAGCGATTGAGGACATCGAGTAGTTTTTTTACATCGGCAAAATGCAAGCCGGTCGTAGGTTCGTCCAAGATATACAGCGTGCGGCCGGTCTGGCGCTTGGAAAGTTCGCGCGCCAATTTTGTGCGCTGGGCTTCGCCGCCGGATATGGTGGTGGCTGATTGTCCTAGTTGAACATATCCAAGACCGACGTCGACAAGAGTTTGCAGCTTGATTTGAATCGACGGAATGTTTTCGAGCACTTTCAAAGCTTCTTCGATGGGCAGATCCAGAAGATCTGAAATCGAAAGCCCCTTGTATCGGACTGCGAGAGTCTCGGCATTGTAACGCTTGCCACGGCAGACTTCGCAGGTGACAAAAACATCCGGGAGAAAATTCATTTCGATACGGCGCTGGCCGTCGCCCTGGCAAGCTTCGCAGCGGCCGCCTTTCACGTTAAAGCTAAACCGGCCGGGACGATAGCCGCGTTCGCGAGATTCGGGGAGCATGGCGTAGAGTTCTCGAATCGGCGCAAACACCCCGGTATATGTGGCCGGATTAGAGCGCGGCGTGCGACCGATGGCTGCTTGGTCGATCTGGACGACTTTATCAATATGCTCGATGCCGGTGATGGCGCGGTGCGCGCCCGGCTTTTCCATGGAGCGATAGAGCTTTGCCGCCAGAGCTCGGTAAAGAATATCGTTTATCAGGGTAGATTTTCCGGAGCCGGAGACGCCGGTAACGACTGTCATTAGACCGAGCGGAATCGTGACATCAATGTCTTTCAAGTTGTGACCGTGGGCGCCGAGAATCGCGATGGACTTTCCGTTCGGACTGCGGCGCGACTCCGGCAGAGCGATTTTCATTTGGCCAGAAAGGTATTGGCCGGTGAGCGATGCGGGATTCGCTGCAATGTCATCAGGTGAGCCCGCAGCGACGAGATATCCCCCAGTTTTCCCTGCGCCAGGCCCCAGATCGACGACATAATTCGCGCGACGAATCGTTTCTTCGTCGTGCTCGACGACGAGGACCGTATTGCCGAGATCGCGCAGGGTTTCGAGAGTAGTTAGCAGCCGGCCGTTATCACGCGCGTGCAGGCCAATCGATGGCTCGTCGAGGACATACAGGACTCCACGCAAACGCGAGCCAATCTGAGTCGCTAGCCGGATGCGTTGCGCTTCCCCGCCCGAGAGTGTGGCCGCGGAGCGGTTCAGCGTCAGATAGCCGAGTCCAACGTTGAGAAGAAAATCGAGGCGCTCAGCGATTTCGTTAAGTGGACGGCCGGCAATCTTATGATGGCGCAGCGTCAGTTTGCCGCGAATTTTGTCGACGGCAGCGCGCGCCTGAATGAGCGGCAGGTCAGTGAAATCAGCAATCGAGAAGCTGGCAATTTTTACCGCGAGACTTTCCGGGCGCAGGCGGCGTTCGTTGCACGCGGGGCACGGAACCGGAGACATGTACTGCGTGAGCCATTCGCGGTAATTGTCTGACTTCGATTCTTCCAGGTTGCTTTCGAGATGCATAAGAAGGCCCTGGAAATTCAATTCCTTCGTACTTTTGCCATTCGAGGGATTTCCATGGAGGATGAGGTTCTGTGTTTTACGTGAAAGTTTTTCAAAAGGCGTGTCGAGATCGAACTTGTATGCTGCTGCAGCTATTCGCAAGGTGCGTTGTAGATATGCGGACCCGGACCCAGGGCCGAGTCCTCCTTCAAAAAGCGGTTTGGTCCAATCCACAATTACTTTTGCGGGATCGAAATCATACTTAGATCCTAGCCCGTGACATTCGGTGCAAGCGCCGTAAGGGGAATTGAAACTGAACGAGCGCGGCTCGAGCTGCGGGACGGAGATGCCGCAATCTGGGCAAGCCAGTTTCTCGGAATAAACGCGCTCGTCGCCCCCTACGACTACGATGGTCACAAGTCCGCCCGTTAGTTTCAGCGCGGTTTCGATGGATTGTTCGAGGCGTTGCGCGATGCCGTTTTTTAGGAGCAGGCGGTCAACTACGATTTCGATGGTGTGATTCTTGCGACGGTCGAGCGGGATCGGTTCATCAAGGTTTACCAGATCGCCGTCGACGCGGGCGCGTACATAGCCTTCCTTCGCGTACTTTTCCAGTTCCTTTTTGTATTCACCTTTACGGCCGCGAACCACGGGGGCGAGAACCATGATTCGGTCGTCGGGTTTCAGCGCGAGAACAGACTGAACGATTTGTTCCGTGGACTGCCGCGTAATTGGTTTGCCACAATTTGGGCAGTGCGGCGCGCCGATCGCGCTGTAAACAACGCGCAAATAATCATAAATTTCGGTGATTGTGCCGACGGTGGAACGCGGGGACCGCGTCGTGGTCTTTTGTTCGATAGCGATCGAAGGCGAAAGACCCTCGACCGAATCGACATCGGGACGCTCCATCTGGTCCAAAAATTGCCGTGCATAGGCAGAGAGAGATTCGACATAGCGGCGCTGGCCTTCGGCGTAAAGAGTGTCGAATGCAAGTGAAGATTTCCCCGAACCGGAAAGCCCCGTGATCACCGTGAGGGTATTGCGGGGTATTTCCAGATGGATGTTCTTCAGATTGTGTTGCCGGGCTCCCCGGATAACAATTTTTTTCAAAGCCATCGTGAGAAGGACGCCTCTCTGGCGTGTTCCGGTCTTCCATGAGGACGCACGGCGGCAAAAACACGTCCAAGGTAAACTCTCAACATAACAAGTTACGAGGCGTGGGGTCAAGGAGAGTGAGATCGGAGTGAAGAAGTCACCGTCTGCCAACTCGCTCCCTGGGGCGGACTTTTGCAGTCTTGCGCCAAAGGAATTATTCAAGGGCGGAAATTTTACCAGCCATTGGATTTTTTACTCGGGTCTATATGATCAAGCCTTTTGTTTCCAATGGCTTAAGTTTGGCTTTTAGCGTGCGACACAGATAGCCGTCAGAGGGAAGGAAAGCCGAGGATCCCTTCGGGGATTGAGGGCTGGGCCGGCTTCCTTCCCTCGGCTTTCATTTGATTCCGATCTCGTACTTTCTTTTTCCATTATCACTTTGGGAATCACCAGGCCTCGCGAGTATCACGGTAACCCTCCTTCCTAAGTAACGCGGACATAACTACTCCATTCCGCCGCGAAATGGGTCAGCGCTCAGAAATGTAGGAGGCGCTGGCGCAATTTTCTCCTGATGCGACTTGTGCCCGATGCTGCCGCCGGCTCGTAACTTCGTCCTTGCGGTTGAAATTCAAAACCCATGGCCGCAAGAATCTCACGCACCGTCATGCTGTTATTATTTCTTGCAGATTGCAAAAGTCTGCGGCAATCCTCAGCGAACCTAACCGGCGCCGCTGCACCTTGCGAGTCCAAATTGAGCTGGCGGGCGCCAGTAAGCATTTCGAGCGTATGTTATTATTTCGAACGGATGGGGCGTGGTCCAATTGGTAGGACACCTCACTGTTAATGAGGACGGTGTTGGTTCGAGTCCAACCGCCCCAGCCATTCTTCAGAACCCTGCTTGTTTCCTCAACGCTGCAAATCCTCGAAACGAATGTTCATGCAGTTTACCTGGCTACTGATGAACAGATAGGCGGGACGGCAAGCTTGGCGGGCAAGGCTTGGCCTATGTACGCCGCGCTCGTTTCTGCAAATCCTACACTGATCTGGCAGCAGTGTCGCAAACGCGCTTCCGCCTTGGATGGGTCATTGAGCCCTCGATACATTGAGTAAGCGGAGTAACAACTTGAGGCCACACCGCTTCGGCACGCTTTGTCGTAATTCTCGATCGCTAGAGAATTATTAACCGCGGTGCCGACACCGGCGCGATAGCATTCGGCGAGTCCGCTGCATCCACGCGAATAACCGGACGAGCAGGATTTCTGGAGCAATGCGAACGCGCGTGCGGGGTCTCTCGAGACGCCTTTCCCCGCGAAGTATAGCGAACCAAGAAGAAAGCAACTCTCCCCATCGCTTCGATCGCAGGCACTTTGGAAAGAGCTTCCCTGGTTTTCCGTAACGACCTGAGAACCCCGACGCAGCCGCTCGACAGACCTAATTCGCATTTACGAGCAAAGTTCTTGCCCGCGGTCGCCGTCTCACGCGGCAGCATTCGACCTTCATCAAGCGCCGTGCCGAGATTCATACACGCCGACGGACTTTTCAACGGTAACTTTGTATTTTCCAACCTGCACTAACTCGAAAAGATAATTGCCGTCCTTGTCCGAATTGGTCGTGCGGGCTACTCTGGTGCCTGTGTTTGTGAGCGTGACTTTGGCGCCAGCGACTACGCCGCCGGACTGGTCAGTGACCGTACCGCGCAAGGACGCGTTTGTTTGGGCCCATGTTGCGGCGGGTAGAGTTACGAATGAAACCAGAGCAACCATATTAAAAATAAATTTGCGAACAGGCCTCACAACTCAACCTCCATGGTTACGCGCGCATGCTTACATCAACAGACTGTGAGGTGGTTGGCGCCGCTGAGGAGGAAAATAGCGTTAGGCTGCGGATCGCCCCGGTTTGAGGATAAATTCACTCCGTCAACGCGGATTGACGGAATCCGTCCTTAATGCTTGTGACCACAATGATGAATCTCGTGATGGCAATTGAAGCAGAGGGTAATCAGATTCTCGCCAGTATCATTGCCGAGTCGGCTGCGGAAGCAAATGTGGTGAACCTGAAGATTCTGCGAGGTTCCACAATACTGGCATCGCCAGCCATCACGCTTGAGTACCTGCGCGCAAATTCGACGATATGCTGCAGGATTCAAACGGAGTTTTCGCAGTTGCAAAGATTTCATTGTGGCCTTTCGATCTGCTTGAGGAATTCCGTCTTTTGCGAGTCGGGAAGCATAAAGTAGAGCCGACCCAGCGCCGTGAGCCATGACCTCGGATTCGCGATTTCTAGCGGTGCCCCAGCCACAAAGTCCGCAGCAATCATTTCCAGACAGTACCCTCGCGATCGC
>Ga0182015_10001016_pt1 | contig 38521 bp, 30 predicted proteins | sample 712P3MmetaG_FD_120478 | JGI IMG/M metagenome (GOLD analysis project Ga0182015, IMG submission 120478) | Permafrost microbial communities from Stordalen Mire, Sweden - 712P3M metaG | ecosystem: Environmental > Terrestrial > Soil > Wetlands > Permafrost | place: Sweden: Stordalen | collected...
CAACCTTGTTATGCATCGTGCCGCCGAAATTCGGATGCGGATGGCAAACCACCGCGGCCAGCCGCGGCGCTCCGGCGCCGGCTGGAGCATCCCAGAACAGACCCTCGAGATTCCCCGCCGGACCCGCCAGCGAAACGCTGCGATGCGTCAATCCACTGGTCGCCATGGGCAGCATCTTATGCGGCGCGGGAAACGCGGGTCAAAACCAAATCACGCGGCAACCTACGATTCTCTTGCATCGCGCTCCCATCAATGTTACGTTCAGGCCAACCTTGGAACGCCCTCTTCCTCGGGAGGATCATGCCAACTGGGATTGAACGCCGGGCATCGCGGCGATTTACGATGGCTCTACCTCTGACGGTGCGTTCCTCCGGCCCCGAAGGCGACACCGAGCGGCACGGCCGGACGCGCGACGTCAGTTTCCGCGGCCTGTACTTCACCGTCGATTCCAAGTACGAATCCGGCAGCGCCCTCCAATTCATTCTGACGTTGCCCAAGGAAATCACAATGGCCGGCGACGTCAACATTCTGTGTTACGCGCAGGTCGTGCGCGTCGAAACGCAACCCGACGCCGTCGGAGTCGCCGCCCGGATTGACCGCTACGAATTTCTTTCCGCTCCCGTCTAAGCGAAATTTTCTCCTCGTCCATATTCAACTTCGTCCCTCGCCAGCGGGAATGGCGTACAATCGATTTTCCGCAACTGCGTGGAAGTCCGGAGGAATCCCGATGTACCACTACGACGCCGCAACCGCTCTGGAAGAATTGAACGAAGAGGCGCTCCTGCCGCACCCCGTGCGCGTGCGCGACATGATGCTGCGCACGCAGCTTCCCGCGAACGACGCGCTCGAATTGAGCCGCGAATTTCAAAGCTACCTGAACCACTTCGGCGAAACGCAGAAGATCGCGCGCGCCATACTCGAAAAGCTCGCCGCCGGCGTGCCCAAGAATTCCTGACGGATTTAGAGGCGCATGCCGCGAGAGACCCTGCTGATCGATGCCGACGATACCCTCTGGGAAAACAACGTTTTCTTTGAGGAGGCCATCGACGTTGTGCTCACCCTCGCGGGGCCGCTCGGATACTCGCGCGAATATGCGCGGCACATTCTGAATGAAACCGAACTGCGCAACATCCGGCAGCACGGTTACGGCGTGCGCAGCTTCGCCCGCTCGCTCGAGGAAACTTACGTGAAGCTCGCGGGAAATTTGGCGCAGCGCTCCGGCATCGAGGAAATTCGCGGCGCCATCGTGAAACTGGAACAGACGCCGCCGCAGATGCTCGACGGCGTCGCGGAAACGCTGGCGTATCTGGCCGCGCGGCATCGCCTGATATTGTTCAGCAAGGGAGAAGCCGCCGAGCAAGCCGCCAAGGTGGAGCGGTCCGGGGTACAAACACACTTCGACGCCATCGAAATCGTCGCGGAAAAAGATGTCCCGGCGTACCTCGGCATCGTGAACAAGCATCACGTGGTGAAATCGCGCGGCTGGATGGTGGGTAACAGTCCGCACAGCGATATCAATCCCGCTCTCGAGGCCGGGCTGAACGCGGTTTTTATCCCGCATCCGGCCACGTGGCAGCTCGAACACGAAGAAATTCGCAGCGGCGTGGGGCGCCTGCTGGTGATTGGGCGCTTCGGCGATCTTCGGGAGCATTTTTGAGATGGTTAAGACAACAGTGACGGACGCGCGCACCGACTGGCGAAGCGAGTGGTTTGAATTCGAGGATGCCGTGTATTTGAACGCCGCCGCGATCGGACCGCTGCCGCGCGTGGCGATCCGCGCGGTGCAGCAGGCGCTCGAATGGCAGAAATTTCCGAACAGATTGCCGGAGAGCGCGCACTTCGCCGTGCCGAATCGCGTGCGCGCGCTCATCGCCAAATTGATCGGCGCGCGGGCGGATGAGGTTGCGCTGACCACGGGCACAAGCGGCGGCCTGCAAGCGATCGCGTCCGGCATCGAATGGCGCGAAGGAGACGAAGTAGTCGTGGCGCGCGGAGAATTTCCGGCGCACTTCACCACGTGGCTGCCGCTTGAACGCTCGGCCGGAATAAAAGTCACAATCGTCGCGCCGCGCGGCAAATTCATCACGACCGAAGATTTTATCGATCGCATCGGGCCGCGCACGCGTTTGGTCTCGGCAAGCCTCGTGCGCTTTGACAACGCCGCGCTTCTGGACGCCCGACGCGTGGCCGATGCGTGCCACGCTTCGGGCGCGCTGCTGGCACTCGATGCCGCGCAGTGCGCGGGCGCGATGCCCATCGATGTCGCCGCGCTCAATTGCGATTTCCTGGTCGCGTCGGGATACAAATGGCTGCTCTCGCCCTACGGCACGGGATTCTTGTGGGTTCGCGGCTCGCTGATCGAGCGGATGCGCGAAGCGCCGTTCTACTGGCAGGCGCTCGAAGACGCCGAGAATTTCCATTCGCTTTCGCTCGGCAGTTACAGGCGTGCGCCGGGCGCGCGGCGCTGGGATTCGTCGGAAACCGCGAGCTTTCTGAATCTCGCGGCGATGGAAGCGTCGCTCGAATTCGTGCTGCGCGCCGGGCCGCGCACCGTCTGGGATCACAATCGCGCGCTGCTGGACGACATGATTCGCCGCCTGCCCAGCGATCGCTGCGTTCTGGCGAGTCCCGCCGAGCGCGACGCGCGCGGACCGTATGTTTGTATCGCCGCACGGCGCGCGGAGGGAACGGCCGCGCTGTTTGAAAAACTGCAAAAAGCGGGAGTCGTGGTGGCGCTGCGCGAAGGCGCGCTGCGCATTGCGCCGCATCTTTACAACTCGGAGCGCGACATCGATCGGTTGCTCACAGTTCTCACCGTCTAATCCAAATGTTTTTCGCCGCGCCAGCAACGCTTCAATACACCGGCTCCGGCGGAGGCGGATGGAACGGAATATGCACGATTGCCACCAGCTCGACGGGTTCGCCCTTGCGCTCGGCCGGCTCGAACTTCCAGCGTCCGAGCGCTTCCATCGCGTTGGCATCGAGCTGCGGATCCAAACCTTGAACCAATTGGATGCTGTCGACCGAGCCATCCTTGCGAATGATGGCGTACAGAATGACTTCGCCTTCTACTTTTTCCACTTTTAATTCGGGCGGATACTTCGGATCTACTTTTTGCAGCGGCACCGGAGCGACGAAATCGGTGTCGGGCGGCCTGGGTCGTCCGTCGGGAATAAATTCGGGCGCGTTGAGTTCGGCAAAGCTCAGTTCCCAATTACCCATCGCGCTCGAAAGATTCGGCATGCTGACGTTTAACTTGTAAACCCGATTCGCTCCAAGCAGCGATTCCGGCGCGGCTCCCGGCGCGAGCGCCACCTTGGCCGATGCGGCGGCGCCCGGCGCGGCTTTCGCGGCGGTTGAACTTGATGAGCGCGCCTCCGACCGAGGCTCGCCGGAACCCGATCCGGCGCCCGATCCGCGCGCGCCAGCGCCTGAAGGTCCAGAAATGTTGGCCACGGGCGCGTCGGGCAAACGCGCGCTGCCGCTGATGCTGATGCCGGGAGGCCCCGTGCCCGCGTGCGAGCCGACGCCGGAGTTGCCCGCGCCATTCGGTTGGCCTTTGCCGCCGTTCGGCGACATCGAAGCGCGCGCCTGCAGATTGCCTTGCGGCACAGGCGGCGCAGGAGCCGCGGGGCCTGGCGTCTCCGAAAGCGCGATGACGCGACCGCCATCGGCGGTGGCGCTCGGACCAATTTCCGGAGCGGGAGCGGCGGCGCTCGATTGGCCGCCGCGCGCGGGCGCTTGTCCTTTGCTCATTGCGGGCACCGCCATCGCAGGCTTCAGCGCGTCGGACGCGGAAGGCGCGATGTCGATCGGATCGGCGCCCTTGTTTTGATTCGGAATGTCGGGCGCGGCGACAGCGGCGGTCTGTTTGGTTGCAGCGTTCGCGGGCTGCATGCGCTGCAGCGCCGCGGGCGAGAGACGCATTTCCGGATGCGCGGAATCGTCGTCGCCCCACTGCACGATGTTGGGCAGCACGGGAAGAATTTTCGGCGGCGTGTCCGGCGCCGATGGCTCGAGCAATTCCTGACGCGGATGATTTGGTTTGAGCGGCTGGCTCCAAATGGATTGGCGCGGATTGTAAACGTCCGCGCCGGAATCGGCTTCCGCGCGGGGCGCCGGCTGCGGATCGGATGGATCGCGCACAGCGGGCTTGGGCGAGAGCTGCGGCAGATCGGGCGCCGCATCGGGCGCGGCATCGGGCGGGGGCTGGTACCAAGTGAGTTGCGTGTCCGGCGCGATGAATTGGGGACGCTTGATCGTAAAGCGCGGATGCACGGTGAGCAGGATCGTGGCCTGCAGGACGACCGCAAAAATGAACGTGGCTAGCGGCCAGCGCGACGGTACCCAGCAATCGCGAAAGTACGGCGCGCCCAAAAACTTTCGCGGAGGCCTGGGGCCGGCGAAAAGCGCGCGTAGGCTCGAGAAAAAATTCTCGCGCGGCTTCGTCCAGCGCACACCGAGTTGCGGTCCGGCAGGCGCGAGGCGAGTCAGCACGGAGGAGCCGCGCGGCCGCGACGTTCCGAGATCGAGTTGGTCGAGCATCGACCATCAATTATACGCTCGCGCTTGACGCCGGGCCGTCCGCAATGGCGCGATGACGCGGATAAATGCACGCCGCGCTGCGGCAAAAAGCGCGTCAATCGCGCGGCAGCACGCGGCGATAGAAGCCGAGCACGGCGTCGCCCTGCTCGATGATGCGGACGCGTTCGAGGCCTGAGATCGGATCGACCGGCGGGTGCTTGCGGTGATATTCCGCGATGATGCGCCCCGACGGCGCAACGAGATTCGAGCTGCCCAAAAATTCGAGCGCGCGCCGATACTCGCCGCCCTCGGCGTAGGGCGGATCGAGGAACACAAAATCGGCTTGAGCGCCGCGCGATTCGAGCAGGCGGCATGCGCGCAATGCGTCGAGCGGGAGAACTTCCGCTCCGGAAGCGATGCCCAGCGATTTGAGATTGCGGCGAACGAGTGCAAGCCCGGCGGCGTGCGATTCGACGAGGAAAACCTGGCTCGCACCGCGGCTGAGCGCTTCGATGCCTACAGCGCCGGTGCCGGCATAAAGATCGAGGAACACGGAGTCATCGACAGCGGGTCCAAGAATATCAAACAGCGTTTCGCGCAGACGATCGCTTGTGGGGCGCAGCTTCACGCCGCGCAGCGCGCCGAGCGAACGGCTTTTAAATTTTCCGGCGACGACGCGCATGGCTTAGCCCACCGCCGCGAGTTGGTAGCGGCGCTGCCAATCCGGCGTCAACGAATCGAGCAGCCGGCGGCGGGCGGCTTCGGCTTCCGGATTTTCAAAGAGCGCGAAGGCTTCCTTGCGCGCGAGTTCGAGAAGCTCGGCGTCACGCAGCGGATTCGCGAAATGAAAGCCCAGTTCGCCGTGCTGGCGCGTTCCGAAAAACTCGCCGGGGCCGCGGAGTTTCAAATCGGTTTCGGCGATCAGGAAACCGTCGGTGGTTGCGACCATGGTTTCAAGACGCACGCGCGCATCCTCGGAAACCGCTTCGGGCGCGATGAGGATACAGGTTCCTTTATGGCCGCCGCGGCCGATGCGTCCGCGCAGTTGATGAAGCTGCGCGAGGCCGAAGCGATCGGCGTGCTCGATAACCATCACGGTCGCGTTGGGAACGTCCACGCCGACTTCGATCACGGTGGTGGAGACGAGCAGATCGATGTCGCGGCGGCGAAAGCGCTCCATCACGTCTTCTTTTTCTTCGCTGCGCATGCGGCCGTGAAGCAGGCCGACGCGCGCGCCGGGAAAAACGGCGGTGCGCAATCGTTCGTATTCGACGATCGCGGCTTTGAGCGAGCGCCGCGATTCCGCGGACTTGCTCTGCTCGATCACGGGATAGACGACGTAGGCCTGGCGGCGCGCGGCAATTTCCTGGCGCAGAAATTCCCATACGCCGGCAAGCCGTTCCGGGCGCGTCCAGCGCGTTGCGACCGGCGCGCGGCCGGGCGGCATCTGGTCGATCACGGAAAGATCGAGATCGCCGTAGAGCGTGAGCGAAAGAGTGCGCGGGATGGGCGTGGCCGTCATCACAAGAACATCGGGCATGGCGCCTTTTTCGATCAGGCGCTTGCGCTGCAAAACGCCGAAGCGGTGCTGTTCATCGACGACGACCAGGCCGAGGCGCGCGAAGCCGACGGGATCTTCGAGGATCGCGTGCGTGCCGACGACAAGTTGCGCCTGCCCGGACTGCACGCGTTCGACTGCAGCGCGCTTGTCGGCGGCCTTCAGTCCGCTGACGATCAAATCGACGCGATAGCCCGGCGCGGCGAACAGGCGGCGCGCTTCAAGGTAATGTTGCGCGGCGAGAATTTCTGTGGGCGCCATCAGGGCCGCCTGGTACCCGTTCTCGATTACGATCGCGGCGGCTTCGAGCGCGACGATCGTTTTGCCGCAACCGACATCGCCTTGCAGCAGGCGATTCATGGGCACGGGCTTTTCGAGATCGGCGACGATGTCCGCCAGCGCCCGCTTTTGCGCTTCGGTGGGCTTGAAGGGCAGCACGCGCTTCAGCGCTTCGCGGATGCGATCCTCGCGCACGCGAAACGCGATGCCGGGCTGCTGCCGCTCGCGGCGGCGGCGCAGGGCGACGCTCAGTTGATAGAAGAAAAATTCCTCGAAGATCAGGCGGCGATGCGCGGGCGAACGGAATTCGTTGAGAGCTGCAACCGAAACATCGGCCGGCGGAAAGTGTACAAAGGCGAGCGCATCGCCGCGCGACGGAAAATCGTAACGCGCGCGCAGCTCGGCCGGCAGCGGATCGGGCAACGCGCCCGCCACGGCAAATTGCGCGGCGTAAATAATGCGCCGCAGAGTACGCGAGCCGATTGAACCGACGGCTTCGTAGATGGGCACGATGCGGCCGACTTCGGTGGAATCGACATCGCCCGTGCCGATGAGCTCGTATTCGGGATTGACGAGTTCCAGGCGGCCGGGCCGGTATTTATCGAACTCGGCTTTGCCGTGCAGCACGATGCGCTGGCCGGAGCGGAAGCGCGTTTCAAGATACGCGCCGTGAAAAAATTTGCAGGCCACCGAACCGCTGGCATCGCGCACGAGGAGATGGTAGATGGCGCCGGCGCCGCGCCCGCGATAGCGGACCAAGCCTCCATCGGCGACTTCAGCTTGCAGGGTGTAGGTGCCGCCGGGCTGGACTTCGCGCAGCGGCGTGAAATGAATGCGATCTTCGTAACGAAACGGGAGATAGCCGAGCAGATCCTCGACGGTGCGGATGCCGCGCTCGGCCAGCAACTTGGCGCGCTGCGGGCCTACGCCTTTCAGGTACATCACGTCGGTTGTGGGCGTCAGCGGCATGGGTCCCGTTATATCACTTTCGTAGTGGAGGCTCCGGCGCAGGGGACGTGCCCCTGTTTTTTGGGAGTATTGATTCTGGAAGAGTTAGGGGCGGAAAAGCGCGAATTGCGATCGCCGCTCATCCAGCAACATAGCACGTCGAGTACTTATGTGTTATATTATATTTAGTATTCGCTTTTATTTCCACAAGCATGGGTTGGGACGTCAAGAACCGCACCCTTAACGACGAAGGGTGCGGCACCCAGAACTGCACGCGGCGCGGCGAAACTTGCCAAGGCTGTGCGCGTACAGATAGAGTGAACCGGTTTGCGGAGGATTTTCTGGCTCTGGAGCGATTGACGCGCGGCGACAAACGGACGCTGCTGATCTGGCTGGTGTGCGCGGCGATCGGCGTGAGCGTGGCGTGGCATTATTTCCCGCGCGCGTTTCCGGAAGCTTCGGTGAATTTCCGCGTGTCGCGCTCGGAGGCTCTGGATCGGGCGCGGCAATTCGTAGTGGGGCAGGGCGCCGACCTGACGGGAACGCGTTCGACGATCATTTTCGACGTGGACGACACCGCGAAGACGTACCTCGAGCGCGAACTCGGCCTGCAGCAAGCCAATCAGATGATGGCCACCGACGTGAGCACCTGGTACTGGAGCGTGCGATTTTTCCGGCCACTGCAACAGGAAGAGTACGCGGTGCGCCTCGATCCGAGCGGGCGCGTGGTGGGCTACGAGCATGTGGTGAAGGAAGATGCGCCGGGCGCGCGATTGGACAGCGACGCAGCGCGGGCGGCGGCGGAAGCGTTCGCGAGCAACGCGCTGGGGCAAGACCTCGCGAGCTACGATTTTCTTCCCGCGGAGGCAAATTCCACGGAGCGGCCGGATCGCCGCGATTGGAGCTTCACGTGGGAGCGGCGCGGATTTCGGGCGAAGGACGCGCCATACCGCATGAGCGTATCGCTCGAAGGCGATCGGCTGGGCGAGTACAAGGAATTTCTGAAAGTTCCCGAAGCCTGGCAGATCGGCTACCAGCGGCTGCGCTCATCAAACGATTTCATTGAGACGCTGGCGATCGTGCCGTACGCGATGCTGCTGGGCGCATGCATCTGGGTGATCATCATGCTGGGGCGCGAGGGCCAGCTCGAATGGAAAACGGGACTGGCGCTGGGCGCGCTGCTGGCCGCACTTTATTTCGCGATGACCATGAATTCGTGGCCGGAGACGCTTTCGGGCTACGAGACGAACACATCGTATTCGAGTTTTCTGTTTGCGCAAATCGCCGAGGCCGTGGTGGTTTCGATTTCGATGGCGCTGCTGGTGGTGGCGGCGGTGGTGCCGGGCGAACCGCTGTATCGCGCGGCTCTGCCGGATCGGCTGCGTCTGGGAACGCTGTGGCATTTTCCGGGGATGCGCACGCGGGAATTTTTCCGGTCGTTCGTGATCGGAGTGTGTCTGGCGGCGGTGTCCATCGGCTACCAGGTGGTGTTCTACATCGTGGCGGGGCATTTCGGCGCGTGGGCTCCGCAGGACGTGCAGTACGACAACGTGGTGAGCACGGCGGCGCCGTGGATTTTTCCGCTGACCATCGGGCTGTACGCGGCGGCCAGCGAGGAATTTCTGTTTCGGATGTTCGCGATCCCGTTCGTGCGGCGGGTGACGAATTCAACTTTTCTGGCGGTGGTGTTGCCGGCGTTTTTCTGGGGCTTTCTGCATTCCAATTATCCCCAAGAGCCGCCTTACATTCGCGGACTTGAAGTGGGACTGTTCGGCATCGCGGCGGGCCTGGTGATGCTGCGCTGGGGAATTTTGACGACGCTGGTGTGGCACTACACGGTGGACGCGGCGCTAAGCAGCGTGTTGCTGGTGCATTCGAGCAGTTCGTATTTGCGCGTATCGGGAATTGTAGCGGGCGGCGGCGCGCTGATTCCGCTGGCGATTGCCGGAGTTTTTTATCTGGCGCGCGGAGGATTTGAGCCTTCGGAGGCGCTGCTAAATCGCGCTGTGCCTGCGCCGAGCGCGTTGGCGGAAGCGGGGACCGGCGTGGAGGCGGCGGCGTTCGGTGCGCTTGGCGCGCAGGAAACGCCGGCGGCTGAGCCGCGGCGGTATGCGCGGATTTCGCGGGGCAAACTTGCGTTGTTGATCGCAGCGGGACTGCTCGGCGGAATTTTGCTGTGGCGCGTGAAAACGCCGGAGATCGGCAGCTACGTGCGCTTTTCCGCGGACGCAAATGAAGCGATTGCCAGCGCGGACGACGCGATGCGCGGGTGGCAGGTGGATCCCGCGAGCTATCATCGCGCCGCGACAATCGCGTACACGTTCAACGATTACGCGAATGAATTTCTGCGCCGCGCGGTGGGAATCGACGGCGCGAATCGGATTTACGAACAGCAGGTGCCATCGGCATTCTGGACGGTGCGCTATTTCCGCGACTCGCAGAAAGAAGAGTACATGGTGGTGCTGCATCCGGATGGCTCGCTCTATTCTGTGCATCACACGCTGCCGGAAGACGCGCCGGGGCCGAATCTTTCAAAAGACGACGCGCTGGCGCAAGCGGAAGCGTGGCTGGCGCGCGAGAAGCAGATCGATTTCTCGCAATGGAAATTGGTCGATTCGAAATCCAAAAAGCAGACCAATCGCACCGATCATTCCTTCACGTGGGAGCAGCTTGCGGGGCTGGGCACCGCGCCGGGCGCATCCGCGCCCGCGCACGTGCGCATTGAAATTGAAGTGCAGGGCGCGGAGGTGTCCGGTTTTCGCACCTACGTGAAAATTCCAGAGGATTGGGAGCGGCGCGAAAGCCAGACGACGCTGGCGGGCACGATTGCAAGCGCCGGTTCGATCGGGCTTTTGGTGATCGGCGGTTTTGCGGTGCTGGTGATTTTTTTCCGAAATTTGAAACAGCCGGATATGGCAGAGGTGCCGTGGCGGCGGCTGGCGAAGTGGGCGCTGATCGTGCCGGTGACGGCGATTGCGAATTACGCGGCGAGCACGCCGCAGTTCCTGGCAAATTATTCTACAGAGATGCCGCTGAAGATTTTCATCGCCACGCTGTGCGTGGTGCTCCCGCTGGGCGCGATTTTGTTTTACGCAGGAGTATTTTTTCTGTTCGGCCTGGGATGGTTCTTTCTGGCTCGGGCATTTGGGCGGGAGCGGCTGCCGGGATGGACGGGCATGCCGGCGGCGTACTACACGGACGCGTTTTGCGTGGGACTGTTCGGCGCGGCAGCGTGGGTGGGGCTGCAGCGGCTGACGTCGCTGATTTCATCGCGCTGGCCGGCGTTGCAACACAGTCTTACGGCCGACGTGCCGACGGGCCTTGATTCCAAATGGCCGGTCGCCAGCGCGCTGGCGGGCGTGGTGAACGGCGGATATTTTCGATTGGCGCTGCTGGCGGTGATCGCGGGGTTTCTGTGCTACGGGGCGATGCGACGGACGTGGGTGCGCGCGGCACTGGTTGCGCTGGCGGCGATTCTGCTGGCGAGCGGGGAAACGTTCGGAGCATTTGCGCGCGCGGCAGCGGGCGATCTGGTCGTGCTGGGCATCATCTGGTGGGGCGTGACGAAACTGGTGCAACTCAACATGCTGGGGTATTTCCTGTTTTTCGCGACGGTCACCGCGGCGCAATCGGCCGCGGAACTTTTGGGCCAGCCGAATTCGTTCTACCACGCGAGCGGAGCGGTGGTGTGCGCGGCGGCACTGTTGCTGCTCGCGTGGCCGCTCGCGGCTGCGCGGCGCGCGCGCAACGGAGTCAATCTTGGCGATGCTGCCTAAGACCGAGCCACAGGGCAGCGTTTCGCGCGCGTGGCAGTGGGGCGAATACATTCTCGCCGTGCTCGCCGGCAACATACTCTATCTGCTGATCGAGCCTGAGCTGCCGATGTCGCTGCATCACCGGCTGGACAGCGTGGACCCGGGTCTGCTGATCGATTTTCTGCTTTGCGCGCTGATCTATGGATTGGTGCGGCTCGCCCGCCGAATTTGAAGTGCCGGTACCGGACAACATGAAAAGTGAAGCGAGCCAGCGGCGAACATTTTCTGGCGCGGCGCGCAAGATGACGCTGGCCGGGATGATTGCCGCGACGTATTTCATGGTCGCAGGCGGTCCGTACGGATTGGAAGACGTTGTCCAGAAGACCGGCTACGCGGGCGCGCTTTTTATTTTGATTTTGACGCCGATGGTTTGGAGCATTCCGACGGCTTGGATGGTCAGCGAGCTTTCGACGGCGCTGCCGGATGACGGCGGATTTTATATTTGGGTACGCCGCGGCATGGGCCACTTCTGGGGATTTCAGGAAGCGTGGTTGACGCTGACGGGCAGTTTGCTGGAGATGGCGCTTTATCCGGTACTGTTCGTCAGCTACCTCGATCGATTTGTGCCGCGACTGGCGGCGGGATACACGGGCGTCGCGCTGGAGCTGGCGATGATCGTGGCGTGCACTGCGTGGAATATTTTGGGCGCGGGCGCGGTGGGAGAAGCGTCTGTCTGGCTGAACGTCGCGCTGCTGCTGCCGTTCGTGGGCGTGGTGATTGCGGCGTTCGCCCGGCCGCATGCCGCTCGGGCGACTGCGGCCGGCGCGCCGCTGCTGCATGCGGATTTGGTCGGCGCGCTGTTGATCGCGATGTGGAATTACATGGGCTGGGACAATCTATCGACCGTGGCGGGAGAAACGGATCGGCCGCGGCGGAATTATCCGCTGGCAATGGCGGGAGCGGTGGCGCTGGTGACGCTGACTTATTTGATTCCGGTGGCGGCGGTGGCGCGGACGGGGCTCGACCCGAATCGATGGACCGTGGGCGGATGGGTGGACGTGGGACAGATTTTGGGCGGCACAATGCTGGCGCTGGCAGTCGCTATCGCGGGGATGTTTGGCGCGTTCGGCACGTTTGGATCGCTGATGATGTCGTTCACACGGCTGCCGGTGGTGCTGGCGGAGGATGGATATTTGCCGCTCGTGTTCACGCGCAAGTATCGGCGCACGGGCGCGCCGTGGGTGGCCATTGTAGTGTGCGCGATCGGGTGGGCGGCGCTGCTGCCGCTTGGGTTTGAGCGGCTGGTGCTGCTCGACGTTCTGCTGACGGGGCTGAGCATACTGCTGGAATTTTGGGCGCTGGTGGCGCTGCGTGTGCGCGAGCCGAATCTGGATCGGCCGAGCCGCGTGCCGGGCGGTATCGCGGGGACTGTGCTGATTGGATTGCCGCCGCTCGCGCTGCTGGTGTTGGCCGGAGTGCGCGAACGCACGGAGAGAATTGGGCCGGTGAGCGAATTGACGGTCGGCGGAATTGTAGTGCTGGTCGGCATCGTGTTGTATTGGCTGGGGCGGTGGCGGCGCACGCGGATGGCAGCGGCGGGTGGCCTTGCAGATAAATGATTCCAAAGGCTTTGCGGACGGCCCGCGCCGCGGATTGGAACGACGTAATCGCGAAATCGCTGCTATCCTTTGTGGCGGCTGGCCGTCTAAGCCACCGAGAGCCAGCCGGCTGGCATCCTAATTACCAGAGGCGCGCCACGAATGGCCGTTGAGGGAATGGCATTTGCGTTGCCGACGGGTCCCAACCGGCCCGGCTGCGACGATTCCGCGTCGAATGCGGGCATCTTGGACTATGCCCAACCGCAGACCGACGAGAGAACGCTCATCGAGCGCGCGCAGGCCGGCGACCGGCCGGCGTTTGACGAGCTGGTGCGGCGCTACGACCGCGCGGTGCTGCGCCTTGCGACGAATGTGCTGCGAACGCCCGAAGACGCGCGCGACGTTTACCAGGAATCGTTCCTGAAAATTTACAAAAACCTTTCGCGCTTTCGCTTCGAGTGCAGCTTTTATACGTGGGTGTACCGCATCGTGACCAACTCGTGTCTCGATCATCTTCGGCGGCGCGAGAGCCGGCCCGAAGATCAGGCGCCGGAAACGCTCTTGCCGGAGCGCGGCGACGCGGCGCCGGATTTCTTCGACCGGCAAGCCGCGACGGCGCCGGGCGGGAATCCGGAGCGCAACACATTCAATCAAGAGATCGCGCGGCGCATTGACGCTGCGATGGAGCGGCTGACGCCGCGCGAGCGGATGATTTTCGCGATGAAACATTATCAGGGCCTGAAGCTTCGCGCGATCGGGGAAACGCTGGGTACGAGCGAAGAGACTGTGAAAAATTCGCTGTTTCGCGCCACGCGAAAATTGCGCGCGCAGTTGGGAGGGCTGCTGTGACGGAATCGAAGCTTCCCGGGGCGCCCGCCGGGTGCGGCGAAATGGGCGAGCGATTGCTGCTCTATGTCGCCGATGAGCTCGACGCGCAGGAGCGCGCGGGCGTCGAACTTCACCTTAAAGATTGCGCGGCGTGCGCCGCGGCGCTGGGGGGCGATCAACTGCTTCTCGATTGGATTGCGGCGGCGGAGCCGGCCAAGCAGATCGATAGCGCCGGCGTGATGCTGGCGCGCTCGCGCAGCGAACTCGCGCAAGCGCTCGACGAAGCGGACGACGCGCGGCGCGCAAAGCAGCCGTGGTACGCGCGGCTGGCCGCGGCGGTGTGGCTGCCGAAACTTCGCAGCGCGTGGGCGCTGCATCCGGCGTTCAGCAGCGTCGTGCTTCTGGCGCTCGGATTCGCGCTGGGTATTGGCGTGCCGGAGTGGATTCGCGTGAGTTCATCGCCGGCGGCGGGCAGGCCGGCAGTGGTGGTGAATGCGGCGCCGCGGCTTTCCGAGCAGGCGCTGCGGCAAGTCGGGTCGGTGGGCCTCAATTGGGAAACGCCCGCGGATTCCTCCGCTCCGCGGGTGCAACTGCAATTAAATTCCGACAACCCGATGCAGGTGGAAGGCAGCCCGGAGGATGCCGACGTCGAGCGGGTGCTCACGTTTGTGGTCGCCAATGGGCAGCGCTTCGACCCGGGCGTGCTGCTGGATTCGGTGGATCTGCTTGCGACGCGCGTCTCCGATCCCGCGGTGCGCGACGCGCTGTGCGACGCCGTGAGCACGGATCCGAATCCCGGCGTGCGTTTGAAAGCCGTGGACGCGCTGCGCGGTTACGGACGCGACGCGCACGTGCAGAAGGCGCTGCTTGACGCGCTGGAGCACGACGGCAATTCCGGTGTGCGCATCGAAGCCGTGAACGCGCTGAACACAGCGCTGACCGGCGCCGGCAATTCGAGCGGCGGCGCGGCCGCGGCGCAGGACCCGCGCGTGATGCAGGTCCTTCAGCACAGCGCGCAAAGCGACGCCAATCATTACGTTCGCATGACGGCCGCCGCGGCGTTGCAGCAGATCGCCGCGAACGGCGCGCCGTCGCCGGCGCCGTAAAAAACCCGCATGCTCCTCACACTCGCAATTTCACGGCGCGCGCGACACACGGTTTGGCCGCACGGCCTCGCGGCGGGATTGCTGTGCGCGCTCGCGTGCGCGACACCAGCTGCGGCGCGAACGCATCGCAACGCCGAACCGCCGCCGGACGCCCGGCAGGTAAGCATCGAGAAAACCGGCCGCTTTGCGACGCACGCCGGATTTCGCCTGCAGCTTTCAACCGACGCAGGCAACGTCCAGATTTTCACCGACGCCACAAACGAAATCCGTTACAGCGTGCGCATTTCAACCGACGCGAGCCAGGCCGGCGCCGCCGACCTGGTCGCGCGCTACAACGTGGCGGCGCACGCGACCGATTCGGGCGCTGAGATCACCGGCGCGGCGCCCGCGAACATGCCCGAAGACGTTTTGTGGGTGGACTACGAAATTCACGTGCCGCGCCGCTACAACCTGGACATCACGACGCAGGCCGGAAACATCGAGGCGCAGGACATCGATGGCCACATCTCGCTTACGACCGGCGGCGGAAACATCACGGCGGGCCGCGTGGGGCCGAGCTGGCAAGCGCGGGATTCCGCGATGCGTTCCGGCGAAATTTATTCCGCGCGCCTTCAAACCGACGGCGGACACATCAGCGTTGGCGACGTTGCGGGAGATCTGCACGCGTCCACGGCGGGCGGGCATATCTCAACCGGCGACGTCCGCGGGCAAGCCATACTGCACACCGGCGGCGGACACATTCGCACTGGCTCGATCGCGGGCGGGCAACTGGGAACCGAAGGCGGCAACATCGTCGTCGAGCGATCGAGCGCGGGGCTTACGGCTTCCACGGTTGGCGGGCAGATCAGCGTCGGCGAAGTCTCCGGCGGCCCCGTGCATGCGCGCACCGGCGGCGGCGCGATTCGCATCGCGCGCGTCGCGGGACCGACGCAAATCGAATCGACGCGCGGCAACATCCTGCTGACGTGCCTCGACGGACCGCTGCATGCGTCCACATCTGCGGGCACGATCACAGCGTGGTTTCTGGATGAATCGGCGCAGCGTGACGGCGCGAAGCAACCGTCGCGAGCGGCGCAATCGCGGGCCGCGCGGCGCGGCGCGGCTCCTTCGGAACTTGATTCCGGGCAAGGGGACATCGTGGTGTATTTGCCGCGCGAATTGCCGCTCACAATCGACGCCACCATTGAGCAGAGCCCGTTGCACCAGATCGTCGCCGATCCTTCGCTGCCGATGAAAGTGGATTATCAATCGGAGCCGGGCGGCGCTATGCGCGCGCAATGCGATCTGAACGGCGGTGGCGACGTGCTTCGCCTGAAAGCCGATTCCGGCAACATCGTGCTGAAATACGGCGATCCGGCCGCGGCGTTGCTGAACGCCGAACAACAGATGGAGCAGCTACACGGCCAGATGGAGGCGCAAGTGGAATCGCAGGTGGAATCGCTGCTTGACTCCGACACGCTGGAACAAATTGGACGCCAAGCCGTACAAGGAGATATGCCGGCGGACGCGCAGGCGGCCATGCAACAAGCGCAGCAGCAACAGCAGCAGGCGGCGCTGCAAGAGCAGGGCGGCCTCGAGCGATTGGCGATGCGTCTTGAGGAGATGTGGTGGGGCGACGTCCACGTGGACGCCGATGTGCAACAGCAAAAACTGGTGGCACGCGTTACGCCGGATTATCCGGACGTCGCGCGGCAGGCGGGAGTGGAAGGCACGGTGACGCTGCGCGTGGAGATCGGAACCGATGGCACGGTGCAGGACATCGAACCGATTTCCGGGCCGCCGCTGCTGGAGCGCGTCGCCGAGGAAGCTGTCGCGCAGTGGCGTTACGCGCCGACAATCGTGGACGGCGGCGCCGTGGAGGTCGTGACGACGGTCTCTGTGGAATTTCATCTGAGCCAGAAGTAGTCGGGCCCCGGAAACTTGTGCGACGAAATTTCAATGGGAGGTGCGGAGATGCGCGCACTGCGGATCGCGACGATGGTGGCGCTCGGAACTTTGACGGCGGCCGCGTGGACGGCGCGATGCCGCGCGAACGACGAAGTGTTCGATCGCATTGTGCCGCTGAGCGCGGCTAGCTCCTTCGAGCTGCAAAACGTCAATGGCTCGGTGGACGTCGAGGGCTGGGATCGCGACGACGTGGAGATTCACGCCGTGAAAACGGCCAAGAGCGGCAGCGCCGATCTCGATCGAGTGCGCATCGATGTGCAATCGGCGGCGGACCACGTCTCGGTGCAATCGGTTTATCCCAGCGACGACAGCACGGAGGTTTCCGTCGCCTACACGATTCGCGTGCCGCAGGGCGTGCTGCTGCGCCAGGTTGCCACGGTGAATGGCGATATTCGCATCCACGGCGTGGACGCGACCGGCACACTACGCTCGGTGAACGGAGATGTGGAGGCGTACGACAGCACGGGCTCGATTTCCGCCGAGACCACCAACGGCAATATTCGGCTGGAGCTTTGCAAAGTGGCGGATGCGCCGCTGTCGGCCAAAACCGTGAACGGTTCGATTGTCGTGACGCTGCCCTCGGACGCGGGCGCTTCGCTCGATGCCAGCTCGCTCAACGGCGAAGTGCAGTCCGATCTTCCATTCACCGGCAACTCGGCGGGGCACCGCGAATTTCACGGCATGCTCGGAACCGGCGGCACTACGATGCGATTGCGCACGGTGAACGGCTCCATCCACATCATGGCGTTCAGCGATAATCCGCACTGAAACGCGCTCACGTAACGCACCAAGAGATTTCCGAAAATACTTCGGGCCGCCCGCTGACTTCTTCGGGGCGGCCCGCAACTTTTCCGTCGCGATTTCCCGGAAATTCTTCCAGCGGCTATTGGCGTTCGACGACCACGTTCGACGCGGGAACTTCCAGGCGCACCAGGCGATGGCTTGCGTCGCAGAACAAGTGAATTTCAAGATCGGCCGATTTGACCACAAGCTCCGCGAGACCGCCGGCCCCGCCGCCGGTTTCGACCTTGATCGTTCCCGGCGTGATGTCCTGCGGAATCAGCACGGGGAAACTCTGCTCGGCGCCGGCGCGCCAATCGTAAAGGCGGGCGAGGACGGCGTATTGCTCGTAGAGATTGTTGTCCAGCACGACGGCGCGCGAAGGAAACTTGAAATCCTCGTGGTAGACGTGGCCGCTTCCGAAATCGGTGGAGGTTTTTGCCGTGTCGCTATCGAAATCGACTGTGCCCGAAGCCGCCTTCGGCGAATCCGTGGACCACGCGTAATGAATCGGCGTGCCATCGGAGGCCAGTTGCAGCTCGCCCGTGGTCTTTGAGTCGCCGCCGCCGGGAGTATGCGCTTCGGTTGTGCCACGGGCGATCCACTTCCCTTCGGACGCGGAAATCTCGAAGTCCTCTGTGCCGATCGTTTGGCCGGCCAGAAGAATGCGGAACTTGCCTTTGTCCTCAGCCATTGCCGCCTGCGATGGCGACGTGATCGATTGCGCGCGCGCCACTATTGGAGCGTATGCCCCCGCGAGCAATGCGACTCCGCCGAGCGCGGCGACCGCGAGGGCGGCGCGAGATTTCGTCTTCATGCGATCACCCTGCCCGATTGTGGATTGAGCGTTTGCGGACCCGCGCCGTCGAGAACGCCCAGCGCGCGAATTTTTTCCACGGCCTCGCGCGGATCGGCGTGGCCCGCGACGCGATAATCGGCCTGCTGATAAAACGGCAGGCGCTCCTCGTAAAGTTTGCGGAAGCTGGCTTCATCGCGGAAGAGCGGGCGATCCGGCATCAGCACGCAGCGCGCAAGGAGTTCCTCGACCGGACAATCCAGCCACAGCACGACGGCGCCGGCATCGCGAAGCAGAGCGACATTGCGAGGCTGCGCGAAAGTTCCGCCGCCGAGCGCCAGGACGAACGACGATTCCTGGCCGGTGGCCGAACCCAGGACGCGCACCAGGCACTCATGCTCGATGTCGCGAAAAGCGGGCTCGCCGCTGCGGGAAAAAATTTCGGCGATGGGCAGGCCCGCGCAATTTTCAATTTCTTCGTCGAGATCGACGAAGCGCCAGGCGAGTTGCGCGGCGAGAAGTTTGCCGATGGTGGTCTTGCCGGAGCCCATGAACCCCGCAAGGCAGGCGAGTCTGCGCCGGGGCGGGGCCGCGGACGAAATCGAGATGGGATGGCGCGGTTCGGGCAAGTGATCCGAAGCGCCTAGTCGCGCTTCAGAATCTCGATTGTACCACTGAAGGTCGAGAGGTCGACTTTGGCGTTGCCCTCGTTTACAGAACCGAACAGGCCATTGCCGTACTTCGGGGGCTTGGACTTGCCATGCGTATCGGGCATCACAGGAGCTTCATTGATCACTTTGCCGTAAAGCGATTTCGCGTTCACGTCGAAGGAATCGGTGGGCGCGAAGCGAACTTCGATTGTTCCCGTCGAGTTCTTCAGAATGTAGATGCCGCGGCGCAGAAAATTCCCGTCGAAGAGAATATTGCCGGAAGAGGTTTCGATGCGCACGCTGTCCATCGAAGGCTGCAGGAGTTGAAAGCTTCCGCCGATGGAATTCGCATCGAGGCTGCCGACGCACCGCGTGCAAACGAGCGAGCCGTCGACGCTCTTCACCACCAAATATCCTTCAACATCGGAAAGTTGCAGATTCGCGCCCACAGTGTCAAACGTCATGTCGCCATGCACGCTGTCCACTGTGACGCTGCCGGAATCGCTGCGCACTTGCAGCGCGGTATCCTGCGGCACGGTGATCACGTAGTTGGCTACGAGTTCGTCCGGCGTCGGATTGTCGCCGGTGACTTCGGTATCGGCCTCGATGCGATCGTCGGCCTGCTCGGTGGAGATATCGATCTTGTCGCTCGCGTAGTCGGCGACGATCTTCACTTCATTTTTCTCCCACGACTTCACCTGCACCTGGCCGCTCGCGTTGTGCAGCGTTACCAGAGGCTTGCCGGTCACCGGGAAATACCGCTCGAAGTGGCGCGACTGTGCGTAAGCCGGCGCGCCCAGCAGAAACAGCGCGCCCGCGACAATGGCCGGGATACCCGCAATATTCCGAATTGATCGCATAGCGTTCATCGTCCTCCGGCTGGGCTCCGATCCATCGCTACGGCCAAAAGCTGAGCCTTCTGCTGGTACGCATCGTAAAGGTATTCGCGGGCCATTTCGTTGTCGGGCTGTTGCTGGACACTCTTCTCACAGACGGCAATGAAGTTGTCAATTTCACCGATGTCGTGGTGCAGCTCCTCGGCCACTTGCGGATCGCGTTGCGGCAACGAGACTATGCTGGCCTCGGACGCGTCGAGCGTGCCCGCGGTCTGCGATTCGTCGGCTTGCGCGTCAATCACGGGCACCGAAGCGGGCTGGAGCACGGCGCTGGCCGGCGTGGTGATCACGCCGCCGACGCTCACAAGCCCCGCGACCACCACCGCGATGGCCAGCACGGCGCCGGCGATTGCAGGGCGCTGAAACGCGGCCCACCACTCAGCGCGAACCGGCTCGCGCACATTTTCGGGTTCGCGGATTCGGCCTTCGGATTCGAGCTCAGCGCGAATGCGGGTCCACAGCCATTCGGGCGGCGCCACTTCTTCCTGCGCCAGTTCAAGCGCGGCGGCGCTGATGGCGTGGAAATCGGCTTCGAGCGCGTGACAATCGGCGCACTCCGCCGCGTGAATGGCTAGCGCTTCCGGCAGCTCGCCATCCGGTTCCCGCTCCAGAAATAGCTCCAACTCATGACAAGACATATGCGCGATCTAGCCCCCGCTCTATCGCTGTTTCCGAACTTTATCGCCGTGCGTTTCCCCGCTCAGGTTCCGACCCTGCGCAATCCCTACTTAATCCGATGTCGCCGAGCCTCCGCGGGCTGCCTGGCGTTCTTCCCGGGCTTGCTGCCGTAGCGTCTCCTGCAACAGATCCCGCAGCCGCATGCGCGCCTTATGAAGCTGCGATTTCGAGTTGCCGATCGAACAATTCATGATCTGCGCGATCTCATTGTGTTCGTACCCCTGGATATCGTGCAGCACGAAAACCGCCTTGTAGCCCGGCGGCAACTGCGTAATCGCGCGCTCCAGATGCACGCGATCCACGGAGCCCGTCAGCAAGAGGTCCGGTCCGCCGATATCCTTGCGCGGGCCGCCGGTTTCCTCGTCCGGCTCGGTCTCTTCCTCGAGCGAAGTTTCCGCCAGAGTTTTCCTGCGCAGCTTCATCAGCACGACGTTGACGGACAGCCGGTGCAGCCATGTAGTGAAAGCCGATTCACCCCGAAACGTAGCAATCTTGCGAAACAACTGCAGGAACGCTTCCTGGGTCAGGTCCTCGGCCTCCGCTGGGTTGCTCACCATGCGCAGACACAAAGCATAAACGCGGCGGTTGTGCAGCCGATAGATGTGCTCGAACGCCTCCGCATTGCCCTGTTGGGCCAGGCGGATCGCATCGGCCTCCGACAGCTCACCGGATTCACTTCGCCTCGTGCGGGTCACTCTGCCCGTCGGGACGACACCCGCGATTTGGGATGCGTCCCCCGCCCCCTGAGTTGTATTTGACGCATGGTCACGTGGAACATGGCCGCGCGCCGCGCGAAATTCACGCGATTCGCGCCGATCACCGGAAATTCGGCCCAATCAAGGCGTTCCTATTCTCCGTGGAAAATGGCCTAACGTCTAGCAGGCAAGCGCTTTAAGCGCGGGCATGCGCAGGATCAGCTTTTCGCGGAAGGGACCGACTTCGTCGCTTGGCAAAACACAGAAAAACGACTTCAAAACGATCACCGTTTCGCGCAGGCAGGTATTCAAATCGTAGTCCAGGACTTCCAGCGCGCGGCACTCCCGCTCGAGCGTGGCCACGCCGAGCTCCGCAAGCGCCACCGCCGCCACGCCGGACTCCTTCTGGATTCCATCCAGCGCTTCCGTGAGGGCGTGCAATTTATGAAAAAACCTGGTTCGGCCGTGGAATAAGATGCTGGCGAGAAGATGATCGGCCCGGGCGATGCGCTGCGGGATCACGCCGCGGAAATTCTCGGCGGCGAGAGGCTCGACGATCGGCAGCGTGCCGTAATGCCGACCATGCTCTTCCATCGCCGATAGGACTCCTTGCAGATTCACGGCCAGCCGATCCAGCAGACAGGCGAAGATCGTGGCGTATTCCCGGGCGTTGATCTCGCGCCCCGCCGCCCAGGAAACGAATGCCTCGTTGAGGGTTACGCTCTGAATGGTGTAGGAAGCTTCGAGCTCATCGAGGGCTGCGCCGTAGAGACGGTCGCTCCCCTCCGGCAGCGAAGCGATCCAGTCCCGCTTCACTGTGCCGACACCCGTAGGACGCACTTTACGCGACGCTTGGCCCACGCCCCAGCCTCCGAGTCGCGGTATGATACCACACCGGATGCCGGTTGGGATTTTTGCCTGCACGCGCGGCCGACCGATCGCCCCCGCCGGTTGTTGGGCGGGATTCCGGATGCTGCCGCCAGCCGAACGCGTGAATCGAAGCGACTGAAAGGACCGCCGCCTTGCCGTTTGAACCGCTCGACCAGTATTTGCAGCGCCAGAGAAAGCTCGCGGAAATCGAGGCCCTGGGCTACGAGGCGTATCCGCATCGCTTTGACCCGACGGCCACGCCCGGCGAAATCGTCGCTCGCTACGCCGATGCTCCGGCCACCGAACTTGAAGCGAAGAAGCCATCCGTCCGCGTCGCCGGGCGCGTGATGACGCTGCGCCTGCACGGCAAAGCGGGCTTTGCGCACATTGCCGGAGACGGCCAGCGCGTGCAGATCTACGTGAAGCTCGACATTGTCGGCGAACGCGCGTTTAAATTTTTCCAGCTGGTCGATCTGGGCGATTCGATCGGCGTTTCCGGCCACGTCTTCCGAACCAAGACGGGCGAGCTGACCGTCTGGGTGGAGCAGCTCACGCTGCTGGCGAAAGCGCTGCTGCCGCTGCCGGAAAAATTTCACGGCTTGTCCGACCGCGAACGGCGCTATCGCCAGCGCTATCTCGATCTGATCGTCAACGAGGATTCGCGGCGCGTTTTTCTGCGGCGCGCGCAAATCGTGCGCGAGCTGCGGCGCTTTTTCGATACGCACGGCTACATCGAAGTGGAAACCCCGATGATGCAATCGATCGCCGGCGGCGCCGCGGCGCGCCCGTTCGTCACGCATCACAACACGCTCGATCTCAATCTCTATCTGCGTATCGCTCCCGAACTTTATTTGAAGCGCCTGATCGTCGGCGGACTCGATCGCGTGTACGAAATCAACCGGAACTTCCGCAACGAAGGGATTTCGACGCAGCACAATCCTGAATTCACGATGCTGGAGTTTTATCAGGCCTACGCCGACTACCGCGATCTGATGTCGCTCACCGAAGAACTCTTCGCCGTGCTCGCGCGGCAACTCTACGGCACCACGGTGATACGCTTCGGCGAATACGAAATCGATCTCGGACGCTGGCAGCGTCTGACGATGCGCGAAGCCATCGTGCGTTACTGGCCGGCCGCGGCCACGCCGGTTGCCACGACCGGGGAATTGGCCGCGCCCGGCGGCGCGCGAGCCGTCGCCGAGCGCTACAACGCCTGGGCCGCGAGCCAACGGCCGGCGCCGACGGAGGGTGCGCCCACAATCAGCGGCGCCGATCCGATTGGTGGACTCGAGAAAATGACCGACGGCGAAATCACAGGCGTGCTCTTTGAGAACATCGCCGAGCACAGACTCATTCAGCCGACGATCATCTACGACTTCCCAACCGACATTTCACCTCTCGCCAAATGCAAGCCGGGCGATCCGTCGCTGGTCGAGCGCTTTGAAATTTTCATCGTGGGCATGGAATTCGGCAATGCATTCTCCGAGTTGAACGATCCCGCCGAACAAGAGCGCCGCTTTGAGGCGCAGGTGAAACAAGGCGGCTCGGAAGCTCCGCGCGAAGTCGATCTCGATTACGTGCGCGCGCTGGCGCATGGCATGCCGCCCACGGCGGGCGAAGGCATCGGAATCGATCGACTGGCGATGCTGCTGACGGATTCGCATTCGATTCGCGACGTGATCCTGTTCCCGCTGCTGCGCCCGGAATCGAAAGACGAAGCGCGCGACGACGGGGCGCTCGAAACGCCATGAAGTTCGCCTGGTTCGTGGCGCGCCGCTATCTGCGTTCACGGCATCGCCCGGCCGTGTTGCGCCTGGTGACGTGGCTTGCGACGCTGGGCGTCGCGGCCGGCGTCGGCACGCTGGTTGTGGCGCTGGCTATGAACAGCGGATTCCGTCACACATTTCAGGATCGATTGCTCGGCGTTACGGCGCACGTGAATCTTTCGCGGCCCGACTCGGAAGGAATCGAAGATTACGCGGCGCTGGGCGAGCGCCTGGGCCGCACGCCGGGTGTGCGTTCGGTTGCACCGGCTCTCTATTTGACGGTGCTGCTCGTCTCTCCCGATGGCCGTCCTCGCGGCGTGGTCATCAAAGGAATTGATCCGGCAATCGAGCGCGCCTCGGACGACGCGATCCGCCGATTGACTTCAGGCAGCGCCGATTTCTCTCCCGACGCGAACGGTTTCGACGCCATCCTGATCGGACAGATGCTGGCCGGCGATCTCGGCATTCAAGCCGGAGACTACGTTACGCTGATGAGTCCCAACGGATCGTTGACGCCGTTCGGGCAAATGCCGCGCTCGCGGCGCTTCCGCGTGGCGGGGATTTTCAATTCCGGATTTTACGATTACGACGCGAACTGGGGCTTCGTTACGCTTCCCGCGGCGCAGGGACTCGCCGGAGTCGGCGATGTCGCAAGCGTGCTCGAATTTCGCCTGGCCGACCCGGACCGCGCCGCGCAAGCCGCAGCCCAAATTGAAAGCGAAGCCGGCCCCGGCTACCTCGCAAGCACCTGGCAGGACGAAAATCGCGCGCTGTTCCGCGCGCTGCATTTTGAAAGACTGGTCACCGCGCTGTTCATCGGCTTGATCACATTTGTCGCGGGCCTCAACATTCTGGTGGTTCTCGCGATGACCGTCAGCGATCGCGCGCGCGACATCGCCGTGCTCACCGCAATGGGCGCGCGGCGCACGCAGGTGCGCGACGTCTTCATCTTGCAAGGACTGGCCATCGGTCTCTTCGGAACGCTTACCGGCCTCGCGGGCGGCTACCTTCTGGCTTGGGCCGCGGGAACTTACAGATTGATTCCGCTCGATCCGCAGGTTTACTCCGTGCCGTACGTGCCGTTTCAACCGAATGGCCTCGATGCCATTTGGATTGGCGCCGCGGCGGTCGCAATTTGCCTTGCGGCGACGGTCGTGCCGGCGCGCGCGGCTGTTCGTTTGTTGCCGGTTGAAATACTGCGTTACGAGTAGTGCACCTGCCGAGCGCGCCCGCCTGAGCCGAGTTTGGCGCGCCGTGTGCTCCTTCTAATCCCGACCAATGTACTGGCTCGATTTGCATCAGGTAAGCGCCTCGGGCGGGTGCCTTGGTCGTGTTACAATCGCCTATAGGTCAAGGGTTTACGCGTCGTGCGAGAGATGGGCATAAGTGGCTAAATTTGTACCGTGAAAGCCGCTGGCCGAAACGGGTAGCCTTGGCTAGCGCGTTGCCACTTTTCGACATTTCCCGGCCGGCGGAGTGCAAAGCGGCGCTGTTCCTGGGCATCTAAATTAAAGGCCAGCGCCGCCGCGAAGACCGCATTTCACGGGTTGCGCGAAGCGGGAATTTAGGTGGAGAAATAGACTCGATGATGCTCAGTTCGGCAGCCACGACGTCTCGAGAATGCTCCCAGGAATCCGGGGGCGCGCGGCGCGCGGAGCCAGGCGCGCGCCCGGAAATCGTGCTGGAAGCGCGCGCGTTGCGAAAAATTTATGGCCAGGGCGCGGCCACAATCACGGTGCTTGATGGCGTGGATTTCGCGATCGAGCGCGGCGAGATGGTGGCCATCGTCGCGCCGTCCGGCGCGGGAAAAAGTACGCTTTTGCACCTGCTGGCGGCGCTAGACACGCCAACGAGCGGTACAGTATACTTCGGCTCGAAAGCGATCGAAACTTTGCGCGAAACGGAGCTTGCGGATTATCGCAACCGCGCTATCGGTTTTGTCTGGCAACGCCATCACCTGCTGGCGGATTTCACCGCCGCGGAAAACGTTGCCATGCCCCTGTTGATGCGGGGCCGCGCCACTCGGGAAAGTCTGGCCGAAGCCAGGCGGTGGCTTGCGGAAGTGGGTTTGGCGGAGCGGGCAGATCACCTGGCCGGTCAACTTTCCGGCGGGGAGCAGCAAAGAGCGGCGATCGCCCGGGCGCTCGTGCACGAACCGTCGGTTTTGCTGGCGGATGAACCGACCGGGAATCTCGACGAGCGCAACGCAAGCGGTGTTTTTGAACAAATGCGCCAGCTGTGCCGGGCGCATCGGCTCACGTCCGTACTGGCGACGCACAATTGGGGGCTGGCTCGGCAAGCGGATCGCGTGCTGCAGCTGGAAAACGGTGTGCTTCGTCCGGTTTCAGAAACCTCTAACGGCCCTGGGAATGCTGTCTGAGGGGAGAAACGAGCGGAAACGTGTTTGAACGCTACACAGAAAAAGCGCGGCGCGTGATCTTCTTCGCGAGGTATGAGGCCAGCCAGTACGGCAGCCCCTACATCGAGACGGAGCATTTGCTGCTGGGACTGATGCGCGAAGACAAAGCGCTCGCGAATCGATTTTTGCGCGCGCACGGCTCGATCGAATCCATCCGCAAGGAGATCGAATCGCGCATCACGATACGCGAACGCATCTCCACGTCGGTGGAAGTGCCGCTCAGCCAGGAATCCAAACGCATCTTGAATTACGCCACGGAAGAAGCCGAGCGCCTGGGGCACAAGCACGTGGGGACCGAGCATTTGCTGCTCGGCATCCTGCGCGAAGAAAAATGCTTTGGCGCGGAAATTCTTCAGGAGCGCGGGCTGCGCCTCTCCGCCCTGCGCGAAGAGATGGCGCGCTCCGCGGGAGAAAAAGCTCCGGCCAACCGTCCGAAGGAAACTTCGCTCCTGGCGGAATTCAGCCGCGACCTGACGCAATCGGCTCTGGAAGGCCAGCTTGATCCGCTGGTCGGCCGGGAGCGCGAAGTCGAGCGCGTAATCCAGATTCTCTGCCGCCGCACGAAAAACAATCCCGTGCTGATCGGCGAGCCGGGAGTGGGCAAAACGGCCATCGTTGAGGGTCTGGCGCAACGAATTTCCGATGGCGATGTGCCGCCATTTCTTGCCGACAAGCGCATCCTTTCGCTCGATCTTTCGCTGATCGTGGCCGGCACGAAATATCGCGGCCAGTTCGAGGAGCGCCTGAAAACCATCATGAAAGAGTTGATGGAGAATCAGAACGCCATCCTCTTCATCGACGAGCTGCACACCTTAGTCGGAGCGGGTTCGGCGGAAGGCTCGCTGGACGCCGCCAACATTCTGAAGCCGGCACTATCGCGCGGCGAAATTCAGTGCATCGGCGCTACCACGCCCGGTGAATATCGCAAATCGGTCGAAAAGGACCGATCGCTCGAGCGCCGCTTCCAATCCGTGAAGGTCGCAAGCCCCAGCGAGGACGAGTCCATCCGCGTGCTCGAGGGCGTGCGCGAGCGCTACGAGAAATTTCACGCCGTCACGTACACGGAAGAAGCCATCCGCTACGCCGTTTATCTTTCCAGCCGCTACATCCCGGATCGCTTCCTGCCCGATAAGGCTGTGGATTTGATCGACGAGGCGGGCGCGCGCGTGAAGCTGCGCCAAGCGACGCTGCCCGATGAAGTGGCCGAAGTGCAGAAGCGCGTGAAATTCATCACGCACCGCATGGAAACGGCCATCGCCAATCACGAATTCGAGAAAGCGCGCTTCTATTCCGAAGAAGAGCGCAAGGAAAAGGAAAATCTCCGCCAGGTGCGCGACCGGCTGAAGCTCGATGAATCGACCGCCGGCGTCGTTACGCGCGAAGATATCGAAGAAGTTGTCGCGCGCTGGACCGGAATCACCGTCACTTCGATCAAGGAAGACGAGCAACAAAAACTGCTGCGCATCGAAGTGGAATTGCACAAGCGCATCATTAGCCAGGCGCGGGCCATCACCGCGCTGGCGCGCGCGATTCGCCGCAGCCGCGCGGGCTTAAAAGCCCCGGGCCGTCCCGTCGGCTGTTTCCTGTTCCTCGGGCCCACCGGCGTCGGCAAGACGGAAGTGGCGCGGCGCCTGGCGGAATTTCTTTTCGGCAGCGAAAAATCGCTGATTCGCTTTGACATGTCCGAGTACATGGAAAAGCACTCGGTTTCGAAATTGATCGGCGCGCCTCCAGGTTACGTGGGTTACGAAGAAGGCGGCCAATTGACCGAGCGCGTGCGCCGCACGCCCTACGCCGTGATTCTGCTCGATGAAATCGAGAAGGCCCACTCCGACGTCTACAACATTCTGTTGCAGGTTTTCGAAGACGGGCAGTTGACCGACGGCCTGGGCAACACGGTCGATTTCCGCAATACGATCGTGATCATGACCTCCAACCTCGGCGCGCGCCATTTGCAGAAGCGCCAAACCATGGGTTTCCAATCCGGCGCCGACGAAGCCGGGGACAAGAGCATGGAAGACATGGTGCTGTCCGAAGTGAAACGCGTTTTCAATCCGGAATTCTTAAACCGGCTCGACGAAGTGATCCTGTTCAGCCCGCTGACCGATGAAGACCTGCTGCACATCATCTATCTGCTGGTCGGCATGATCAACGACACTTTAATCCATCGCCAGGTGCAAATCGTCCTGACGCCGGAAGCTAGCCAGTGGATTCTCGAGAAGACTTGCAGCGACCGCAATTACGGAGCTCGCCCGCTCCGGCGTGCGCTGCAGAAATACGTCGAAGACCCGCTGTCGGAAGCGCTCATTCAGGGGGGCTTGCAACGTCCGGCGACGCTTGAAATTTACGTCGCGGGCGAAGAGCTCGGTTTCCGACCGGTCGTGGAAGCAACCCCGGTTACCCACTGACGAATCCAATGCGGGCGGGCCGGACCTACCGCTGAACCGGCCGGGGAGTAGGGACACTCTTGTTCTGGGGGAAGGCGGCCTTGACCGCACCTGCGGCCGCGATTAAACACTTTTGTCTGTCGGCTCTGTTCTGGGGGCTGTGCGTGTGCCTATTCGGCGCCGCCAGCGCCGGAGCAGTCCCCTCGCCGCGGTCCGCGCAGGATCAAGATCAGGAGGCTGGGCCGGCGCGTCCGGCCGGTCAGCCTTACGTCGAAGAAATTGAATTCTACGGAAATCATCGCATGCGCTCGGAAACGCTTCTCGCGCGCATCTTCACGCGCAAGGGCGATCCATATAAGCCCGAAGCTTTGCGCCGCGATTTTCAGGCGCTTTGGAACACGGGCTATTTTGAGGACATCACGCTTACCGTGCAGGACAGCCCCGACAATCCGGACGGCAAGATCGTAATTTTCACCGTCTCCGAGCGGCCCATCATTCGCCGCATCGTGTACAAGGGCAACAAGACGGTCACGGAATCCGACATCCTCGACGCATTCAAAGACCGCAAGGTCGGCCTCTCCGTCGAAAGCCAGTTCGATCCCACCAAGATCAAGAAAGCTCAAGTCGTCATCCAGGAATTGTTGGCAGCGCACGGCCACCAATTCGCGGTCGTGAAGCCGACGTTTGAGCGGATTGCCGCCTCGAACGCCGTCGTGCTGACTTTCAATATCGACGAAGGCCCGAAGGTCAAGATCGGCCTGATAACATTTTCAGGAAATCACGCCTTTTCCAGCGCGAAGCTGATCCGCTCGATGAAGCATATGCGCCCGTACGGCATCCCGCTCTACTACTGGAATATTCCGCTGATCAGTAAAACCTTCGACCGCTCCTCGCTCGATGAAGACCTCGAAACCGGAGTCCGCGAGCTCTATTTGGACAACGGCTATTACGACGTCGTTGTCAACGATCCGGTCGTAACAACGGTCGACATCAATAAATCCGGCCTCCCCGGGCCATGGCCCGTGGTGGGAAGAAAGCACGGCAAGGCCACCAATATCGCCATCTCCATCGAGGAGGGCGATCGCTATCGCATGGGCAAGCTTTACATCCGCAGCTCGGACCCGGAAAAGGGGCTTTCGCTCAAGCGTGACGCGCTCGAGAAAATCTTCCCTCTGAAAAAGGGCGACATTTTCGACACCGGAAAAGTGCGCAAGGCGGTCGAGACCTACACCAAGCTCTACGGCCAATTCGGATTCATCGACTTCACCGCCGAGCCGGTAAGCATAAAAGATCCAGCCACGAAGACCATCGATCTCACGCTCGATTTTGACGAAGGCAAGCAATTCTACGTGCGCCGCATCGAATTCTCCGGCAACACCACCACGCGCGATAAGGTCATCCGCCGCGAATTGCTGATCAGCGAAGGCGACCTGTTCAACAATCACCTGTGGGAGCTGAGCCTTCTGCGCCTGAATCAGCTCAATTATTTTGACACGATCAAGCCGGAAAACGCCGACATCAAGCGCGACACCAAGAACGGCACCGTCGATATCACTCTCAAACTCAAGGAAAAAGGCAAACAATCCATCAGTTTGACCGGCGGCATCAGCGGAATCAGCGGCGAATTCCTGGGCCTCACGTATCAAACCAACAATTTCCTGGGCCTCGGCGAGACGCTCACCTTAACCACGCAGTTCGGCTCGATCCAGCGGGAGTTCCAGTTCGGCTTCACCGAGCCCTACCTGTTCCAGAAGCCCATCACCAGCGGCTTCACCGTTTTCGATAGCCGGTTCAATTTCAATCAAGCCGAGGAGACTTCGCTGCTCTACGGCCAAAAAATCAGCCTGAGTCCCGACCTTGCCCAGAATTACAATCAGAACAGTGAAGGGGTCACGGCATTCATCAGCTATCCGCTGAAAAAATTGTCGATATTCTCGCGTCTCGGCGTCACCTACAGTTACACCGATACGGACATCGACGCCTTCAGCACCGCATCCCAATTGCTCTTTGAGTCGCTCCAGTACCAGGCCATCGCCGGGCCTTCCGCGCTGAGCGGCATCCACGACAGCAAAATCTCGCCAACGCTGTCCTACTCGCGCCTGCAAGGCTCGCAGCTCAACCCCACCGGCGGCAAAACGATTTTCTTTTCCGTGGGCTACAACGGCGGAGATGTGCTTCGCGGCAACGTGGATGAAGTCTCGACAACTTTCAACATGACCTATTTCCACGCCGCCAGGCCCCATCGCACCGTCCTCGCGGTTCGTTTCCTGGGTTCCTTTATCACTGGCTACGACGGGCGCGAGGTAACGCCCTACGACCGGTTCTACCTGGGCGGCGAGGACAATCTGCGCGGTTTCGACGTGCGCACAGTCACACCCATCGTCTTCATTCCCACCGTCACCAGCCAGTCCTTCACGTTTTTCGATCCGACCATGCTCAATAGCAGCGGCAATCCAATTCAGCGCAGCATCTCGATCCCAGCGCTCATCTATCAGACGGCTTTTCCAGGCGGCGACACCGAAGCGGTCACGAACCTCGAATATCGAATTCCGATCGCCGGGCCGGTCTGGATGGCGTTCTTCACCGACGCCGGGGCCACGGGCATCCTGCGCCAGTCGCAATTGCAACTGGCCGACGCCGGTGTCACGGAGGACAATTCCGTGTTTCCGGGATCCGTCACCGACGCGGAGTTGAGGCCCTATCCGGGCACGAACTTCAAGCTTCGCGCTTCGGCCGGCATCGAGTTCGTCGCAAATTTGCCGATCATCAACGCCCCCGTGCGCATCTATTATTCCTACAATTTCGCGCGCATGGAAAAATCGATCATTGCGCCGGCGGATCAGTTCGACGTCACTCAGAATCTCTTGTCGTCGCTGCCGCCCGGCGTTTACAACACACAGATTCTTCCGCAATTGAACAGTTTGATCGCCAATCCGCAACTCACTCAGTTTTTTGATCCGGAGAAGGTCATACGGCTGACGGTCAGCCGGACCTTCTGATCGCGGGTGAACCCGGACATGCGGAAAAACGAAACGGCGGCAACGGAGAGCATGCAGAGGATCGACACAGTTGGAGGCACGGCAATCATGAGATCAAGAAAATTCTGGCTCGCGTTGAGCCTCGTATGCGCGGCGATCGCGTCGGGTTGCAGCAGCACCCCGACGAACGTCGTGGTCACGTTGAGCGAAACGGCCGTCACCATCACGCTGAACACCACCCAGCAATTCACCGCCACGGTCTCCGGGTCGTCCAATACCACCGTCACCTGGGACGTCACGAGCACGGCAAGCGGATCCACGGCCGTGGCCGGCGGCAACGCCACGCTCGGCACGATCGATTCCACCGGCCTTTACACGGCTCCCGCCGTTTATCCCGGTACATGCACGCTCGGCCCGACGACGCCCTGCCAAGTGATCATTACTGCGGTCTCCTCGGCAGATGCAACCGCAACCGGCGTCGCAACCGTGACGCTCAGCTCCGGCATCACCGTATCTGTTGCTCCCGCTTCCAGCACCATCGGTACTCTCGAATCGTTGCCGCTTGTCGCCACCGTTTCCGGCACCACGAATACGAACGTCACCTGGTGTGTTGACACTACCACCGGCAACACAACCACCTGCACCACCAGCAACGCCAACGGCTCTATTGGCGCGACCACGGGTACCTACACCGCGCCCGCCGTTGCGCCCTCTGCCGCCGTCACGGTCGTGGCTACTTCGGCCCAGGATGCGTCTGTGACTGCCACCGCGACGGTCGACGTCATCACCGCCGTCGATCCGACGTTGACTGCCGTCAGCCCGAATACGGCGCCCCAGGGGCAGACTTTCGAGGACGTCTACCTCACCGGCACGAATTTTATTTCCACCACCGCCGTGCTGGTGAATGGCACGCCGTTGCCGGCTTTCAATAACGGTATCCCATCCGTCGAACTGCCCAATGCGGCCTTCGCCGCGCTCGGCTCGGGCGCAGCCACGAGCGGTGAGACCACTTCCCTCCGGGCCCGCATTCCTGACTTCATGCTAACCGCCGCGCCCGTAGCGCCTTCCACCACGGCGACGCTCACGATTTCCGTCGAACGCCAGGGCGGCGTGCCGCAGACGTGCGTCACCCTCCCCCTCTGTCAGATTGCGGTGACGCCGGTGCGCCCTGCCATTGCCGGACCGTCTCCCGATAGCGTTCTGCAAGGATCGGCCGGGTCCCTCAACTTCAATATTGACGGCGGCTTCTTCGGCACGAATGGCAACCCGGTCGTCACGGGAAAATACAACGGCAGCGCGCGCAGTACGATAGTAAATTCGACGTTGAACCCTGTGGATAGCGGCCGCCAATTGAGCGTTGTCGTCGGCGGCGCGCTGAATTCTGGCGATCTCAATACGCCCGGCCTCTACCCGTTGGCTGTCCAGAACAACGCCGAGCCGCAGCAAGTCGCCATTGCAAATCTGGCGGTTCGTCCCGCGTACGGTCCGCCCGCGTCCTCAATCTCCACGATTTCGGACACCGTTGCGTCCCTGCCCGGCACGAAACCTACGGCCGTCGGCATTGACACCTCGACGGCTCTGGCCGTAGTGGCCAACTTTGGATCGAACGACGTGACCCTCGTCGATCTGTCCTCGGGCTCACCGGTAGTCGAATTGAACTCTCTCTGCACGGGAGCTGTTTCGCCCGCGCCAACTCCCTGCCCTGTTTCGGGCCCAACGGGCGTCGCCGTGGACAACATCCGGCACATTGCGCTGGTGGCGAATAATTCCGCGGTTCCTCCGACGATCGCCGTCATCGACCTGGTGGCGCGCAAAGTAACCTCTCTCATCAACACCAGCCAAATCACCACCTTCACCAATGTTGCCGCGCGGCCGTTTTCCGTGGGGATCAATCCATCCACGGGACGCGGCATCGTGGCCTTTCAAGCCACGAACTCCGCCGCGCTACTCGATCTGACGCAGTCGCCGCCCGCGCTGGTCGGAATTGTCAACGCCAGCACCGGTCAAAGCCCCGAGATCGCCGTCGATTCGCAACTGAACTGGGCCGTAATCACTCCAGGCGGGCTGGGCGCGATGACCCTGGTGAACTTAAGCAGGCAGAGCACGCAAACGATCGCGGCCGCAAACGCATCCACACCCGGCGCCGTGCGCACGACGGCCGGCGCCGTCACCATCACCACTACCACCACCCAGAATTTGCAACCTGACGAGCCGGTGCTGGTCGAGAACGTCGCGGATTCGTCCTTTGATGGAACCTACACCGTGCTCTCCGTCACGTCGAACACGAGCTTCACCTACGAGCAGAACAATTCGACGGCATCCACCAGCGGTGGAGGCTCGATCTCTTACTCCGCCCCCGTCGCGACGTTGGCGGTGTCCACCTCCGTGCAAGGCGTGGCCTTCAACCCCGAAACCAGTTCGGCGATCCTCACCGATCCCGTTAACGCAACTCAAGGCGGATTAATCTACAGTGCATTCGACCAGAGCTCGACGCCCATCTCTGTCCAGGCCGGCTACGTCGCCTCCGCATTCAATCAGCTCACCAACACCGGAATGATCGTGAATCAGTCGCTGAATCAGGCTCTGATCATCGATCCCACAGTGCCGGGCCCCGTCGAGGAACTCACCACCGACATCAACGGTCCTGTCGCTGTCGCCTGCGATCCGATCACCGATCAATTCATTATCATCAATCAAGGGAATAACACGGCCACGGTCTATTCCCTCGGAACGGTCCGTCCGCTGCAAATCACCGAAGTCAGTCCGCTCACGTACAATTTGACGTCGTCGCTCACTTCCCCCGCTGTGCCCACATCGCAAACGCTGACGATCGTCGGCGGCGGATTCGATTCCTCTTCCGTGGCGCGTCTCGATGGCATTCCGCTGCCCACCAACGTGATTTCCGGCCGCGAACTGACGGTGACCGTGCCCGCGGCCATGCTTTCGAGCCCGCGCATTTTCGCCCTGGACGTCTTAAATCCCGGCCCGGCGGTCTCCAACGGCGAAAACTTCAGCGTGACGCAAACCGTGGACCTCACCAATCCCGGCTGTATCAATCCCGCGCCGGACGGTGTGGCCGTCGATCCCGTGAACAATGTCGCGGTCGCCTCGCTCAGCGGCTGTAACTCCGTGGCGGTCGTGAATCTCTCGAACGGCATGGGAACGGTCGTCTCCGTGGGCACGACCCCCGTCGGCGTGGCCGTCCTGCCGAACGTTCACCTCGCGGCGGTGGCGAATAATGGAAGCAACAACGTCAGCATCGTTGACACTGTCGCCCTTGACGTCACAAATACGGAAACGGTGGGCGGCGGGCCGCTCGGCGTCTCCGCCGACCAGAACACCGGGGAGGTCGCCGTCGCCTGCAGCACGTCCGACGCCGTCAGCATCTTCAGCGCCACCACCCCGACTTCGTCCGCGAGCAACGCTACTACCGATCAGTACCCGTTTGCGGTCGCAATCGATCCCGTGGCCGACGACATTGCTTCGGCCAACGCCGTAGGTAACGACCTGACGGTGGTCGACGGCACCACTGCCCAGCCAATCTTCACCTACGTGGGCATGGAGCAACCCACCGGCGTGATCTACGATCCCATCGGTTATCAATATTTGGTGAGCTCAAGTTTGAGCAATCAAGTATTTGTGGCCTCGGCGGTCAGCCAGCAGTCCTCGGCGTTTTCCGTCGGCATCAATCCGACTTCCATCGCCTACAATCCGTTCTCCAGCACCCTCGTCACCACCAACACGGAGAGCGGCACGATGACGGTTGTGGACTTGCTCGCCCGGAAAATTCGGTCGGTGCTCTCGGTCAATTCCGGTGCGCAGTTCTCTGTGGATATCCATCCGTGGACGAATGTGGCCACAGTGGCCGACACGGTCGACAACAAGCTTGTCTTTATACCGCTGCCCCGCTGATCTTTCCGCGGGCGGCAGCGGGTCGATCCGGTAGCCGCCTCACGGGACGGCCACCGGTGTTTGGAAACGATGGGATTTCGGGTTGACGCCCGGAAACCATGACACCTATAATCGGCGGTTTGTGAATCGTCGAAAGAATAAGGAGTGCGTATGAACGTCAAGTTCTCTCTGAAATATCTGCCGGTGTCGCTTCTCGTAGTATTTCTATCCGCCGCTGGAGCCTGGGCTCAGGGCGGCGCGGCCCCTGCTGGAAGCGCGCCGGAGAAAGTCGCGGCGCTCGATGTCCGCGGCGCCATCGTCGCCACGGCCGAAGGCAAGGAAGCCGGGATCGAACTGCAATCGAAATTCGCGCCGAAACAAACCGATCTGCAAAACTTGCAGAAGCAGATTGAGGACCTCCAGGGCCGTATTCAGAACGGCGCCGCCACGCTGAGCGACGAAGAAAAGGCCAGCTTGCAGCGGCAGGCCGATCTCTATAGCCACGAACTCCAGCGCGGTCAGGACGATCTCCAGGAGCAAGCGACCGCAGCCCAGCAGGACATCTTCGATCGCATCGGCCGGAAAATGCTCGACGTCGTGGATCGCTACGCTCGCGAGAACGGCATCGCCGTCGTGCTCGATTCCTCCGCGCAAGGCGGGACCATTCTCTACCGGGCGGATCAGGTGGACATCACACCAGATATAGTCCGCTTGTACGATGCGGCCTATCCCGTGAAGCCCGCGGCGTCAGCAACGCCTCCGCCGATCCATTCCGCCACCACACCGAAGCCCGCGACGCCGCAGCAATAAGCGTCCGCGGCCGAGCCACGCCACACCCGCGCTGTTTTCCGAAGGCGCGGGTGTACGCGACGGGTGCTCGCCGCATCCGGCGGTCCGCTCGACGCGGCCCTGGCCGCCAGGCTCTAGGCAGAAGTTCCAAACGCAGCTACAATGTTTTGGCCTTCCCAAACGGATTTCCACTAAAGGTTCAGGGCGTGGAACCGATACTCGTCACAGAAAATCTTTGGAAAATTCACCACGCGGGCAAGCTCGAAGTGCCCGCGCTTCGTGGGGTGAATCTCCGGGTGCTCCCGGGCGAATCCGTGGCCATCATGGGACCTTCGGGCTGCGGCAAATCCACGCTGCTCTACGTCCTTGGCGGTTTGGCGCGCGCCACGCGCGGCAAAGTGCTCGTCGATGGCAATGATCTCGCTCTGATGAGCGACGCCGAGCGCACCAAGCTGCGCCGTCACAAAATCGGATTCGTTTTTCAGCGCTTCAATCTTCTGCCCACGCTTGACGCCCGCGGCAATATCGCCATCGCGCAGCACATTCACGGCAATGGGTTCGATCCGCACCGTTTTGAGATCGTCACGAAGTTGCTCGGCCTCACTGGCCGCTTGGGCCATCGCCCATCCGAGCTTTCCGGCGGAGAGCAGCAGCGCGTGGCCATCGCCCGCGCCATCATCAATGAGCCGAAAATCGTGCTCGCCGATGAGCCCACCGGCAATCTCGACACCGAAAATTCCCAAGCTGTCCTGGCCATGCTGCGCCACTTGAACAAAGAGCTCGGCCAGACGATCATCATGATCACGCACAATCCGGAGGCCGCCACCCACTCCGACCGCATCGTGCACATGCGCGACGGCGTGATCGTAGACGGCGTTCCGGGCGAGTGAACCCATGCGCACGCTTTGGCGCATTCTGACACGCATCGCATTCTGGTCTTATGAGCGCGGCACGTGGCCCTACGACGTCGCCGTCGCCGCCATCGTCATCTTCGTCCTCCTCTCGCCGCGTTCCTGGTTCCACGATCAGCCCGCCGTCGGCCCGCCCGCTCCGGAAACACTCATCGTGCTGGAATCCGGCGGTCCCGGAGTCCCGCAAACTTATCGCGTGGACGCGCGTCTTCTTGCTTCTCCCATCCGCACGCCCGAGCTCGAACACGATCTGCACGATGCCATGCGCAAAAATACCGAAACTCTCCGGCACGATACGTTTCGCATCGTGCGCATCGATCCCATCCGCGGCGAAGCCGATACCGTCGCCTATTACGACGTAACGATCGTTCCCTGAATCCCGCGCTCCCGCCGCGCACGCCCATGTTTCGCCTGTTGTAACTGCCTCTTCGCGCGGGGCATCTTACCGATAGGCATTGTGTTAGCATTCCCAGGCGGTTTGATCTGTGCCCGCAAGCGCGAATCCGCTGAAGAATTGCGAGGAATCTTTGAAACTGCCGTGGCCTTATCGGTACATTTGTGCGGCGATCATCTCGGCTGCGGCTCTATTTCCCGCCGCCGCGATTTCCGCTCAGGCCAAAAACGCACCGCAAACCCAGTGGACGCTCGATGGCGTCCTCCGGCAGATGGACAATCAGGCCAAGGACTTCGAGAGTTTGACGGCCGATATCGAGCGCACCAAGGTCACCGTCGTCGTCGACGACAAGTCCACCGAGAGTGGCAAGATCTACGTCCGCAAGGACGGAAAAATGCGCATGGAAGTCACCAGCCCCGACGCGCGCACCATCCTGCTCAGCGGCGATTCCCTTTTCATCTTCAATCCCAAAATCAATCAAGTCTCCGAATACAGCATCGCCAAGCACAGGGAAATGGCCGATCAGTTCCTCCTCCTGGGCTTCGGAACTTCCGGCGCCGCGCTCGAACGAAGCTACGGCGTCGCGCTTCAAAAGGAAGACTCGCTCGACGGCCGCAAGGTGTTGATGCTTGAATTGACGCCGAAATCCGCCGACATGCTCAGCCAGATCTCCAAGATTGACATCTGGCTCGATGAAGCCACCTGGCTGCCGGCGGAACAGAAATTTTTTGAAACCGGCTCGGGCGATTACTTCACGGTCCGCTATACCAACGTCGCTCGCAACGTCCGCATTCCCGACGAACAGTTTCGGCCGCACTGGCCCGCGGGCGTCACCAAGGTTAAACCTGAAGGCTGATCGAAACGCCGCCCAGAGTTCTCTCGCGCAGCGTCACCGCGCCCCGCTCTTCTCTCCGCGATCGTCCCGATTCCGCCGCATCTCCTGCGCCAGCAGCGCTTTCTTTCGCTCGATTCCCCAGCGATACCCGCCCATCCCGCCATCGCCGCGAACCACGCGATGGCACGGAATCACCAGCGAAACCGGATTCGTCGCGCACGCGCGAGCCACCGCCCGCGCCGC
>Ga0182015_10001017_pt1 | contig 38457 bp, 34 predicted proteins | sample 712P3MmetaG_FD_120478 | JGI IMG/M metagenome (GOLD analysis project Ga0182015, IMG submission 120478) | Permafrost microbial communities from Stordalen Mire, Sweden - 712P3M metaG | ecosystem: Environmental > Terrestrial > Soil > Wetlands > Permafrost | place: Sweden: Stordalen | collected...
CCGGTACGGTTTCGAGGCCGATTCCGGCGATCATGCAGAAAGACGGACACTTTGCACTGATTGTGGACGGCGCGCCCTATCTTGAATTGGGGGTCCAGGCCAACAACTCGAGTGCGTGGCCTGCGTATCTCGACAAAGTCTGGCCCGCAGCTGAGACGCTTCACGCGAATACCGTGGAACTGCCGATCTACTGGGAGCAGCTTGAGCCAGTGCAGGGCAAGTTCGACTTCAGTCTCGTGGACTTAATTCTGAAGCAAGCCCGCGAACACCACGAGAGACTGGTCCTGCTGTGGTTCGGAACGTGGAAGAACGGCAGTTCGCACTACACGCCGGATTGGATCAAGACAGACCAGGAGAAGTATCCGTTCGTTGTGGGCAAGGACGGGCAGACCGTCGATTCGCCGTCCCCGTTCGCTCCAGCAAGACTGGAGGCGGACAAGGCGGCGTTTCGCGCGCTGATGCGGCACCTTGCCGATGTCGACGCACCGCGCACGGTGATCATGGTGCAGGTGGAGAACGAGGCGGGTGAGTGGGGCGGAGTGCGGGATTATGATGCGGCGGCCGAAAAGGCCTTCGCGGGACAGGTTCCGGATGCGCTGGTGAAGGGGCTTGGCAAGCAGCCTGGGACCTGGAGCCAGGTCTTTGGCGACGATGCCGATGAGACCTCTATGGCCTGGTATATCGCCGTGTACATCGAGCAGGTGGCAGCGGCGGGCAAGCAGGAGTATGCGCTGCCGCTTTATGTGAATGCGGCGCTACGTGATCCGTTCAAGCCGGGTAAGGCGCCGAGCTACGAGTCGGGCGCGCCAACAGACAACAACATCGATCTGTGGAAGATTGCCGCGCCTTCGATCAGCATTGTCGCGCCGGATATCTACAAGGCCGAATACGCGAAGTACATAAAGGTGATGGACCTCTACAAGCGGCCCAACAATCCGCTGCTGATTCCGGAGACAGGAAACTCAGCAGCATTCGCGCGCTATGTATTCGCGGCTATCGGGCAGGGGGCGATTGGCTGGGCGCCATTTGGCTTGGACTTGACACGCTACAGCAACCAGGCGTCCGGACCAGAGGCTATGGAGCAGAGCGCGCTGAAACCGGTGGCATCGCAGTATGCACTGCTCGCCCCGATCGCTCGCAAACTGGCAGCGGGGAATCTAGCAGGCAAGGTGCGCGGAGCGAGCGAAGACCCGGAAATCCACACGCAGAACTTAGATTTTGAGCGCTGGCAGGTGGTGTTCGAGTACGGCATGCCGAGCTTCGGCAACTGGATGAAGCCGAAGGGCAACTCGCCGCCTGATGGCGGAGCAGTGATTCTGGAACTCGGACCGAACGAGTACCTTATAGCTGGGCATCACGTGCGCGTGGACTTCAAGCCGACGTTTGCGCCGGGGAAGAAGCGGCTTTGGATGAAGGTGGAGGAAGGCAGCTACGACGCGGCTGGGAACTGGATGATGTCGCGTATTTGGAATGGCGACCAGACCGACTATGGGCTGAACCTGAAGGCGGATGAGAATGTGCTGCTGCGCGTGACGCTAACGACATACTGAGGTGTCCGTAGCAGCCCAAGAAAATGCAGCTATAGCCTCAGTTTCGCTACAACTCGAAACTATTGTCTTCGATTGCGAGGCGGACGTTGCCGTCGGATTTGGCGAGGCGGCGGACGGCCTCGGGCTTGTCGACTCGGGCCTTGAGCATCACGAGCGCGACAGGAACGCTGCGGCCCGCGCTCTTGATGGTCTCAACGGCGGTGGGACGGTCGATTTTGCAAGCGGACATTAGAATGCGAATGCCGCGCTCGACCAGCTTCGAATTCTGCATGTGCACGTTGACCATCAAGTTCTCGTACACATAGCCCATACGGGTCATCGCGCCCGTGGTAATCATGTTGAGGACCATCTTCTGTGCGGTGCCAGCCTTCATGCGCGTTGAGCCGGAGATGACCTCGGCGCCCACCTCGGCGACTATGACAATGTCGGCAGCGGCGGCGATGGGTGAGTCGTGGTTGCAGGTAACGGCGGCGGTATGGGCTCCGCGTGCGCGGGCATACGCAACAGCGGCGACAACGTAGGGGGTACGGCCAGAAGCTGAGAGGCCAATCACCATGTCTTTGCGCGTAGGTCGGCGGCGGGCGATATCGCGCTGGCCGAGCTCCTCAGAGTCTTCGTTGACTTCGACGGCCGAAGCCAAAGCCTTGGGGCCCCCGGCCATGATGTACTGCACCTGACCGGGCGCGGTGGAGTACGTTGGCGGGCACTCTGAGGCATCGAGAGCGGCTATGCGGCCGCTGGAGCCGGCACCAATGTAAATAAGTCGCCCACCATCACGGAGACACCGCGCAACCTGATCGATTACCTGTGCAATCTCAGGAAGCGCCTTTTTGACGGCTGCGGCGATCTTGGCATCTTCGTGGTTAATGATGCGGGCAATTTCGAGAGCGGATTTGGTGTCAAACCCTTGAGAAGCCTCATTTTGGCTCTCGGTAGTCAGATCTTGAAGCAGGGAGGCCGGATCTTTTTTGACGTCGTGTCTTTGGGCGCCGGCCGCTTCCTGAATCGGCGAACTAGTCAGCATGCGTATGCCCCCAATTGACAATTGTAGCTGCTAACTGCGCAACTGCCGAGAGAATTCTGCCGGGTAGTAATCTCGATCGAAAACCTTCGCTCACTAAATCGTTATAGCGCAGAGGGGTCGAGTTCTTCGCGGACAGCATCGTGAAAAGCCGGACGAATCTCGCGGATTAACTGGCTCTTTCGGTCGGGCCAGGTGCGGTTGGTGAGCAGGGCGACTGCGATCCGCGCATCCAGGTCGATCCGGAGAGAGCATCCGCTGAATCCAAGGTGGCCGATTGAATGGGGAGAGAAGTGGCGGCCGGCAGAGGAGTTTGGCGACGGCGTATCCCAGCCGAGGGCACGGCAACCGGTGGGTGGAACCTGACGCTGCGAAAAGATCTCGATGGTTCGCGCATCGAAAATGGATCCATTGCCGTGGGTTGCGGCAAGAATTTCGGCCGCAAAGAGAAGAAGGTCGGGAACATTGGAGAAGAGACCGGCGTGGCCGGCGGCTCCTTTCAAAAGCCAGGCGTTCTCGTCCTGCACTTCGCCCTGAACGCGGCGTATGCGCAGCGTGGTGTCCTCCTCAGTGGGCGGGATCAGGGCTCGCTCCGCTGGTAACGGGCAGAAGCCGGTGTGGCTCATGCCGAGAGGCTCGAACAGCTCACGTCGCGCCCATGGGTCCAGGTGTTCATGCTTCAGAATCTCAAGAGCTTTGCCGAGAAGGATGAAGCCGGGATCGGAATACTCGGCACGGGTGCCGGGTTCTGCTTCAAGAGGCAGCTCGAGGCAGGCGCGAAAAAGCGCTGCAGGCGTTTGGGCTGTGCGAAAGAACTCAACGTATCCAGGCAGGCCGGAGTTGTGTGCGAGAAGGTGGCGGAGAGTGACGTGGCGAGCAGCGCAACCGGGTTCGCGGCCCACAACAAAGCCGGGAAGCAGATCGCCAAGTGGCTGCTCCAGATCGAGCTGTCCCGTTTGATGGAGAAGCATCGCGAGGGCGGTGGTCACGACAACCTTGGTCAGGCTGGCAACATCGTAGGCAGTGTCGCGCTGGACTGCGGGCGAGTCGGGTTCATAGGTGAAGCGGCCCAGGCCGCCAACCGTTAGCTGCTGGCCGGACGCGAAAACGCCGTAGGCGCAGCCAGGGAAGGCGTGGGCGGCGATTGCGTCGCTGAGGATGCCGCGAGCGCGGGAGAAGTTTAATTTGGATGCGAGTTCGGCCATCACGTCTTACGGAGTATTGTCGCCGAAGACGAGGGAACAGATATCGACGATTGTTATTTTCCTGCTCTGAAGCCGCGTATAAGGTCGTGGTTCGTCATAGACGGGCTTTGCGAGCACGCTAAAGCCGAGGTCGAAAGCTGCGGGTTAGGAGCCACAGAAGTTCCAGTGCCATTGGCCAGACCAGAACAACTGTGACGAACCAGCCGGTACGTGTTGACGAGGCTCCTGGGGAAGAAGCGTAGACAACGAGGCACAAAGAGGCGTTGGCGAGGTAGGCCGCGATGACTGATGCAATGCACAACGCCAGCGGTGGAATGATGCGACGTCGTAGAAAAAGAACTGCGGCGCTGATGAGCAGGATCCCGAGGCCAAAGCTGAGAACCATGACTCTCTGCCAGTCGCTGGTGCCCGCCAGGTGAAGCAGAAACGGAACCTCTACCAGAATGGTGCCAATTGCAGAGAGCGCAGCGAAACCGCTTATGAACCGAAAACTTGCATGCGGCCCAGTCCTTCCCCGCAGGGATTGAAGGCTGAACCAAAGCCCGGGAAAGGCGAGAAAGAAGGGCAGCCCGACGAGGAAATGCCACCAGTTGCCCTGATTGCCGGGGACATTCAGCATTAGGGCATCGAGTGGAGATGTGCTGACCGCAAAGGGCAGAAACGGCACTACACATGCGGTGAGCCAAACCATCAGAGCGACGACCTGGAAACCCTTGGGGGGCGTCAATTCCAAAGCGGGCGAGGAAGCGGTGCTGGATAGGTGAGATGTGGAATGCAAGAGGACCTCCGTCGTGGACTACGCTTAGTCCAAGCTAAGAGTTCCGTGGTATTGAAGAAGAGGTTACTGGGTTTGATCTCTCCCGGCGCGCGACGGTCCCTACAAAGAATGGACCCGTTGCACCGCCTCGAAGTTGAGAAGTCTTCGGCGGTACTCGGTTTCCGGAGCTATCCTATTTCCGAGCTACTCCGATTCAGAACTAACCAGTGTCGGGCAAAGGGCGTCAATTAGAGGTGGGGGCGCAAACAGGATGAGAGAGATGGGTGGGTTCGGTGCGCGGGCTACGGCAATTGCATTGTTATTCGGTTTGGCCGTGATTGCCAACGCGCAAGAGCAGCAGCCGGCTGGGCAAGGGCAGGGAAATGTCGCGACTCCCGCGCAGGAGCAAGCATCTCCGGCGCAGACGCCAACCGGGGCTCCTGTTACTCCGGCAAGTCCGGCCACGCCTGAGAAAGTCATCTACACCGTTCCGGCAGGCACAAAGGTGCTGTTGCAATTGCGGAGCGCTGTGAATACCAAGAGCGCGAAGGCTGGAGATGGGGTGTATCTCGCGTCCACATTCCCGGTTGTGGTGGGCACCCGGGTCATGATCCCCGCGGGCGTATACGTGCAAGGCGTGGTCGACAGGGTGCAGCGCGCTGGACACGTAAAAGGGAGGGCGCAGCTCGATATGCACTTCACCTCGATCATTTTTCCCAACGGCACGGTCGTTGAGATTCCGGGTCTGGTCAACAGCCTGCCGGGAGCGAGCAAGCAGAGCGTGAAGGACGATGGGGAAGGGACGATCGAGCAGCAAGCCGATAAGGCGCGCAACCTCGGCAAGATTGCGGCAGTGACGGTGCCGGCGGGCGGGACGGTGGGCTCGATTGGCGGACTGGCAAGCGGACATCCCCTTGCTGGAGGAATCGAAGGTTTGGGAGCGGGGCTGGCGGCAGCCGGAATTGCATCGCTCTTTACGCGGGGCGCCGATGTGAACATCGAAAGCGGAACGCAAGTGGAGATGGTGCTCCAGCGGCCCCTGCTGCTTGAAGAGGAGAACCTGTCCGCGGATTCTACGAGGAGGGAACTGGTTCCTTCGCCACAGCAGCCAAAACCGATGGCCAAGCCGATGAAGGCGCAGATTCTGTGCCCCGGCGGAGGGCTCGGCTGCGGTTAATTTAGAATCGGAATCAGAATCAAATGCAAACGGGACCTAACGACCTCGAACCTGTACCAAACCCAGCTGCCGCGGATGAGATCGGTCCGGGCCTGCCGGAACGCCTACCTGAGGCTGCGCCCGCGCTCACGCCGCCACGCAAGTCAGAAGGCTTCGCCCTTCTGGTGCGTGACCTCGTTGTGTCGGCCGTTGCGTCGATCCTGATCATCACGTTTCTGTATCAGCCAGTGCGGGTGGAAGGCACCAGCATGCTGCCGCGGTTGGAGGATAGCGACCGGCTGTTCATCAACAAGTTTGTCTACCGGATTTCGGCAATCGAGCGCGGAGACGTGGTGGTGTTTCACTATCCGCTTGACCCGGAAGTGAGCTACATCAAGCGGGTGATCGCGCTTCCCGGCGACCGAGTCCGCATCGACCGGGGAACGGTGTACGTGAACAGCCTGCGGGTGGACGAGCCGTACGTGCCCGAAGAGTTTCGCGACTATAAGTCGTTCAAGGAAACCACGCTGGCGCCAAGTTCCTACTTTGTGCTTGGCGACCATCGATGTGTTTCCAGAGACAGCCGCGAATTCGGTTCGGTTGAGCGTTCGCTGATCTATGGAAAGGCCGTATTTGTCTACTGGCCGACCAGGGATGCCGGGGTAGTTCGCTAGATACCGAAAAGTACCCGGGAATCCACCGCGCAAACCTGCTAAAATCGATTGAATCCACTCCCCGGAGACGCGATGCAGGCGATCCTGGCGCTCGAAGACGGGCGCATCTTCCGAGGCCACGGCTATGGCTCCCCTGGTGATTGCCAGGGAGAAGTTGTTTTTAATACTTCCCTTACCGGATATCAGGAAATCGCCACAGATCCCTCCTATGCCGGGCAGATTGTCGTTCTCACCAATCCCCAAATTGGAAATTACGGCACCAATAACGCAGACAACGAAGCCGCACGCCCGTTTATCGAAGGTCTGATCGTCCGGGAGTTCTCGGCGGTCAGCTCAAACTGGCGCTCTGAACAGGTGACTGACGAGTACATGGAGCGGTATGAGGTCCCGGTGCTGGCCGAAATCGACACGCGCGCGCTGGTGCGGCATCTGCGCAATCACGGCGTGATGCGTGGTGTGATTTCGACTACGGAGCTCGACGCCGACAAACTGGTCGCGCAGGCGCGAGCCATTCGCAAGATGGAAGGGACCGACTTGGCGAAGGTGGTCTCGACCAAGACGATCTTCACGTTTGACGAGAACGACAGCCGCAATCAGAGTGGTGCACCGCTATTGGCGGATGGGTTCATGCAAACGAAGGATTCGCGCGAGCGCAAACTCCACGTTGTGGCGTATGACTTCGGGATGAAGCTCAACATTCTGCGCATGCTCACGCGTGAGGGCTGCCGAGTGACAGTCGTTCCTGCGGCGACGAGCGCGGACGATGTGCTGGCGATGAAACCGGATGGCGTGTTCCTGTCGAACGGGCCCGGCGATCCGGAGCCGGTGGACTATGCGGTCAAGTCGATCCGGCAGTTTCTGGGGCGCGTGCCGGTGTTTGGGATTTGCCTGGGACATCAATTGACCGGCCTCGCGCTGGGCGGCAAAACCTACAAGCTCAAGTTCGGGCACCACGGCGGCAATCACCCGGTGCGGAACAATGCGACGGGCAAAGTGGAGATCACGGCGCACAACCACAACTTCGCGGTCGATCCGGACTCGATCAACGCCAATGAGGTGGAACTGACACACGTCGACCTGAACGATCAGACACTTGAAGGGCTCCGGCACAAGACGCTTCCGCTCTTCAGCGTGCAGTACCACCCCGAAGCAGCGCCCGGGCCGCACGACTCACACTACCTGTTCCGCGACTTCCGCACCATGATGGAGGAGTGGAAATCATGAGTGGACTTGCGGTCAGGACACAGGAACAAGAACCTGGAAGGATCGATATCCCGGATCTGGACCTCCATTCCTTTCTGCCCGAGTCGCTCAAATGCGAATCAATTGAACAGACTGAAATTCCCCGGCTGGCCCGGGATTCATCGGCGATTCAACGGATTGAGCAGTCCCTTCTGAATATTCCGACCAGCCACTATCTGGTTCATGGGGATGCTCGCGTGATGCGTTTACTCCAACCAGAGAGCGTGCATCTCGTTTTGACATCGCCGCCCTATTGGACATTGAAGAAATACGACAATGCCGACGGCCAACTCGGTCATGTGGACGGTTATGACGACTTCCTCGCCGAATTGAGCCGCGTTTGGAAGCGCAGCTTTGACCTTCTGGTTCCTGGCGGACGACTGATCTGCGTCGTTGGTGATGTCTGCCTATCGAGGCGACAAAATGACGGCCGCCACACAGTTGTTCCGCTTCATGCGTCAATACAGGAGATTTGTCGCAAACTCGGTTTTGACAACCTTGCGCCCATCATCTGGCACAAGATTGCAAACGCGGTCTATGAGGTCTCGGGCGGCGGTGGTTTTCTCGGTAAACCCTACGAGCCTAACTCGGTAATCAAGAATGACATCGAATACATTCTGATGTTCCGCAAGCCCGGAGGTTACAGGAAACCGACAGCTGCAAAGCGATTGCTCTCTGTCATTAGTGCCGAGAATTACCAGAGTTGGTTTCAGCAAATTTGGACTGGACTTACTGGAGCTTCGACGAAGGACCACCCCGCCCCCTATCCGACAGAGTTGGCAGAGCGGTTGATACGAATGTTTAGCTTTGCCGGCGATGTCGTTGTCGATCCTTTCGCGGGCTCGGGAACAAATGCGATTGCCGCAGCTCGAACCGGCCGACACAGCGTTGGTTATGAGATCAGCAGCAAGTACCACCACATGTCCGCTTCGCGCTTTTACAGGGAGACGGGTGGTCTCTTCTGGCAACCGCAGGTAATTCAGCGGGAGGAGCCATGAGCCTTCAGCCTCGCTGGCAGAATAGACTTTCTGAGGCCATTCAGCATTTCTGGAAAACAAGGCAACGTCAATCTGACCACCAAGGCACTCGCACGGGAACGCGAGATGCAGGTAGCCGCACCGCCGTCACAGGCGGCAAGCAGCTCGATGGATTCGTTGAACTCCTGGGAGACTTTCTCGCTGATGCTGGATTGGATCGGGCCTGCATCTTCACCTCGCGAAAGGTCGAACTTCCCGGCTGGTACCGAGCGGAAAAGAAGTGGGATTTGCTGATCGTGCGGGAAGGCAGTTTGATAGCAGCAATGGAATTCAAATCTCAAGTGGGGTCCTTTGGCAACAACTTCAATAACCGCACGGAAGAAGCACTCGGCAACGCAACAGATATTTGGGCGGCATTTCGCGAAGGAGCGTTCGCGCCGTCATTGCGACCATGGCTTGGATACGTGATGGTTCTTGAGGAAGCGAGACAGTCGCTCAGCCCCGTTGGCGTCCAAGAGCCACATTTCAAGGTCTTTGAAGAGTTTCGTGGCGCCTCATACGCAAAGCGCTATGAGATTCTTCTCACAAAGCTGGTCCGCGAGCGAATGTATGACAGTGCAACGCTCATCCTAACCGACAGACTCACGGGTCGGGACGGAACCTATATCGAACCTTCACCCGAGCTTAGCTTTGACAACTTGCTCATTTCCTTAAGGGCGCGAGCGGTGGCGATCAAAGAGGTTTCAGAGTAAACAATGCCACGCAGAAATGACATACAGAAGATATTGGTGATCGGCTCGGGGCCGATTGTGATTGGGCAATCGGCGGAGTTCGACTACTCTGGCACGCAGGCCTGCAAGGCTCTCAAGCAGGAGGGCTACGAGGTAGTCCTGGTGAACTCGAACCCAGCCACCATCATGACGGACCCGGAACTGGCCGACCGCACCTACATTGAGCCGCTCACCCGCGAGTATGTTGAGGAGATCATCCGCATTGAGGCGGAGATGCTGGCCACAGGGCCAGGGCTCTCCTCAGGCGGAAACGGCACGGACAGCGCAGGCCGAAACCTCCCCGGCAAGTTTGCATTATTGCCGACGGTCGGAGGGCAGACGGCGCTGAATCTTGCCGTCGATCTTGCAGATGCCGGCATTCTGGACCGCTACAACGTGGAACTGATCGGCGCGAAGCTCGAGGCGATCAAGAAGGCCGAGGACCGCCTGCTGTTTAAAGACGCCATGTTGCGCATCGGGCTGGATGTTTCAAAATCTGCGCTGGTGAATAACCTGCGCGATGGGCTGGATTTTGCAAGCAAGCTCGGGTTTCCGGTACTGATCCGTCCGAGCTTTACGCTGGGCGGAACAGGCGGCGGCATCGCCTACAACCGCGAAGAGCTAATGGAAATCCTGGCGCGCGGGCTCGATCTTTCACCGGTGCACGAGTGCCTGATTGAAGAGAGCGTTCTCGGCTGGAAGGAATACGAGCTTGAAGTGATGCGCGACCTCGCGGACAACGTCATCATCATCTGCAGCATCGAGAATTTTGATCCGATGGGCGTGCACACCGGCGACTCCATCACCGTGGCTCCAGCGCAGACGCTGACCGATCGTGAATATCAGAAGATGCGTGATGCAGCGATTGCCGTGATGCGCGAGATCGGCGTCGAGACCGGCGGATCGAACGTGCAGTTTGCGGTGAATCCCGTCGACGGGCGCATGACGGTAATCGAGATGAATCCGCGCGTCTCGCGATCGTCGGCACTCGCATCGAAAGCGACTGGATTTCCAATTGCCAAGATCGCCGCTAAACTTGCCGTCGGTTACACGCTCGACGAGATTCCGAACGACATCACGCGCAAGACGCCGGCCTGCTTTGAGCCCACGATCGACTACGTTGTGGTGAAGATCCCGAAGTGGCAGTTTGAGAAGTTTCCGGGATCGGATGAGACTCTCGGCCCGCAGATGAAGTCGGTGGGTGAGGTAATGGCGATCGGGCGCACCTTCAAAGAATCGCTGATGAAGGCGTGGCGCGCGCTCGAATCCGGCAAGAAGACCGGCGCGGAGATCAACCTGGAGCCGCGGCGGCTTACACAACGGCTTGTTACGCCGCAGCCCGAGAGGCTGGGCTACATCCGCTATGCATTTGAGCGGGGCATGAGCGTGCGCGAGGTGGCGCGGCTCACAAGCATGGACCCATGGTTCCTGCACCAGATTCGCGAGATCACGCTCGAGCAGGCGACCATCGCACACACGACTCCAGACGATATAAGCGCGGAGCGCATGCTGCGGCTGAAGCGCCTGGGCCTGAGCGACGAGCGGATTGCGACGGAGTGGAAGCTCGAAGGCCACGCCGGCACGCAACAGGTGAGGGAACTGCGTGAGGAAATGGGAATCCGGCCTGTGTTCAAGCTGGTGGATACATGCGCGGCGGAGTTCGAATCGATGACGCCTTACCTTTACTCGACCTACGACGAAGAAGATGAGGCTCCACCGACTGACAAGCACAAGATCATCATCCTCGGGTCGGGGCCAAACCGGATTGGGCAGGGAATTGAGTTCGACTACTGCTGTTGCCACGCGGCTTTCGCGCTGAAAGACGACGGCTACGAGACCATCATGGTCAACTGCAACCCTGAAACCGTCTCCACCGACTACGACACTAGCGACCGGCTCTACTTTGAGCCCCTGACGCTGGAGGATGTGCTGGCCGTGTACAACCACGAGCGATCTTCCGGCGCGCCGGTTGGGATGATTGTGCAGTTTGGTGGGCAGACCCCTCTGAACCTGGCGCAGCGACTGCGCGCTGCAGGCGTGCCGATCATCGGGACATCCCCGGAGTCGATCGACCTGGCGGAAGACCGCAAGCGGTTCGGAAAGCTGCTCGAGGAGTTGGAAATCCCGCAGCCCCCGGGCGGAACGGCAACGAGTGTGGACGAGGCGCTGGCGGTGGCTGAGCGTATCGGCTACCCAGTGCTGGTGCGGCCAAGTTATGTGCTCGGCGGGCGTGCGATGGTGATTGCCTACGACGCTGAGGCGGTTTCCGAGTACATGAAGCAGGCCGTGGAGTACTCGCAGGAGCGGCCAGTTCTCGTGGATCACTTCCTTGAAAGTGCCGTCGAAGTAGATGTGGACGCGCTGTGCGACTCGGAAGATGTGATCATTGCTGGAATCATGCAGCACATTGAGGAGGCCGGAATTCATTCCGGCGATTCGTCATGTGTGCTGCCCGCGGTCGACATTCGACCGGAGACGCTGGAAACACTGCGAAAGTACACGCGAAAGCTCGCGCTTGCGCTGAAGGTCATTGGGCTGGTGAACCTGCAGTTCGCGATTCAGCGCGATGCGGCGGGCAAGGATCACGTGTACGTCATCGAAGTAAACCCGCGGGCTTCGCGGACGGTACCATACGTCTCGAAGGCGACAGGAATTCCGCTGGCCAAGGTCGCTGCAAGGCTGATGACAGGCCGCATGCTCAAAGAGCTGTTGCCCGCGCAGTTGAAGTCGGGCAAGGACCTCGAAACCGGAGCCCATTACTATGTAAAGTCGCCGGTATTTCCGTGGTCGAAGTTCGCAGGGGTCGATACGGTTCTTGGGCCGGAGATGCGATCGACCGGCGAAGTGATGGGCGTGGCGAGCACCTTCGGCGAAGCGTTTGCCAAGGCGCAGCTTTCGGCTGGACAGATTCTGCCGACACAGGGTACGGTCTTTTTCAGCGTGAATGACCATGACAAGGCAGCGACAATCGAGCTGGTCCGGCGCTACGTGGAGCTGGGCTTCAAGATTGTGGCGACAGAAGGCACTGCCAACGCGGTTGAGGCGGCGGGCATGAGCGTTGAACGGGTCTTCAAGGTGAAGGAGGGCCGCCCGAACGTGGTCGACCTGATCAAGGGCGACCGGATCCAACTGATTGTGAACACACCGCGGGGGCAGGACACTTTCTTTGACGAGAAAGCAATCAGGCGTGCGGCGATCACGGCGCGGATTCCAACGATCACCACCATTGCCGCAGCCCAGGCCGCTGCCGAAGGAATAGAAGCTCTGCAAAAGAAGCAGATGAGCATATTCGCACTGCAACAACTGCACGCTGCTACCTTCGCATGAAGCGGGCTACTGAGCGAAAAGAGGTTGGACGAGCTGGCGGAGCCGGCAGGGGGTTCCGCTTTAACGGCGAACCAGGGTGGGGCGGATCAGTTGGCGGTCAGCTCTATGAGGAATGCGAGATACTGTCGGCCATACTCATCCCAGCCGCCGATGGACTTGACCCTCTCGAGAGCCGCGGCACGCATCTGCTGCTGCAGTTCTGGCTGATCGGCAAGCTGGACGAGCCTGTTTGTGATGGCCTCTGCTGAGCGTATTGGAACCTCGAATCCTTCGACTCCGTTGGTGAAAAGGTCAAAGCCTCCCGTGTTGGTGGACGCGATAACGGGACAACCCGAGGCCAGAGCCTGACCCTGGACAAGCGCAAGTCCCTCCTCAATCGAAGGCAGAACCAGAACGTGGCTTGAGCTCAAGATCCGTGGGAGCTCGGATTGTGGGAGCGCGCCCAGAATCTCCACGCCGTCCGGCAGATGACGTTCTAACAACGGGCGAATCTCGTCGGCGACGCTGCCCACAATGCGGAGACGCTTGTTGGGGTGGGCGAAGTTCTTAAAGGCCTCGAGGAGGTAAGGAATGCCTTTACGAAAACACACCTGCCCGACAAAAAGAACCTCAAAGCGGTCATTTGGAGGGTTGGTTACTGGAGAAAACCGCGAGAGATCAACGCCATAAGGGATCTTGTGGACTTTGCCGGCCGCTACACCCATCTCCAGAAACGACCGGAGCGCGAATTCTGACGGGACAGTGATGGCGTCGCACTGGGCGTACTCGGCTTCTTCGCGCTCAATCGCCCGAGGATTGCAGGCAGTTCGGGCGACGCCCCACTTCTTGTACTCCTCTGAGAGGATCTGATCCTGGAAGCGGATGTGCGAAGAGCCGCGATCGCAGACGTAGCGGCCGCCGCGTTGCTGAACCAGGCTTCCGGTGTTTAGACCGCCGCCGGAGAGCGCGACGACGACATCGCACGGGGGGATTCTGCCCGCGACCCAACGGTCTAGCAGGAGCTGGTTCCAGAAGATCCCGCGGCTAAAAAAAGGCGAATGGATGTCAACCCCGAACCGGCCCAGGAGCATGAGCGCCGGCTGGAGGAGAGGAAAGGTGCTCACCAGCTGCCGCGGCAGGCCTTCGCGCTTGAGCCGTCCCCAATTAAAGCTCGAGTAGATCCGCTCGAGATGGCCCAGCGCGTGGAGTTGACGCGCGAGATCGAAATGATGGAATGCCCCAGAGACCGACTGCACCACCCGAGGCTTTGGCAAACTTTGCGAGGAAGAAGACATATGCCCGATTGTTCCACGGATGTGAGAGCCTGGCGATGATCCCAAGGCATTCACCGTAAGGGAGCCAAATGCGGGTAGTAGTTCTGATGGGGAAAGTTCAGCCGTGAGCTAGTTCGGTTATAGGCATGACTGAATGCATGGGCTCAGTAGTTGTTTTTTGGGGAGTCGGGATCGCGGGATCACGCTTAGGATGCACGCTTCCGCATAGCTAACCTTGCGCCGATGGCGTATCCGAAGAGGGCCGCCGCAGGCCAGGTACCGATAAAGGGACCATCGTCGTCGATAAGACCGCTTGGACTAGGCAGGCTCAAGAATGTGCGCGTGATCTTCTCGGTAGCATCGCACTGGAAGCAGGCATTAGGCCCAGTAGGCATGTCGAGAATCCAAAGGGCAACGATGAGTATCCAGGTGAGTCCAACGAGCCACACGAGCGTGGCCATCTCATCCTGACGAGACTGGTTCACAAGAAATCCGGCGCCGAGCGGAACAAGGATCGACAAAAGCAGGATGATGGTCTGTGGAACTCCCTTGGGTTGAATAATATAACCGAGAAACATGAGAAGTCCCCAGGCGGCGAGGCCGAGCAAGGTGTGCAGAAAAAACCAGACTGCCTGCTGGGGCAAACTGGCCTGGGCCGGCGCTTCCTGGTCCGCTTGTACGAGATGTTCCATCCGACCTGCTCCCTGAAAATGAGACTGGCTAATTGATCCAGCTCAATCGGTCTTACCGATTCTGTCTTGGCTAAACACTATAGCGTATTCAAGATAGGATTTCGCTAAGATGGAGACAATTCCTCCTTTGAATCAGGTTGGCACGGAAACGAAGCGGGCATTGTTGGTTCTACAATGGGACCATGCTGATGGAAGGAATCTTCTCTGCGGTTCCCACGCCGTTCTATCCGGACGAGCGCATCTACTTCAGAAAATTGGAAGCCAATATCGCACGGTATTCGCGGAGCCTGCTGTCCGGAATGCTCTTGCTGGGCTCGACAGGTGAAGCTGTCGCTCTGAACGACCATGAGTCGGTCGACGTGCTGCGCGTTGCCGCCGAGGCGGCGGCTCCGGAGAAGGTGCTTATTGCGGGAGTAGGCAAAGAAAGCGTCAAGGCCACATTGGAGCTGGCCGAGGCGGCGGCCAGGTACCAGTATGATGCGGTGCTGGTGCGGACGCCTACCTACTACGCAAGCCAGATGTCGACCGCGGCGGTATTGCACTACTTCCGGAGCGTAGCTGATCGATCGCCGCTCCCCGTACTGCTCTATAACATCCCGCGCTGTGTGCCCTATTCGATTCCGATTGAAGTGATTGCCGAGCTCGCGTTCCACCCTAACATTATTGGAATCAAGGATTCAAGCGGAAGTATTGAAAGGATTAGATCGACTGTTGAAGCCACGGCAGAAGCCCCAAGGCGGACCATGACCGTGACACAGGTCTTTGAGGCAGTGACGGAGCGGATGCTGACAGCCAAAGTTGTGGCAGAGGCGACATTTGTAGCTGCAGGCGACCTGGCTGGCGGAGTTGGTTTAGCGTCGGCGCCTCCAGTAGCGCTCCCCAAGACGCGGACTAAGGAAATTGGCTTTCAGGTACTCACGGGTTCGGCTGCGACGCTACTCGACTCACTCCAAGCGGGGGCGAGTGGCGGAGTTCTTGGTTTTGGCGCATGCGCTCCGCAGGCCTGCCAGGAAATATATCTGGCCTGGAAAGATCACGACATGGAGCTGGCAGAGGCCAAGCAAGTGCGGATTGCCGCCGTGAGCCAGAGAATCGTTGGGCAGCTTGGAATCAGTGGCGTCAAGGCGGCCTCTGACTTCAACGGCTACTTTGGCGGGCGCGCGCGATCTCCCCTTTTGCCGGTGACGGCTCAGGAAAAAGCCGAGATCGAAGTGTTGATGGCCTCGATTCGAAATTAGAGCGTGAAGTCGAGTCGGGTTGGGGCAGGGAATCGCCCGACCTGCTATGAGACCTCATGCGGATGAGCGCATTTTCCGAGCCTCGTTTTGACCCCCTCCTGCAAGACCCGTCGGGCCACGCCTAAGTTACCGAAAAACAGTTTTGGCGGGTTACCGGGCCGGTTGAAATCTAAGGGGTTTCGGCCCAAAAGTGCTATTGGCTCGGTGATGATGCGGGCGCATTCTAGGGGAAACCCACGAGCGTTGCAGTTGGCACAGTCGAAGCGGGGTTTCGCTTCAGCCTAGCTACGCCGGGAGGAGAGTCTTCTGCCATGATGCCCAGGCCCAGATTGCAAGAGGAGCTCGCTTATCATCCACCGGTGTTGAAGAAGGTGGTGTCGCCAGCAGAAAAGGTTCTGCAGGCGGTCTTGGTTGCAGTTGTGGGCACCGGACTTGGAATCGGCGTAGGGGTGTTTCTCGCCGGCCGAACGCTACCGTCGGGTGCTGCGACAGCGACGAGCCCGGAAGCGGGATCGACCCCGGCAACCGGAACCACAAACGCCACAGGGACTGGGATGACTCAAACAAAAAAGGCAATTGAAGGCAAGTCGCAAGCAGATCCGGTTGTCTCTGCCGCTAACAGTGCACCGGCAGGGTTGGAGACGTCGGCAACGAAGCAAATTGCGGGCGCAAAGACGGATGCACCCATCCAAAGGTCGGCAGCCAGCCAGATTCATCAGGTCGGACTCGTCCGGGCGTCATTGACCGGCATTCGGATTGGGTCCCGGCGCAGGCGGGGACTACGGCATCGGGCGGCGCTTGCTGCCGTCGCTCACACTGAGCCATTCGCGCCGGCGCTGGTCGAGGAAGCCAAACTCGAGATCCCGGATGGGCGATTCCTATTCACAATTGAAGGGGACCAGACGGCGGTGGCCTATGACTCTCAGTCCGGGATCGTTTCGACGGACGGCTCCGGGATGTTCGTGGTTGAGAAGGCCCCCGGAGAAGCCCCCATGGTTCGTGCGCAGGAAACACCGTCAAATGTCCACTACAAGTGCGATCAGGATGCCAACTGCTCACTTATCATGGCGAGTCTGATAGTTCCGCATGCGCATCTGCGAAGCGCAGGCCACACAACCGATTGGGCTTACGTTCCGGTATCGGCCGATGGTCAAGCTCACGATGGAACCCAGGCGCCCGTTTACTTCGGCCGCGTAAGTCGTTGAGTCTAAATCTATAATTGCGCAGACATGTGCTGCGGTCCGATTGGAGATAACGTCTGATAACAGATATTCTGTATAGTGACAGCCGGAGACACAGAAAGGGGCTTCAGAGACCCCTTTTCTCGCGCTGTTGCCCTTCGGTGCTTACATCTTGTAGCGACCCAGATCCTCATCGTTAAGCCCTTCCAGCCATCCCCGAAGTTGCTCTGCCGCCGGTCCGTCCGGCTGACCCGACTTGTTCAGGCGGGCTGATTGCATAACCTGCTCCGACACATAAATCGGGCAATCGGAGCGTAGGGCCAGGGCGATAGCATCGGATGGACGGGCATCAATCATCACGGGCTCCCCTCCCTGTCGCAGCCACAGTGACGCAAAAAACGTGTCATCTTTAAGTTCATTAATAACAACCCGTTCCAAATGAGCATTCAAGTGACGGATGAGATCCTTGGTTAGATCATGCGTCATTGGGCGAGGCGCGGAGATCTTCTCGATCTCAATAAGAATCGCGTTCGCCTCGAAGATCCCGACCCAGATTGGCATCACAGTGTCCGAGCCCACATCCTTGAGCACGACAATCGGCATGTTCGTAGACGGGTCCATCATCAATCCGCGGATTCTCACTTCAACATCCATGGCAACCTTCTTCCCTGCCTGCTGACCCATCAAACGCTTAGACGGCCTCGCCCACCAGACTGTTCGGATGGGTGGCGGTTATCCTGACCTGCAGATACGTCCCTGGAGCCGGCGCGATCGGCTGCGCACATGTAAAGTTGACCGGCTTGTTCTGCGTGCTACGGCCGGTCACTTGGCCCCGAGCCGGATTCATCCCCTCGACCATCACTTCAAGAATCTCTCCTAAGTGCTTTGCATAATTGATTCTCTGAATCTCGCGCTGGCGATCAAGCAGGACTTGAAGCCGCTGTCCCTTTTCCGCTTCAGGGATGGAGTCGATCATCACCAGGGCGGGCGTATTTGGCCGGGCCGAGTACTTGAAACCGAAGACGCAATCGTACTCCACCTCGGCCAGCAGGTCCATTGTTTGAATAAAGTCTTCTGCGGTCTCCCCTGGGAAGCCAACGATGATGTCGGTCGAGAGGGAGATGTTGCGCCGGGCGGACTTGACCCAGGCAATCCTCTCCAGGTACCAATCCGGGGTGTACTCCCGGGCCATGGCCTTGAGAATCCGCTCCGAACCGGACTGGACCGGCAGGTGGACGTGATCGCAAAGAGTCGGGTAGGCGTCGATTGCCTCGACGATGTCGCGTGTAAAGTGGCGGGGGTGGCTGGTGGTGAATCGGACCCGGCGAATGCCGGCAACCTGCCCCACGGCGGCAAGCAGCTCGGCGAAGCTCAGCTTCCCTTCCGGGTCGCGGTAGCTGTTCACGTTCTGTCCGAGGAGCTGGATCTCGGTGTAGCCAAGGTCCGCAATGCGGCGGGCCTCGGCGAGGACCGAGGAGCCGGACCGGCTGCGCTCTTTTCCCCGGGTGTACGGCACCACGCAGTAGGAACAGAACTTGTCGCATCCCTCGATGATGGTGATGTAGCCGCGGTAGGGGTTCTGGCGGGAGGTGAACTCTGTCTCGAAGGTCTCGTCGGTTTGGCGGTCGTCCAGGCCGGTAATCCGGGTTTCTCCGGCCTCCAGGCGGCTGAGCATCTCGGGGAGCTTTCGATACGAAGCTGACCCGGAGACCAGGGAGACATAGGGGGCGCGCTCGAAGATCTTCTCGCCCTCCTGCTGGGCGACGCAGCCCAGGACGCCAAAGCGCTTCCCTTGCTTGAATAGTTTCTTGTAGTCGTTGAGCCGATTGAAGACCTTCTGTTCGGCCTTGTCGCGAATCGAGCAGGTGTTGTAGAGAATCAGGCCGGCATCGGCTTCCGTTTCGACCTGGCGGTACCCCTGCTGCTGCAATGTGCCAATGACCTTCTCGGAGTCATGGGCGTTCATCTGGCAGCCGAAAGTCTCAAGGTAGAAGGTTTTCTCGGTTGCCATAACAATCCCCAGTATAGCGTGAGTGGAAATTGGCTGCGACCGGGCTTGCTGCCCCGTTTTGACCAAGAAAGGCATTACGCGGTTAGCGGAGCCGAGTGTGCAGGTAAGCCAGGAGCGCGGCCATCTGGTCCTGGTCAAAGCGACCGGCGAAGCCGGGCATCATACCGCGGCCTTTCAGGACGTTCTGCCTGACGGCCTCGTCGGTGGCCGAAATCCCACTGGGGAGGGTTGGGCGCGAAAAGACGCCGTGCAGGTCGGGAGGAACCTTCTTGAGGGCGAGGTCGTTGTCCTCGTGGCAGTGGGCGCAGCGCACCTGATAAAGGTGCTTCCCTTCCAATTCCTGGGGCGAGAGGGGCTGGACAGATCGACAACCCGAGAGGAGGGGGCCAGCGCAGAGAACCAACCCCATGAAGGCGGCGAATCCTCTGCCCCAGCCTTGATGTGTCCCGCGGCCGGAGCCTTTCATTCAATACGCCTAGGCTTTGGCGGCAAATTGGGCGCTGACGTAATCCCAGTTGAGCACTGTGAAGTACGCCTTCACGTAGTCGGCGCGCTTGTTCTGGTACTTCAAGTAGTAAGCGTGCTCCCAGACATCGATACCGAGAACAGGCGCGTGGCCAGCCGTCAGGGGGCTGTCCTGGTTCGGGGTGCTCTCGATGGCAACGGTGCCGTCGGGGAGCTTGACCAGCCAGGCCCAGCCGCTGCCGAAGACGTGCATGGCCGCGTCGGTCAGCTTGTCCTGAAAGGCCGAAAGCGAGCCAAATTTGGAATCGATGGCCTTGGCCAGTTCTCCGGCGGGGGCCGAGCCGCCCTTGCCGAGAGTGGGCCACCAGAAGGAGTGGTTGGCGTGGCCGCCGCCGTTGTTGCGGACCGCAGTGCGCGCCGCTTCAGGAAGAGTTGCCCAGTTAATAACGAGATCGTTGAGGGACTTGCCAGCAAGTTCGGGGTGTGCTGCGACAGCGGCGTTGAGATTGGTGACGTAGGCCTGGTGGTGCTTGTCGTGATGCAGGTGCATGGTGGCAACGTCGAAGCTTGGCTCCAGCGCGTCATAAGCGTAGGGCAAAGCCGGAAGCGTGAAGGGGCCCGTGGGAGCGGCGGCAGGAGCGGCGGCCGGTGCCTGCCCGGCAGAAAGCGCTTCCGCTGGGAGAGTTTCCGCGAGGAGCAGTGCGCTGGCCGCGCCGCCCAGATGTTTAATTGCAGTTCGCCGGTTCATCATGATCGTTGGAACCTCCGATGGGTTTGACCCGATAAGGGTAGGTTGGGGTAGGACGGGTGCCGGAATGGCCAAGTTCGCGATAAAAACCGACTTCGCGCTGGAGAAGACCGCCCTTCGAGCGACAAGGGGATTCTAGAAGCAAAGGCCGAGGTCAGGCCAGCCCAGGACCCGATCGTCGAGCGAAACGCCGCCGATTTCGACTGTTCGGCGCGATACTTCGTTGGCTCCTAAACGCTGATAGAACCGCACGGCTGGATTCTGCGCAAGCACCCAGACGACCATGCTGCGGAATCTCGCGGTTCGCAGGTCGCGGACGAGAGTCTCAACCAGCAATCGGCCAGTTCCGTTGCGCTGGCGGTCGCTTAGCAGATAGATGGTGTGGAGTTCTGCATCATAGCCGTCAATGGGCTCGCGGATGGGGCCTCCAGAGATGAAGCCGAACACCCCGGTCTCGTCTTCTGCGACATGGAAGAAGTCCTTTCCCGCCTCGATGAGCAGATCCCACATGCGGGCAAGTTCCTCCGCATCCATTGCCGCAAGATAGGAATCGGGAACCAGCCCCGCGTAGGTGCTTCGCCAACTTGCCACCTGGACGCGGGCGATGGCGGCTGCGTCTTCCCTGCTTGCCCTGCGGATATTGGCCGTCATGAAGGTCAATCTAGCATGACGGGATTGGACAACCCGGGGCAGCAATGGGACGAGAGGCGAGCGAGCATGCGCGTTCCCGCAAGTCTGCGCCCGTCGGTCCGCATAGGTTCGCTATCCTTGAGGCATGGAACTTCCCTCTTTAGCCGAGATCGAGCAAGCACAGCGCGTGGTCTATGCCCACATGCCGCCGACAGCGCAGTACACCTGGCCGCTGGTAAATCAGCGTCTGGGGACTGAGGCATGGCTGAAACATGAGAATCACTCGCCGGTTGGGGCGTTCAAACTGCGCGGCGCACTGGTCTACATGGAGTGGCTGAAGAGGTCCCAGCCTGGACTCGTGGGTGTTGTTGCGGCGACCCGGGGCAACCATGGGCAGGGTGTGGGAATGGCTGCCCGGCTGCATGGATTAAAGGCCCTGATCGTGGTCCCTCATGGGAACAGCAAAGAGAAGAATCGCGCGATGGCCGCGCAGGGCGCGGAACTGATTGTGCACGGAGATGACTTTCAGGCGTCGCTCGAGTATGCCGCTGTGCTTGCCGCTCAGCGCGGCTATGCGATGGTCGACTCGTTCCACGAGAGGCTAGTGGCGGGAACGGGAACCTACGCCAAGGAGTTTCTTGAAGGAGCGCCGGCGCTAGACACGGCCTACGTCCCAATCGGGCTGGGATCGTCGATCTGCGGCATGGCTGCAGCGCGTAACGCCCTGGGCCTCTCGACTGAGATCGTGGGTGTCGTTTCCGCGGCGTCGCCCTCCTATGCCCTGAGCTTCGTTGAGCGCGAAGTAGTGGAGGCGCCGGCGGAGACGAAAATTGCCGATGGGTTGGCCTGCCGTAGACCGAATCGACAGGCGATGGAGTTCATCTGGAAAAACGTCGCCAGGATTGTGCAGGTGACGGATGCAGAAATCGCCGCCGCGATGCGAGTACTCTACGAAGACACCCACAACCTTGTGGAGGGCGCAGGAGCGGCGGGTGTAGCCGCGGCGCTGGCCGAGAAAGAACGCAACCAACACAAACGGATCGGAATTGTCATTACGGGCGGCAACGTGGACATGAATGTGTTCGCGCGGGTGCTGGCGGGCGAGATTTGAAGAGGGTGCGATGACCGACAACGCCGAAAACCTGACCCCGATGGCGCATGCGGCGCAGAATCGCTGCTTTGGGTGCGGGCAGGCCAACCAGGGTGGCCTACATCTGGAGTTTCTGCTGGCCGAAGATGGGTCCGTTGTGTCTCTGGCAACGATCCCCGACAACTTTGAGGGCCCACAGGGTTACCTGCATGGCGGGATCATCGCAACGTTGCTCGACGAGACGATGAGCAAAGCCGTGCGTGCGCGGGGGCTGACAGCGATGACGCGGAAGCTAGAAGTCGACTATGCGCGACCCGTGCCCTCAGGAGCGCCCATTCGGATGGAGGGCAAGATCACCGCAAGCGAAGGGCGCAAGCACTGGGTTCAGGCCCGTCTCCTGAACGCCGTTGGTTCTGAACTGGTCCTGGGCAAAGGCCTCTTCATCGAGATCAAGCCGCGAATGGCGGCGTCTACTGCGACTGACGCGAGTTGAGGACCATTGGCCCATCGAGTCCGCCCAGCCAGCTGATGATCGTGCTCTCGAGATAGATGCGGTGATCGGACCAGCCGTGGTCAGTGGCAATGTGGATCGCGGTCACCTGCTTGCTTCCCTTTGCGGTGATTTCTTTCACAAGCGCATCGGTCATTGGCGCGAGTCCATCGTCCGCTGAAAGAACCAGCAACGGGATCTGCGCAAGGCCACCAACATTACCACCGAAGCGGAACTCCTTGGCGTGGGCGATGGATTCATCGGTCATGCTTTCGGCTGTGACGCCGGTAAGGGACTCCATGTTGTCCTTCATCCCTGCAAGAACGTCAGCCTTGGACAGAGTACCGGCTTCAGCGCCCATATCCCACGCGCTGATGAGGATGGCCCCGAGAAGAGCATGGTCGTGAGAGGCAACGTGAGCCGTGACCCATCCCCCCATGCTGTGGCCGGCAATGACGATGCGTTTGGGGTCTATTCCGAGCTTGTCGGCATTTGCCGGATCGCGCAGATAAGCAAGGACAGCGTTTGCATCTTCAATGTTCTGGGCGAAGTGGAAGGAGCCCGGGCTACCCCAGGAGCCACGGTAGTTAAAAGTGACAGCATTCCAACCGGCGCGGCGCACTGCCTGAGCCAGGTCGAGGTTTTTTTCGTTGCCGGGAAGCCCATGGCAAATAACCAGTGTGGGGTGCGGGCCTGCTCCTGCAGGTTTGTAGATGAGGCCGTTGATCAGCAGGCCATGCGTGGGAATGTGCAGCACGTCCATGGCCGCCGGATGGAGCTTGTCCACTGGCGGGTCCGTGTAGATGGCCGCTGGAACGGATTGGGGCACAACCGGAGCGGACTGTGCCGCGACTGGCGCGGTCTGCACCACACCGAATATGTGCGCTGAAAGAGCGACGGCGAAAGCAAGAGCAGAGATGCGCATGATGGAAACTCCTGCAAAGAGGGGAAGTGCCCGCTGTTTATTGAGGTCTACTTCTATTCTTGATCGTAGCAGTTGGGCTGAGCGGGATTCGAGCGTCTCAACGATCGCTGGTTATGAACGACCAACGCTCGCGGCCGTATTCTGACTTGACCGATTCGCGTAAACCGCGCAAAGCAGAAGAAACACCGCCCCTGCTGCGTAGGAAAGTGCAAACGCCGGAGCAGCGCCCGAGCCGATGCGGCCCTCGATGCCGGCGCCGGTGAGTGCATAGGCATGCATCACGCCGAACCAGGCGAAGAAAGCGGCGGCGGCGAGCCAGCCCGCGGCGGACACAAAACGTCGATCGATGACCAGGGCAAGCGTAGCGGCCCAGATCATGGACGTGAGCAGACCTCCCTGCCCTAATGCGATCAAGCCGCCAAGTGCAAGTTCTGTTCCGATGCTCGGCAGGATTTGAAGGAGCGAACTGCCCGCCGCACGAGCAACGGCATCGGCAATGCCCGAGGCCCATTGCGCGACGATGGGGATCAGACCGAGGACAACTGCGATGGCATGTTGGCGCGGAACCTCAGTGAAGGCCTGGCTAACCGTGACCAGTCCAAACCAGACAATCGCAGGGCCTGCCACCTCAAGAGGCACAATACGCAAAACAAGAGGAAGAAGGCCAGTGGTACAAAGCACGAGCGTAACCAGGCCGTTCAGGGCCGAGTAGCCAGCGCGTGCTCCGTTGGCCTTGTGGGCGGCGTGACCCACGTAGAGTGTGGTCGGAAATGGACTTCCGAGGGCAGCGGCCACGAGGGTTCCAATGCCGTTCATCAGCAGCGAGGGTGTGGTTTTGTAATCGTCGCCGGCAATCTTGACGCTCTCGAGAATCTGCAGCGAAGCGAGCGTGTCGAGCGAGGCGAGAGGCAAAATAATCGTCAGGTAGTTCCACCATTCACGCTGACTGAATATCTGCAGAAGATTGGCAGGATGCGGCAGGTAGAGACCCGGGGCGGTCAACTCCGGCCATGACCCGTTGTAGAGATGGAGCGAGCGGAGAACGGCAACGAGCACTGCTCCGATGCCGATGGCGACAAGGCCGGGAGGAATGCGGCCAGGCAGCTTGAGCCGCGAACCGTAGAGCGTAAAGAGCACCAGCATCGGGAAGAGCGCGATGGAAGCCTGGTCGAAGACACCGAAGATGAAGCCGAGACAGAGGTACGAGAGCGCCAGCCCGGCAAGAGGACAGAGAAGCGCTGCGCGAGGCGTGTGGCGGCGTAGCCAGTCCGTGCAGAATGCGCCCGTAGTTTGCACTACGCCGCTAAGCAGGCTGGCAAAGACACCGGCTTGCCATGCGAGGGTGCTCGAATGGGTCCGCGTGTAGACAGGCCCCATGATGAGGAAGACGTAGGCAAAGATTGTAGGCGTATTCACCCCGAATGGGATCGCAGTAACATCGTCGCGGCCAGTTTGCCGAGCCAGGCGCCGCGCCTGCCACGCATAGAAGAGGTTGCCGGCGAGGATCGAGATGGCGACCGCGGGCAGAATCCGGCGCGTGACAAATTCGGCGTGAAATCCGCAGACAGGCGCAAGGCCGACGATGAGTAAGAGATCTGGAAAGCCGGAGAAGAAAAGCCCAAAGAACCCATCCAGATCGCCCGCCGTGAAGAACGGGATGCGGTGCGCTGAGTGTGAGGGTTGAGTGGCTCCGGCGGCGCTCATGCGGTTCCGTAAGTAAATCCGATGGCTTGCAGCCACTTACGATACGCGATCGCCATGCGATCGGCGCGAAGGTGGAGTTCGGCTTGGAGATCGAGCGGGAGCAGCTCCGGACGCTGCGATTCGACGATGACGCGATCCTGCTCGGTAACGCGATCCTGAAAGCTGACGAGCTCCGCAGCAGAAATCTCGTCACCATAATTCAGGCACATGATCAGCCGCGACTCGCAATACTCTTCGTCGATGGGAGCGACCTGGGCAAGGATGCCGAAGCGCTGATCGCCATGCGTCTTGATGAGCCCTGCTGTGAGTGGCGTATTGACCCAATAGTGATATCTGACAAGCGCGGGCTGGCCGGTGCCATCGGGGTCCGGTTGCCACATGGGAATCTCCCTGGCCTCGGGACCGGGCCCACGCGGCTCGAGACTTCCGGGAATCACTTCGTAGTCGAGAACTTCGCTCCGCGCGGGATCGCCAAGCAGACCAGCATGAACAAAGCCGAGATGTGCGACGTCTAGCAGGTTCTCCACTACGCGTGGCCCGAGTGCACGGAAGCGATACGGCCCGGCTAGAAGTGTACGGAAGGTCGGATCCTCTGCGATGGGAAAATCCGGGACACGTCGGCCGGGTTCGGTCATCGCAACCCAGACCACACCGTAGCGCTCTTGAACGGGATAAGTTTCAGCCCGTGCCTTGGCCGGTGGCGTTATCTCAGGATGCGATGGAAAGCGAACACACTCGCCGGTGGGAGCATACTCCCACGCGTGGTACGGACAGATGAGGCAATCGCGGGCGGCCGCGAAAGTAGAGGATGCCGCAATGGATGCGGACGATGGAGTTGGAAGCGAGGAGAATTCCGCTGGTCGAATCGTGCCGAGCGACAAGCGCGCACCACGATGGATGCAAAGGTCGCGCCAGCAGTGAAGGCCCTCACTCGATCGCCACAGAACCAGGTCGCGGCCCATAACGCGGCGGGCAAGAATTTCATAGAGCGGAATCTCGCCCGACCACGCCACTGCAAGCCACTCTCTCTGCAGGAGTGGGTCGTCGAGTCCTCGGGAGAGCTGTGCGGGCCGCTGCCCTGCCTGTTCCAGTGCCATGGTTGCGCACCGCCTGGGGTCTAGACTTGCCATCAAAAACCAGAGCCGATCGTTCACCACTGAGCCCCCATGCTGCGCGATTGGCGCATCACCTGGTCTCAGAATTGGACGAATTCGCTTCAGTGTACACGGCAGGGCGCGACCTACTCCGCGGACGATCTCCTCAGGTCGTCCGCGGGGGAAAGAAACCGGTCAAGCAAACATCCTAGTGGATCATGTTGATGGTTTCCTGTGTGATGGTGTCGAAGGTGGTGACGGTCTTCGAGTTCGCTTCAAAGCCTCGTTGCGCAATGATCAGATCGGAGAATTCTGAAGAGATGTTGACGTTCGAGCCCTCAAGTGCGCCGTCTTGAAGTGTGCCGAGTCCATCCGTTCCCGAGGGGGCGATTGATGAAGTGCCACTGGCAAGGGTTGCGGCATAGTCGCCGTCTCCGAGCAGTTGAAGACCCTGAAGATTGGTCACATTGCCCAGGGCGAGTTGGCAAACGTTCAGCTTTTGCCCGTTCGAGAAAGTCGCGGTAACCGTCCCGTCTGAGCCGACCGTGAAGCTCTGATACTGGCCGCTCGAATAGCCGTCCTGCGTGGTTGCCGAGACGGCGGAGGCCGTGTCCACCTGGCTGATGGTCGGCGTGCCGCTTGGTCCAAGCAGGTTCCAGGAGATGGCCAGGTTTCCAGCCTTGTCGGCCAGTCCATTGAATGCAAGTGGAATGGATGAGATATCGCCGGCAGCGGTGCCGACCGTTGTGGCTGCGCCGCCTGCCGGCGTGATGGTGCTGAGGTTGCCGTTTGCGTCGAAGGCCATGGTGCCGGTCACCGGAACGGAGACTCCGTTGGCGAAGTCTGCGGCGGGAAGAGCGACCGAGTAGCCCCAGGTATTGATGCCGGTCTGGGCATAGGTGATTGAGGCAGTATGCGGATCGCCGAGCGAGTCGTAAACCGTGATGTCGGTGGGAAAAACAGTGTTTGCCGGTGAAGCAGAATCGATGTTCAACGTCATGTTCATGCTGGTGGTTGCCTTAGGCTGTTCCACCTGGCCGACTGGAATGTTGATCGCCGAGAGTGGCGCATTGGTGTTGACCACGCCGTTTACCGCTGGATAGCCCATCACAGCCCCGCCGCCACTGGTGACCAATGCCCCCGTGGAGGTAAGCGAGAAGTCGCCAGCGCGCGTAAACTCCTGGCCGCCACTTGTAGGGGCGATGACAAAAAAGCCGTTGCCATTGATTGCCACGTCGGTTGCGTTCCCCGTGGCATTGATCGAGCCCTGCGAATAGGTGGTCTCGTTTGATGCAACTTTGACACCCGCGCCCAGCTCGATCGGATCGCCCGAGCCGGTGGCGCCAATCTGCTGATAGAACAGATCGGAAAAGTTGGTGGACTGGCCCTTGAAGGCAGTCGTGTTCATGTTCGACAGATCGTTGGCAATCGTATTGAGTGCGGTCGAATCGGATTCGAGTCCGGTAAGTGGAATGAAAAAACTGGCCATGACTAACTCTCCTGTGGAGGTTCTTGAAGATTTGGTTGGGCCGCACCCTGCGGCAGCCAGACGATCGTTAACGCGTCGAATAGTTCGGCGTGGAGCTGGTTTGCGATGAAGGCGGCTGGCCAGGCGAAACTCGGGACTGACCGTTCAGTGAGTGAGCCACACGCAATGCTGCGGGCGACGCTCTAGGAATTGTGAAATTCCCTGCTGCATGCGGCGTTGCGGCGGTTTTCGATGCACTGGCATGCGAAGGCAGATCCGATGGCAGGCTTGAGAGGCTTCCGCCGGCAGTGGGCTGTGGGATGCTGGCGGCCAGACTGGAAGAGCCCTTTGACGCGAGGCCTGGCTGGGCCGAAGAGCCAGATGAGGTGGTTGATGAGGTCGGGCTGGTAAAAGCACTACCCAGCGTCTGATTGATGTCGATCAACTGCTCCAGGCTATTGACCTGGACAAGCTGGTTGATGTACTCGTTCGGATCGGTTTGGGCGGTAGGGTCCTGATTTTGCATTTCGGTGACGAGTAACGTGAGAAAGTCGTTGGCCGAGATGGTGGACGAAGCCGCACTCGCCGCACTGGAACTTGCACTGGACGAAGTCGTGCCTGCAGCCGCACTCGCCTGCGGGAGTGCTGTTGCGGGCTTGAGCGCTTGCTCCGCCTTTGAATGTTGCAGGATTGCCGACAATACTGACATTTCAATTCGCCTTTCTGTTGTCGAAGAATCCGACGTGTGAATCAGGCCATTACCGAGATGTATCTCCCGCTCGATCCTGGGATCGTTTTAGGCTCGAAGCCCGCGACCGGAGAAGCCGAATTGAGCGGGAGCGATTCAGCAGTTCCCTCTCCCGGACGCGAAATAGTATTGGACCCGGCCAAAGTCGAGTGATTGTTCGCATGACTCGCTGAGTCTTGCGGGGTAAACGATTGCGATCCAGATTGGCTTCCGGCTTCGTTGCCAGACCCTGACTGCGCATTCGCGGGGGATCCGCTATTCTCGTGACCCGCCACGGTAACGGCGTCAACTCCAGGATGACGCCCTGCTAGATACTCATTCAAACCGGCAAGATGGCTGCCGAGCATCTGTGCGGCCTCCGCCGAACCAGGTACGAGCGAGGCATGGACACTGCCGCCTTCCAGATCGGCGCGCACACCCACCCAGCCGAGCGCGGGATCCTCAAACCCGGCTTCGGCGCGATGAGCGCCAGTGTGCGTCCATGTAACGTTTCCGGCCGAGGCGTCGCCATCGAGCGCGGCGAACGTCTCGCTTGCGGATGCGGCAGTTGAGCCGCTGGATGAGCCGGAGCCTTGCCCTGAATGTCCTCCAGTGACCGTCGCGGGGGCTGCTCCGGAGGCGGTGAATGGATTAGCGACCGCACCGATCGTCGAAGCTGGCGCAGTCTGCGCCGAACTTCCCTGAGCGAATTGAGTGCTGTGGAACCAAGGCCCTGTTCCCACATCGGCGCCCGGTGCGTGCTGGCTTGCTTGCACTGAGCGTGCGGATCGATCCGTTGTGCTGTTCGATCCGGATACGGCTCTCCGGCCCGCCGAGGAGCTGGCTGCGGACAAGGCGGCCTCATCCGGTTGAAGTTCGTCCGGGGATATAGCAACCGATGCACTGTTCGATGCTCCGATGGCGATTGGGCCGCTCACCGCGGACGCTGAATTAAGCCCGTTCGAGTTCCCGCCAATGCTGCTCTCTCCCGCGGCTTGAATGTTTGGAACACCGGAGGACCTGGGAGCTTCCGCATCTGGCGCGGAGGCTGACGGTCCGGCGATTGCATTTGCCTGCGTCTCTGAAGCGGCAACGGAGGTCGGCTGGCTGGTTGCGCTGGAAACCGCAAGATGATGGGCCCGCGATGCGGAATCGGAGCTTGATGCCGGCTCGCGATTTCCGCTCTCGGTCAACGAAGTGGTCGAGTCATTACGCTGGGCCCGGTCGAGGACTGCCTGCGGCGTGTTTCCAGCCAACAAGGCGCCTGGGTGCGGCAAAACAGAGGCTGAGTCAGGGGAGGCGGTTGCGGGATTGGAAGAATCCGAAGCACTGGAACTGCGGGTTTCGGAACTGTTTGATGAATGGGAAGACAACAATCCGCTTGTTCGAGAGGGCAACGCGGATGAGGCGGACGCCGATATACTTCTTGCCGAGAAGCTCAGGCCGCCTTGGAGCATCCCGAGCTGTTGAAGTCGAGCCAGTTTCCCGGCAGATTGGGTGGAGGCTGCGGAGGAGGCGCCTTGCATCGAATCGGAAGCTGAAGTGCCGTCCGCAATGGCTGAAGCGCTTCCCTTCCCGGCGACCTCTCCGCGTGACGAACTGCCGATCTCTGCGGCGGGGCTCCCGCCAAGCTGCGTGGCACTTTCCCCGCTCGCTTCAAAACCCGCGCCAGTCGCTTTCCCTTCGACGCCGGTCGGTGTCTCAAGGGAAGCCAGCATCGCCTGCCAGTTGGAGCGAAAGCTGCCGCTCCCCGTTGCCTGAATCGCCGTCAAATCGCTTCCAGCGCTCGCACCCATCGAGGTTCGCCGTGAGACTGGAACGGCTGAACCTCCGGTTTGACTCACGCCCGGGCTCAGGTGCGGACTTGCGATTGGAAGCTCTGTTGCGGCTCCGGTCATGCTCAGTAGGTGTGCAGATGCATTGCCAAACCGCAGGAGCGCACGTTAGAGAGCTGTCAGAAGTGGGACACCAGATCCTGATTCAGGAATCCTCATGAAGAGCCGCTCAGTTCGTCCTCAAGTTTCTTCCCGTCGAGCCGACTCCTGGCACGCCCCGCGGCAGCCTCGGCAAACTGAAGGCGGCTACCATACCGGTCGTCGAGAGCCTGCTGGCTGCGGCGGCCAGCGTTGAGTGCCTCCGCAGCTTCGGCTTCGCGTAGAAGTGTTTCCACCTGACGGCGCTCAACCCGGGCCGACTGATAGTTCGAGCGGAGGACGTCGGCGGTCTGCCGGGCTCGAGGGATGGCTTCTTCCAGCATGGCAGCCAGGCGCAGCGCGGCTCGCCCCTCTTCGAGCCCGGCGATTCGGTCACACATCTCGTCCGTGCGGACTGCAAGATGGACGAGCTGGCGGCTGCGCCGGCCGCGCTCTCCGGCTGTTGTGAGGGCTTGCTCCAGGCGATGCAACTCGGCGAGGGCGGACTCAAGCGCGACTCGGCTCTGATCTTCTTCAAGTTGTCGAAGCTGCAGCAGCCGACGCAGTCCGCGCGAGACGGCCCCAAATCTGCCCATCGCTCAGATCTCCCCTGCGAGCTCAGCAAGCTGGCTGACAGAGTCGGCCAGGTGCGGGCGCTGGTCGGTGCTCTGCGTGAGAAAGGTACGCAAAGACTCGCGGGCGTGAATGGCGCGATCGAGTTCGGGGTCGGCGCCGGGTTTGTAGGCGCCGATTCGCACGAGGTCTTCAGAGCGGGCATAAACCGCCATAAGTCGGCGCAACAGGGCGGCGTGCTCACGGTGATCGGGGAGAGAGACGGCGGGCATCAGGCGGCTGATGGAGTCGAGGATCTCAACGGGCGGATACCACCCCTCGGCGGCCAGCGCCCGGGAAAGCACGATGTGGCCGTCAAGAAGCGCACGCACGGCGTCCACCAGTGGATCCTGCTGATCGTCTCCCTCCATAAGCACAGTGTAGAAAGCTGTGATCGAACCAACACGAAACTGGCCGGCACGTTCGATCAGGCGGGCCAGCCGGGTGAAGACCGAGGGGGTATAGCCCTTGTTGGTTGGCGGCTCACCGGCTGCAAGCCCAATTTCGCGGGCCGCCATGGCGAAGCGTGTCAGGGAGTCGAGGACCAGGAGAACGTCCTTGCCTTCAGCGGCAAAGGACTCTGCGATTGTCGTCGCCGCCAGTGCGGCGCGCAGGCGAAGCAGCGGCGACTGGTCGGAGGTGGAGACCACAACCACCGAGCGGGCGCGGCCCTCGCGGCCCAGTGATTCCTCAAGAAACTCTCCGACCTCGCGGCCTCGCTCGCCCACCAGGCCAACCACCGTAACATCCGCTTCGGTGTTGCGGGTCATCATCCCGATCAGGGTGCTCTTGCCCACACCCGATCCACCAAAGATGCCTACACGTTGTCCTCGCCCGACGGTCAACAATGTGTCCACCGCGCGAATGCCGGTGCCGAGTGCGCTGCGAATCGATGTGCGATCCATGGGCGAGCGCAAACGCCCGTCGAGAGGCTGGTTTTCCGAGGTGGCCAACGGCCCGCCCTCGTCAATAGGTTCGCCGAGCCCATTGAGAACCCGTCCCATCAGGCTGGGACCGACAGCGATCTCTGGCCGAACGCCAAGAGCCGAGACCGTATCGCCGAACCGGACCCCTTCTGACGTGTCAATCGGCATGGAGAGTAGATGATTACCGCGAAAGCCGATCACCTCGGCCAGGTGTGTCTGCTGCTGGCGGTCGCGGATCACGCAGCACTCGCCCACCGAAGCTACTGGACCTGCCGACTCGATGGTTTGGCCGAGCGATTCAAGGACATGGCCCTGCCAGCACCACGACTGGCCACGCTCGACGCCCGCGAAGTAGCGCGCAAGATGGCGCATCGTTGAGGGCGTCACGCGCCGGCCTCGCGGGCTGCGGGTTCTGCCCGGCAAGATGCCGAACCGGGCGTGCCGACGCGGTCAAAGAAGCCGCGCTCGATCTCCCCAAGCTGACTGCGAAGTCCGAGGTCGGCCGAACCCAGGTCGGTCTTGATTGTGCACTCGCCCAGGCGCATCCCTTCTCCGGAGACGACCTCAGGCTTGACGGCAAGACTTGGCGTGTGTGCGATCGCATCCTTCCAGAGTTCGAGCTCGGCAGGAGGAACAACGAGTCTTGCGGCAGTCGATGCGGAGAGTTGGCCAAGTGCAACGCGCACGGCGCCTGTCAGAAGCAGCGGATCCATTTGCGCCTCGCGGCGCAGGATACGCGCGGCAATCGCCAGAGCCAGCCCGACAACTTCGCGCTCGACTTCAGCGAAGTAACGCTCGCGCTCCCGGGCAAAACTGTCAACGAGGTCAACCGCCCGGCGCAACCGCTCCCGTTCGGCTGCCACCACAGCCCCTGCCTGCGCCTCGCACTCTGCCTGACGACCCTCAAGACGTCCCTGCGCGCGGCCCGCTTCAAAAGTGCGGCGCGTCTCCTCAGCCAACCGGCGATCGAACTCGGCTTGGCCAGTTTCGGAAGCCTCGCGTTGGGACTGGTTTTGCGACTTATCGCCTGCACCGCCCTGAAAGAGAGCTGCTGAGAAGGTCGTCGCTGAACGCCCATTGGCGCCCGGACCGGAGGGATAGACAAATACCTGGACGGTCGGCGCCTTCACGCCCGAGGCTTGAATGCTCGGAACTGCGGCACTCGGCGAATCTTCTTTTCCCGCGTTACACCCGTCCTGCTTCAATCCTTCCCTCTCTCGATCCGCCGATTTGCACACCGTGTAGCGGCTTTCTCACTGCCTTGGTCAGCCTGCGTCTCAGTCCCGATCCTGCTGAGCAGTTCTCACTCTTCCAGCAACGGCTCAGGCGCATCCTCTCACTCGCATCCCTTCACTTGTCCTCCTGGTCCGATGGGTCATTCGGCGCAGTGCGTGCCCCGAGTCAGGCCAGCATCTCGTCGCCGGTTTCCAGCTTGAGCACCACCTTGCCCTCGGCTTCAAGACGGCGCGCGAGGTTGAGAATCTCCTGCTGGGCCTGGGCTACCTCCCGCGAACGCACCGGCCCCAGCACATCCATATCCTCCTTGAGCATCTCCACGGCGCGCGAGCTCATGGATTTGAAGATCTGGGCACGCAGCTCCTCGTTGGCGCCGCGCAGCGCCATCGCCAGCATCCTCTTGTCGACACCGGAGACGATCTCGCGGATTGTTGCCGCCGGAACTGTAACAAGATCCTCAAATGTGAACATCAGATTACGAATGTTGAGTGCCAGTTCCGGCTCTCCTTCTTCGATCGTCTCCAGAATCTTCTTGGCCTCCTCGGCATTGAGCCGGTTCAACAGGTCCGCAACTGCCTTGAAGCCGGAGTAGCTCTTGCGCGCATTGTCTCCCACGCTCTCCAGTCGCCGATGCAGAATATGGGCGACTTTTTGAGCCATCTCGGGAGAAAACTGCCGCATCTCGGCGAGCCGCTGGATGGAGACCACCTTGTGCTCTTCGCTAAGGCTGTCGAGCACCTGCGAAGCGCGGCGAGGATCGAGATGGGCCAGCACCAGGGCAATCGTCTGCGGATGCTCGGAGTCGAGCAACTTGCCGAGTTGGATGGGATCGGTGCGCTGCAACTTGGCAAGATTGCCTTGTGCCGCTTCCTGAGATCGGCGCAGCTCCATGAGCAGCTCGTCGGCGCGGGGCTTGCCAAACGCGTCCACCAGCAAGCGGCTCGCGAAGTCCAGACCGCCATGCATGATGAAGCCCTGGGTGGCCAGCAACTCCCAGAACTCCTGAACCACTTCAAACGAAAGCTCCGGGGAGACACCGCGCAGGTCGGCCAGCTCCTCTGTCAGACGCTGCACATCGGATTCGGGCAAAGCGCGCAGAATCTCCCGCGCCACCTCTTCGCCTACCGCCACCAGCAGCACCGCCGCCTTGCGAATGCCGGTGAGACTGGACGACTCATGGCGCCGTGCAAGCCCGTTTTCAGTTCCCTGCTCTGCCACAACTCTGCCCTCTTGTTTGTGTGCGTTCGGCCTTAATCCTGGTGAATCCAGCTTTGCAGCAAGCGCGAGCTTTGCGTTGGTTCGCGCTTCAGATGGTCGGACACCTGCTCAAATATCTCCTGCGTTCTCTGCTTTTCCGGATCAAGCTCGGCGGGCTCGGGGGGCTTCAGCGCCGGCTGAGCCGGGGTGCCTGCGAGTTCCTTGTGCGGCCCCTTGGAGCCCAACGCCGGCGCGGCCGCAATACGATGGATTGCTGGGCGCACGCCAAACGCCACAATCACCAGGATTCCGGCAAGGATCGCGGCGTACTTGACCAGTACAGGCGAGCCCTCGGCCGCCGCAAGCGACTGGCTGAGAAGCGTCGGCGGCATCTGCCCATGGTTGGCATCGAAGGGAAGGTCCTCAACCGTAAGCAGGTCGCCGCGGGAGGAGTCGAAACCCACCGCCGCCTGTGCCAGAGCGGTGAGATTGCGCAGCTCCTCTGCCGAGCGAGGCTGCCAGATCGCTGCTTTGTCTTTGGCCGCCGCCTGTGTCAACCGGTCATTGACGACGATCGCCGCGGTGAGCCGGCGCAGCTTGCCCGGACTTTCAACGACATGACGGACTGTCTTGGCCGCTCCATACGTCCCGCTCTCAGAGCGCGTCGTCTGGGGCTGGCTGCTCGCCTGCGGATAGACGGGGAGGGCCTGCGTATTGGGGGCGTTCGAGGCCGTGCCGGGGACACCGGCTGCGACCGGCTGCGCTCCCGAGACCTGTTCGGTTCGCTGCATTGAGAGGGTGACGGTCTGGTCCGGATCGTACGTCTCCGCAGTCTCTTCGCTGGCCGTCGGATCGTAGTCGAGCGTGACCGATGCGCGCACATTGCCCGTGCCCGTTACCGGCTCGAGCGTGGAGAGTAGCTTCTCTTCGAGAGCCTGCTCGGAGGTGAGGCGCAGCGCATCGGCAGTCTTGGGACCGAGAGGGAGATTACCCGCCGCATCAACCAGAACGACGCGATCGGCGGTGAGACCATCCACAGCCGAGGCCACCAGATTGCGAATCGCCTCGGGCTCACCGTCGGCCAGCGAGCGATGCCGGAGCTTGAGCACAACCGAAGCCTTGGCCGGACGTTCCTGATCCCGGAAGAGCGAGTCGTGCAGCAGGACCAGATGAATGCGCGCCGATTCGACGTCGGCGAGGGTTGCCACCGTGTGCTCGAGTTCGCCCTCGAGAGCGCGCTGGTAGTTGACTTGCTCATCGAACTCTGAGCCCACCCAGTTGGGCTTGTCGAAGATCTCAAAGCCGAGACGCCCGCTCTTGACGCCACCCTTGGCCGCGGTTGCGAGGCGCGCCTTGTCCAACTGCGCGGCCGGAACCCGGATCACGCCGCCGCTGGCCGCGATGTCAAAGGTTATCTGCGCCTGGGTGAGAGTCTGTGCAATCTGACGCGCATCGTCCGGGTCGAGATCGGCGTAGAGCGTGCGCCAGTCGGGCCGCAGACCGTACCAGAGCAGCCCGCCCAGGAGCGCTGTGACTAAACCTGCGGAGACAGCGGCCCACAGTCGCTGGTTGGGCCTCAACCCCGCCCAGCGCACCTGTGCACGCGTACCCAGGGCACCCAACCTCCCGGCAAATCCGGTCTGCGTGGGAACGCCCGTCGCGGTCTTCTCCAACTGTGTTCCAATGGCCATCTTGTCCGAGGACTATCGAACTCCCTCCTGCCATAGCTGCTGCTAGAACTGCATGCCCATCACCTGCTGATAGGCCTGAACCGCCTTGTTGCGAACGGCAAGCGCCAGCTCGAAGGCCATGCTTGCCTTCTCTGTGGCGATCATTGCCTGGTGAACGTCCACGCCGGTCCCGGTCATCAAGCCGGTCATCGCGGCGTGCGCCCCGTCTTCGAGTTGGTTCACCTGTCCGACGGCATCGGTGATGAGGCTGGAAAAGGGGGTCGGCGCTGTCGTCAGTGAACTGGCGGAACCGGGGGCAACAGGAGAAGCCGCGCTGGCGGAGAGGCTGACTGGGCCGGCGGCGGCGCTGACTGCGTTCAAAATTGGCAACATCGTTTGTCTCTCCCTTTCCGTTGAGCCTTTTCCAATGATCGAGGCCGCAGTGTCTCCGGCTCGCTTCTGTTGCGCGCTGGCCAGCTAGGTCTTCGCAATATCGAGTGAGGCGGAGATCATGCTCTTCTCGGCCTGCACGGCAGAGTTGTTAAGACCATAGGCACGGGTCGCCCCCATCAGGTCCACCATCTCTGTGAGCGGATTAATGTCGGGGTAGGAGACATAGCCGTCCGGCCCGGCATCGGGATGGCCCGGATCGTAGCGCCTGAGCGGAGGGGCAGTGTCCTCAACCACACCGGCAATGTGCACGCCGGGCGCAACTGCGTCACCCGCGACAGAGTTAAGTCCCAAGGTCGAGATCGAAGGGGACGATGTGCTGCCAGCCTCGGCTCCAAGAACGCCGGCAAAGTCCTGACTGGCCGTATTCGCCGCAAAGACCACATGCTGCCGGCGGTAGGGTGTGCCAGCGGCAGTGCGCGTGGTCTCCGCATTGGCCATGTTGGCCGCGACTACCTCGGCGCGCATGCGTTCCGCCTGCATCGCGCCTCCCGAAGTTTCCATCATCGCAAAGAGATTCATCGTGGCCCTCCTCTCCTCGCCGGCTTCAAACCGAAAACGCCATGGTTCTAAAATCCCAGCGCTCAGGAATCCCTGCGGTCTGGAATCCCGCGCAACTACTTGCTGTCGGCCCGAATTGCGTCCATCACGCGCTGGTTTTCAGCGCGAAGCAGTGTCACGCCTACCCGAAACTTCAGCTGAGCCTCGGCCAGGTTCAGGCTCTCGCGGTCCATCGATACATCGTTGCCATCGGGCCGGGCGATCAATCCGTCCACCACCCGCACGCGCGGCGGACGACCGGGGCTTCCTTTGTTCGCATCGCCGAGCGCCTGGCGCATCTCCGTCTCAAAGTCCAATCCAACTGCCTTATAGCCCGGAGTATCGATGTTGGCCATATTCACGGCGGTCAGCTTGATCTCGCTGTTGGCCAGATCGAGGTAACGCCCGAGCGCCTCGCCCATCCCGGTTTCAATCTCCATTCCTCACGCCTTTGATCCCTTTCCGCATCGGCTTCGTGATCATCCCAGCTCATGAGCCCAGGTCAGTTGATGTCGAGGCCGAAGTCGATCTCTTGTGCGCTCACTACCGGCTCATCGCCGGCGAGGATGGCGGCCCGTTCGAGTACGTGCTCGAGCTCGCGTACGTTGCCGGGCCATTCGTGCGCGGACAACTTGGCCAACGCGGCTGCTCCGATTCGCTTGAGGGGCGCCTCGCGACCAAGACGCGCGAGGAAATGATCGACCAGCAACGGCAGATCCTGGGGATGCTCAGCCAGGGCGGGCGTACGGATCAGAAATACCGCCAGCCGGTAGTAGAGATCGGCGCGGAAGCTGCCATCCTGTGTCTGCTGGGCAAGGTGCTGATGGGTGGCCGCGATGATCCGCACGTCCACTTTCACCGTCTCGTTGTCGCCGACGCGCTGTAGTTCTCCACACTCGACAAAACGAAGGAGCTTGGATTGGAGTGCGAGCGGCATCTCGCCAATCTCGTCAAGGAAGAGAGTTCCGCCATCGGCGGCCTCGATGCGCCCGACCCTGCCCTGCACCGCACCGGTAAATGCGCCACGCGTGTGGCCGAAGAGTTCGGCCTCGAGAAGGGCCTCGGGGATCGCCGCGCAGTTGATCGCGACAAAGGTCTTGCGGCTGCGCGTTGAGAGACGATGCAGAGCTTCGGCCACCAGTTCCTTGCCCGATCCGGTTGGCCCCTCGATCAAGACGGACGCCATGCGCGGAGCTACCAACCGCACGCGGCGGCTGACCTCGAGCATGCACGGGTGGTTCCCAACCAGTTCCGGGAGCCGCTCGGAGGTCTGTACGGATGGATTGCCGGGGGGAGCCACAGGGCGAATTGGCAAGGTGGTTTCCTGAATTGAGACCGAGCTTGCCACGAAGCTGTCCGCTGAGGTGTCCCGAGACGAATGCGCGGCCGGGAAAGCGGGGACGGATGGCGCCCGCGCCGGAGTCGTATGAGGCTCAGCCAGCGCCGGCGCGGCATTCCAAACCGCCGTGTCGTTATCCTGAGAGCGGCGAAGTGCGTAAAGCAACTCCTGGCGGTAGG
>Ga0182015_10001018_pt1 | contig 38433 bp, 38 predicted proteins | sample 712P3MmetaG_FD_120478 | JGI IMG/M metagenome (GOLD analysis project Ga0182015, IMG submission 120478) | Permafrost microbial communities from Stordalen Mire, Sweden - 712P3M metaG | ecosystem: Environmental > Terrestrial > Soil > Wetlands > Permafrost | place: Sweden: Stordalen | collected...
ATCGACCCCATGTTGAAGATGTCCCCCCTGCGCCGCCTGACCATCCCGGCGGCGAACGCGCGGCTGACGAGGAAGAGGCTCCGCAGGTTCGCGGACAGCATCCGGTCAAAGTCGGCCACGGTCGTCTCAAGGAAGGGCGCCCCGAGGTACTTGCCCGCGTTGTTGACGAGGACGTCGACATTCCCGAAGCGGTGCCTGACCGCGGCCTCCATCGCGGCCACGGCCGCCTCGTCGGAAACGTCGCAGGGGAAGACGCCCGGGTTGGCGCCAAGCTCCGCGCAGGCCCCGGCGACCAGGGCCAGGTTCCCGGCGTCCCGGGCGACGAGCGCCAGGTTGACGCCCTTCACCTCGGCGGCGAACGCGGCGGCGATCGCCGCTCCGATGCCCTGCGAGGCGCCGGTGATCACGATGACGGGGGCCTTGCTCCGGGTTGGCATCGCTCCGCTCCGCGCGCAACCTAGCAAACGAGGGACGAGAAATTCATGAAGTCGGCCGTGAAGCCGCCCTTCACCCCCTTGCAGATGACGCTCACGGCGTCGTGGGAGTGCAGGGACTCGAGGTGGGAGCAGGCGATCTGGAAGTCGCGGATCCGCTTGTCGGCGTCGAACTCCCTGTAGAGGAGCCGCGCGGCGTCCTCGACGAACTTCAGGTTGGCGCCGTTCAGCTCCGCGAACGCCTGCTCGTCCTCGCGCTTCACCATCACCTGAGTCTCGGTCTGGAGCGCCTTCACGCACAGCGCCTGGACGTCCTCGATCCAGATCTTGCGCCCCTTGGCCTCCTCGAGGGTCAGCCTCGCCTTGCTCCTCTGCGAATGGGGAACCCCGTACACGCCGCGCGTGTCGCGGGCGTGCTCGGCGAGCTCGGCCGAGCACGGGCACGCCGAGGAGTACACGAAGTCGAAGTGGACGAACCTCCGGTAGTCGCCCGAGCGGGTGACGACGCCCTCGAAAGCGGCCTTGTAGAACTGGTAGCCCACGAGCCCGCTCCGGAGGCTCTTCTGGAGGATGGGGTATGAGAACTCGAGCTTGAGCCTCGCGTCCTTGCTCGCGACCTTCCTCAGGTACGACCTGAGGATGCGCCCCACGCTCTCGCCCGTGAACACCTCCCCCTTGTGGTCGTAGAACGATCGGACGATCCGGCTCATGTTGATCCCCTTGAGCTCCGCCTCCAGGGAGACCGTGCCCGTGACGCTGGTCTCAAGCGTCAGCGAGCCGCCCTTCTTCGTCCGGATCTTGAGCGGCAGCTTGAAGTTGGAGACGCCGACCTGCTGGATCGGGACGTGGGCGCCCTGGATGGCGTTGTGCGCGACGTCCATGATGTCGGGCAGCGACTTGCGGTACTTCGCCGAGGCGCGGAAACGCCCGTCGTAGGCGCGCGGGATCATCGGCAACGATCCGTTTGCCGACTCATGCAGGTACATGGGCTGTTTCTTGCTCATGGGGTCCCCTCCGGGCCGAGGTACTCGGCATAGTTGCGGGGGGTCTCGTAGAGCCGGATGCTGTGGAGCCTGCCGGCCCTGATCCTCGGGGCGATGCGGCCCCAGAAGGCGACGACGAGGTTCTCGGTCGTCGGGATGACGCCCTTCAGGAAGTCGATGTCCTTGTTGAGGTTGCGGTGGTCGCAGGGGACGACCACGGCCTTCTCGACGATCCGCTTCAGGTCCCCAAGGTCGAGAACGTAGCCGGTATCGGGGTCGGGCTTTCCCCGGACCGTGACCTCGAGGACGTAGTTGTGCCCGTGGCCGTTCGGGTTCGCGCACGGCCCATAGGTTCGCTCGTTCCACTGCCTGCTGCGCCTGACGTTGTACAGGCGGTGGCCGGCATTGAAATGCACCTGCCGCGTGATGAACACGTCCCCCGGCCCAGGAAGTGCGGAGCGCGTCGGCATGGACGCTCAGAGGTACCACAAAACAGGCTCGGGTCAACCCATCGCAGGAAATACCGTTGCGCTGGCGCCCCGCGAGTAGTGAACCTCAAGGATGGCGATGAAGTTCAGCATCCTCGGAAGCGGCAGCTCGGGCAACAGCGCCCTGGTCGTCACCGAGGGGACCCGGCTGCTGCTCGACGCCGGCTTCTCCGCCCGCCGCCTGGGCGCGCTCCTCGCGGCCTCGGGCGAGACCCTCCAGAGCGTCAACGCGGTCTTCGTGACCCATGAGCACAGCGACCACTCCTCCGGCATCGAGAGCCTGAAGAAATTCCCCCACCTGAAGTTCTTCGCGAATTCAGCCACCGCGCGCGCGGTGCAGAAGATGCTCACGTGGACCCCCGACTGGCAGATATTCGCGACGGGCTCCTCGTTCCGGTACCGGGACCTGGACATCGAGAGCTTCGCCATCCCCCACGATGCGCATGACCCGGTGGGCTTCCGCTTCACGAGCGGGCTTGACGACGACCTCTTCTCGCCGCGAAGGACGCTCGCGTGGGTGACCGACCTCGGCCACGCCCCGCAGAGCGTCCGCGACCGCATCCGCGAGTCCGACGTCGTCGTCGTCGAGGCGAACCACTGCCCGAGGATGCTCGAGGCCGATCCCCGGCGCTCCTGGACCCTCAAGCGGCGCATCTCGGGGCGGCACGGCCACCTCTCGAACGAGCGGATGACGGAGCTCCTCTCGAGCGTGGCGAGTCCGCGCTGGCGCAGGATCTACCTCGCGCACCTCTCCCGGGACTGCAACTCCCGGGACGCCGTCGAGGAGGCGCTCCTCGCCCTGCGCACGCTCCTCAAGTGCGAGTTCTCGATAGTCGGGCACGGCGAGGGGACGCCCTTCTACGAGATCGCCTGACGGGACCGGGCCGCGGCCGGCCTCGGCCGGCCCCCGGGGCCGCGCGTCCGTCAACTAATCGTCAAATAAATGGCAAATAGACGAGTAGGCTTGTTACCGGCGCGCCTATGCGGCGTCTCAGGGGGTATGCCCCCATTCACGCCCCGGACTGGACTGCGCCTCCGGCGTGCCGGCATGGTCTTTGCCGCCGTCGTCGCCGCGGGCCTCGCCCGCGCGGACTCGCCCCGGCTATTCAACATCTCCACGCGGGGGCCGGTCGGGACGGGGCCCGACATCATGATTTCCGGGCTCGTCATAGGGCCGGGCTCCCCCGAGACCGTGCTGATCCGGGCCGTCGGCCCCGCCCTGGGCTCCTTCGGGGTCACCGGCGAGCTGGCCGCGCCCATCCTCACGCTCTTCGACTCGGCCGGCAACGTCCTCCGGGCAAACCAGGGCTGGGGCACCGGCAATGCGACGGCTTCCGTCATGGCCACTGCGGGCGCCTTCGCGCTGCCGGTCGGGAGCGCCGACTCGGCGCTCGTCGCCACCCTCCCGGCGGGCGCGTACACGGCCCAGGTCACCGGGGCCGGCGGCACAACCGGGGTCGCGCTCCTCGAGGTCTACGAGGTGGGGGCCACCTCGTCGACCGCCCGCCTCGTCAATCTCTCCACCCGGGGCCAGGTGGGCTCGAGCGGCAACATCATGATTCCCGGCCTGACGATCGGTCCCGGCTCGGGCAACCGCACGCTCCTTATCCGCGCAGCCGGTCCAGCCCTCGGCGCCCTTGGCGTACCCGGGTCGATGACGGACCCGATGTTCTCCGTCGTCGACTCGGCCGGCAACACCGTCGCCAGCAATGACAACTGGGGGACCCCGGTCGGCGAGGCGCCCGACGCCGCGCAGCTGAGCGCCGCCTTCATGTCGGCGGGGGCCTTTCCGTTTGCGGCGGGAAGCCTGGACTCGGCCGTCATCGCGAGCGTCGGCCCCGGTTCCTACACCGTGCTCGTGAGCGGGAATAACGGCTCGACCGGACTGGCGATCGTCGAGGTGTACGACATCACCGCCGTTTCGGCTGGTCCCCAGAGCGTCACCCTCGCGGCCACGGACACCAGCGCCGACACGAGCGGCGGCAACCCCGGCGCCTTCACCGTCACCCGCACCGGCGACACGACCTCGGACCTCACTGTCAGCTATGCCGTCAGCGGGACCGCGCTTAACGGGATCGACTACCAGGGGCTCCCCGGGACCGTGACGATCCCGGCCTTCGAGACCACGGCGACGATAACCGTGGCGCCGACCCCGACCCTGTCGCAGGCCTCGTCCAGCACGGTCATCCTCACGCTCGACCCCAGCAGCGCCTACGCGGTCGGCGGGGCGAGCACGGGGACGGTGACGATCCAGAACATCCCCCCCACCCTCTTCGTGTCCGAGATCCGGCCCACCTCGGGCGCGCCCGGGTCGACCGGGTCGGGCGTGGCGACGATCCTCCTGAGCGCGGACGGGTCCCTTGCCAGCGTCAGCGTTTCCTTCAGCAACCTCACGTCCGACGAGGTCGTCGCCCACCTGGCGGTCGGCGGGGACATGAACAACGGGACGTACGTCCTCAACCTGCCGAACGGCCAGGTTGCCAACGCGCCCTGGACCCCCACGGCGTCGGGCACGTACTCGGCGGCGCAGATCGTGGCCGCCCTCGCCTCGGGCAACCTCTACGTCGAGATCGACAGCGCGACCTACCCGGGCGGCGAGCTCGGCGGCCAGTTCATCAGCAGCACGGGCTCGCAGGTGTTCTCGGCGCCGCCCGCCCCACCCTCCATCAACCTCGCCTCGGTTAGCCCGGCGGACGCCCCCCGCTTCCTGACGCAGGCGACCTTCGGGACCACCACCGCCGGCATCGCCTCCCTTGAGTCGCAGGGCTACGCGGGCTGGATAGCGAGCCAGATGGCGCTCCCGGAGACGTCGCACCGCGCGGCGACGGACGCCGATGCCGCGGCCTACCCCCCGACCGGGCAGTTCGCGGTCACGCAGAACAACCGGCAGGCGGCCTGGTGGCTGATCTCCGTGACGGGCCAGGACCAGCTCCGCCAGCGGGTCGCCTTCGCCCTCAGCGAGATCTTCGTCACCTCGGATGTCGCCTCGCAGCTGGCGAACCAGGCGGACGGCGTGGCCGACTACTACGACCTGCTTGCGAACGACGCCTTCGGGAACTTCCGCCAGCTCCTGCAGGACGTGACCCTGAGCCCCGCCATGGGCAACTACCTTAACATGCTGCGCAACGCCAAGGCGAACGCGGCGAAGGGGACGAGCGCGGACGAGAACTACGCAAGGGAGGTCCAGCAGCTCTTCACGATCGGCTTGAACGAGCTGCAGCCCGACGGGACCCTCATGCTCGCCGCGGACGGGCTCCCGATCCCGACCTACGACCAGGCCGAGGTCGTCCAGACGGCGAACGTCTTCACCGGCTGGGGCTACGCCTCGACGGCCACGAACCCGAGCTTCTACGGCGCCACCGCCGACTTCGACGACCCGATGATGGTGTATCCGTCCTATCATGACGAGACGCAGAAGACTATCGTGAACAATATTGTTCTCCCTGCGAACCAGGACGGCGCGACCGACCTGAAGATGGAGCTCGACGCGCTCTTCAACCACCCCAACACCGGGCCGTTCATCTGCGCCCAGCTGATCCAGCGCCTGGTGACGAGCAACCCGAGCCCGGCCTACGTCTACCGCGTGGCCCAGGTCTTCGCGAACGACGGGAGCGGCGCCCGCGGGAACCTGGCGGCAGTCGTGAAGGCGATCCTCCTCGACTACGAGGCCAGGTCCCCGTCGGTGGCCACCGACGCGGGCTATGGGAAGCTGAAGGAACCCCTCCTGCGGCTGACGGGGATCTACCGCGCCTTCAACGGCTCGGCGCAGGCGGGCCGCTTCCCGATCTTCAGTGCGCAGAACAGCCTGGACGAGGCGGCGCTCCGCTCCCCGACGGTCTTCAACTTCTTCGACCCGGGATACGTCCAGCAGGGCACCCTGGCGAGCGCGGGCCTCCTCGCCCCGGAGTTCGAGATTACAACGGCCAGCACGGCGCTCAGCGTGCCGAACAACATCTACTCGGGCCTCTACACGTCGCCCCCAAGCTCGACGACGATCGTCCTCGACCTCTCGGCCTTGACCGCCAACGCGTCGAACCCCGCCGCGATGGTGGCCACCCTGAACCAGCTCCTCTGCGCGGGCGCCATGAGCGCGCAGACGCAGCAGTACATCCAGACCGCGATTTCCGACGCCCCCTCCGGGACGTCAGCCGCCGCCCTCGCCAACATGGCCCTCTACCTGGCCTCGACGTCACCCGACGCGGCCATCCAAAGATGAACGACCCAAGCGACCTCTCACGCCGCCGATTCATCGGAAGGGCCTGCTCCGCAGTCGGCGCGACCGGGATGCTCTCCGCCCTCGCCCAGCTCCGGATGATCGGCGCCCTCGCCGCGGACGCGGCCCCGACCGACTACAAGGCGCTGGTGTGCCTCTTCCTCTACGGGGGCAACGACTCCAACAACCTGCTGGTCCCGGTCGACAACACGAACTACCAGCTCTACGCGACCGACCGGACCGTCCTCGCGCTCCCCCAGTCGACGCTCCTCGGCATATCGCCGAAGACCTACAGCGACGGGCGCCAGTGGGGCCTGCATCCCTCCCTTGTCGAGGTCCAGCAGCTGTTCAGCCAGGGGAGCCTCGCCCTGATGGCGAACACCGGGACACTGGTCCAGCCGGTGACGCTCGCCCAGTACAACGCGGGCAGCGTGGCCCTGCCGCCCCAGCTCTTCTCGCATGCGAACCAGCAGGTGCAGTGGCAGAGCAGCGTTCCCGACCAGCCCTTCACGACCGGCTGGGGCGGCCGCCTCGCGGACATCGTTAACGCGCTCAACACGAACCCCAAGATCTCGATGTCCGTCAGCGTCGCGGGCGAGAACTCCTTCCAGGTCGGCAACATCGTCTCGCAGTTCGCGGTCAACCCGGGCGGCGCGGTGGTGCTGAGCGGCACCGGCACCTCCGGGATCACGGGCGTGCGCACCACGGCCCAGCAGAACATCCTGAACGCCCAGGAGCAGAACCTCTTCGAGGCCGCGTTCGGCTCGACGACCGTCAACGCGATAGCCGACAGCCAGCTCCTGAACACGATCCTCGCGGCGGCACCCAAGCTGGCGACCATCTTCCCGACGACGAGCATCGGGAGCCAGATGCAGATGGTCGCCCGGATGATCGGGGCCGCCCCCCAGCTCGGCCTCACCCGCCAGGTCTTCTTCGCAAGCCTCGGGGGCTTCGACCTCCACTCGGACCAGCTCGGGGCGCACGCCACGCTCTTCATGCAGCTCAGCCAGGCCCTGAGCGCGTTCTCGGCCGCCACGACCGAGCTCGGCGTCCCGAACCAGGTGACGACCTTCACGGCGTCGGACTTCAGCAGGACCTTCAACACGAACGGCACGAGCGACGGGACAGCGGGTTCCGACCACGGGTGGGGCTCGCACCACCTGGTGATGGGCGGCGCGGTGCATGGCGGGGACATCTACGGCCAGGTGCCGCTCCTGGAGCTCGGCGGCCCCGAGGACACGGGGCGCGGACGGTGGATACCCACGACCAGCGTCGACGAGTATGCCGCCACGCTGGCGACGTGGTTCGGTGTGAGCGCCTCCAATCTCTCCGTCGTGCTCCCGAACATCGGGCGCTTCGGGACGTCGAACCTCGGCTTCATGGGCTAGCCGCAGCCGGACATGGGACCGCAACGCATCCGCATGGGGCTCTTCGGGGCCGCCCTGCTGGCCGGGTTCGTCCTCCTCCTCCTTGTCTTTCGCCCGAGGATCGGCCCGCTGGGCCGCGCCTTTCCCGCCCTCCAGGCCCGCGCGCTGGAGGCCCAGGCCGCGCCCCACCCGGGCGCCGCGGCTGGCGGCGGACCCGCCGAGGGCCGCTCCCTCCTTGCGGACGACCTCAATTCGGCGGGGACGGACGTGCATTCCGACCTGCGGCTGATAAACGAGATCTTCATCGCCTACCGCGGGGCCGTGCGCAGCGGCAACCCCGTGGGGGAGAACGCCGAGATAACCGCGGCCCTCCTCGGCCGCAACAGGCTCGGGTTCGCGTTCATCCCTGCCGGCAACCCCGCGGTGAACGCCAGGGGCGAGCTCTGCGACCGGTGGGGGACGCCGTACTTCTTCCACCAGCTTTCCGGGGAGAAGATGGAGATCCGCTCGGCGGGCCCGGACCGGAAGCTCTGGACCGCCGACGACCAGGTCCTGACCCCCTAGGGCCAGCTGTCGCCGGTTGACGGCGCGTCGCATTGCCGTTCATTTCTGGACGGCTACCGACCCATCCGCATGGATACGAACCCCATACCTGTCACCGTCCTCACCGGCTTCCTCGGCTCGGGAAAGACCACGCTCCTCAACCGGATCCTCTCCGAGCGCCACGGCCGCAAGCTGGCCGTGATCGAGAACGAGTTCGGGGAGGTCGGAGTCGACAACCAGCTCGTGATCCAGAGCGAGGAGGAGCTCTTCGAGATGAACAACGGCTGCATCTGCTGCTCCGTGCGTGGCGACCTCATCCGGATCCTGGGAAGGCTTCTCAAGCGCAAGGACCGGCTGGACGGCATCCTGATCGAGACGACCGGCCTCGCGAACCCTGCGCCGGTTGCGCAGACCTTCTTCACCGATGACGAGATGCGCCGCAACTTCCGGCTCGACGCCATCGTGACGGTCGTCGACGCGAAGCACGTGGCGTCCCACCTTGATTCCGGGGACGAGTCGGTGAAGCAGCTGGCCTTCGCCGACGTTATACTCCTCAACAAGACGGACCTCGTGGCGGGGGCGGAGCTGGACGCCCTGGAGTCGCGGATCCGCGGGATAAACGCGGTCGCCACCCTCCAACGGACGCTCAACTGCGACGTGCCCCTCGACAGGGTCCTGGACGTCGGCGGGTTCAGCCTCGGCAGGGCCACCGAGATCGACCCGAAGTTCCTCGAGCCCGAGTACCCCTTTGAATGGGCGGGGGCCTACCGGCTGCCCGCCGGGACCCATGACCTCGTGATCGGCCACGGGGACGGCGAGGCCCACGATCACGACCACGGTCACGCCGACGGGCACCACCACCACCATCACGGCAACGAGAACGAGCTCGATGTCGTCGTGATGCCCGTCCCGTCGCTCGATGAGGCGGCGATCGCCGCGGTGCGCGACTCGGCGGTGCCCGTATTCTCCGACCGGGAGAGCCGACTGGAGGGCGGGGGGAGGATCATCCCGGGCGCGGCGCTCAACCGGCTCCACCTCAGCGGCGGAAGCGGCAGCTTCAAGCTGGAGGTCACCGAGCCCGGCCACTTCCTCGTGTTCGAGGGCTGCGGCGAGGAGCCGCTCCACATCCTTTCCGGCGGCGACACGGTCAGGCCGTCGTGGCAGGCCGATTTCCACGCCGCCCACGAGCACAGCGAGGGCGTGTCCTCGGTGGGGATCCAGCAGGCCGGCGAGCTCGACGGCAAGCGCCTGAACGACTGGATAAGCGGACTCCTGCGCACGAAGGGCAACGACATCTACCGGATGAAGGGCGTCCTCAGCGTCAAGGGCGCCGCAAGGCGCCTCGTGTTCCAGGGAATCCACATGCTCTTCGACGCGAAGTTTGACCGCGACTGGGGGACGGAGCCGCGCATGAACACCCTGGTCTTCATCGGCAGGAACCTGGACCGGGCCGCGCTGAACGAGGCATTCAGGGGGTGCCTTTCGGCGTAGAACGGCCCATGCAGCTGACGAAGCACTGGGCCGGCCAGCTGGACGACTACGTGATCGACCTGGCGTGGTCCCCCGACGGGTCAACCCTCGCGGCGGCCTCCGCCTCGGGGCCGGTGACCCTTTTCTCCTCCGGGGACGGCGCGAGGCGCCACGAGCTCCCGGGCCACGAGGGCGGGACAAACGCGGTGGCGTGGGGGCCCGGCGGCTCCGTCCTCGCGACCGGCGGCCAGGACGGGGCGGTCAAGATGTGGGACGCCGCCGCCGGCCAGCACGTCGCCTCCGCGTCCCTTGGGCGATCCTGGGTGGAGCACCTCGCATGGCGTCCCGGCGGGGGCGCCCCGACCCTCGCGGCCGGAGCCGGCCGGAAGCTCGCCTACCTGAATCCCGACGCGACGGTGCGCCTTGAGTTCAGGGACGCCCCGAAGACCATCACCGCTCTCGCCTGGCATCCCCAGGGAGGATGCGCCGCGGTGGCCTACTTCGGGGGCGTGTGCCTCTGGGACGGGGACGACGGCGGTGCGCAGAAGGAATACCCCTATGGCAACGGTATCCATGCCCTTGCCTGGTCGCCCGACGCAAGGTGGCTCGTCTCCGGGAACCAGGACCCGAGCGTCCATCTCTGGATGCCGGAAAGGGACGTGGAACTCCAGATGAGCGGCTACCAGACCAAGGTCCGCCACCTCTCGTTCGACCCGTCCAGCCGCTGGCTTGCCACGAGCGGGGGCGCCGAGGCGTGCATCTGGGACTGCTCGGGCGACGGGCCCGAGGGCCGCGAGCCGGTCATGCTGGCGCACGTGGCGCCGGTCTGCGGCGTCGGGTTCCAGCGGGTCCACAGCCTGCTCGCGACGGCGTCGGAGGACGGGGTCGTCAAGCTCTGGAGCCCGGAGCGCAGGCAACCCATGCGCGCCACCGTGGGGATGCCGGCGGCCGCGACCCGGCTCGCCTGGTCCCCGGACGACCGGCTCCTCGCGATTGGCTCCGAGAAGGGATTCGTGTACGTGCTACGCTGCGACCCATGAACCCTCCTGCATTCCTGGGCCTGTCCGCCCCCCTCTGGCAGTCGCTCGGCCTCACGTTCGAGCTGGCGGGCGTAACGACGGTGATCCTCGCCGTCCTCGGGCTGCCGCTGGCGCACTGGCTGAACACCTCCCGCTGGCGCATTGCCCCGATAGTCGAGACCCTGGTCGCGCTTCCCCTTGTCCTGCCGCCGACCGTGATCGGCTTCTACCTGCTGATCGGCTTTTCGCCGGGCCATCCGCCCGGCAGCTGGTGGGTCGCGGTGACCGGGCACTCGCTGGCCTTCACGTTCGCCGGCCTCGTCATCGGGTCGGTGGTCTATTCGCTCCCCTTCGCCGTGCAGCCCTTCCAGGCCGCGCTGCGGGCCGTGCCGCAGGAGCAGCTGGACGCCTGCGCGGCCCATGGCGCGCCGCCGTGGCATGTCTGGACCCGGGTCCACCTTCCCCTTGCCTCCCGCGGGATCGCCGCGGGCCTGACCCTCGGGTTCGCGCACACGCTCGGGGAATTCGGGGTCGTCCTCATGATCGGGGGCTCGATACCCGGCGTCACGAAGGTGGCGAGCATCGCCCTCTACGACGAGGTCCAGAGCATGAACTACCCTACGGCGCATTCGTTCGCGGCGCTCCTCCTCGCGCTCTCCTTCGTCCTGATCCTGGTGGCGACGCTCCTCAGGCGCCGCGAGCTGGCGCGGAGGTAGCCCTTGAGCCGGCGCCGTCGAGGCCGAACACCGCCGCGGCGTAGTTCTCGGCGCTGAAGGGCTGCAGGTCCTCGGGCTGCTCGCCCAGCCCGACAAAGATGATCGGGATCCTGAGCTCGCGCCAGATGGCGACAATCGCCCCGCCGCGGCTCGTGCCGTCGAGCTTCGTCACGATGAGGCCCGTGAGCCCAAAGCTCTTGTGGAAGGCCCTGGCCTGCTCGATCGAGTTCCCCCCGAGGGAGCCGTCGACGACGAGCCAGGAGTGGTGGGGCGCCAAGGGGTCGATCTTCGAGACGACGCGCCGGATCTTGGAGAGTTCGACCATCAGGTTGTCCTTCGTGTGAAGACGGCCGGCCGTGTCGATGATGACCCAGTCCCGGCCCCTGCTCCTCGCCGCCTGGACCGCGTCGAACGCGACCGCCGCCGGGTCTGACCCCGGCTTGTTGGAGACGAGTTCCAGGTCGAGCCGTGTCGCCCAGGACCTGAGCTGGTCTATGGCGGCCGCCCGAAAGGTGTCGCATGCAGCGAGGAGGACGGTCCCCCCCTCCTGCTTCAGGCGCCAGCCGAGCTTCGCCGCCGTCGTCGTCTTTCCGGAGCCGTTCACCCCGATCAAAACGATGACGGTGGGCGGCGCAGCCGCCCTTGGGACGCTCCCCTCGGAACCCGCCAGCGCCCGCCTGAGGACCTCGGCGCCGATCTCCGCCGCCCGGCGCCCCTCCAGTTCCTTGTCCCTGCGGACCGCAGTCTCTATCTCTCCGAGGATCTCGGCCGTCGTCTCGACGCCGAAATCCGCGGCGAAGAGCGCCTCCTCGAGCGTCTCCAGGGACGAGGCGTCGATCCGTCGGCCGCCGAACAGCCCGTGGGTCTTCGCCGTGATGGCGGAGACCGTCTTGGCCAGGCCCTCCCTGAACTTCTTTAGGAGCGATAGCACGTTCCCGGCGGAGCTACTCGGAGGCTTTCCTCGCGTCCCGGCCCAGCTGGTCCTTCAGGCGGTCGAGAATCCCGTTTATGAAGCGCTTGGAGTCGGCGTTCGAGAACTGCTTTGAGATGTCGATCGCCTCGTTGATCGAGACGACCGGGGGGATGTCCTTGCGGTGGAGCATCTCGAACATGGCGATCCTCAGTATCGCCAGGTCGATCTTCGCTATCCTCTCGAATTCCCAGTTCTGGGCGAGAACGCGGATCTGCGCGTCGATCCCCGCCTGGTTCTTGATCACGCCCTCGATCAGCTCCTCGCCAAACGCGTAGTGGTCGCGGGGCTGCTCCTGCCCCTCGTAGAAGATCCTCAGGTCGTCGACCAGGCTGGCCGGCGGGTTTATGCTCCACGCATAGAGGTACTGGAGCGCCGCCACGCGGCCGTCGTGCCTCTGCGCGTACTGGGCCTTGCTCATCTGGAAAGGCGCCTGCGCAGGGCCGCCATGGAGACCGCCGCGTCCGCGAACTCCGCGCCGCGGTCGATCTTCCCCGTGCACCGGGCCCTCGCCTGGGCCGCGTTCTCGGCGACGATGACCCCGTTGATCACGGGGACGCGGGAGGACAGGGCGACGTCCATGAGCCCGCTGGTGGCGGCCGTGGCTATTAGCTCGAAGTGGATCGTGCCGCCGCGGACGATGACCCCGAGGGCGATGATCGCGTCCGGCTTCCTCCTGTCGACGAGCAGCCGGGCGGCCACCGGGAGCTCGTTCGAACCCGGGACCCGGACGACCTCGATGTTGCGCTCCCTGACTCCGGACCTGGATAGCCGCGCGCGGACGCGTGCCAGGAGCGGCCCCACCAGCCGCTCGTTGAAGCGGGCGGCCGCGATGGCTATCTTGAAGCTGGAGGCATCGACGCCCTCGGGAAGCGGTGAATCGCCACTCATGGAGAGTCGAGAGGAGAACCGGGGGCCGGCAATCCGCAACATGAATTCACCCTGTGCTTCACCAAATCGGCGATCGAGATCATCCGCAGGCCGAACCGGCGCTTGAATTCGACGATGTCCGCCATCCTTGCGACGGTGCCGTCGTCGTTCATCAGCTCGCAGAGGACGCCGCTCGGGTGAAGGCCCGCCAGGACGGCGAGGTCGACCGCGGCCTCGGTGTGGCCGGGACGCTCGAGGACCCCTCCCGGCCTCGCCCTCAGGGGAAACACGTGGCCCGGGCGGGCCAGCTGGGCGGGCTCCGAGGAGGCGTCCCCGACGATGCGGATGGTCCGCGTCCTGTCGGCAGCGCTGATCCCGGTCGTGACGCCCTGGGCCGCGTCCACGCTGACCGCGAAATCCGTCCGGTGGTGGTCCCTGTTGTTGGCCACCATCGGGCTCAGCCCGAGCTTCGCCAGCACCTCGCCGGTCGTGGCGACGCAGACGATCCCGCTTCCGTGGCGGATCATGATGCCGATCGCCTCGGTTGTAGCCTTGGACGCGGCGATGATGAGGTCCCCCTCGTTCTCGCGCTTCTCGTCGTCGGTCACGATGACCATGCGCCCGGCCGCGATGTCGGCCACGGCTGACTCCACGGAGTCGAACGGTGACGGCTGGGAAGGGGACATCCGGACAAAATCGCCCCGCGGGCGCCACCTGTCAATTCGTGGGCCGCCTGAACCCGATCGGGGTCAGGCGCTGAAGTCCAAGACGTAGTCCTCGGGGTCGACCCCGTCGGCCAGCAGCGATATGTGCAGCTTGAAGGAATAGGGCGGCCTGACCGAGTAGGGCGACGCGAGGACCGCGGGATTGTCGGAGGGCGTGAGCTCGGTGCGCTCGTTGTTCGGCTGGTAATGCACCGGCCACCAAAGCACCGCGGACGTCTTGTCGGCGGCGACCGGATGCTTCTTGGCATTGTAGAACGTGAGCCTGAACGCCTGGTCGACCAGTTCCAATCCGAGCCAGCCGCCCTGGGGACGCTGGATGGCGATCCCCGGGATCCGCCCCTCCTTCTCCTTCGTCGGGCTCGGTGTCGGGGTCGGCGTCGGGGTGGGAGTCGGCGTCGGGTCCGCCGTCACCCAGACCGCCGAGATCAGGAGACCGGCGAGCGCCAATGCCGCGATGCGTTTCATCCGGGTTGAGGCTACGTCCGACCGCCGCCGTCCGCAAGTCCCTTAACGGGCTTTGCGGCGGCGGCGGCCTTCAGCCCGCGCCACCGCTTGACGCGCTCGGAGATCGCGGCCTCGGCCCCGGCGGCCCCGGGGGTGTACAGCTTCAGCGGCCGCTCGAGGTAATCCTGGCCCGAGATTCCCTCCGGAAAGTCGTGGGAGTAAAGGTAGCCCTTCCCCTGCCCCATCCTCTTGCTCGCCTGGCCCCCCTTGTCGCGGAGCTGGGGCGGCACCGACTGCACGGGCTCCTCGGCCAGCACCCGACGGGCCTCGCCCAGCGCGACAGTCGCCGAATTGCTCTTCGGCGCGGTCGCGATGTAGAGGGTCGCGTGGGCCAGCGTCAGCTCCGCCTCGGGAAGGCCGACAAACTCGACCGCATGGTGGGCCGCCACCGCGATCAGGAGCGCGTGGGGGTCCGCGAGGCCCACGTCCTCGCTCGCGAGGATGACAAGCCTGCGGGCGACGAAGCGCGGGTCCTCGCCGCCGACAAGCATCTTGGCGAGCCAGTACATCGCGGCGTCGGGGTCGGAACCGCGGCAGCTCTTGATGAAGGCGGAGATCGTGTCGTAGTGCTCGTCCTCGTCGGCGTCGTAGCGGATGCGCCTTTCCCGGGCGAACACCTCGAGGTCCTCGCGCGTGATCTCCGAGGGGCCGTCCTTCCCGAGCGCGATCACCTCGAGCGCGTTCAGGGCGCGGCGCAGGTCGCCGTCGCAGAAGACCGCGAGCTCCGACAGGATGCCCGGCGTGGCCGTGACCCCGAGGCCGCCGAGGCCCCGCTCGCCGTCGGACAGGGCAAGCGCGAGCACTCCGGCGACCGCCTGGGTCGACAGGGGCTCCAGCCGAAACAGGTGGCTGCGGGAAAGAAGCGGCGGGTTGACGTAGAAGCCGGGGTTGTGCGTGGTTGCGCCGATCAGGCGGACCACCCCCTCCTCGACGTCGGGGAGCAGGAGGTCCTGCTGCGTCTTGTTGAAGCGGTGCAGCTCGTCGATGAAGAGGATCGTGCGCGAGCCGGGCATGCGCCGGGCTATGCCGAGGATCTCGCGGAGCTCAGCCATGTTGGACATGACCGCGTTCACGCGGACGAACCGGCTCTGCGTCTCGCGCGCGATCGCCTCGGCGATGCTCGTCTTGCCGGTCCCCGGCGGCCCATAGAAGAGGAGCGAGCCGAAGTTGTTCTGGGCCACGAGGCGCTTTAGGAGGCTGCCGGGCCCGAGGATGTGGTCCTGGCCGACCACCTCGGACAGGTTCCTCGGCCGCATGCGCACGGCCAGGGGGCGCCCGGCCGCGTCTTCCCCTGACACCTGGGGCGCCTCGGGGCCGGCCTCCCTGAAAAGCTCGCTCTGGTCGTCGGGGTCCATGGTCTGTTGCTCCCCTCCAATCTCCGCCCGTTCCCTGCTCTTGAGAAGCCATTTCCTTGCCCTGGCCGCGGTTCTGGGCGACAGTGGGCATCCACCCATGAAAAGCGCCTACGAACTGGCCATGGAGCGCCTGTCCAAGTCGGACCCGGGCTCCTCGAAGCCGATCACGCCCGAGAAGCGCGCCAAGCTTGCCGACGTCGACCGCCTCTACCAGGGAAAGATAGCCGAGAGGGAGATCTTCCTGAGGCAGCAGCTCGAGCAGGCCCTGTCGGGGCGCGACGCCGATGAGGTGGACAAGATCCGCAAGCAGATCGCCTCCGAGAAGACGCGACTCGAGGAGGACCGCGAGGCGGAGAAGGACCGGATCCGCTCGGGCAAGCCCTGAGCTTGGAGCCTCAGAAATCGAAGTCGGCGATCACCGGGAGGTGGTCGGACGCGAGCGACTGCTCGATCGAGTGGCTCACGCATCTGAGCCCTGAATTGTAGAAGACGTGGTCGAGGACAAAGGGCCTCCTGTGCCAGGTGGGGACCTTGTACTGCACCGTGGCGTAGCCGAACTCGGCGAACTGCTCCACGAGCGAGGCGTGCTGGCTCACGTTGAAGTCGCCGCCGAGGATCGTGGGGAGGTCGGACGAGGCCAAACGGTCGGCGACCAGGTCGCGCTGCCAGGGGAACATCGTGCTGCTCGATCCCAGCATGAAGAAGGCGAGCAGGTGCACGTTGTAGAACTGCACTTCGCGGCCGTCGACGACTGTCTTCGCGCCGATCATCAGGCGGTCCGTCGGGGTCATCTTCTTGCCCCCGAACTCGAACTCGATCGCCGGCGACGGGACGTCTATCCGGAACTTCTCCACGAGGGGCGTGCGGGAGAATATGGCGAGGCCGATCCCGAAGGGCAGCTCGCGCGGGTCGGCCTTGGGATAGGAGAACCAGCTGTCGTATCCCGGGAGCGCCTCCTTCAGGCGCGTGTAGTTCGGGGGGGGCTCGACCTGGGCGCCGCCGACCTGGGCGTGCTCGACCTCCTGCAGCAGGATGACGTCCGGCTTGTGCTTCACTATCTCGGAAATGGTGGCCTCAATGTCGATCGGGGCGGTGTCCGGGGAGGCGTCGTTCCATCCCATCCCGAACTGCATATTGAACTGGAGAACCCGGAACATGCTGGTTCAGAGGGACTCGGGGACTGGCTGGAGGGAGTGCGCCCGGGAAATCATGCAGAAGTCAGGGCAATTGGTGGCTTCGCCAACGGATTGCAGCAACCTTTTATTGGCCGTTTCGCCGCTTTTCAGCCGGGCGGTCATTCCGGCTCCGCCGTCCCCTCCACGACCCATTCCCGGGCCTCGGGCACCTGGTCGAGGAAGGACCGCAGGGCGAGGCCCAGGTGCTCGGCGTAGCGGAAGTGGGCGCCCATCCCCGTCCGCAGCTCGGCCTCGTAGATGAACTTGTCGGCGTGGGTCCCATGCTCGAACGGAGTCTGGGCCCCGAGGAGGAGCGAGTACACATAGGCCGGCGACCCGCGCTTCAGGAGCTCGCGGGTGAGCTCCATCTGGTCCCTCAGGAGCACCGCGTGGTCCTGATGGCGGATCTCGGGCGGCAGGTAGAACCCCGCCTGGACCAGCGGCGTGTGGCGGTTGCCGGTCCTGTGGCGGTTCAGGTCGCGGAGCTCGGCGAGCGCCATGTTGTTCCAGGCGAAGGCCACCCTCATCCTCCTCGTCGCATGGCCCTGCTGCCCATAGCGGTTCGCCCTGTGGCGGAGCGCCTCGGCGACCGGCTGGGAGTGCGGGAGCCATGGCGGCGACCTGCGGTCGACGCTGACCCAGACCTGGTCGGCGAGCGGCTGGTCGCTCAGGACGTCGAGCCCGAAGGCGAGCGAGGCCGAGAGCTCCTGGCGCGCCTGCTCCTCGAACGAACTCTCGGCGAAGCTGTGCCTCATGAGCCTCGGCGACTGCTTCATCAGCTCGTCCCGGATGAGGGCCGCCGCGGCACGGGCCTCCGGGTTGGCCAGCGAGTCGAGCTGCTTCACGGTGAGCGCCCACATCCTCGAGGTCTGGACAAGACCCACGTTCGTGCGGGTGGCGAACGGGATGAAGTAGCGCGCGCGGTCGAGGGCGTAGTTCTTGCGGATCCGGGCGACCACGGCCGGCTTCGCGTCTTTCGGGAGCCGCACCCGCCCCGGCTCGGCCAGCGAGAGGGCGTCCAGCCGGGCGTATTCGGAATTGTAGGCGGCGAACGCGCGGGCGAGGACCTCGCGCCATCTCTGTGCCAGGTCGCCGGGGATCCCGAGCTCCTCCGCACCCGGGATGTTCGCCGGGTCCATCGTGATGTAGCGCGTGCTCGACTCCTGGCCGTCCGCCATCTGCGCGATGTCAAAGATCTTGTACGCGAGCCACATTGAGACCCCGTCCAGGGCCACCGCGAGGCCGCCGGTCAGGCCGCCGATCGAGGCGTGCCCGTAGTCGACAAACTTGAGGATCCTGTCGATCGAGGCGTCGGGATTGGCGACGTCGACCTTCGCGAGGATGGCGCCAATCCCCTCCGTGCTGCGGGAATAGCGGGCCAGCACGGAAGCGAGCAGCTCGGGGGTAACCTTGGGAAGATCGGCGGCGCTGGGGGGCGGGACTAAGGCGAGGCCGGTGACCTTCATCATTCGCGCCAATCAGGCAGCATTCCGCGCAGGAAACAAACTGGAAAGGGCGGCAATCCTCAAAAAGCGCGCGCCCCGGAAAGGCACCCCAATATACCGGGCCGAGGGGGCGTAACATTTTCCGGAAAGCAGCGTCTAATCCCCTGAAAGCCCAAGTAATCCCCCATCATGAAAATCACCCAAATAACCCTTCTTGCACTCGCGTGCTCGGCAGCGCCCCTCGCTGTCCAGGCGGGGATCGACATCGGCATCAACCTTGGCGGCCCCGAGGTCGTCATCCAGGGCCGCCCCCCGCAGGAGCGCATTGAGGTCATCCCCTTGAGCCCCGGCCCCGGCTACTTCTGGATCCGCGGCCACTGGGCCTGGCGCCACGAGCGCTGGGAATGGATCAGCGGCCGCTATGAGCGGCCCGCCCAGCCCGGCGGCGTTTGGATCGCCGGACAATGGGTCGCCCGCGGGAACGGATGGGTCTGGATCGAGGGCCACTACTCCTACCAGCCCGGCCCGCCCCCGGGCGCACCGGTTGGCGACGTCGAGGTCGTGGCCTCAGAGGCCCCCCCGGCTCCCCTGTTCGAGGCCGTCCCCTACGCGCCGGGTCCCGACTTCTTCTGGATCGGCGGACACTGGAACTGGAACGGCAGGTGGGTCTGGGTCCATGGCCGCTATGACCGCCACCCCCACTTCCACCCGGGCGCTGGCTGGGAAGCCGGCCGCTGGGACAGGCGCGGGGGCAGTTGGGTGTGGCACGAGGGCCACTGGCGCTAGTCCAACTCCAAGGATCTCACGAGGGCCGGGCCGAAACGCCCGGCCTTCTTAGCGCCCCGAGACCAGGCGGCCGAGCGGCCCCTGGTAGAACCCGAGGATGATCGATGCGGCGGCGAGGGCGGCGAGCGTGAGCCTGAGCGTCATCCCGCCCGCCGACGCCGCGCGCAGGGACATCTCCGGCGAGACCGCGGCCTCGCCGCTGAAGTACGCGGCCCTGATCCATCCGAAATAGTAGTAGATCGAGATCACCACCCCGGCGATCGCGACCGCGAGGAGCCCGTAGTGCCCGGACCTGAACGCTGCGACAAAGACGAAGAGCTTTCCCAGGAACCCGGCGAAGGGCGGGATGCCCGCCAGGGATCCAAGCCCGCACGCGAGGACGCCCGCCAGGAACGGGCTCTGCTTCGCGAGGCCGGAATAGTCGCTCAGCTCCTGGCTCGTGTCGTCGGGGCCGGCCAGGACCGTCATCACGCCGAAGACGGCGAACGAGGCGATCAGGTAGGCGAAGAGGTAGAAGTACACGGCCCCCACCGCCTCGCCCGAGTGGGCCGCCGGGATCACGGCGAGGAGGATGAACCCCGCGTGCGAGACCCCCGAGAGGCCGATCAGGCGCTTCACGTTGTTCTGCTTCAGCGCCGCCAGGTTGCCGAAGAGGATCGTCGCCGCGGCCATGACGGTGAGGACCGGGCCCACCAGCCATTCGTAGGGGGCGAAGACGCCGGTCACCAGGACCAGGAGGACGACGAAGCCCGCCGCCTTCGAGGAGACGGCGAGGAACGCGGTGACCGGGGTCGGCGCCCCCTGGTAGACGTCCGGGATCCATATCTGGAAGGGAACGGCACCGATCTTGAACGCCACTCCCGAGAGGACGAGGACGATGCCGGCGGCGGCCAGGAAATTGCGGGGGTTCACCTCAAGGAATCCCCCGAGGCCCGCGAACTGCATGGCCTCGGCCGTCCTGCCGGGGAGCGCCGGGTTGCCCGCCACCCCGTAGAGAAGCACGATCCCGAAAAGCAGGAGGGCCGAGCTGAGGGCGCCCATGATGAGGTACTTGAGCCCGGCCTCAAGCGTCCTCGGGTTCGACCGGTAGTAGCTGACGAGGATGTAGAGGCCGATCGTCACCGTCTCCAGCGCGACGAAGAGCATCACGAAGTTTCGGCTCTGGACGAGGAGCATCATGGCGGCCGTGACGACGAGGACGATGTGGTGGAATTCCACCCGGGGAACCCTCTGCGCGGGCAGGCTCGCGCGGGCTAGTATCGAGACGAGGACCGACGAAAGGAGGAAGAAGACCCGCATCAGCTGCCCCTGCGGCGACTGCATGAGGAGCCCGTTGAAGGTCGCGCCGTACGGCGTGTGGAAGTTCGCGAGCAGGACCGCGAGGATCCCAAGCTGGCCGACGATCGACACCATCGCGATCCGGCCGTGCTGCGCCCGCGGAAGGACGATCTCGAGGACCAGGAGAAACAGGGCGAGGCAGCCGAGCGAGAGCTCCGGCCAGATCGCCATCCAGGGGTTGCCGCCGGCGAGTTCTCGTAGTGCTGGGAAATCCATGGGGATGCGGCTAGGGGTTGGCCACGGCGGCGGGCGGCATCTCGAGCGCCCGGTCGATGCCGGTCGCGAAGGACCTCGGCCAGAAGCCCACGAAGAGGAGGGCCGCCACCAGGATGAAGGCGGGGAGCCTCTCGCCCCGGGCGAGGTCGGAGGCCGGGTGGGCGGAGGCGACGCGCGCGAAGGCCTCGCTCTGCGGCCCGAAGAACACCCGGGCCGCGGCGCGCAGCCCGTACACGGCCGACACGACCGTCCCGGTGAGCGCCACGAGGGTCACCCAGTGCGAGAAGTTCCAGAGGGCGACGAAGATCGGGAGCTCGCCCCAGAAGTTTGCGAAGCCGGGGAGGCCGATGCTCGCGAACGTCGCGGCGACAAACAGCCAGGCGAGGACCGGCGCCCTCTGCGCGAGGCCGCCCATCTGGTCCATGTCAAAGGTGTGGGTGCGGTGGTAGACGCTCGTCGAGAGGAGGAAGAGGAGCGCCACCGAAAGCCCGTGGGCCACCATCAGCATCACGACGCCGCCCACCCCGAGGACGGAGCCGGCCGCGATCCCGAGGAACGCGTACCCCATGTGCATCACCGAGCTGTACCCGACCATCTGCTTCAGGTCCTTCTGCGCCATCGTCACCAGCCCGATCACGAGGATGTTGCCGATGACGGCCAGCTTCGCCAGGTCGTGGCTCCAGCCGAGGGCGCCGAGCGGCAGGAGCGGGAGCGCTATCTGGACCAGGCCGTAGAGGCCGAACTTCTTCAGGACGCCCGCGTGCAGCATCGCGGCCGAGCTCGGCGCCGCCCCGTAGCCCAGGGGTGCCCAGGAATGGAACGGCCAGAGGGAGACGAGGATCCCGAACCCGAAGAGGAGGAGGCCGAAGATGTGTTTCTGCGTGACGGCGCCGAGCGGGTTCGCGGCCAGGGTGTCCCTGATGACCATGAGGTCGAAGCTGCTCGCCCCGCTCTTCGCATAGATCGCGATCAGGCCGAGGAGGGAGAGCATCGCCCCCACCGTCAGGTAGATCGTCATCATCATCGCCGCGTACGTGCGGTCGCGCCCGCCCCAGATCCCGACCATGATGAACGTCGGGACGAGCGCCAGCTCATGGAAGAAGTAGAAGAAGAACACGTCGACGCTCGCGAAAGTCCCCATCAGGCCGGCCAGCATGACGAGGAGCAGAAGGAGGTAGGTCTTCATCCGCTCGGCGTTCGACTGGAGGGCGTAGAGACCGGCGGCGAAGCCCACGATCCCGGCAAGGACGAAGAGCGGGAGGGAAATGCCGTTCAACCCGAGCTTGAGCCCGATCCCGAAGCCGTCCAGGCCCGTGGAGTACCGGGTGACGAACGCGTAGCCGTGGGACTCCTTCGCCGCGCCCGCGAAGTTCCACCAGGCCCAGAGGGCCATCAGCGCCGGCGTGCCGAAGCCCACGTAGGCGAGCTTCATGACCCAGCGCTTGGGCAGGCCGACGGCGATAGCCGCTGCGAGCGCCAAGGGCGCGGCGACCGAGATCAGGAGGGGGTCGAAGGGAAGGCTGCTCATCCGGGGATTCAGAGGACGCCAGCGGCGAAGGCCCAGAGGACCACGACGCCCCCAAGGAACCAGTACACATAGGTGCTGATCCGTCCCGTGTGGAGGGAGCGGACCCCGAAGCCGACCATCTCCGTCACGCCGGCGACGCCGCCGCGCACGACGGCGCCGGCGAGCACGATGATGTCGACGAAGTTGAGGGCGATGGCGGCCCGCTGCTGGACCTTGGCGACGTAGTAGTCGTAGGCCCTGTCGAATACCCCCCTGAGGGAGCCCAGGAACCCGAAGACCGAGGGGGACTGCCGCTCGAGCGAGTCGCTCCCGTCCGTCGTGTAGAAGGCGAGCGCGCAGCCCGCCCCGACGACCAGGACAAACAGGCTCGTGACGAGGATGATGATGTGCGCCGAGCCCTGCGCCTCCGGGACGAGGGAGAGGACCCCGTCGAACGCGCTCGGGTAGGCGCGGAGGTAGCCCCCGGCGACCGAGAGCGCCGCAAGTAGGACGAGCGGCGCGGCGAGGGTGAAGCCGCCCTCGTGGGCGTGCCCCGCGGCCTCGCTCCTCGGGTTGCCCAGGAAGACGATCTTCCAGAGGCGAAGCATGTAGAACGCGGTCAGGATGGCCGTGAAGGCCAGCACCGCGAACACGGCGGGGTTGTTCTCGTACGCGAGGACGAGGATGGCGTCCTTGGAGAAAAATCCGGCGAGCCCCGGCAGGCCCACGATCGCGGCGACGGCGATCGTGAACGTCCAGAACGTGAGCGGCATCCGGCTGCGCAGGCCGCCCATCCTGAAGATGTCCTGCTCGTGGTGGCACCCGAAGATGACCGAGCCGGAGCCGAGGAAGAGGAGCGCCTTGAAGAAGGCGTGCGTCGTCAGGTGGAACATGGCGCCCCCGACCGAGCCGAGCCCGAACGCGGCCACCATGTACCCGAGCTGGGAGAGCGTGGAGTACGCGAGGACCTTCTTGATGTCGCGCTGGGTGATCGCGCACAGGGCCGCGTAGAGCGCCGTCATCGTCCCGACCCAGGCGATCACCGTCAGCGCCGAAGGGACCATGAGGACGTTGATCCGGCAGAGCATGTAGATGCCGGCCGCCACCATCGTCGCCGCGTGGATGAGGGCCGAGACCGGCGTCGGTCCCTCCATGGCGTCCGGAAGCCACACCTGGAGGGGCAGCTGGGCGGACTTGCCGACGGCGCCGCAGAAGAGGAGGAGCGGGATCAGCCGGCTGTAGACGTGGTGCTCCGCCAGGGCGGTCAGACTGACGGTGCCGTTCATCCAGTAGCAGACGATGATCCCCAGGAGGAAGCCGAAGTCGCCGACCCGGTTGACGATGAAGGCCTTCTTCGCGGCGTCCGACGCCTCCGTCCTCGCGTGCCAGTGGTTGATGAGGAAGTACGAGCTGAACCCGACCAGTTCCCAAAAGATGAACATCATGAACAGGTTGTTGGCCAGCACGATGCCTGTCATCGAGAACATGAAGATCGAGAGCCCTCCGAAGTAGCGCGCCTTCGACTCGTCGTCATGCATGTACCCGAGGGAGAACACGTGCACGCAGAGGCCGACGATCGCGACGATCGAGATCATGAGGGCCGCGAGGTCGTCGAACTTGAACCCGAGGGCGACCGAGAACGAGCCGAAGCGAAGCCACTCGACGCTCGCCTCAAAGCGGCCGCCGCCGAGGGCGAGCGACAGGGAGCCGGCGGCGACGACGCAGGCGGCGAGGACGGAGACGACGGAGGCCGCCGTCCCGCGCCTGCCGAGGAAGAGCGCTATCAGGACCGCCGACCCGAGCGGGGTGAGGAGAACGAGGAGTGCTGTTCCGAGTGGCGTCATTTCCGTCGGGATCAGCGCTTCAACGAATCCAGGCGGTCGACCTGGATCGTCTGGCGGGCCCGGAACAGGGCCACGATGATCGCGAGGCCGACGGCGACCTCCGCGGCCGCGACCGTCAGGATGAAGAAGACGAAGACGTCGCCGTCCTCCGTCCCGTTGAAGCGCGAGAACGCGACAAGCCCGAGCGTCGCGGCCACGAGCATCAGCTCGAGGCACATGTAGATCACAAGCGTGTTCCTGCGGACGAGGACCCCGAGGAAGCCCACGGCGAACAGCGCGGCGCTCAGCATCACGTAGGCCTGGAGGGAGGGGGTCATCGCGCCTGCTCCTCGCCGGGGATGCGCCGGCTTAGGACGATGACGCCCAGCATCGCTATCAGGAGGAGGAACCCCATCACCTCCACCGGCAGGAGGTAGGTCGTGAAGAGCTGGTAGGCGTAGAGCTTGAGGGAGGACCCGACCCCGTGCCCCACCGGAGGTCCGCTGGGCACCTGGCCCCGGGCGGCGAGGAGGTTCAGCCCCGCAATGAGGAGGGCGCCCGTGACCAGGCCCGCGAAAGTCTGAATTCCCCGGAACCTCCAGGCCTGTCCCCCCTTCATGTCCAGGAGCATGATGATGAAGAGGAACAGGGCGACGACCGCCCCGGCGTAGATCCAGACCAGGATGAAGGCGAGGAGGTAGGCGTGGAGCTGAACGAAGAGCCCCGCGATCCCGGCGAGGCAGAGGAGGAGGCACATGGCCCCGTTCACGGCGTTCTTGCCGAAGACGACGCCCAGGGCGCAGCCCAGCGTGAAGACCGAGAGGCAGGTGAAGGCTATCTGTTCCATCGCGCCGGTCGGCTAGTGGTGGCCGCCCGCCTTCTCCTCGGCGGCCCTCTTCACTTCCCACTTGAAGTGCGTGTCGGGGAGGGTGCCGCCGAGCTCGTAGAGCCGGTCCTTGTGATTCACCATCTCGGCGCGGCTGTAACCCGACATGGAATACTGGTTCTGCAGGAAGATGGCCTCCTCGGGGCAGACCTCCTCGCACAGGCCGCAGTAGATGCACCGCAGCATGTCGATGTCGAAGGCCTGGGGGGCCTTCTCGACGTTGTCGATGCCCTGCCCGGGCGCGACCGAGCCCGGCGTGATCCGGATCGCCTTCGGCGGGCACACGAACTCGCAGAGCTGGCACGAGACGCACTTCTCGCGGCCGTGCGGGTCCATGACGAGGGTCGGGACGCCGCGGTAGCCGGGCGGGATAGCCGGGCGCTGCTCGGGGTACTCCATCGTCTCGGCCGGCCTCACCAGGTGCTTCAGCGTCGTCATCAGGCCGCCGAGGAGCTGCGGCAGGTAGGTGCGCTCCGCCAGGGAGAGGGGCTTTCGCTTGACTTGGATTACGGCCATGGCGGTTGGGTTTATCCCTGAAGGAAGTAGATGCCGATCGTGTAGCCGACCAGGTTGACGATCGAGAGCGGCAGCAGCTTGCGCCAGCCGAGACGCATCACCTGGTCGTAGCGGAAGCGCGGGACGGTCCAGCGGACCCACATGAAGACGAAGAGGGTGACGAGGATCTTGCCGACGAAGATCGCCATCGAGACGAGCGCGACCGCGAGGGGACGAAGCCAGATGGCCGATCCGGTGACGTGGTGCAGCCATTCCATGAGGGTCGCCAGGGGAAGCCACGGGAAAAGGTTCCAGCCGCCGAGGAAGAGTAGCGCGAAGACGGCCGAGCCGACGATCATGTTCGCGTACTCGGCGACGAAGAAGAGCGACCACTTGAACGCGCCGTACTCCGTGTGGAAGCCGCCGACGAGGTCCGACTCGGACTCCGGCATGTCGAAGGGCTGGCGGTTCGTCTCGGCGAAGAGGGCGATCGCGAAGATGAGCGCCGAGACGGGCATCGTGAAGATGAACCAGGCGCCGGCCCAGCCTGAGGTGCCGCTCTGGAACTCGACCACGCGGGCGAGGCTGAGCGTCCCGGCCGAGCCCGGCTCGTTCACCCAGAGGAAGACCGGCAGCACGGAGAGCGTCATCGAGAGCTCGTAGGAGATCAGCTGCGCCGAGGCCCGCACGCCGCCGAGGAAGGGGTACTTCGAGTTCGAGGCCCAGCCGGCGAGGATCAGCGAGTAGATTCCGAGGGACGCCACCGCGAAGACGGCCAGGATGCCGACATCCACGTTCGCGAGGACGAGCGGGATCACCCCGCCCGCGGGGTCCAGGTAGGCGCCGAAGGGGACGACCGTGATGGTCGTGAAGGCGGGCACCATCGCGACCACCGGCGCCAGCGTGTAGTAGAGCCTGTTGACGTGGTCGGGGAGCGGCTCCTCCTTGAAGAGGAACTTGGCGCCGTCCGCCGCCAGCTGGAACACGCCGAGCCGCTGGAGTATCCCGATGCCGGGGACCCAGGCGAGAAACGGCGGCAGCGCGCGGTTGGGGCCCGGGCGCCCCTGTATCCAGGCGCAGACCTTCCGCTCCGCCATGGAGCATGCCGCCGCGATGGGGAAGACGACCAGGATGACGGCGAGGCCCTTGATGAGGGCCTGTACGAGCACCGGGAGCCCGAGGTAGAAGCTAAACATGGCTTGCCTCCACCGGCGCGGGCACCGCCGGCTTGAAGTGGAGCGTCGCGCCCTCGGGAAACGGGAGGGCGGCCCAGGGACCCGCATCAAGGAGGAGGCCGGTGTCGGGGATGTTGGCGTAGCTCATGGTCCCCAGGGCGGGCACCGCCGCGGAAATGGAGGCCCAGACGGCGCCGACGTCGCCGCCGAGGACCGGGCCGCCTGCGGCCGCCACGAGCCTCGAGAGGACGAGGAGGTCGTCCGTCGCGCCGACGACGCCCGGGACGGCCTTGGCGAAGCGCTGGATGCGGAACTGCTGGTTCACGAACGTCCCGTGCTTCTCGAAGACGGTGAGGGTCGGGATCAGGACCCGGGCGACGGCGCTCGTGGCGTTCGCGTGGGTGCCGAGGTAGATGACGGACACCTTTGCGACCTGCTCAGGCGACAGGCCCGCGGCAAGGAGATCCTCGCCCACCGAGAGGACGACCCGGATCTCCCCGGAGTCGATCTGCGCCCCCAAAGCCCCCAGCCGCGGCGCCGGCAGCGCGGAGATGAGCCCCGTCACGAGGGCGCCGCGCAGGTTCGGGTTGCGGTCGGATGAGACGAGGATCCCGTCCCCCTTTCCCGCCCTGGCGACGAGGAACGGGGTCGCCCGGGCCGCGGCGGCAAGGCGGGCCGTGAGGAACTGCTCCTCGACGGAGCTCCGGCCGGACCCGACGACCGCCGCGCCGCATCCCGCGAGGAGGTCGGCGGCGGCCCTGACGGCGAGGTCGAGCGCGCTCTCGGCGCCGTTCACGCGTACGGACTCTAGGCGGCCCGGGCCGCCGACATCCTTGTAGAGGAGCCGCCCGCTGTCGGCCATCCAGGTGTCGTTCACCCCGTCGTTCTGCCGCGGGGTGATCCGGTAGACCGTCCCCTCCCGGGACCAGACGACCGTGTTCGCGCCCACGCTCGACTCGGTGTCGATGCTGTTCGTCTGATTCAGGAACCAGACGCGCATCTTGAACCTGAAGTCGGTGCTTGTGAGGGCCCCGACCGGGCAGATGTCGACGGTGTTGAGGGAATAGTTGTTCTCCAGCTTCTTCCCCGGGTAGCACGCGAGGGTGCTGTAGCTCCCGCGGTCCGTGAAGCCGAGCACGTCGTCCTTCGCGATCTCCTTGGAGAACCGGACGCAGCGCGAGCACAGGATGCAGCGCTCGTCGTCCAGCATGACGCGCGGCCCGAGGAGGGTCCGCTTCGGCTTCACGTTCTTCTGCTCTATGAACCTCGAGTAGCCCCGGCCGTACCCGGTCGACTGCTCCTGGAGCTTGCACTCGCCGGCCTGGTCGCAGATCGGGCAGTCAAGCGGGTGGTTGATGAGGAGGAACTCCATGACGCCCTCGCGGCATTCCTTGACCATCGGGGTCGTCGTTCGGACGTGGAGGCCCGGGCTCACGTTGGTCGCGCACGCGATCGCCGGGCGCGGAGACCAGTTGATCCTCTGCTTGCCCGTCGCCGGGTCCATGACCGGCGCCTTCGTGGCGGGGTCGACGGCCGGCATGCCCATCTCGACCAGGCACATCCGGCAGTTGCCGACGACCGTCAGCTTCGGGTGGTAGCAGTAGAAGGGAACGTCCACCTGCACGCGACGCGCGGCCTCGATCACGTTCGTCCCCTTCGGGACGGCGATCTCCTTGCCGTCGATGTTGACGGTGACCAGGTCGGTGGCGGCGGGCTGGATCATCTGGGTTGCGGTGGGGATTGTCCTAGACGAGCTCGGGGACGCCGTCGGCCCTGGGCGCCTTCTTCGCCTGGGCGTACCCCTTGAACTCGTCGCCGAACTTGGCGATGAAGCTCTGCGTCGGCCACGCGCAGGCCTCGCCGAAGGCGCAGATGGTGCGGCCGGCGATCTGGTCCGCGACGCTCTTCAGGAGCGCGCCGTCCTCCGGGCGGGCCTCGCCGTGCACCATGCGGGCCGTGATCTTCTTCATCCAGAGCGACCCCTCGCGGCACGGCGTGCACTGCCCGCAGCTTTCGTGCGAATAGAAGGCGTTGATGTTGCCGAGGGCCTCGACCATGCTGACCGAGTCGTCCATGACGATCACCCCGCCCGAGCCGCCCATGGAGCCGATCATGGCGAGCGAATCGAAGTCCATCGGGATGTCCTCGACGCCCCAGTCGTACTCGACCATCTCCGCGCCGGCCTTGCGCTTGCCCCTGTAGCGCTCGCCGAACCTGAGGACCTTGGCGGACGAGCCGCCGGGGATGACCGCCTTGAAGGTGCGCCCCGGCAGCGGCCCCCCGCACACCTCGTTCAGGAGCTGGCCCATCGTCACCTTGCCGACCTCGAACTCGTAGTAGCCCGGGCGCTGCACGTGGCCGGACACGCAGAGGATGCGGGTCCCGGTGTTTCCCGGGGTGCCGATCTTCGCGTAGGCCTCGCCGCCCATGTCCGCGATGTGCTTCACGTGGCAGAGCGTCTCCACGTTGTTGACGATCGTCGGGCACTGGTAGAGGCCGAGGACCGCCGGGAAATACGGCGGCTTGATGCGCGGGTACGGGCGCTTGCCCTCGAGGGACTCGATCAGGCCCGTCTCCTCGCCGCAGATGTAGGCGCCCGCGCCGCGGTGGACGTAGATCTCGCACCCGTAGCCGGTCCCGAGGATGTTCGGCCCGGCGAGGCCGGCGGCCCTGGCCTCGGCGATTGCCCTTTCCAGTATCTTCGCCCCCTCCGGGAATTCGCCGCGGATGTAGATGAAGGCGCGCTCCACCTTGTTGGCGAAGCAGCTGATCATGATCCCCTCGATCAGCTGGTGAGGGTCCCTGTAGATGATGTAGCGGTCCTTGAACGTGCCGGGCTCCGACTCGTCGGCGTTCACGACCAGGTAGATCGGCTTCCCGCTCTTGCGGTCGACGAGCGACCACTTGACGCCGCACGGGAATCCGGCGCCTCCCCTCCCCCGCAGGCCCGACTTCTTCACCTCGTCGATCAGCTCCTCGGGCTTCCTGAGGACGGCCTTCCTCAGGACCCCGTAGCCCCCGTTCCTCTGGTAGCACGCGAGGTCGTTCGAGTATCCGTCCTCGTCGATGTGCCTGAAGATGAGGCGGTGCTGTTCGGGCGCGGGCATCGGGTTCAGCGCGTTCCCGCGGTTGCGCGGCTCTCCGCCTTGATCTTCTCGGAAAGGGACCGGGCCCTGGCCGGATCCACCCTCTCGTGGAGGTCGTCGTCGATCATCACGACCGGGGCGGTGCCGCAGCTCGCGAGGCACTCGACGAACTCGATCGTCACCTCGCCGTCGGGCGAGACCTCCCCGAGGCCGGTCCCGAACTGCTTCTGGAACTCCGAGCAGGTGCGGTAGCCTCCCATGATCGCGCAGGAGAGCGTGCGGCAGACCTTGATGTGCCTCCTGCCGATCGGCTTCTGCCGGAACATCGGGTAGAAGGTCACCAGCTCGTAGATGTTGATCGGCTCGACCTCGAGCCTCGCCGCGATCCACTCGATCGCCTCGGTCGAGACGTGGCCCTGGTCCTCCTGCACGAAATGAAGGAGCGGCAGCGCGGCGCTGCGCTTCTGCGGGTAATGGGTGATCACCTCGTCGATCCTGCGGAGCGTGTCGGCCCTGAGGTTCATCAGCGGTCGCACTCCCCCATCACGAAGTCGAGGGAGCCGAGGATCGACACGACGTCCGAGATGAGCGCCCCGACGCAGACCTTGGGCAGGATGGAGAGGTTGCAGAAGGAGGGGGCGCGTATCTTCAGCCGCCAGGGAACCCCCCCGCCCTTCGAGACGATGTAGAAGCCGAGGGCGCCCTTCGGGTTCTCGGCCTCGAAGTAAACCTCGCCCGCGGGCATCTGGGGTCCCTCGGTGACGATCATGAAGTTCTGGATCAGCTCCTCCATCGAGGTGAGGATCTTGTCCTTCGGCGGCGCGATGATCCGCTTGGCGTCCTCGGCGTACCACTTGCCGGGTGGCAGCTTGGCGATCGCCTGGCGGATGATGCGCACGGACTGGCGCATCTCCTCGCCGCGGACGAGGTACCTGTCGTATCCGTCGCCCTTCGTCCCGACGGCGACGTCAAACTCGTACTGCTCGTAGCCGCTGTACGGCCTGTCCTTGCGCAGGTCGAGCGGGACGCCGGTCGCGCGCAGGTTGGGGCCGGTGAGCCCGTAGGCGATCGCGTCCTCCCTGGAGATGACCCCGACCCCGGCGGTCCGGTCGACGAATATCCTGTTGCGGGTGAGGAGGTCGAGCGTCTCCTCGAGGATCGGCAGGAACTGGTCGCAGAAGGCGATGACCCGGTCCGTCCAGCCGGGGGGCAGGTCGCGCGCGACGCCGCCGATCCGGGCGTAGCTGGTCGTGAAGCGGGCGCCGGTCAGCTCCTCGAAGAGCTTGTAGAGCTTCTCGCGCTCGGTGAACGAGTAGAGGAAGACGGTCCAGGCGCCGACGTCTATCCCGAAGGCGCCGAGGCCGAGCAGGTGCGCCGAGACGCGCGCCATCTCCGCCGTGATGACGCGGATCGCCTGGCAGCGGGCGGGCACCTCGAGCTTCGCGAGCTTCTCGACCGCGATCGCGTAGGCCATGTTGTTCGCGAGGGGCGCCAGGTAGTCCAGCCGGTCCGTGTACGGGACGAACTGGTTGTAGGTCATGTTCTCGGCGATCTTCTCGTCTCCCCGGTGGAGGTACCCGATGACGGGGTCGGCCTTCGTGACGATCTCCCCGTCCAGCTCCATCTGGAGGCGAAGGACCCCGTGGGTCGAGGGATGCGAGGGCCCCATCGAGAGGGACATCTTCTCCGTCTCGAACTCGCCCTGGGCGTTCCTCGCGGCCGAGTCCGGAAATGAGTGTTCGACGGGCATGGGCGTTTCCCTGGGGGTCAGGCTCCCGGCTTCGGCCGGCGCTCGGTCCAGCTCTCGTCCTTGGCGCGGGGCTCGGCCTCGGTCAGGTTGATCTCGCCGGGCGACGCCACGAAGGGGCCCCCCATCATGGGCGCCGCGATCGCCCCGGTCTTCGTCTCCGCGACCACCTCGGCGTCCGGGAGCGTCGTCTCGATCCCCGCGAGCGGGAAGTCCTTGCGCAGCGGGAAGTGCGGGTATTCGTCCCACATCAGTATCCGGCGCAGGTCGGGGTGCCCCGTGAAGCGTATGCCGAACATGTCGTAGGTCTCGCGCTCGTGCCAGTCCGCGCCGGGCCAGAGGCCCGTGGCGCTCGGGACCTCGGGGGCTCCGGCGTCGGCGCAGTCGGCGGCGACCCGCACGTAGTCGTGGCCGACAGTCGAGAAGACATGGTAGACCACCGTGAACCGGGGGTTCGCCCGGACGGACCAGTCGACGCCGGAGACGTCGACCAGCATGTCGAAGCCGTGCTCCTCCTTCAGGGACCGGAGGACCGCGACGAGGTCCGACGCCGGCACGTTGACCGCGGGGTGGTCCAGGCTGGCGCGGTCCGTCACTCCGGCCCACCTGCCCTTGACGGCCGCGATGGCGTCTAATGCTGCGGGCATCAGGCCGAGAAGAGTTTACCCGCGGACGGCTCCCGCTTCACCTTTTCCTGCAGTTTGATGAGTGCGTCGAGGAGCGCCTCGGGCCGCGGGGGGCACCCGCTCACGTAGACGTCCACCGGGACGATCCGGTCGACCCCCTGGAGGACGGCGTAGCTCCGGTACATGCCCCCGGTGCTGGCGCAGGCGCCCATGGCGATCACCCACTTCGGCTCCGCCATCTGGTCGTAGATGCGGCGCAGCGCCGACGACATCTTGTAGGTCACGGTCCCGGCGACGATCATGACGTCCGACTGCTTCGGGGAAAAGCGCATCACCTCGGCCCCGAACCTCGCGATGTCGAACCGGCTGGCCGCCGTCGCCATGAGCTCGATGGCGCAGCAGGCTAGCCCCATCGGCATCGGCCACATCGAGTTGCTCCGGATCCAGTTGATGACCGAATCGGCGCGGGAGACGATCACGTCGCCCTCAATCTTGCTGTTGTAGGTCAGTTCGGTGTTGGCTGAAACCATGGTGGAAATTGGGCAAAAACCACCCCACCGTACCGTGCGCCCAAGGTCGCGCAAGAAGGTTTTATGCGGCCCGGCGAATTAGCGCGCGGCGAGGGTCCAGACGCATGAATCGGAGGCCTCCAGCGCCCCGAAACGGGCCGTCGCCCGGACCCTGTTCTCCCCGGGGGACAGCGTGACGCCCTCCCACCTGAAGACATGGTCCCCGTCGGTGTCCCGGCGCGCCCCGAGGGAGGCGCCGTTCACCTCGAGGGTCACCTCCGGCGCGTTCGAGTACACCTTCACCTCGGTCACGGGGTCCGTCCGCGGCGTGAACCGGGAGCTGGTGACATGGACGACCGGGTCCTGGCTCCAGCTGGCCTTGTAGAAGAAGAACGCGTCCTTCCTCACCTTCCGGTCATAGGTGACGAGCCCCTTGTCATTGCGCCCGGCATGGTCCCCCTCGTTGCGGCCGTCCGAGGCGAAGTCGAACAGGCACCAGATGAACTTAACCCAGACGTAGGGCCTTCGCCTGAGCGTCCCCCAGTAGGCCTCGTGGAGCTCGTTCTGGTACTCCTCCGGATGATAGGGGCCGCGGGCCTCCGGCCGCGGCGGGTTCTCGGCGTGCTGGAAGATGCTGGCGCCGGCCCCGAACTCGCTCATCCCGAACCGCGCCTTCGGGTAGCCTGCGCGGGTCACGTCGAGCCACGCCGCGAAGTCGGCGATCCCCCCGGAGTACCACCCGAAGTAGCGGTTGAAGGCGACCACGTCCGTGTGCCAGTTCTTGGGATCCTGGTCGTCATGGTTCGAGGCGTAGGTCGAGAGCCTTGTCGGGTCCTCCTCCCGGACGACGTCGGCCAGGGCCGCGGCGACCGAGTCGGACGCGGGCCCCCGCGTCTCGTTCCCGACGCCCCAGAAGAACACCGACGGGTGGTTGAAGTTCTGGCGGATCAGCTCCCGAAGCTGCTGCTTCGCGCTCTCCAGGAACTCCGGGGTCGCAAGGCCCTTCCCCCACGAGGGTATCTCCGTCCAGACGACGATCCCGGAGCGGTCGCACCTCGCGTACCACGAGTCGGCCTGCTGGTAGTGCGACGTCCGCACGGCGGTCGCGCCCGATTCCATCAGGATCGAGAAATCCTCCGCCTCGTCCGAGTCGGAGATGGCCCACCCCTTGTCGAGACGGTCCTGGTGCCGGTTGAACCCGTGGAGGTCGAGCGCGGCGCCGTTCAGGATGAAACCCCTGTCCGGGTCGACGGAGAAGGAGCGGATGCCAAGCGGCTGCTCGACCGCGTCCGAGAGGGCCCCCTTGGACCCATTGGCCGCGACCGGTCGCAGCTCGAGGCGCACCGTGTACAGGTAGGGATCGGCGCGGGCGTCCCACCGCCGGGGGCGCGCGAGCGTCAGGGGCTTCACCACCTCGCTGGAGGAGCCCGGATCCATGTGCATCCTGAAGGTCGCGTCGGTCCCGGGCACGGCCGAGCGGTCGGCGTCGAGGACCGCCACGTGCACGTCGACCATCCGCGGCATGGGGCTGTGGTTCTCGATCTCCGCCCGGACGATGATCCGCGCGGATCCGTCGCCCGACTCGCGCTGCTCTATGAAGACCCCGGGGGAGCCGAGGTCCATCGCGGAGACCTGGACGGGATCCGTGGCCAGGAGCGAGACGCCCCGGTAGAGGCCGCCGCAGATGGTGAAGTCCGACTCGGTCGGCGGGATGCCAAGGTTGGAGTTGTCCACCCGGACGCTGAGGACGTTGCCCGCCCCCGGGCGCAGCGCGTCCGTCGCGTCAAACCGGAACCGTGCGAAGCCCCCCTTGTGGTTCCCGAGGTAGACCCCGTTCACGTAGACGTCGGCCATCAGGCTCGCGCCGTCGAACTGGAGGTAGAGCCGCCTTCCGGCGAGCGAGGGGCCGACCTCGATCCTGCGCCTGTACCACCCCGCTCCCCGCCGGTAGTTGTTGCCGCCGTCCTCGCCGTCCAGCCCGTTCCATGTGTGGGGCAGGTCGACCGGCTGCCACGAACTGTCGTCGAAGCCGGGCTCCCGGGCATGCGGGTCGTCGCCCGCAAGGAACCGCCATCCGGGGTCGAGGCTGATCACCTGCCGGCCGTCGGCGGCCGGCACGGCCGCCAGGGCCGGGCGCAGGCCAACAAGAAGGAGGGCCGCCAGGGCGGCACGTCGGGTCGAGCTCATGGGGCTATGGCTCCAGGTAGACCTGGCGCCAGTCGATCTCCTCGATCCCGTTGTCGCGCCAGCCGTGGACGCTCTTGTCGATCAGGAGCCCCCGGTTGGAGAAGAAGATCGGCGCGAAATAGACCTCGCGAGCGTTGATGGCCTCGAGCGCGTCGAACGCCGCCAGGCGGCGCCCCTCGCTCGGCATGCGGTCGGCGGCGTCGAACGCGCTGTCGTAGGCGGGATTGGACGCCCCGGCATCGTTGTTGGGGTCGCTCGTGTACGGGAACTGGAGGAGCTGGCGCGGATCGGGGTACCCGGTGAAGCCCTCAAAGAGCACCTGGAACTGCCTCTCGCGCTCGACGCTCAGATAGACCTTGAATTCAAGAGGGCGCAGGGTCACGTGGGCCCCCAGGTGCTGGAGCCACATCTGCTGCAGGACCTCGCCCACCTCGAGCGTCGAGCCCGACTTCCCGTTGAGCGTCAGCTCGACCGGCGGAAACCCGGCCCCGCCGGGATATCCCGCGGCGGCCATCAGGGCCGCCGCCGCGGAGGGATCAAACCTGAAGCCCTTCGAGGGAAGGAACCCCCCGGTCCCGGGCCGGACAAACGAATACGCCGGCGTGCCGAGGCCTCCCAGGGCGGCGTGCACCAGCTTCTCGCGGTCGATCGCAAGGGAGAAGGCCCGCCGCACCCGCGGATCGGTGAAGGGGGAGGCGCCGACGTTGAAGGTGATGTAGTTGGTGCGCAGGATCGGCAGGAGGTGCAGAACGCCGGTGTTCGCGGCCTGGTAGACCGGCACCTTGGACTTGGGGATGCGGTAGGTCAGATGGAGCTGGCCCGCGCGAAACGCCCGCTCCTCGGCGCCCTCGTCGTCGGTCGGGAAGAAGCGGATCCCGCGAAGCCGGATCCGGCGGGCGTCCCAGAAGAAGGGATTGCGCTTCACGCTCAGGTAGGCGTTCGGGACCCATTCGGCGAGGGTGAACGGCCCGTTTCCGACAAGGGCGCCGGGGAGCGTCCAGCGGCCCGCCCGCTGGCTCCGACCCCCGTTGGCGTCGAGCGAGGGCCCATAGACGGGATAGAAGGTGGCCTGCGCCAAGAGGGTGAGGAGGTAGGGCGCGGGATGCTCGACGCGAATCACCAGCGTCAGCAGGTCGGGCACCCGGATTCCGACCGAGGCGGCGTCGGTGCGGCGCCCCTCGGCGAAGGCCCTCGCGCCGAGGATCGTGTACGCGTCCGATGCGTTGTCGCCCCCCACCTTCGGGTCGATGACCCTGAGGAACGAGTCCCGGAAATCAGAGGCTGTCACGGGCTCGCCGTTGGACCATCGGGCATTCTGGCGCAGGTGGAAGGTCCAGGTCAGGCCGTCCGCCGAGACCTCCCAACGCTCCGCGACGCCGGGGCGTATGCTGCGCCCGTCGTTCTCGAATTCAACCAGGCCCTCGAAGAGGGCGTGCAGGATCGCGTTGGTTGAATCCGCCGCGTTGATGGCGGGATCCAGGTCGGCCGGCTCGTCCTTGTTCCCCATGAGGAGAATATGGTCGCGGGTGGCCGTCTCGACCAGGGTCGCCCGCCTTGCGCAGGCGCTGAATGCCATCGCGACCCCCAGCAGGTAGAATATGCGCCGAGTCACGCCGGACATTCTTTCCCCGTTCAAGTTCAAGAGGCAAATCCGTTATTCCTCGCGGCCAGGCCCGCGAAGTCCGGGCGGCGGGGCTCCGCGCTGGTTGATCCTGCGACCCGGGCAACGCCGAATGCCATCAACATTCAGCTCTCCGTCCCCTGGCGGTTTCGGCGTCGACAAGGCCGGGTAGCCTGCCGGGCGAATGCCCGACACCGCTCCCAGGAATCCTGAACTGTTTGGCTTCGAGGGCGGACCCTTTGCTCGGGAGCGATTCGACATGGCATTGAATCGCGCGATCGACCGTGTACGCAATAAAGAGCGCCCTCGAACCCGAGTGTTAGCCCGATTCTGCTTGGGTTATATATTATAATATCGACGTGTAAAAAGGCACCGTTTTTGTCGACAGAGTCCTCGAAAAAACGTGCAATAACCGCAGGGCTTCGAGTTTGACACCCCGTGCCGCCTCCAGTCTACCTGCTGCAAGCGTAGATATTGTTTCTACAACAAACCAAAAACAAAGATGACGTACGAAAAGAAGATTACGAAGCTCGAAAAGCAAATAGCCATCCTCAAGGCAAAAGCAGCTAAGGCCATCATTGTCGGCGCGAAGGCGCTTCGAAAACACACCACCGTGTTTGCCAAGAAACACGGATTTAAAAGGATAGAGCACCTAATGGACTCGTTGGGTTCAATGGAGGGCGCCAAGACTGCCAGCGCCGTCGTGGAGTACCCACCTCCCCCGAGGAAGCGCAGCAAGGTTACTGATTCACTCCGAAGGAACATTGTCGCCGCACTCAAGGCCGGCAAGACGACGGCTGTGGTCGCAAAGATGCACAAGGTCAGCACCGCCACGGTTAACAACATCAAGAAGGCGGCTGGTCTCACCAAATCCAAAAGGTCCCCCGCAAGGGCTTCCAAGAAAAAGAAGGCGGCTGCGCGGCGCAGCAAACGGGCGATCAAACCGAAGGAATCCAAGCCCAAGAAGGCAGTTGAAAAGTTTAAGCCGTCCAAGGGGTCCAAGACTCAGGGGATTGCGCAGACTTCTGCGGCGACGCCCGAACTTCAGGGAACGCCAGTCTGAGATTCCGCGCCCGCGTTCCCCTTGGCCGGGATCCTTATCCCGGAATGGGACGGCAATTGTCGATTTCTTTGTCGTTTCATCGAAGGGTCGCAATCGCGCCAATAAGTTTTTGGCCGCTAGATATATTTCCTTCGAAATCGAAGAAGCGCGACTCGCCGGGCGGATCGCACATCTGTTGAATCGTGCTGCATTGGCAATGGATTGCTTTGGTCTTTACCGAGGTGGCCTGATAGCCTAGCATTTTCCCCTTCTTTCTAAGTACAGACGTAGTTGTCGTTCCCCAGAGTGACTTGTGTAACCGGTTGGGCCGTTGGTGAAATTGTCCAACCATTCGGCCAATTTCCGATGATTCACACCGCGTTATTCACGGATTTCAATCATCCCTAAGTTACATGAGGACGTCTGAACAACAGGAAGTTACACATCTTCGGAGAGGTGGCAGAGTGGTCGAATGTGCATGATTGGAAATCATGTGTGTCCGCAAGGGCACCGAGGGTTCGAATCCCTCCCTCTCCGCCACTTTAGTCGTTCTCTAGCAATAGGAAGCCGGTTCGGTACCCTTACTCTTGCCACAATTTGTGGCAAGAGTGGGTTGACGTGGAGGGCTTTAATATGAGGTCAAAGCGCTCCGGAAAATTTGTGCTTAGGCAGGTCAGGGCCTCCAGCAATGGTGTCACCTACGACACTTTTCTGCTGTCCGGCTGGCTCTATGGGCGCCGGGTCAGGAAGCATTTCAAGAGCCGCAACGAAGCCTTGGGAGAGAAGAACGCCCTTGAAATCGAAGCCGCAAACAGCGGTGGCGAGATTCGCGCCAGAAATACCCGTCTGAGCGCCGATCAAATCGCCGAGGCCGAGCTAGCAATCGCCCGCCTTAGTCCGAAATCACTTTCGCTGGCGGTTGAGTGGTTCCTAGCCACGTACAAGCCGCCAGTCACCGCCATCGCCATAGAAGCGGCCGTGGAGGCGTTCCTAGAGCTTTTTCGAGTTAGATAGTCCCATATTGGGCATGGCGGAAAAAGTTCCGGCAGTGATCGGCATGGAAACGTGCGAGGCTGCGGGCGACGGCAGGTTGGAGCGTCTCGAGAGTACGA
>Ga0182015_10001020_pt1 | contig 38403 bp, 21 predicted proteins | sample 712P3MmetaG_FD_120478 | JGI IMG/M metagenome (GOLD analysis project Ga0182015, IMG submission 120478) | Permafrost microbial communities from Stordalen Mire, Sweden - 712P3M metaG | ecosystem: Environmental > Terrestrial > Soil > Wetlands > Permafrost | place: Sweden: Stordalen | collected...
CCCAGGTCGGCATATAAGTGGATCGTAAGCAGGCTGTAACTGAACCCTGCTCGGCAACGAACTGGCAGCGGCGAAAGAAAAAGGCAAGGATTCCATGATGACGAGGAAGTTACCAGCATGAATATGGCTACCGTGATAGGGTATTCAACGCTGGGGGCGTTTGGACGGACAACAGATGTTCCGAGGCCGGGGCACGTTCGGATGCGCCTTTCATGTAAGTGGTTGAATAAGCTCTGAACCGCAAACCGTTACACCCGGTCGCTGCGTAAGGTCCATGCACGCGATCATGGACGGGACCGGAAGCACCTTGCCCATCTCCCATACGAACAACCCGCGCTCGCCCTCCTGGCCGGCCGCCACGCAACCCAAGCGGATGTACAGATCGGCCACGTGGCCATTCTTGGTAGTAGGAATATATTCGCCGATGATGCGGGTGTAACGGTTCTCCGCTGCGTAGCGCACCAGCGCCCCAAACATGGCTTCGTCCAAGCGCCGCCCCAGCACGCGGCAGCTCATCAGCCACGTATCGACCCGCAGACCGTCGCCTTCCGGGACCGCGATCAACACGCCGGTCAAGCCGCTATCTCCAAAGCGGTCGCTAGTGCGCATGGCCTGCGTGTAGGCTCCCGCAGCCAGCAGGGCGCGCACTTCGGCATCCGCGCGCCGCCGCGTAGTGAGATTAAACTGATTGGTCTTGTTGATCAGTTGTACGATGCGCGGCAGGTTCGCTTCGTCGAAAGGCGCCAACTGCACCTGAATGTCGAGCTGCGCCAAGTAATCGTCCACGCTGCCGGCAGTCGATTCCAGCGTCTTGCGCTCCAGGTTTTCCCGGATCGATGCGGTGCGCTGGCGGTCCTCGCTGGTGATAGCCAGTGTTTCAAACAGCCCCAACCGGCTCACTGCAGCAACATACCGCGCCGGATCCGCAGGCATCTCGACCACCTCGACCTCCGGTAAACTCTGCCGCACACGCGACCGCTCCGCGGGATTGTCGTCCACAAATACCATTGCATCCAAGCCGATATTCATCGCCGCGGCAATCGCACGCAAGTTTTCTTCTTTGGGCTTCCAGTTGGCCATGAACACGGCGATATCCCGCTCGCGCAGCACCATCTCCGGATGCTGGCGGAAAGGAAGCACGGCGTCTTCCGGGTTGTTCTTGGAGCAGACCGCCAGCAGCACTCCCGTGCGCGCCAGCGATTGCACATAGCGCTGAAAGTCCACGAAGGCCTCGCCCGCCGGGCCGCCGCCCAGTTGGATCCCTGCCAGGCCATCCTCGCCAATCACGCCGCCCCAGAGCACGCCGTCCAGATCCAGTACCAGGCATTTGGAGGTGAGCCCCAGAATCGCGCGCAGCAGCGCAGTGAGCTGATGGCCCAGCGCAGGCATGGCTTCCGCGGATGGATATTGCTTGGCGATATGCCACAGCACCGGATCGTTCCAGCGGTCTTTGCCGAAGCGCGCCGCAATCTGGTCCACATCCAGAATCGCCACCCCCGGGGTCCCCGCGGCGGCTTCCCAAAGCGCCAGGTTGATGGCGCGCAGCAACCGGCCGCGCCCGCCGGGCAGTGCCGCACTCAAATTACCTAGGGCGTCGAACGGCGGCACTTCATAATTGAACTGGATGACCGTCGCGCCCAGGCGCTCCCTGGATTCCCGCCAGAGCGATGCGAGCTGCGCGCAACGCGCGCGCACGATCTCGCCGGGCGCGTCTTCCTCGTCGCGCAGGCCCAGCGAACGCCAATCCGTGCCGATCGCGATCACATCCGGTTTGAAACGGGCCAGGCCGGAATCCGGATCGCGAATCTCCTGCTCGTATTGGTTGAAGGGGCCTATGTAGATCTCCAAATCAATCCCGGCCCCGAAGCACTGCGCGCGGAGGATCGGCGCCAGGAAATCGATCATTGTGCTGCTGAGCAGGGCGACCCGGCACCGTCGGCGAAAGGGCGCTTCCGCCTTCTTGCGAGCTTGCGCCAGCAAACGGGCGGCGTTGCGTAACGTACGCGGTGCAGCGCTGGATTTGCATGCTTCAGCCAGCGGATGCCAGGCCCGCTCAGGATGCTCCGCGGCAAACAGGTTGCGCGCCGAAGCCAGCATGACCAAGGCGCGCTCCTCGCCGGTGGCTCTTTCGCGCAGCAAGCGTAGCGCCCCGGCGGCTTCCTGAAAACGGCCGCACGCTTCCAGCAGCGCTGCGCTCAACCAGCAGCCGCAGTCGCCGCGCTCCGATTCCAGACGGGCGGCCAGATCCAGCGCCGTCTCGGCACTGCCGGACGCAATGGCTCCGGCTAGGTGTTCCAACCGTGTCAGATCCGCGGCCGAGCAAACTGTCTCGCGCGAACTGGCCAACGCCACTAACTCCGAAATCCTAGCGGCGGAGTAAGGCGGCTCTCCCAGAAGCCCCAGACCGAGTTCCAAAGAAAAGGTATTCATCGGCTAGGTTCAGTATAAAGAATCCCGCCTCAATCCTGACCGGTAAGGTTCACCCGGCCATCGCCGTCGCCCCGGTTGAAGTGGATCCGGGGGATCGCCTCTTCCAGCGGTTCCAGCAGCTTGCGCAGATCCTTGGACAAAGCCAGCAGGTAATTCGAAGGACCTTGCCAGAATCCCGCGGCCCGCAGCGCCGAGATCCAATCCCGGTGCATTTGGTTGGAAACCACCACGTCGGCGTGCCGCTCCCTGGCAGCCTCCACGCTACTGTGGACCAGCGAAGGGATAGCGGCTGGCGTACCCACGCCATCCACCAGGGCGGCTACCCGCATCTCCCCGAAATACGAACGGTCGCGCGGCTGGCAATCGAGCATCTGCACCCAGCCTGCCGGTCGACCACCCTCAGTCAGTTGCACTCCGTGGTAGAGCGGTTCCATGTCTGGATAAATGAACCGCAAATAATCCGCATTGCGTACGGCGCTTAATGAATACTGTGGCGCGCTGTCCAGCCAGATCTGGTCCGACCACGCTGAAAATTCATGGACGGGTTGCTGCCGATACCGCCTGTCGAACCGATTCCGCGTGCGCGCTCTCTGGATTCCTTTCAGCGCCAGTCCACCCAAACCAGAAAACGCTAGAACATCGGCCGCCACCCGGCGTTCCCTCCGGTCGCGCAAGGGCCCGATGTTTCGTAAGAACCGCTTACCGTTCAGAACCATGAAAAAAAACGGAGTTTCCAGAATAGACCAACCCAGGGCGCGCAGCATGCGCGGCAGAGGCCGGTCCATGCCACCCATGCCCATGGCAAATAGCAGGGGCTGTTCTCCGAGAGCGTGTGCCAGCATCGCGGCGCCCACGGTGGCGTAGCGTTTATCGACGATGCCTTCCGACAAAGGCGCGCTATAGTGCCCCACGCCGTGGACCTGACTGCGGATAATAAACGGCTGCGTGCGGATAAAGTACCCCCCGCGCACCTCTCCGGCATCGTCCACAACTACGAAATGGCGGAATTCGATACCGGACGCGGGCGTGTTCGGATTCGGCTCCGGAGCGGTTTCCGGCAGTGGGAAAAGCAAGGCGCCCGCCGCCCGCATGCGGGCATTGAAGGCGCGCACCGCAGGCTCGTATGCGGCTTCGTAAAAGACCACCCGGAGGCCCATCTACACAGAGTGTAACGCTGCTCCCTGCGCGATCGCCGGCCGCCGGGCATACGCCGCGTACAATGTCAAAGCGGGAATGCTCGCAGCTCTCTGATGAGTGGAGTGAAAGCGTGCTGAATACGGGACCTGTTAAACTCGATCCACACCTTTTCGGCGTAGTTCGACGGGCATTGTACACTTGGCTCCTTGAGATACACAATGCGGTTCTGAATAGTAGGACTTGTCTGAAGCATGCCTATTTCATGCTCGATATTTGGACGGGTTCGCGAGGTTCCAACGGCGGATTCGTCATCCGCAGTCGCAAGGACGATTGCGGAACGGCAGAGCGCATCCACCCCTGAACCTTTTCGTGGACCGATAAGCCAAAGCTGGGCAATTCCTGAGCAATAACCGGCACGAAATCGAGTGCATTGAGGAGATCACGAACTGCGCGAACGTGAACAAACGATGGCCCGCCATGAGAAAGGAACACGTTTCTCATAAAAGGTGGATCGTCCTCGCTCGGTGGTGCGGCCTGCATAACTGGAGCACATCTCGTCGCCTGCACGGCGCATGACCAGCGCGTATTGGTCCACTCGCATACGCGGTACTGACATATGAGGCATAGGTGCTTGTGCAACCTAAAATGCTCCAACTCCGCTCCGGACATCCGCTTCACGCAATAGCGCTCAACAGTCTCATCGTTGGGGTGCTGGCCGGCCACCTCTGACATGTTCAGCATGATCTCCTGTGCAAACGCACCGGCCTTTCCCTCACGGCACCACCACCGACGTAAGCGGACCCGCGGCCAGCACGGTATTGTTCGCGGCCCGGTACTCGACCCGATAGTACAGAATGCGCTGCGAAATGGCGGGTACGGTGATGGTGCAACCGGCGGCGCAGGCCGCGCCCGCCGGATTCTCCGAAGCGAAGTAATATGGCTGGTTTCCGTATGTCACCGTGCTGGCGGTCGCAATGCACGCATCGTTTCGCGTGGTGCAGTCGATGAGTAGCGGAGCGCCATACTCCTGGTAGCCGAACTGCACGATCGCGTTATTCGCGCCGAGTCCCGCCGGTGGATTAAGGGTAAGGGCGACCGGCACAAAAGTCCCGCGCACTACCGAGTCCGGGGCTGGATAGGGCAGCATTTTGGCCATCCACATATCGCTGCGCTGATAGTTGAGATACTCGGTTCGCAACAACTGCCAGGAGTTGTCCGGCAATAGGCGGTTGTTTTCAAACCCGTAAACCAGGCGCAAGCGGGAGGTTGCCGTTACCAGAGTGCGGGTGTACGAACCCGCGAAGTCGGTGCGGTCCAAGGTAAACTCCCGCACGGCGTCGGCAATGTCGGATATGTTTCCCACACAAATATCGTTGCCCACGCCCAGCGGAGTGCCGCCGTGGATGCCGCTGCCGGAGCAATAGTTCCAAATGACCCCCGGGCAGTTGACGTACACTTGCCCCACAGTGCTGCCGGAGTAGCATTCCCCGTTAGCCCGTGCGAAGCAGGCTGTATACGAGCCGGATGTGCCCGTGGAGATGCTGGAGCCGGGTCCGCTGATATCGATCAGCGGATGGGAACCGCAGCTATTCCCTTGCGCCATCAGTTGACGGTTAATTCCCACTGTGCTGTCAGACCCGAAGAAATCGTCCGGATCGGTCACCAGGCTCGGCGTCGCCACATAAAGCTGCTGCGCCACCAAATTGAAGGTCGGATCGAAGCCCCCGCCTTGGACCGGCATGTTGTCGTATGCGCGGATCGATTCGTAGGCCGAGGCGGCTGCGCCCGCCGCGTTCGGATGACTGCCGACGTCGAAGCCCCAAGGATGGCCATAGACGCCGGCGAATGCCGGATTCGTGCTAGCGTAATTCACACCGGTGGCTTGGTAGGGCGTCAGGTTGGCAAAGGGCAGGTTCAAGATGCCGGGCACCGATCCCAGAATTGTTTGGTAATCGGTCGGCCAACCCCAAATGGGCTCGTTCCACTCGGGTACATTGGTGGCCACTGCCTCGCCGCCATCCCGCCACTCGCCGTGGCCTCCGGTGTTATTCGAGTCCTGCATCAGGCAGTTGCCATGCGGATCGGGCGCTCCGCGGCATCCGGCAAGTGGATTCCAGTACACCGTGACGGCTTGATTCGCGCTGGTCGATCCTGGCGCAATAGCGCTCTGGTAGGATTCCCAATACAGATACACGGGGCCGCTGGCGATGGCCACCTCCGTTCCGTAGGCGTTTCGCTGGAAAACGAATAAACCCGGCGTGGAACTGTAGTTCTTGATTTCGAGCGTCATCAGCTCGTTGGGTCCGGCGGACCAATTGCAGCTTCCTGAGGAATTTGTAGTGACGCAGGCGGTGTCTCCAATCTGGGTAGTTCGCATCTCGCCTGGCGTGCCCAGGAATGGGGCCGCTACCGGCGGCGCGAAGTACGGCTCATATCCGGTGACCCCATCCACCGTGTAGCTGTTCATCTGAATGGCGATGCAATCCGCCGTGGACGACAGGCCTGGGCTGAACGTATTGCATTTCGCCGGGCCGGCCGCGGGGATGCTGGCGATGTTTGAAGTTGTGATTGGCCGGTACTCATTGCAGTCGAGGATGATCCATCCGGTTTCGCCGGTTTCCACCACGGCGTGCAGGCTGCGCCCCACCAGCGCGCCTTGGCCCGGGCCGATAGATCCGTGCGGTGTATTGAAAGTGTTGATCGCGCCTACGATCTGCGGCCCGCCGGCCTGACCGGCGTGTGCCGGATTTCCATCTCCGGGCGAGAAGGCGAAAATCCATCCTGGAGAGTCGCCGCCGCCGGAGTAGCAGGCTGGAAAGAAAACTCCGGTGGTCATGCCATACGGGACACAGTACCCATTGTTGAAGTAAGCAGTGGAGTAAGTCGGGTCGAATGTCGCCATCTGGTCCGCGATGCTCTCGGAGGCGGTCGTCTGCGGCGTCAGGTTGGTGAACGTAAGGCCGTTGCTATAGTTAGCGGTGTAAGTCCCTGGAGTCAACGCGGTAAAATTCCCGATCTGGGCGCCGCCGCCTTGAGGAGTGGCGGGTTGGGTAATGCTCGACGGATTGAAGATTCCCTGGATCACCAGCGGGCCTCCGCCGGCCGGGTCCAGCGAAACGCCGTAAAACGTTAGAACGGATTGCGTCTGATCGATGTCCGCCGTCTCTCCGCCGGGAAACGGGACGCCTTCCCAGGTATTCGTCGCCGCGCCGCCGCTGCTGCTGGCGTAACCGTAATAGGCATCGTTTGCGGGGTTGGTGGGATCGATCCAATAGATGCCGCCATAGAGACACCAAAACCCGCCGGACACCGGAGTGTTCATGCAACCCGTCCCAGCCCCATTATCCGGGTAGCTGGGAGATGAGCTTTCAATCGCCGCCATACTGGCGGCCGTGAGCGTGACGGTACTGCCATCCGTGGGCGCCTGATTGCGCCAGATCAGCAAAGCAAAGTTGTTGGCGCACCAGTATACGTTTCCGGACGGCGGTGTGCCGGATACCGTCAGGTCGTTGCCGTCGACGAAGCTGGTGATGACGTACTCGGTGGATGTGGTGCTCGACGGCGGCGTGGTGCAGGCGTCGTTGTTGGACGACAGCCGGATATGCCCGTTGCCGCCAGTCACCCAATAGAGGCTAAAAGTATCCCCGGAAACCCAGGTCACGATATTGCCGGCCACCGTCGCGGTGCCCGAATGCGGGGACGACTCCTGCACATTGAACCTCGGGTTGGTATCCAGCAGCCAGGGGATGACGCCGAACTGCGAAGTGCTGGCCTGCCCTAATGTCTGCTGGCTGCTGGTTTGGCCCATGGCGGCCTGCTGAATCGAACTGGCGCACGAAGCGCCGCCATTCAGCGACAGACAGACGTCCAGCACGCGGAAGCTGGTGGTGGTGGAATTGACGAAGCCCGTAAGCCCAGCGCTGAACTGATCCAGCGTCCAACTCTGCCCGTAACTGGAGGAACCGTATCCCGCGTCCCAGGCATTGTTTCCGTTGAGAGGAGGCCGCAGCACCAGCGGAGCGGTACTGATGCCCACAGTCGTATTGCCCGAGCCCGTCACCACGTTGCACGGTGAAATCCAGGGCCCGGCCGTGTCGCACGGAGAGGTCTGCCCCTGATTGAAAGCTGAGCCAAACGGCATATTGTTCCAGTACCCCCAGTTATTCCCCCGCAATCCCACGCGCTGCAGAAGAACGCCCGTAAGAGGGTCGATAAAGGACTCGGGAGTCAGTCCCCCCAGGGACTCCGGCCAAGGCTGATCGCCGGGATGTGCGGGGTCCGATAGCCACGGGTCGCCGTAGCTGCTGCCCAGCGGAATGTTGCCCGTGGTGAACGTGAAGGTCGCAATGTCTCCGGTGGAGGGACAAGTAATCTGGCCGAAATACGGCGTATAAGCCTGTAGCGCGCGCGAGAAATGGCGCACGCCGGAGTATTGCCCGGCAGTTGCGTACTGCGCCGTGCGCTGCCCCAGCACTACAGTGCGGGAAAGGCCGTCCGGCGTTGTGCTGGGCCGGGCCAGATCGGAATTGGAATTGGCGAAGGTGCCCGGATCCACGTCCAGTGCCGGCGGCGTCAACCCAGCGCTCTGGCTTACCTGGATGGTACAGGCGTTTCCGTCGGGCGCCGTGTAGGAGATCAGGGCTTGCGTGGCGGTCGTACCCAGTACGCGGAAGTTCCCGATGGCTGCCAGGCAGGAACAGGCGGAAGCCGCCAACAGCGCCGCCATCCTTACAGGGTGGCGCACGCACTCGTGCGTGCCGTGTCGAGACTCGTCTCGACACCCTGGCGAGGTACGAGCGTCTGCATAGATTGTCGGGCGGTCCCCCTGGACCGCGGCCGGCGCCCTCGCTGGCCTCTCGCCATTATCGAAAGCCTTGGTTTTTCGAACGAACGAGCGGCTCCAGGGGGACCCGCGCAGACCGGGCCGCAGACCAAGGGGTCTGCCCCACGAGTTCCGCCGAACTACCGGGTAAGGGCGCGTCATCGTACCAACCCCTGCATCTTCATCGCCCACCAATCGACCGAAAGGCCCTCCGCCGCACCTCCGGTCGACATGTTGATGAACTGAGGCGTCAGCGTGGCTGTCGGCGCGGCCGCTACGCTTCCCGAATTGGCGCTGTTAATCTGGAACTGGACGGTGCCCTGGGTGGCGGAATAGATGCGTACGTGATACCAGGTATTCGCGGCCACCGCCAGGCCGCTGTTGAAGCAGGTCTTCGTCCCGCTGACGATCACCTCGTACACCCAGTTTGTGGTGCTCTCATTAGACGGGCATCCGCCGCCGGAGGGGTCGTACCGCACCGCAATCTCGTTCCCGTTCGCGGGATGATATGCGGCTTGATTGTCGCTGAACCCAACCAAATAGCGGGCGCTCGCCACGCCGTTTGCGTCGGTTTCGAAGATAGCTTGTGCTTCCCAATAAGACCATGCCCCTCCCGCTCCCAGATTCGCAAAAGCGTATACTGCCCCATTCGTAGCATCGGACAACGTGAGGGAACAGCCATCGCCGGAGTTGCTCCCGCTGTTCAAAGAAAAGATTCCGGGGTGATTGGCTACGCCCTGCGACATGCTATTCCCGCAGGTAGCCCCTAACGTCACCACGTCCCAATGCAACGTCCCGATCGTGCCGTTACTATCTGCGCCGGGCAGAAACTCTTCCACCGCGTTCATAACCGTCGAATCGAGCGGAGTGAAATCAATCGTACCCGCCGTGTTCGTCAGGTTATTGCGAAAGGTATAGGTCGCGCCTCCGCTGCCGCCGCCGCCCGCGCAGGACCATGCGCCGTTCACGTACATGGCCATCGCCCCCGAGCCGCCCGCCGCGCAGGGCGCGGTCTGCGTGCAATTCGAGCAATACAGGATAGCCCCGTTGGCGCCGCTGCCAAGATTGGCGAACGTGGAACTGCCCACCTGCGCCGAATTGCTCAGCGTAAGATTGGTGGCCGACAAGTTGCCGTTCTGCGTATTATCGTTGATCACCGCCATCACGGAATTGCTTTGCGGGAACTGTGGTGCCCATCCGGCTACGTGTACCGTCTGCACCGGCAATGAAGTATAGCGGCCGGAAGCGCTACCGCCAAAATCGACGAAGACGTAATCGGCTTGATTGGGCGTGCCGTTAAACATGGTGCCCGGCACGGGATTCGCTGAGTCGGCTGAGATCACGCTGGGCCCCACTTCGTTCGCGAAATCGATCTGATAACCCGTGTTGTTGAACATCTGTAGAGTGAAGTTTCCCGACCCGCCATTCAGCCGCAATCCCGCCGTGGTGGTGTTCACGACGTTGCCCGAAACGATCTGGCTGGGAGCCCGCACTTCCAAACCGACTGGACCGGCAAACTCGGCGGCGGAAAAGTTATGGCTGCCGGCGCCGCTGTCGATCAGCATCCCCCATCCGGTCACGGTAGTTGCCATGATCTGGCTTCCATCCAGTGAGCTATTGCTGTATACGCCCCCCAGCGTGTTCAGAAACGCGTTGAGGTTCGAAAGGTGACCGTTGCCGTTGTACGTGGTGGAGGTCTGGACCTGCATTCCCCAGCCGCCGTTCTGGTAGAGCACCATCTCTACGAAATCGGAATCGTGCGGGCCGCGGAACGTCCAGCCGTTTCCGTTATTGAAAGCCGACCGGATACCGGTAAAATATCCCTCCAGGTCCAGGGAGGGTGTTGCAAAAGTAGAGTCCAGGCCCCACTCGGTGTAAATCCCATCCGAGTAGGCCTGCTGCACGAACACGTCCGTCATCTCCAGGCCGTGGCCATATAGCCGGATGCCGTAGCTGGTCCCCGTTTGGTTGGCTTTGTTGCCATTGATCGTGCAGCCGCGGATTTCTCCGCGGAACAAACCATACAGACTATTCGTGCCGGTCAGCGCAGCGAAGTTCGTCTGCGAAATGACATCCACATTCGCGCCGTTCTTCAGCATCAAGGTGGTCACTCCCGAGCCGGCGCATTCGATCTTGCCCGTTCCCGTTTGGTCGGTGAGAGAGTCCGAAAACCGGATGCCCCCCACCGTGTGGGTCCCTACCCCAAAGTAAATCTTCTGGCCTTTGGCCAAAGTGATAACGCTGTTGACCACGTATGTGCCGTCGTCGGCCCGGACCTCCCCGGCGCCCGAGGCCAGCGCCGCGATAAAAGCGGCCGAATCGTCGGTAACGCCGTTGCCCGTTGCCCCGAAATCCTTGACGTGAATCAGATCCTGCAGCTTGGAAGTCACCGTGCGCGTCACGGCGCCCGCGCCCAACTGTAAGAAAGTGCTCGTCCCAGTCAGTTGCTGTGTCCACGTGTTGGTGGCCGTGCACAGGTATATGTTTTGTCCGGCTGAGGCATCCGTGGCGAAGTACTCCGCGCCTTGCGTGCAGGTCGTCGGCAGTTGCGCCGTGGTCCCGCGCTTGGCCGGTATGGTGTACGTGGCGCCCGACGCGTCCCACGGGCCGATCTGGATACGCCCCCCATTTACGACTGTCTGCCCGGTGAGCAGGCCGGCGCTTCCTAACAGGATGGCCAAAAGCCGAAAGCTGCTGCGTGAGTGCTTCATATTTAGTAATTCCTCACAATCGTGGCCCGGTAACTGGCGCTGGGTGGAGCGACGCCGGATCCCGACAGATTACATAGGCGAACAGTTATCGTATTCGTGCTGCTCACCAGCATGATGCCAAAGATGCCTGCGGGAAGCGCCGGCCACCCGGGCGCGACGGCATCGCCGGGGTTGGCGCCGGCCACGGTCAGGGTCTGATCCGCGGCGCACGCGCCTGTGGCGATGCTGGGAAAGGTCAATGTTGCCGAATTCATCAGGTAGGTAGGGATCACGCCATTGTCCACCGCGATGGTGCTCAGTCCGGGAGCCTCGGTATCGATGATTCCTGTGCCGGCGGCCAGCGTCTTCGCGCTCAGGAAGGCGCGTTGGTCGCGTCCCCCCGTGATGTCCCATGTGCCATTGGTTGCGGTCCAGGCGTAGACCGGCAAAACGTTCGGCGGAAAGGATGTAATACCAGCCTGCTGGGTGCAGCCGGCCGAGCACGCCACGGTCAGATTATTCCCAACCATGAGAGCGCCGGAAGTATTCACGTAAACATACGCCGTACCGATGCCGCTCCCGCTGACCGTGGCGGTCGCGCTGTTTGTAATGCTATACACCTGGTAGCCGAAGCGCACATTGCACGGCGACGTGGGTCCGCAGCCCGCGCCGATGCTGAGCACGGTGGAAGATGTGCGCACGGCGGCCAGATCTCCGAGTTGGTACGCCATGGTCACTCCACCGCCGGCAGCGCTCGACGGCTGCCATGCGGACGCCGCCGAGTTCCACACGAGCGCCTGTCCGTTGCTGGGGAGCGTGCTGGACACCGCCTGTCCCTGGATGGCCTTCACCGTGGCGGCAGTCAGCGTGCCGCTGAGATCGCCTCCCGCCGCGGGTAGTTGGCTGGAGGCAACCGTGCCGGATATCTCCCCGAAGCCGTAGTCTCCCGTCTGGGCCGTGACGGCGCCGGTTCTGCCGAACACGCTGCTTACCGCGCCGCCACCCGATACCGTGCCCGGCTGCCACGCGGAAGCGCTAGAGTTCCACACCAACGCCTGGCCACTAGTTGGAACGGTGTTCGCCACCGGGCGGTTTTGAATGCCGGTGACCGTGGCGGCTGTCAATGTGCCGCTCACATCGCCGCCCGCTGCGGGAAGCTGGCTGGAGGCAACCGTGCCCGATATCTGCCCAAAGCTGTAATCGCCGGTTTGCGCGATCACCGCGCCGGTTCTGGCAAACACGCTGGTTACCGCCGCGCCGCCCCCGCTCACGGACGCCGTGCCCGCGCCGTTCACCACGCAATAGCCGGTCTGCGCCGTGGTGAAATTGATCGTGACGTTGTAGGTTGTCGGGCTGATCTGGACGGTGTTCGGCTCTACCTGCTGCGGTGGCGTCGAATTGTCATAGCAATCCACAACCAGGTTGGCCGTTCCGAACTGGTGTACAGTCCCTAGAATGGTGATGCTGACTTGCGACACAAACGCGTACCCGGCGTTGCCGGTTTCGGCCGCCGCTGGCTGCCATTGGTTCGTGGCGGCGTCCCATTGTAATACCTGATCGCTGGACGGGGCCGTGCTGCTTACATTCCGTCCTTGCAGCCGAGTTACCGTCAATGCGCCCGGAGCGCCGGATATGTCTCCGCCCAGGGCGAGCCATTCGGTACCGCTCCCGTTGCTGGACAGCACCTCGTTTGCATCACTCGAAGTCACCGACAGGCTGTTGCCTTCCACCGACCACGTGTTTATAGCATCGCACGCGTATACATTGCTGCCCGCGAGCGCCGTCGTCAGGAAGAAGAACTGCCCTACCGCACAGGTACTGGGCAGCGTGCTTCCCGTTTGCATCGGCTTCGTGGATGTGGCCGCCGAGAAATCGACACTCTTGCTCTGCGTGCGCAAATCCACTAATGTCTGTCCCCCTAAGGTGGCTGTAAACCCCATCCACAAAAAGAGGCCTGTTGCAAATCTGCATTTGTTCATGTCTTCGCGAGGCCTCCAAGCAGGCTGGACGAGGCCACTCCTGATCTGAGTCCAGCACACCGCTGGGCGGAACTGACAGGTCAATCGCTGCAAGTCATAGAAAGTACAGGTATCGAAATGTTGGCTACCCGTGTGAACGTTCGTCTGTGATGCTGGCGGAACCCGAAGAGTTCGCCATTGGCTTTGCTCGGCAGAAAAATGGCCTAGCCGCGCTGCCCAACCGCCCAGCCCAAAAGAGTCGAGATCGCTTCCATCGTCGAGTCGCGCCTGTCTTCGTCTCCATGGGTACGAACGCGACCGGCCATCGAGTGGGCGGTTACTGTTTCAACGCCGTCCTGTGTGAGAATCGGAAAGGCAGACTTAACGGCATCCGTATATGTGTGGTATCGCAGGATTCGTAACCCGCGCCCCCGCCGCCTCGCCGGACTCGCTGCTGGCCCGCATGACGGACAGTATCCGCCATCGCGGCCCGGACGGCTCCGGCTACTACCGTGATCCCTTCGCCTCCCTGGGCCACCGCCGCCTCAGCATCATCGATGTCGCCGGAGGTCACCAGCCCATGTCCAACGAGGACGGCGCGCTCCGGATCACTTACAACGGCGAAATCTTCAATCACGCCGATCTCCGCCCCGCCCTCGAACAGGCCGGCCATCAATACCGCACCCGCTGCGATACCGAAACCATCCTGCATGCCTACGAGCAATACGGGCCGGATTGCATGACGCGCTTCCGCGGCATGTTCGCCTTCGCTATCTGGGACAAAAACACCCGCACTCTTTTCTGCGCCCGCGACCGCCTTGGCAAGAAGCCCTTTTACTACTATTGGGACGGCCACCTGTTCGCCTTCGCCTCCGAGATCAAGGCGCTGCTCGAACATCCCGCCATCTCCCCGCGCTTCGAGGAATCGCTGCTTTCCGAATACCTCGACTTCGGCTATTGCTCCGGCGAGCAGACGCTCTTCTCAGGCATCCGCAAGCTCATGCCCGGCCACTGGCTTCGGCTGACACCGGAACAACTCGAAATCCGCCGGTATTGGGAGATTCCCTGCCCTGCCGACCATCAAACAGACAACGCCAAGCGCGACGACCAATCCTGGATCGCCGAATGCCGCACGCGCCTGGAAGAAGCCGTCCGTACGCGCCTCATGAGCGACGTGCCCCTCGGCATGTTTCTCTCCGGCGGCGTCGATTCCAGCGCCATCGCCGCGATTATGAAGCCCATATCCAGCAGGCCTGTAAAAACCTTCGCGGTCGGCTACCGCGAGCAGGCTTTCAGCGAGCTCGCCTACGCCCGCCAGGTCGCGGAAAAAATCGGCACCGAGCATCACGAAGTCGTCATAGACAGGGATGATTTCCTCAACGCCCTGCCGCAACTGATCTGGCATGAAGATGAGCCTATCAGTTGGCCTTCCAGCGTCTCTCTTTATTTCGTGTCGCGCCTGGCCGCGGAGCAGGTGAAGGTCGTCCTCACTGGCGAAGGCAGCGACGAGTTATTCGCCGGTTACGCCCGCTATCGCACTTATATCCTCAACCAACGTTTGCTGAAACTTTACCGTGTGGCGCCCCGCCCCTTGCGCGATTCCGTGCGCTCCGGAATAGCCGGCTCCCGCCTGCTTTCCGGCAACATCCGGCGCAAGCTGCAGCATTCCGTTCTGGGACGCGGCGAAGATCTCGAAGCTCTCTACCTCGATAACTTCTACGCCGCGTTCTCGCGCGCCGAGCAGCAGCGCTTGCTGAACGCGCCCGTTGGAGCTACTTACGATTCCTTTCTGTATTACTGGAACGCCCAGCCGGATGCCTCCCTGCTCTCCCGCATGCTCTACGCCGACCAGAAAGCCTACCTGGTCGAACTGCTCATGAAGCAGGACCAGATGAGCATGGCCTGTTCCATCGAGAGCCGCGTTCCCTTTCTGGATCACCCCTTCGTCGAATTCGCCGCCTCCGTTCCCGATCGCATGAAGCTCCGCGGCGGCGTGGGCAAGTACATTCTGAAGCGCGCCGTCGAAGATCTCCTCCCGCATGACATCGTTTATCGCAAAAAGATGGGGTTCCCCACGCCGCTCCGCCAATGGCTGATGGACCCCAGCGCCGATGCCCTGATCGCCAAGCTTCAGGACCGCGACGGCCTGCTAGCCCCCTACATTGATTTCACTTATTTGAACGATCTCCTCACCCGCCACAAAAGCGGCCTGGAAGATGCCACCGACCGCATCTGGCGTCTTCTGAACCTGCAGCTTTGGGGCGACATATTCATCACCAGTAGGACAGGCATCCTTGCCTGTCCCCTCCAATGAATCTCACCCGCCTGCTGCAAATGAGTCCGGCCGAAGTAAGCACCCGCGCCCAACAAACTTTCTCCAAACGCTGGAGCAATCCCACAGCCTGCCGGCTAATCCCGTCCAACGCCGCCCCCGCCTTCCCAGACCCACCGCCCTATGCACGTGACGAAGCCGAGCGCATATGCCTCCATCGCTTCGACCTGCTCGGTTACAAAGGCCTGGATTTCGGTACCCCCATCGATTGGCACTTCGACCCCGTCCACGGCAAGCGCGCCCCCCGTAAACCCTGGTATCAAATCCCATTTCTCGACTTTGATCGAATCGGCGACCACAAAATCATCTGGGAACTGAACCGCCATCAGCACCTCGTCACGCTGGCCCAAGCCTGTTTGCGCGACGAAATCGTAGCCCAATGGACTCACTGGCAAAGCGAAAACCCCTATCCCATCGGAATCAACTGGGCCAGCACGCTGGAGGTCGCCTTTCGGGCGCTCTCCTGGCTCTGGGTGCGCCACATAATCGGAGATTTTCACCCTGACTTACTCCCCGCGCTCCACCTCCACGGCTGGTACATCGAGCGCTTTCTATCCACCTATTTCTCTCCCAATACCCACCTGCTAGGCGAAGGCGTGGCGCTATTCGCCATCGGCACGATGTGTCCGCAAATCGCTGACGCACCCCGCTGGCAATCTCGCGGCTGGAAAATCGTTCTGCAACAAGCCGAAACTCAAGTTCGCCCCGACGGCTTCCACTTCGAGCAATCCGTTTACTACCACATCTACGCGCTCGATTTCTTCCGGTTCGCCCGCACCCTGGCTGCGATAAATGCGCTCGTCATCCCACCATCATTCGAGCGCACAATCGAAAAAATGTCCGAAGCTCTGGCATCCATATCCCAAGCCGGCCGCCCGCCAAACTTCGGAGACGACGACGGAGGCCGCGTCATCGTGTCGCCCGCTCGCCCGCTCGCCCCCTCGCCCGCTCACCACGTAGGCGGCATCTACACGATGACCTCCGCCAACGCTAAACTCTTCATCGACGCTGGCCCGCAAGGCGCCTTCGCCGCCGGACACGGCCATGCCGACGCGCTTAGCGTCCAACTCATTACGGAGGGCCGCCCTATACTGATCGATTCCGGCACCTTCTGCTACGTCTGCCCCGAGCGCGACCGCTTTCGCGGTACCGCCGCCCATAACACCGTTCAAGTGGACGGCCGCGACCAAGCTCAGCCCGACGGCCCCTTCGCGTGGACCGGCATGCCCGAAACCACCGTCGATCACTGGCAGACCGGCGAATCGTTCGATTTCTTCGCCGGACATCACAATGGCTACCAGCCCGTCATCCACCATCGCTGGGTATTCGGTCTCAAATCCAAATTCTGGCTAGTCCGCGATGTCGTCGTGGCGCACGCACTCGTGCGTGCCGCGTCGCCACTCTTGGCGACGCATGGTCTCGACATCCACTGGCACTTCCTCGACGAGCGCGACATCGCCATCCTGCCGCCCGTCGGCCATAACTGGTCCCAATCCATCGAACGCTGGGACTGGTCCCCAATCTACGGCAAAAAAGAACCCGCCTTCGTCCTGCGCTTCAGCACGGAAACTTCCCTACCAGCCGAATTCGCCGTCCTGCTCGTCCCCTCCGACCCTGGAACATTCACGCAAACAGGACCCAGCACTTACCACTATAAAGAACCCCAGGGGTCGCACGAATTCATCTTCACCAACGACCACTTCAGCTATCGCGCCACTGGCCCTGCAGGCGTCACGGAGTTCACATTATGAAACTCCTATGGGTCAAAGCCGGGGGCCTGCTTCCCCCCGACATGGGCGGCAAGATCCGCAGCTTCCAGATCCTCAAACAACTCGCCCGCTGCCACGAGATCACCCTCTTCACCTTTTACCCGGAGCATCCCGACGACCAGCATCTCCGCGGCAACGCCTTCTTCTCCAACGTCGTGGCCGTCCCTCTGCCGCTCCCGCTCCGCCGCAGCCTCGGCGAGTATCTCCGCTCCGCCCGCATGATGGCCGCCGGCCGTCCCGTCACCATCGACAAGTTTCTCTATCCCGAAGTGCGCCGCCGCTACGCCGCACTGCTGGCGTCCGCCACCTTCGATGTGATCGTCTGCGACTTCCTCGTGCCAGGCTCGCTCATGCATTGGAAAACACCGCCGCCCACCATCCTCTTCACCCACAACGTCGAAGCCCAGGTTTGGGAGCGCCACTACAAGGTCACTACCAATCCGTTCATGAAAACCGCCTGCTGGCTGGAATCGCGCGCCTTGGCCGGCGCCGAGCGCAGTTACGTGGAACTGGCGGATCACGTCGTAGCCGTCTCGGAAAACGATCGCGCTTTTTTTCTCCAATATGTCGAAGCCAGCCGCATCTCCGTGATTCCCACCGGCGTGGATACCGAGTACTTTCAGCCGTCTTCCGAGCCCGAACAGCCGGACACCATGGTCTTCACAGGTACCATGGACTGGATGCCGAACGAAGACGGCGTCGCCTACTTTGCCGATAAGATATTTCCGCTCATCCGGCGCGAGTTGCCGGACGCAGCCTTTTGGGCCGTGGGCCGCCGCGCTCCACGGCGCATTCAAGCCCTGGCATCCAGCAATGTGGTAATAACCGGCGCGGTGGACGATATCCGCCCTTATCTCGGCAAAGCTGCCGTGTGCGTCGTGCCGTTGCGCAGCGGCAGTGGAACCCGCATCAAGATCTTCGAAGCCATGGCCATGGGCAAAGCCGTGGTCTCGACCACCATGGGCGCCGAAGGACTTCCCGTGAGCCATGGCGAGAACATCATCCTGGCCGACGACCCCGCCGATTTCGCCCGCCAGGTCGTCCAACTCTTGCGCGATCCGCAACGCCGTGCGCAACTGGGCCGGGCCGCGCGTCGGCTCGTCGCAGAAAACTATGGGTGGCCGTCTGTAGCCGCACATTTCGACCGGATCATGCAGGCCGTTCTGGGCCGTGCGAACAGCGCATAGCCAAGTCCGGTTCATCCTGTCGCCGGTGCACCTACTGCCTATGCCGTTCCGCACCCGGGCGTTTTCAAGTTGATTCCGCCCTACGCCGGGTATTAAGGGCGCGGCTCCGTGAGAGAAATCGCAGCCCAATATTTATTGAGAATTCATGTCCTGAGCGCCAACCTCAATTCAGTGGCCCTCGGTCCGGCCACGTTGATCTTCTGCATGACAGTAGCAGTTGTCCTGCTGATCCTGGTGTTGGAGATCTGATTGGTTGGTGGAATTCTCGCGTCGTGTACAAGATCATTGTCGTATTTGGCACCCGGCCCGAAGCCATCAAGCTCTGCCCGGTCCTATTGAACCTGCGGCAGGATGCGCACTTTCAGGTGCGTGTCTGCGTGACCGCGCAGCACCGCGCGATGCTGGATCAAGTGCTGGCCGCCTTCGATGTGACCCCGGATTACGACCTGGATTTGATGCAGCCCGGGCAGACACTCGCGCAGATTACCGCGCGCATACTGGCCGCCCTCGAGCCGGTAATCCGGGCCGAGCAACCGGACATGTTGCTCGTGCAGGGCGATACCACCACCACGCTCGCCGGCGCTATGGCGGCCTTCTACCAACACGTGCCGGTGGGCCATGTGGAAGCCGGACTGCGCACCGGCGACCTCGCGCAGCCATTTCCCGAAGAGATGAATCGCGTGGTGACCACTCGCCTCGCGGCGCTGCATTTCGCGCCCACCGAAACGGCGAAAAGCAACCTGCTGGCCGAAGGCATCGAGTCGCAGCGCATCTCCGTTACCGGCAATTCGGGGATCGACGCAGTGCTCTATGTGCGTGACGCATTGGCGGCGGGGCGGCTGCCCGGGGGTACGTGGCCCCAATTAGATGCGTCCAGGAAATTGATCGTAGTCACCGCCCACCGCCGGGAAAGCTTCGGCGAAGGCTTCGCGCACATTTGCGAAGCTCTGGCCCGTCTTGCCAGGCGGGACGATATCCAAATGATTTATCCGGTGCATCGCAATCCAAACGTCATGGACCCCGTGTACCGGCAGTTGGACGGGCTGGCGAATGTGTTTCTGGTCGAACCGCTGGATTACGTCCCCTTTGTGGACCTGATGCGCCGTGCGCACCTGCTGATCACCGATTCTGGCGGCATCCAGGAAGAAGGGCCTTCGCTCGGAAAGCCCATTTTCGTGATGCGGGAAAAGACCGAGCGGCCCGAAGCGGTGGCCGCCGGCACGGTGAGATTGGTAGGCACGGACGCGGATCGGATCGTGAGCGAAGCCGCGCGTCTGCTGGATGATGAAGCGGAGTACGGCCGCATGGCGCGCATCCACAATCCGTACGGCGACGGACGCGCCAGCGACCGCATCCGGCAAGCGGTTGCGGCATACTTTGCCTAGAGGCCTAATTTGGTAGCTGCGTTGTCGCGAAACAGTGAACCCTCGCGGATGTATTTCCTCACCGTGGCCAGCGACCGGTGGCCGGTCTGCTTCATGATGGCCAACTCGCTGGCGCCATTCATGGCAGCCTGGGTGGCCAAACCCGCGCGCAGACTGTGCCCAGCGTACTCCACGGTTTCGAGACCAGCCCGCCCCGCCCCGCGCTTCACCAGATAGGCGACCGAATCCGCGTGCAGCGCCTGCCCGCTCACCAAACCGAATCGGTCGATGGCGCGAAACACCGGCCCGGAGATGATGCCGGCCTGGTCCAGCCAGGCGCGGACCGTGCGCACTGGACAGGTCCGCGGGTCGGAGCCGTACGGCAAGGCCACCGCTCTCCCCTGCCCTTCCTGGTCGGTCTTCGATCTGCCGAGCCGCACGATCAGTCCATCCGCCGTCGTTTCGAGATCCTCAACGCGTAGCGTTGCCAATTCCGATCTTCGAAAGCCTCCGGCAAAGCCAGCCAGCAGCAGTGCCTGATCGCGCAGCCCCCGGAGATCCTGCGGCAGTTCCGCGATGATGCGCCGGAGATCGGGTGTCAGGAACGGCTTTTTCCCATGTTGGGCCGTTCCTTTCTTGCGTTTGATTCCTTTCCAGACTTCACTCACGATGGCATTCTGCATGGTAGCGGGTGAAGGTTGGCCAGCCGCCTGGTGCGCCCGGTTGATGGTCGTGAGCCGCCGCGCAAGGCTGGACGTTTTGAGCGTCGCCGCACGGTCGGTTAAGTATAGGGCGACCGTTTCCGGCAGAGCCCCCATGGACGCCAACCGATGGGCCTCGCACCATTCCCTGAAGTCTTTCCAGTCGGCTTGGTAAGCCCGGAGCGTGTTGCTGGCTTTCGCGGCGGCCGCAAATTCCTGAGCCTGCAGGCCTAGCGAGCCTAGACAGCCTTTATCGGATACCGGTGCGAGCGCGGTGACCTGAAGCACTGCGCAATTCTATCACACTTCTGATAACGTTCTCTTATCAGAAGTGTGACAACGACGGTATTTTTCGTACATGCGCATAATCGCTGCCACTGTGTTAGCTTGGTACGGTGCCCGATAAACCCACATGGTATGGGCGTTTAGACCAAGTCATCGCTGAACTTGGCAACCTCTCTTGGCCTTGGGTGGATCGTGAGACGCTCCAGTCCCTTCTGCAGGTAGGTCCAAGAAGAGCCCAGCAATTACTGCGGCCTTGCGTCACCCGCCAGGTTGGGGCTAACGGCGTGGCCTGCCGCGAAGAACTGATCGCGCATTTGAAGCGCTTGGCGGCCGGGGACGAGGCGCACTACGAACGGCGGCGCCGCCAAAGGCTCGCCCAGGTCTTGGAAGGGCTGCGCCAGGCGGCTTTAACTCAGCCGAAGGTGCTGGTCGAAGCGCCCACAGCCATGCGCCAGCAGGAATTCGCCAATCTCCCGGGAGTTTCGGTATCGCCAGGAGCCATTTCCATAACCTTCTCTTCGCCAAACGAGGCGCTGCAGAGACTTCTCGCTCTCGCCATGGCGATTGGCAACGATTTCAATGAATTCGAGCGCCAATCCGAGCCGCGACCGTGAGGGAGCGGTGGCCGTGAAGTCGTTTCAGCCACAGGGGTCGCAAAGGGTGCTGTGGCCCGATGGCAAATCGTTCGCCTTCACCATCTTCGACGATCCGGATTCGCAGACGCTGGAAGCTGGCCGCGAGGTCTACGCCCTCCTGGCCGATCTCGGGTTCCGCACCACCAAGGGGGTATGGCCCATCCGCGGATCGGGAACGCCTTCCGACCATGGCGGCACATGCGCCGAACCCGCCTACCGCGCCTGGGTGCAAGACCTTCAACGGACGGGCTTTGAAATCGGCCTGCACAATGCAACCCTGCATACGTCCATCCGCGAACAGACCCAGTTGGGCCTGGAGACGTTCGCGGAGTACTTCGGCGCATATCCCGTCACTCTAGCCCAGCATTTCTATTGCGACGAAAACATTTACTGGGGAGACCAGCGCGTCAGCGGCCTGTACCGCCTGCTTTACAGCGCTCTGACGCGAGGCCGGAACCGCCACCGATTCCACGGGCACATCCCCGGCCATCCGGAGTTCTGGGGCGACCTCTGCCGCCGGCATATTCGTTACGTGCGCAATTTCACCTTCGCCGAAACTAACACGCTACGCGCTTGTCCTTACATGCCCTACCATGATCCGGACCGTCCTTATGTGAACTATTGGTACGCTTCCGCCGAGGGAGCCACCGTAGAGCCTTTCGTGGATAGGATCGGCGAAGCCAACCTGGACCGGCTAGAGGCCGACGGCGGAGCATGCATCATGTACACACACTTCGGCCTGGGCTTCTGGGATGGCCGGATACACCCGCGATTCGCCGAGTCGATGACGCGCCTGGCGCGGCGAAACGGCTGGTTCGTGCCGGTTTCAGAACTCCTCGATTACCTCCTGGCCCAGCGCGGCGGCCAATCGGTGTTGCAGGGATCCCAAAGGCGCGAACTGGAGAGGCGCTGGCTGCTACACAAGGTGCGCTTCGGCAACGCCTGAACCCGGCCTGAGCCTGCGCCACACGGCGAACCCAGCTAGGCAAATCAGCCCCGTTCCGAAAATCGCCGCTCCGGTTGCAAAGGAAGCCGGTTCATAAGCGAACCGCACCAGGTGCCTTCCGGGCTGCAGCAGCACGCCACGGAATAGATAATTCGCCGTGATCCAATGCGACCGCTGTCCATCGACGTACACCTTCCAGCCGGGATAGTCGCTGTCGTTGAGCACCAATAAAGCGGGCCGCTCAACGGCGGCAGCGATCCTCACTTCCTGAGAGGTGTAGGACAGAATTCTGGCGGCGCGTGCCCGTTCGCGGGGTAGGTTGTTGAGGCTCCCAATCGACGCCATATCCGCCGCGTCCAAACCCGTTGCAGAAACCACCGCCGTCTGAAATATGTCGAGCGCCGGAGATCCCAGTCTAGCCAGCGCCGCCGCGTCATCCGGCGCCACTTCCACGCTGGAAAACAGAGCGGCGCGCGGGAGGTAGTCGGAGTATTCGTAGACCTTGACTTCATGGTCATACACCAGCCGGAACGCTGGTTGTGGGGCAATGTCACCGTTGAAATGCGGATCGCCCCAACCGGCCCAAGCCGCACAAGTGTCTCCTTTTGGCCCCGCTGTGGTCGTGAACAACAAATCCACGGTCTGCCCCATGTACTCGCTCAGATCGACCGACCCTGGAATCCAGCGGCGCTCCTCCGGATTGTGCTTGGGATCGATATGATGGTAGTAGAGCAGTCGAATCCGTCCGTCGCCGTCCCGGATTTCCAGCCGGAACTCAACGCCGTCTCCGCATATCGGCATGGATCCGTCATAAACCGCCGGTTGCATGGCCACACTGAAGGAAAACTCGCGGCTGTCAGGCGTGATGGTAGTTCTGAACGGCAGCCGCTCGTAGGGCGGATGCTCGTACAGAACCGCCTTGGTCTCCCCTGAAATGGTGAATGCCCTGACTTCAATCAGGTTCTCCCGTCCCGGCAATAGCCGGCCCGCATTCTGCCGGATTATTGCCTGTGCCCGCCCTGGCTCCGGGCCATACGGTTGCAGCGACAGAAGGTATTTCACCGACGAGAGCTGCAGCAGCCGCCGCTTGAGGGGACTGTCGACGGAAAGCCACCGTAAACCTGTGAAGCGGTTGACCAGATCCCCACGCGCCCCCGGCGGTATCTCCTCCCTCAAGAAAAACCGGATAAAGTCAAAATACTTGCGGTAATACATGGCATCCAGTCCGCGAATATCATCGAGCTGAAAACTGCCCGCCCAGTCCGGATGCAGGATTCCATCTCGTCCAAAGACGCGCTCATGCGCGCCGATACTGGTCTTCAGATAATCGATGTAGGGGGCGCCTTGGTATGGATTCGCGTCGGCGCTCGCCGAGCTTGTCATGGCATAGTAAACCGGATAAACGTAGTTACAGGCCATTTCCGCCGTTAGTAGAATCACCAGGGCGGCCGGCAGCCACGCTCCGGAAGAGGGCCGGGACGGTCCAAGTAGAACGAGCGCCGCCAGGAACAACACTGCGCCGGCTCCTGCCAGGCGCAGATAGAATTCATAAGGTTGCGCTCTTGCCGCCTGGACCGGGGACAGGGAAAACGCCAGGGCCGCGGCTAGTAACGCAAAGACAATCAAGACCGAAACGGCCAACCGCCTGCGGCTCACCGTGTCTGTCAACACCTGATGGACGCCGTATGCACACAGCACGGCAATCGCGAAAGCCAGGAGCGGTTCTTCGTATTTTGGAAACAGAATAAGCTGGAAAAACGGCAAATGCCCGATCAAATTGATTCCGGGCGCTCCATACCGCTTCAAAATGATCGCTAAAGCGGATGCGAAGAAGAAGAGCGTGAAGGGCCGCTCGCCAGGAAAGCGATTTTCCGGCCTGCGGATCAGCCCTCCCACTGCCACGACTGCAAACAACACCTGCAACACTCCCATGAAACCGCGCAGACTGTCGTATCCGCCCAGGCCGGGACCGATGGACCTCCAGGCAGGTCCGAAAAGCATTGGTATGACATAGGTAAATAGCGAGAGGCCAAACGCGTCGTGCCTCAGGCCGATAATGAGTCCATGCAGGTTCGCTGGTTGATGCGAGTCTAAGGAAAGCTTCATGAACTCGAAAAATGGAATCAGGAGAAAGGCCGCCAGCGCCAGCCCTAGTCCTTGAACGAAGAGAAAGTACTTAAGTTGAGTGACACGCGCGGCCCGCGTATGCGGACCCACCGCAAGCCGGAAGAGGAAATAGGCGCAGCCAAATGCCAGGACCAGAAATACGCTTTCCGGCATTCCACCCACGATGCACTGGAACGTGACTGCGACCGACAGCGTCACGTTACCTGTGGTTTGCTCGCGAAGCAGGCGCTCCGTGGCCAGAAACAGGGCGGGAAGCAGGATGTTCACACTCAGTTCCGGCATGTCGAAAAACAGGATAAAGTAGCCCGACAACATGCAGGCAATCCCGCCGGCTATCGAAGGGACAAAAGGCAGGAAGAGACGTAAATAAAGATAGGTGCAGATGCCCGTCAGAAGAAAGCGGGCGAGGATGAAGAAATTGTAAGTTCGCGGCCCGGGATCCAGGCAAAACAGGACGAAGAGTGGGCTGAACGGCTGCGACTGCATGTTCGCGGCCAGTGGCGCGCCGTAGGATTGATAAGGATTCCAAAGAGGCAAATGCTTTTCGCGGAAGTATTGGTGGTGGATCAACGCCGCATCCGGCTCCAGCAACCAGCCCGAGGCGCCCATATCGTTGCCGCGAGAGAAGGCGGGTCCTTGGCTGCCACCGTACCAGGCGCCGTTGGGCATGATGCTGGGGATAGGGCCGCGGGATGCGGTGAGCAGAGTCTTATTTCCCCAGATGAACGGAAAGAAGCACAGGTGCAATGCCAGGACGAGCAAGAGTGCGGCGCAGAGTGTCTGGCGCTTGGCCAGCCAGGCGCCTACCTCCATGCGGCCGGCTCCGCAAGATCCTGCAGGTCCAACCCGGCGTCCTCCAGAGTGCGCCTTAGGTGGGGACTGTAAAACGGATCGCCACGCTCCAAACAGGCGGCCCAGCGCTGCTCGAATAAATAGCGTTCTTCCAGGCGCACGCCCGCCTGGCGCGATTGGCACTCATAGTGGCGCAATAGAGCCGCCGGTTCCACGATCGCCTCGTAGCCGGCTTGGCGCGCGCGCAGGCACAAGTCCACGTCGTTATAGTTTACCGGGAACGATTCATCGAAGCCGCCTAACTCCTCAAAAACGCTCTTGCGGATCGCCAGACAGGCGCCGGTCACGGCGCTGACGTTGCGCGTGAACGGCAGCCAGTTCCAGTACGGAGAGCCGAAGGTATTGCGATGCAAATGCCCGGCGCCTTCCATGATGCCGATGACAATGCCGGCGTGCTGGATAGCGCCCGATGGGTATACCAGCTTCGCGCCAACGGCTCCCACCTCACGCCGGATAGCGTGCGCCAGCATGGCGGTTAGCCATTCGGATTCCAGCGGCTCCACATCGTCGTTCATAAAGACCAGCACGTCGCCGGTAGCATGCCGGGATCCCAGATTATTCATGGCCGCGAAGTTGAATGGCCCCGTGTATGGCACGCGTACGCAGGCGCAAGCGTCCAGAAGCCGATCCATTGCCGGGATGTCGCCCGCGCGGTGCTGCACGATGACAAGCTCCCTGTGGGCGTGCGCGGTGTGCTTGTCGATCGCCTCCAGGCAACGCTTCAGGAGTTTCGCGTTCCGCGAACAAACGATCAGGCTGGCGCGCAAGCCGGCGGGCACCGGCCAGCGGACGCGATAGGTATTGGGAGAAGCTCCCGCCGTCACCACTGCCAGGGCGTCGCGCCGCGTAACCGTTTCCGAAAGGGCCTTTAATCCGGCAGCTTGCGTATACGGTTTGGCGGCAGCATCGAGAGCCGTCGAATCGGGGTGGCGCCGCCAGTGATACAGTACCCGCGGAATGTGCCGGATCGCCGCCGTCCGCGCGGCCAGGCGCAGGGCGAGATCGTAATCCTGGCTGCCGTCATATCCGGCGCGAAACCAGCCCAGTTCCCGCAACGTTCGGGTGCGGACCACCAGCAAATGGCCCAAGTACATACCGCATCGCAGCAGGTCCGGAGAAAATGCGGGCTTGAAAATCGGCTGCACCCGGCGGCCCTGGTTGTCCAGGTAATCCTCGTCGCTATACAACAGGTCGGGTTGCGAATCCTGGATGGCTTGGGCCACGCAATCGAGCGCATGCGGCGCCAGCATATCGTCCTGATCCAGGAAACCGGTGTATTCCCCGCTGGCCAATTCGCCTGCCCGGTTCAACGCACCCGAAATGCCCAGGCGCTCGCTGGAGCGTACAAAGCGGATGCGGGGTTCGGTCGACATCAGGCCTGCAAAATGCTCGGCCACCCAATCCTGTGCGGAGGCATCGTCGCACACACAGAGTTGCCAGCAGCCATAGGTCTGGTCGAGAACCGAGGCAACCGCCGCTTCCAGCCAGTCCCGTTGGGGATTGTGCACCGGTAAAATCAGGCTGATGAGCGGTTCTCTCGTGCGTCTCCGTTCGCCTGGCGCCAGTTCGCTTTCCACCCATAGCCGGTAACGGTCCGCCGTAAAATGAGGATTCACTAACTTCAGATAGAGCGGATGCCAGGGAGAGTGCAGGAGTAATTGGCCCAGGCGCCCTTTCCAATCCCCCAAGAACCGGCCGGGCCATTGCAGGGTGCGCAGGAAGCGGCTATTCTCAATGTCGAGCAGCCGCCGCTCTAACTCTGCGTAATGCCGCACTGCCTGCTTCTCGCCGGCTTCGATGTGCGCAAGGGCCTCTTCCAAAAACCCTGCGAGCGTCAGCAGTTCCTGCCGCGCCGGCGGAGAATCCGTGCGGCGCAGCAACTCCCGCAGTTCCGCGATTGCCCGGCGTAGCTGTGTAGTGTTTCCGGCCAGGCGTTCCTCACATTACGCGGTTGCGGTTTGCCGCCCCGCATATGCTTCCAATACATCGGCCACCGTGCCACTCAGGATCAATTCACCATGGTCAAGCCAAATAGCGCGGTCGCACAACTGCCGGATCATGTTCGAATGCGACACGCACAGCAGAGTCTTCCCCGCATTCCGGAATTCGTGTACCTTATCGATGCATTTGGCCTGGAAGGCCGCGTCGCCCACGGCTAGGACCTCGTCGATCAGCAGAATCTCCGGATCCCTGTTGATGGCCACGGAAAACGCCAGCCGCATCACCATGCCTGTTGAGTAAGTCCGCAAGGGCTCATCGATGAATTCGCGGATCCCCGAGAACTCCACGATACGTTCGAACGCCGCGGCCGTCTGCCTGCGCGACAGCCCCAGTAGCGCGGCATTTAACCGGACATTCTCCCGTCCCGTGAGATCCGGATGAAAACCCGATCCCAATTCCAGTAAAGCGGCCAACTGCCCATTCACCGCCACAGTGCCTCCGTCGGGCTGCGAGATGCCCGCCACCAGACCCAGCAGCGTGCTCTTGCCGGCTCCGTTGCTCCCTATCACGGCGAGGCTTTCACCGCGCTCCACGGAGAAGGAGACGTGCTTTAACGCAAAGAACGGATCTTCTTTTTGCCGCGCGAAAAACCGCGTGACATGATTGCGCAGCAACATCTGCCCGGCATGCCGGGCAAATTTCTTGGAGACGTTGTGAAATTCAATCACGCTCATGGTGTCTCACAGATGATCGGAGAACCGGGGTTTTAGAGACCGAAAGACCACCAGGCCTAGAGCCATCATGAACATCGAGATCCCGGTGAGTTTGAGCAATAGCACGCCGCCCGGCCGGGCTCCCTCCATCAGAATGTCGCGCATAGCCATCACTAGCGCCGCCACGGGGTTGAGCTGGTAAATGGCCCGGTAGCTCATGGGAATGATGGCAAAAGAATAAACCACGGGCACCATCCAGAACAGAACGGTGTTGGCCGATTCCACCAGATAGCGCATGTCCCGGATGTATACGTTGAGCGCGGACGTGATTAGGGAGAGGCCGCACACGAAGATCACTTCCAGTGCCCAGATCAACGGCAGCCAGACCCAGTTGCGATTGGGGGTTTTTCCGAACAGAAACGCCAACCCAATCAAAAGACCGATTTGAATGAACAGATGCAAGCAGTTTGAGAGCACGGCGGCCAACGGGATGATTTCACGGGGCGCCGGTACGCGCTTGATGAGGCCGGCATTATCGACCACGGAAGTTGTCCCGGAAATCCAGGCGATGCTGAAGAAATTGAAGGGGACCAGGCCGCACATCACGAACAGAGCAAAATCCGGGTTGGGGCTTTTGAGTATCTTGGTGAAAACGAACGTAAGCACGCCCATCATTACCAGAGGATTCAAAAGCGACCAGAGCACGCCTAGTGACATGTTGCGATAGCGGATCTTAAAGTCCTTTGCGATCAAGCTGGTTAAAAGAAAAAAAACATCGCCACGCCACATGATGGGAGCCGCATTGGAAACTCCCGAGTATAGCACACGCTACGCCACCGCGTTCCCGTACGAATTGCATGAATTGAGGTAGACTTGATCGTTGCGCCTCACCCACTGCGTAGAACGGGTAGTCCTGCCGCCACCGCCGCCCAAAGCCGTTGGAGCGTGGGATCTGTGATGACCGGCGGCGGGCGCCTGGCGGAAATAGCGTTCGATCTGTACGAACGGTATATCCTGCTGGAGCACATAGGCAAGCTGTTTCGGCCGGGTGAGTCCACGTACAACGTTTTGGATGTAGGCGGGCACACGGCGGCGTTCTGGCCGGGATTTTCGTCTCTAGCCGGTGTCATGATTCCGGGCGCGACGGTGGCAGTTGTGGACATCGTTCCCACCCCTGGGTTGCAGAATTACGTCCAAGCCAGTGGCGTGCAGCTTCCCTTTCGCGACGGCGCGTTCGATCTGGTTTGTTCGCTGGACACGCTCGAGCATATTCCCGGCGAACAGCGGCCGGCTTTCTTGTCGGAGATCCTCCGGGTCAGTCGGGATGGCCTGTACTTGGCGTTTCCGTTCGACTCCGCCAGCAACCGGTGGGCCGAGTCTATTGTCGTCGAGTATGCCAATGTCGTACTGAAAAATCCTATCCCGGCCCTGCAGGAGCACCGGCGGTTCGGCTTGCCGGATCGGGAGTCCGTGACCCGCCTGTTCTCCAGTAGCCCGTATCCCTGGATCGGCTTCGCGCAAGGCAACACCGATGTCTGGTTGCTGATGATGCTGACGTATCACAGCTTGCGAAGGCCCGGTACGGATTTCGTCCAGGAACTCAATCGCCGCTTTAACCAGGTCTACGCGGTCGAGGACTGGGCTGAGCCGCACTATCGGGCCGGATACCTGCTCTCGAAGAGCCGGAGCATTGCGGATTTGGAAGCGCTACGCGGCTCGTTCGGATACGCTGGGAAGCAGGCCGATTTACAGAGTGTGCTGGCGTTTTGTCAACTGTTTTTGAGTATCGCCCAGAACGGACGGGAGACTGTTGACAAAGACAGGCACATTCGGAACATCGAACAGGAATTGGCGGACGCGCGAGCCCAGCAAGACGGGCACATTCGCGAGATCGAATGCGAACTGACGGAGGCACGGGCCTATAGGGAGAAATGGGGCGAGTTGGCCGCCTCGCTGCGGTGTCTGGAGAGCGGCATTCTCGATGCGCCACCGTCGCTGGCGTTGGCGGACACGCCGGCGGACTGGCCGCAGGCCCGGCTCTCACGACTGCTGGAGGCAGCCGGCCAGACACGTGCCAGCGAACTCGACAGCAAGCTGTCGCAGATGGCCACCCAGTTGGACCGGATGGCCACCCAGACCGCACAGGCCACACAGTTGGACCAAATGGCTACACAGGCCGCACGAATGGCCGCCCAGTTGGACCGGATGGCGGCACAGGCCGCACAGGCAACACAGTTGGAGACGATTCGGGAACGGATCGAAGGTCTCCGGAGCCGCATGGAATTTCAGTCGCGTCTGGATGGCCGGATGCGGGATCTGGAAATCGGTCTGGTCACAAACAAGCGCGCGATTCAGGCGATATACGACAGCCGCATCTGGAAGGCGCTGTGCGCCATGGGCGGAGTGCTGCAGCGCCTGACTGGCCGCGGCGCGGCGCCGCAGGGCGGCACTTGGGTGCGGCGGGAAGGAGCCGCCGCCGATCCTGCCGCCCAATCGGATCGCGACGCCCCCGACAGCTTCCTGGCGTTGGTGTGCGATAATCCCTGTGACGGCGGCGTCATACCCGTCCGGGATGTAGTCGAAATTCGCGGATGGGCCGTCGCCGAATCTGGGATTGATCGCGTTCTGATCCAAATTAACGACGATCCTCCGGTGTCCGCGTCTTACGGAATTCCGCGGCTGGATGTCGCGCGCAGCCATCCGGCGGTCACCGGCGCCGAGCAGTCCGGCTTCCGGTTTTTCTGGGATCCTACCGGCTTGCCGGAAGGCCCCTGTATCGTGCGCGTTACGGCTGTCGCCCGGAGCGGGCGAACCCAGGAAGCGATCCGCCATGTCCTGATCGATTGGACCACGCCACCGGGTTACGGCTTGTGGATTGCTCGCAACGAACCAACCGTTGAAGGCCTGCGCCAGATGCGGCGCGAGGCCGGCAACTTCGCCGTGTGCCCGCGCATCGGCATCGCCGTTCCGGTATATAAGACACCTATCGCCTTGCTCACCCGCTGCATCGAATCCGTGTTGGACCAGACTTATCCAACCTGGGAGCTATGCTTGGCCGACGACGGCTCGCATGACGCGGCCCTTGCCGGCCTCTTGCAGCAATACTCAAAACGCGATGCGCGCATCCGGATCGTCGCGCTGCAACAGAACCTCGGAATCTCCGGCGCTACCAATGCGGCCTTGAGTCTGTGTACGGGAGAGTACGTGGCCTTTCTGGATCACGACGACGAACTCGCCGGTTTCGCACTGTCCGCGGTGGTGCAGGCCATCAATGACAACCCGGATACGGAGCTGTTCTATTCCGATGAGGACAAACTCGACGAACAGGGCCGCCGCTACGACGCATTCTTCAAACCCGATTGGTCTCCCGACCTGTTCCTTTCTTGCAACTATATCTGCCACTTCGTGGCGATGAAGCGCTCCCTCCTGGAGAGTCTTGGTGGGCTGGACGAGAGCTACAGCGGCGCTCAGGACTATGAGTTTCTCCTGCGCGCCAGCGAACGCACGCAGAAGATTAAAAGGATTCCCAAGATCCTCTATCACTGGCGGGCGGCCGCGGGTTCCGCCGCCAAAGCGCCGGAGGAGAAGCCGCAAGCCAGCGCGGATGGAAAACGGGCCTTGGCGGCATATGTCGGGAGAAATGCGCCCGGCGCTTGCGTGGAAGAGACGGGGGCGTGCCGCTATCGGGTCCGTTATCCCATCGCCGCAGAGCCGCGAGTCGGTATTCTGATACCTACCGGCGGCCACAAGAACGTCTTCCGGGCTGTGGACGAGATCCTGGAAAAGACAACCTATAGGAACTACGAAATTGTGCTGATCGATAACTCGCGCACAGGCCGCGTGGAAGAATATGCCTCCCGTTTGGCCGCGCGTAAAGCGCCCGTCCGGTATCTCGACTGGCGCGGCAAGCCATTCAACTTCTCCCGCATGAACAACGCAGCAGCCCGCGCGACGGCGTCGCCTTATATCCTCTTCTTGAATGACGACACGACGGTCATCGCGGCCGAGTGGCTGACCGCGATGTTGGAGCATGCCCAGCGCCCGGAGGTCGGCGCAGTCGGCGCGCAGTTGTGGTATCCGAATAACTTGATTCAGCATGCCGGCGTAGTTATGGGCATCTACGGCAATTGCAGCCATGCCTTTAAAGGCGTCCCGGGCGAACTACCGCATTATTATTTTGACTTTCCGGGCCTGATCCGCAACTGTAGCGCTGTCACGGGCGCCTGCCTGCTGGTCGCACGCGAGAAGTTTTTCGAGGCTGGGGCATTCGACGAGGTCAATCTGGCGGTAGCCTTTCAAGACGTGGACCTGTGCCTGAAACTTCTGGAGCTCGGCTATCGCAACGTGTACACTCCATATGCCAAGCTCTACCACTACGAATCGGCCACCAAGACCGAGAAGGATAAGATTCCGGACCCCGTGGAAGACGCTTTCATGAAGAAGAAATGGGCCCGGTATATTGCGGACGATCCGTACTACAACCCGAATTTGGCCCGCCGAAAAGAGGACTTCAGCCTGGCGGTTGACTGAGGCTGGGTGGCGGCATGAGCTGGATCGGCTGTGTAGACACACTCGCGGACACCTGCATCTCCGGATGGGCTGCGGACGCCGCCGCCTCCGACAAGCCGGTTCAGGTCCAAGTGATCGTCAATTCGCTACTGGTGGCCAGTGTTCCGGGCGATGTCTTCCGGCAAGACCTGCTCGCGGCTGGCATTGGCGATGGCCGCAAGGCTTTCCGTTTCGATCCCAGCGCGCATTTGAAACCAGGCCGCAACAATCTGGAGGTGCGCTATGCCGGCACGGATCTGGTCGTCCCCAAGGGCCGGGGCCACTGGGTCAGGCGGCGTGCAGGCGGGATATCGGAATGGGAGGCCGCATTCCTCGCGGCGCTCGAGGCATATTACGAATTCAAGCCGGAAGATCATGTTTGCGGGATAGGAGAAGGCGCGGAAGAGCTGGAGCGCGTCCTCGTTGAAGCGGGTATCCCGTATCGAAGATTTACCAGTTTGGAAGCGCCGCGCGATGCGGCTGACATCCGGCTGGCCGAGAAGGCGGATCTGGTGGTTTCATGGGCGTGGTCCGGGCCGGCGCCGGAGGCCGTCCGGGTCTTGAAGCAGCTTGTGCAATGCTACATGAATAAGCCCGGTTTTCTGGCAACCGGCTTCATCGAAACCGCCGAGGTCTCCGGGCGAATCCGCCAGGCTTTCCAGGACTGTGGCGCTCCGCGGGTGAAGATGGAGTCCATCGCGCCGGGGCAGGGCGCTAAGCGCCGGATTTTCGCCTTTGCGGAAACCGGAGGCGCTGAAGCGCAGGTGGCGGAAGCTGCGCCGGTTCTGGCCCATATTCATGTGCCGAAGTGCGCGGGGACATCTTTCCGCGGTTTATTGGAGAGGTACTTCGGACCGAGACACCTGAGCTTATACGTAAACGACACTTATTTCGCATACGGCGACGAAGCTCTGCGCAGCTACTTGCTGCAAGATCCGGAGATACGTGGATTCAGCTCGCACCATGTGCGAGTGTTCCCACACTGGCTGGCCGGACGTGAAATGCTGTATGTCACATTCTTGCGCGACCCCATCCAGCAGTTCGTCTCTTATATGACGCATATCAAGAAGCACTATTCGGGGATTACTTCGAAAAGCCTGCTCGAAGCGGTGCCGCCGGATGCCCCACGACTGACATTGCGTGAGTTTGCCGGATGGCTGCTGACTCAGGACCGCGACATCCCCTTCCGTGAAAATCACAATGTAAACTGTTTCGCGCGCCATAGCGCGCCCGCCGCGCCGGACCGCTTTGAGGCTGCTAAAGCCGCTCTTGAAGGATTTTTTTTCGTGGGCATTACGGAGCGGATGGAGGAGAGTATCGCCAAACTTGCGGCGCTGGCGCGGGCCGCTGGCCTGGACTTCCCGCCGGGCCCCATACCGGTCGAGAACACGTCGGCCGAATTCCGGGATGACCTGAGTTGGATCAACCCGGATGACGAGGTCGGATCGTTACTGTTGCGGTCGGTGGAAAAGGACCGGCGGCTCTATGATTGGGCGGCGGCGCGCATCGACGAGTAGTTCGGGCTATCCTGAATAAATTGCGTAGTGGGTCAGTTTGACTTGTGGGGCGGGCAATTCTGCCCGCAGCCGGCTTTCAGCCGGCTCTCGCCGCCTAAAAAGCCGGCTGCGGCCAAGATTGGCCGCCCCACAAGTCAAACTGACCCACTGCCCGGAATTGAAGGCCATCTATCTTCCGGACACGTCCGTCATCGTGGATGCCATGATTGGCAGGAGAAATCGCCGCGAGTGATGTTCATGACCGATAACAGCAGGCACTTTCCCCTGCTGGAACTGTAGTTGTATCCGATGTCCGGGGAGCCCGTTATGTTATTTCCTCTCCGCGCGAAAATTCCGCCAGGCCAACTGCGACCTGCCGGCCTCGAACAGCAGCTTCGGCGCACTCACCTTCTCCGGCACTAACTCGCGGGCGCCGGTGCAGGCTCAATGTTACAAGAGTGTTGATAGCCAAAGCTATTGCCAGTCTGTGCGTCTGACGGCCCCTATTTGCGTGGCGAATATTCCGGATAAAGTTGCATTGTGAACAATTGCGCGCGAAAAGGTCTTGACTTCGTTTCCAACCGGGCGTATTATTTACTTGGGCCAATCGTTTCACTTGGAGGACTAAATGCAAACGAGAATTCTGCTGCTCACCTTGGCATTGACGGCCCTGGCCTTCGGACAAACCACCGCCCCGCTCCTGGACACGGGTCTGCCCAACCTGGCCTCCCCCCCCTCCGCTGATCGTTGGGGCCAGCAGCACCGACCCGCTGCTGAACGCTTTTCCCCCTGGGACCGCTTCCCCGGCCACGTCGGGGCCGTGCCCGACGCCGAGTTCCTCCCAGCCGCCGTGCGTCTTGACGGCGCAGTATAACAACGCGCGACAGGATGCGAATCTTCTGGAAACCGTGTTCACCACCTCAAATGTCGCTAGCACCTTCGGCGCTACCAAGGCGCAGTTCCTGGTGGATGCCAGCGCCCTGCCGACGTACTCTCCGCCGTTCGTCAACAATCCCGTGTATACTCAGCCCCTGTACGCTACGAATGTGACGGTGGCGAGCGGAACATTCAACGCCCTGTTTTTGGCGGCGCTAAATGGCGAGGTTTGCGCCTACAACGCCGACAACACCAGCAGCCCGACCAAGCTCTGGTACCGGGACGAAACCAATACCGCCACCGGGATGCAGGGGTTGAAGCATAATTGCGATGTTACAGGCTTTCCAGGCACCTCATTCGCCTATCCCCTGCCGTTCCTTCAGTTTGCAGGCGTCGTATCAACGCCCGTAATCGAGCTCAACGCTTCGGGCGCGGAACTTCTGTACATCGTGAACCTCTGCGAGAGGACATCCGATGGCTCCGAACATTGGTACCTGAACGCACTGAATATTCACACTGGCGCGAATTACGCCAGCCCGGCCGAGATTGCCTACAGTTCCTCCCAAGTCAGCGCCAACCCGTACGGGCCGCATCAGCAATTCTTCGCGCCCGCTCAGCTCCAGCGCGCCAGCCTTCTGGCGGTAAGTGGCACCGTTGGCGGCACCGTTTACAAGTCCCTAATCGCGGGATTCGGAACCAGTACCTACGAGGGCGGCCCGAACGCGATGAATTATCAGGGCTGGACGTTTGCCTACGACGCCAACCCATCCGACTCGACATTTCTGACGCTCAACTACAACGCAAACAGCGGCGGGTACGTTGCCTATGCGCTGCCCTCCATTACGCAGTGCGAATATCCGCCGGAAACGGTCGGAACGCCCTACTGCAATTACGACGGGACGGGCAACCCCCCAAGCTCCACCATCCCGAACCCCTGCGGCGACGGCGGGGGTGTATGGATGTCGGCGCGCGCGCTGGCGGCCAACGCCGACGCCGACGTCTTTTATGCGGCTGGGAACGGCGGCTTTAACTACTGTAAGAACTGCACAAACACCTGCGCGGGCCTGCCGTCACACACTTGGCAGTACTTCACCGACTACGGCGAAGCGGTCTTGGAGACCCCCATGGAGGGAGTTTGGAGCACGCAGCCGACCTCCAGTTCCTCAATGCAGGCCGCATTTTGGCCAACGTCGTACTTCGTCCCCGACGTGATTCCGACCGGCGTTACCAACCCGAACAATTGCGGGAGTTCCGGGTCCGGCGCCTGCACCTACTTCCAGGTGCTGAACGAAAATGACTGGGATATGGGCGTCTCGGGCGTCATGATCTTTGACGATAACCACTACACCGGTTCGACAACCGAGCACAACGTTGGCATGGCCCTGGCCGCCACGAAACGCGGGGACAGTTACGTTCTGCTGCAGTCGGATCTCGGGCAATACCAGTATCCCGATGCCTCGGTCGCACGCTTCAATATTTCTTCGTCGAATCCGAATTGCAGCAGCATCGGTTCCACCGGGATCTGCGATGAGCCGCGCACCCTGGCCTACTGGAATCCGAACGGATCGAGCGGGGACGGCTTCCTGGTGGCTTGGCCGTGGAACGAGACCGCCGCATCGTTCCAGTGGCTCCTTTCCGGAAGCCAGTACACATTCCAATCGGTCAGCACCGCCAGCAACCCATTCTCGGGACTCGGCAGCGGCGACGTCACCGGCTATGCGGGTGGGGCGCTGGCACTCACCTTCAATCTCTACGACGAGTCGCCCGCCGCAGCCGTGGTATGGGCGGTCGCCGCGCCGTACCCGAACGCCAGTCCGCACTGCGGCCAGATGAGCGGGGTGGGCTGTCTCGGCTACCTTCTGGCTTACAAGCTGAGTGGCAGTACCGGCGATCTAAGTTCTAACCAGATCTGGCCCAGCACCCTGCCGTCCGCCCCGGATTTTGCCACCGCGCCGTACGCGATTCCGACCACGGTCAACGGCAAAGTGTATGTTCCGACGTACGGCTTGTGCAAACAATTCAACGGCAGCGGCACCTGCATTGCCAGCGACGGCTACACATTGAGCGGCGTCCAGGTTTACGGCTTCTAATAACCGCCGGTACTTCCGAAGAGGAACGAATGAAATGAAACCGGCTTTGTCTTTCTGGCTAATATTTTCGGCGTGCGTGCTTTCCGCCCTCTCTGTGGCTTCCCGGCTGGCGGCGCAGACCCCGAGTTCGCAGCCCACCCTAAAGGTGCTGTACACATTCAAGGCTCTGGGCGGATCGCCCACCGCTATTGTCGAAGTGAGCCCAGGTAACTTCTTAGGGACCACCGCAACAAGTCCCGGGCTGTTCTCCATCACGAGTGGCGGAAATTACCAATTCTTTTATACTTTCCCGCCCAATTCCTCAGGCCTTGAGGTCATCGGCCTGACACTGGCCCTGAACGGACAAACCTACGGAGCCGCCTCAAACCTCGGAACGGCGACGACATTTTCTGAGCTCTTCTCGATAGCCGGGAACACCAAGGTGACCACATATCCGTACAACCTGGCCACCGAGGGCGGACCGATCGTCCCTGAAGTGCAATCGTCGGACGGCTATCTCTACACGATCTTCGGGATCAGGGGCGGCTCACCAACATTCAGCCGCGTGGATTACAGCGGCAACCCAACCACTCTCTATACTTTTGCGCCCGCGCAGGGCATCCCTTACTCCGGAACGGTGTTTCTGGGAGGGGGCGAAGCCTTCTATGGCATCTCGATGATGAACAACACAGCGGACGCGGGGATTTTTCGCGTGACATCCTCTGGCTCGTTCTCCTGGTTGGTACCCAGCTTTCCCACCGGCGGGGTAACCTACGATATCGCACTAATGCAGGCAAGCAATGGAAACTTCTATGGCACGCTGCCCCTGGGCGGCACCGCCTATGCTGGCAGCATCTACCAGGTCACACCCTCCGGCACGATGACTACGCTCTACGAGTTCTCGCACGTGCAGGTAGGTATTCCGGAAACACTGCTTGAGGCCAGTGATGGCATGCTCTATGGAACCGCGCGCGGCCGGTACGCGGCGGGCTTCCACGGCTACAGCAGCATTTTCCGGCTGAATCCCACCACCGGCCAGTTCCAGACCATCTTCAACTTCAAGGATCAGTCACTCGGCGATTGCGAGTGCAGCGTGGTTCAGGGCAGCGACGGCAAGCTCTACGGTGCGGCTTACGAGGGAGGGACATACCAAGGGGGCACGATCTGGGTGCTCGACGCCGGCTTGCCCCCGCCCAAGCCCTGGATCGGCAGCGCGATTCCGCAAGCCGGGGCCGTGGGCCAGCGGGTATTGCTGTGGGGAAGGAATCTGCTGGGAGCCACGGCCGTAAGCTTCAACGGGACAACGGCAGAACATTTCGGAGTGGCCTCCAGCCAGGGCGTCTGGGCGTGGGTACCCATCGGCGCCACCACCGGCCCAATCACCGTCACGACGCCCAACGGCAGCTTCACAACGACGCAGAGTTTCACCGTAGAGTAGGGAAATGTATGTTCCGGCGTACGGCTTGTGCAACCACTTCAACGGCAGCGGCACTTGCATTGCCAGCGATGGCTACACATTGAGCGG